>JAESGP010000043.1_pt1 | contig 159209 bp, 148 predicted proteins | sample 9269741 | NCBI WGS metagenome assembly JAESGP01 (sample SAMN15720684, study PRJNA650882) | algae metagenome | isolation source: Desmonostoc vinosum HA7617-LM4 and co-occurring heterotrophs from cave wall | place: USA: Waikapalae cave, Hawaii | collected 2011-05-27 | reverse complement strand
CGGTCGGCCGAGCCGCGCGCCATCGCGCCGACCGAGCCCATGCCACGATAGGCCTTGTACGAACGGCCCTGCCACAAAAACACTTCGCCCGGCGTCTCGTCGGTGCCGGCGAGCAGCGAACCGACCATGGCGATGTCGGCGCCGGCGGCGAGCGCCTTCGCCAGATCGCCGGAATATTTGATGCCGCCATCGGCGATGACGGGCACGTCGGCTTTCTTGGCGGCCTCGACCGCATCCATGATCGCGGTGAGCTGCGGCACCCCGACACCGGCGACGATGCGCGTGGTGCAGATCGAACCGGGGCCGATGCCGACCTTGATCGAATCCGCACCCGCATCGATCAGCGCCTGCGCACCGTCCTTGGTGGCGATGTTGCCGGCGATCACCTGCACGGCATTCGACAGCCGCTTGATGCGGTTGACGGCTTCCAGCACGCGCGAGGAATGGCCGTGCGCGGTGTCGACGACGATGAGATCGACGCCGGCATCGATCAGCCGCTCGGTGCGCTCGAAGCCGCCCTCGCCCACCGTGGTCGCGGCGGCCACCCGCAGCCGGCCCTGAGAGTCCTTGCAGGCTAGCGGATGCGCGACCGCCTTTTCCATGTCCTTGACCGTGATCAGGCCGACGCAACGGTACTGCTCGTCGACGACAAGAAGCTTTTCGATGCGGTGCTTGTGCAGCATCCGCTTGGCCTCGTCCTGGCCGACGCCCTCGCGCACCGTGACGAGGTTTTCATGCGTCATCAGTTCCGAGACTTTTTGCTTCGGATCGGTGGCAAAGCGGACGTCGCGGTTGGTCAGAATGCCGACCAGCCTGCCGGGCGCGTTCTTGCTGCCGCCGGTGACGACGGGAATACCGGAAAAGCCGTGGTCGTTCATCAGCGCCAGCGCGTCTGACAACATCGCATCGGGGCCGATGGTCAGCGGATTGACCACCATTCCGGATTCATACTTCTTGACCTGGCGGACCTGGGCGGCCTGCCCCTCGGGATCGAAATTGCGGTGGATGACCCCGACGCCGCCGGCCTGCGCCATCGCGATCGCCATGCGCGCTTCGGTGACGGTGTCCATCGCGGACGCGATGATCGGGATGTTCAGCGGGATCGCGCGGGTGACGCGGGAGCGGATATCGGCCTCCGAGGGCAGGATATCCGAGAGACCGGGCTTGAGAAGCACATCGTCGAACGTGAAGGCTTCGCGGATAGCCTGAAGTCCCTGCGCCATTGCCAACTCCTTTCGGCGGCAGTCCGCCGCGATCAGTACTCTGGATGAACGTCGCCTTCGGCGCTGCTACCGGCATCGCCGTCGAATCGAAGCCCATCGGTGGGGTTGACGGTGGTCGATAGCATGGCCGCACGCCGAATCAAAGCGTTTGGCCGCCATGCACAGGTTTTTCGGGAAATACCCGCTTTTGAAAGGATTTAGCGCTGATACCCAGGCGGCGGGCGATGCTGGCGGATCGCCTCCACGACCTCCCGGTGCCGGCGGTCCTCACGCTTCATGTGAACCAAGATCAGGGCATGCGCCGTGGGCACCAGCAGCAGCACGTGGAAAATCAGGCCGAAAACCAGGCAAAACACGATCAGGACCACGTTGAAGACAGCCGAAAACGGCTGCCCGTTCAGCAGCAGGCCGAGCGGCGGCAACAAGGCGGCGAGAACGTAGATCATGGTCTGAGACCCTCCGGCGTCTGGCGGTGCATACCAGCGTCACGCTGGATTTAGGTGGTTTGCCCGGTTCTGCAATGGCTTGTGTGACGGGGGGATGATACAGGCCCCTCGCCTGCCTTCTGATCCGGTCTGCCGATTCCGCCGATGACCAAAGAACGCCTGATCCCGCTCATCGTGGCCACCGCCCTGTTCATGGAGAACATGGACTCGACGGTGATTGCGACCTCGCTGCCGGCGATCGCGGCCGATATCGGCACCAGCCCGCTGACGCTGAAGCTCGCGATCACCTCCTACCTGCTTTCGCTGGCCGTGTTCATTCCGGCCAGCGGCTGGACCGCCGACCGCTTCGGCCCGCGCATGGTGTTCTCGGTCGCCATTGCCGTCTTCATGGTGGGATCGGTCGGCTGCGCGCTGTCGCAGAACGTCACCCATTTCGTGATCGCGCGCATCCTGCAAGGCATGGGCGGGGCGATGATGACGCCGGTCGGCCGGCTGGTGCTGCTGCGATCGATCGACAAGAGCGCGCTGGTCAACGCCATGACCTGGGTGACGGTGCCGGCGCTGATCGGGCCGGTGATCGGTCCGCCGCTCGGCGGCTTCATCACCACCTATTTCTCCTGGCACTGGATCTTCCTGATCAACATCCCGATCGGGCTGCTCGGCATCTTCATGGCGATGAAGTACATCGACCCGATCAAGAGCGAAGACCCTGAGCGCTTCGATCTTTACGGACTGGTGCTGGCCGGCATCGGCCTTGCCGGCATCGCCTTCGGCCTTTCGGTCGCCGGCCTCAACCTGCTGCCCTGGCCGATCATCGTCGGCCTCGTCGCGGTCGGCTCGATCTCGATGACGCTCTACGTCATTCACGCGCGGCGAACCGGATCGCCGGTGCTGGATTTCTCGCTGCTGCGCCTCTCCACCATGCGTGCCAGCATCATCGGCGGCTTCCTGTTCCGGCTCGGCATCGGTGCGCTGCCGTTCCTGCTGCCGCTGTTGATGCAGGAGGGTTTTGGGCTGTCGCCGTTCCAATCCGGCCTGGTGACGTTTTCTTCCGCCGTCGGCGCCATGGGCATGAAGACGCTCGCTGCGCGCATCATCCGCACCTTCGGCTTCCGCAACCTGATGGCGGTCAATGCCATCATCAGTGCAGTCTTCCTCGCGGCATGCGCCCTGTTCACGGTGTCGACGCCGCTGCTTTTGATTTTCATCATCCTTGTCGTCGGCGGCTTCTTCCGCTCGCTGCAGTTCACCGCGATCAACACCGTCGCTTATGCCGAAGTCGAGCCGGCGCAGATGAGCCGCGCCACCACGCTCGTCAGCGTCAACCAGCAACTGGCGATCTCGGCCGGCGTCGCCGTCGGCGCGTTCTCGGTGGAATCGACGATGCTCTACCAAGGCGTCACCGAACTAAGTGACAGCGTGTTTGGACCTGCTTTCATCGTGGTTGCCGTCATCTCGGCCGTGTCAGCTTACTTCTTCTGGCAGATGCCGGATGACGCCGGCCACGAGATTTCAGGTCGCAAGGCCGTCGAGATTTCCAGCCGCAAGGGCGCGGAAAAAGCGGCGACCAAGGCCGCCAGCGAAGGCACCGGGGACGCGCGCGACCAGCGGCTGGGTTGATTGCGCACCCGTCGTCGCGGCGGCTCAGCTGGCTGTGACGAAATCATGACAGCCGACACTCAAAAAAATCCGGCGTGAGAGTCAGGAAGCGAACGGACGCTCGCGCGCGAGTCGGTCATATCGAAGCCCGACCGGGCGTGCGCTTCGCAGTCCTGTCGATTCGGTAACGAGTAAAAGGACATCAAAGCTGTGAGTGAAGCCAACACGAAAGAAGCGAACACCAATCCGAAAGCCGGCACGGATGTGGGGCATGGTCTCGGCCTGCCGTTCTTTGCCTCGCCGGAGATCTTCAACGGAATGACCGAGCAGAGCCTGGCGCGAGCGAAGGCGAGTTGTGAGAGACTGAATGCGGCCTCGGGAGCGTTCACTGACGTTCTCAAAGAAGCCTATTCGACCAGCGCCAGAGGCGTCGCGGACTACACCGCCAAGGTCATCGAGTTCCAGGGCGCGAACACCCATTCGGCATTCGATTTTGTCCGCCATCTGCTGGGCACGAAATCGCCTTCGGAACTCCTGCAACTCTCCGCAACCCATAGCCGCAAGAACTTCGAAACCACGACCGCGCAAGGGCGGGAGCTTTGGGAGCTTGCGCGAAAGGTCGCGACTGAAACTGCCGAGCCGATCAAGAAGGGCTTTGCCAGCGCGCTGCAAAAGACCTCCTAGTCCGCATTCAAACCTTCGAAGCCCCGCCGGGATCGGCCGGAACCAGCGCCCCCATCGAGAAGGACGCACTCCAGCCGACGGCGGACCGACACGCCGCAAACAAGTACAGCAAGCGAGGAGCATGATGGGCGTCGTCATGATCAAATGCCCCGCGACGGGGCGCGCTATCCCGACAGACATAACGATGGATCGGGAAAGGTTTCGCCGCAGTCCGGTATTTTTCGGACGCACGTTCTGTTCGATCTGCCAGACCAGTCACGAATGGTTTGCCAGAGACGCCTGGGTCCACGAACCCGCGGAGAAACGACAGAGGACAGCGGCCTCGCTTGCGCTGCGACCGGCGTGACGCCGTTGGGCGAGCCGAGCGGCCATTGCACGTCCGTCAGTGGCTCCTTGACCGATGGACCATTCCGCCGTGGGTTCGTGCGCGCGTGTGGACGTCGTCGGGCTTTGCGAACAGCGGTGCTTGCGGGCGGCGATCGTCCGCCGGCCGGGCGCTATCGGACGGATGCATCTCGTCCGGCGAGTTGATCAATTCAAGCCTCCGGCGCATCAGCCGGTAGCACTCGCATGCCGCCGCTTCGAGGTGCGGCCGGTCGATCTCGATGAGACTTCGCCGGTTGGAGCGGATTGCGCCCGACGCGCGCAGCCGGCGGACCACATGCGTCACCGTCGGCCTGCGCACGCCCAGCATTTCGGAGAGCGTCTCCTGCGTCAGCGGCAGGACGTCGCCGTCGGCCCGGTCGTGGACCTGCAGCAACCAGCGGGCCAGGCGGGCCTCGACCGTGTGCAGCGCGTTGCACGCTGCGGTATGCTGGAATTGCGCCAGCAGCGATCGCGTCAGCGTTTGAACCGCCTCCCTGATCGGGTTGCTGCGCCTGAGCGCGGCCTGAAATCGTGCCGGTGAGATTTGCAGGGCGGTGCCCGCCACTCGCACCGCCGTCGTCACCGGAGAGCGCGTAGGTCCGAGCGCCGACAAGAGGCCCGCGGCGCCGTCATTGCCGATGACGGCGGTCGCAACGGTCTCGCCGCTCGGCATGTCCATGATGAAGGCGACCAGGCCGCTGAGGGGAAAATAAATCCGCTGAACCGGATCGCCCGACCGTGCCAGCACGGTGTCGCGTTCGAGCGGCACTTTTCGGAAATGCGGCACAAGGAGATCCAAGTCTGCCGGCGGCAACGCAGCTAGCAGTCGATTACCAACCTTGGTCCTCTGCTCCATCGCGGGAATACTCCTTCCCAGACGGAGGTGCGGCTCGTTCGTTGCTGCATGGCGTCGGACTGCATGCAGTTGAACAGACCACGCCTGACAACCACAATAGCAGATTCAGGAGAAAGTTCCAGAAGTTCCAGTGATTTGTCCCCCGAGCTGACAGCCCCGCTCGGACAAACGTGCCGTAGCGCCCTGCTTAGCCCCGGTTGGGCTGCCCGCGGAACCCCATGGCCAGGACATAGCGCTCGGAGGAGTCCTGTCGGCTCGAGGCTGGCTTGACGTGGCGAACGCTGGCAAAGTCGCGCTTCAACTGCGCGACCAGTTCGGCGTCGGCGCCGCTCTGAAAGACCTTCGCCAGGAACGTGCCGCCGGGATTGAGCACCTCGGAGGCAAACGCCGCCGCGGTCTCGACCAGGCCGATGATGCGGAGCTGATCGGTCTTGCGGTGGCCGGTGGTGTTGGCGGCCATGTCGGACATCACGACATCGGCGCGCCCGCCCATCATGGCGATCAGTTTCTCCGGAGCGTCCTCGGCCAGAAAATCGAGCTGCGCGAAATCGACGCCGGGGATCTCCGGCATCTCCAGCAGGTCGATCGCGACCACCTTGCCCTTGCCACTGACGGCGCCGACGCGCTTCGCCGCGATCTGGCTCCAGCCGCCGGGAGCGGCGCCGAGATCGATCACGGCCATGCCGTGCTTCAGAAAGTGATACTTGTCGTCGATCTCGATCAGCTTGTAGGCCGCACGCGAGCGATAGCCGTCCCGCTTGGCCTTCGCCACATAGGGATCGTTGAGCTGGCGCTCCAGCCAGAGCTTTGATGACAGCTTGCGCTTGCCGCCGGTCTTGACCGTGACGTGCAGCCGTCCGGTGGTGTCTTTCGCCATGGAAATCCTTGTTGTCATTCCGGGATGGTCCGAAGGACCAGACCCGGAATCTCGAGATTCCGGGTCTGCGCTTCGCGCATCCCGGAATGACTACTAACTGATGCGAAGCGCGCCGTCCTCGCGCATCATCTCGACCAGCATCCCCTCGCGCAGGCCCCGGTCCGCGACGCGCAGGCGCGGCAGCGGGAAGGCGTCCCGGATGGCGTCGAGAATGGCGCAACCGGCCAGCACCAGATCGGCGCGCTCGACGCTGATGCAGTTATTTTCGGCGCGCTCCTGGTAGCTCATGCCGAGCAGGCGCTGGATGACGGCGGTGACGTCGGAATCGTTCATCCAGATGCCGTCAATCCGTCGGCGGTCGTAACGGGCCAGATTGAGATGGACGCCGGCGAGCGTCGTCACCGTGCCCGAGGTGCCGAGCATGTGCATGTCGCGCAGGTCGCCGCTATGTTCCACCGCGAACGGCGCGACGTGCTGCGCGACCTCCCGCTTCATCCGCGTGTAGGATTCCGCCGTCACGTCCCTGCCGCCGAAATGCTCGGCCAGCGTGACGACGCCGAGCGGGATCGACATCCAGGCCTTGATCCGCGGCCGCGCGTCCTGGACATCCGGATCGCGCTCGATGCGGACCAGTTCGGTCGATCCGCCGCCGATATCGAACAGGATCGCGCCCCGCCCCCTGACGTCGAGCAGCGGCGAACAGCCGATCACCGCAAGCGTTGCCTCGGTCTCGCGGTCGATCACCTCGAGCCGGATGCCGGTCTCGGCGGCGACGCGGGCCCGAAAACTGTCGGCATTGGCGGCGGCACGGCAGGCCTCGGTCGCGATCAGCCGCAGGCGTTTGGCCTTGCGATACCGGATCTTGTCGCTGCAGATGCTGAGCGCCGCGATGGCGCGGTCGATCGCGGCCTCGCTGATCGAACCGGTGGCGGAAATACCCTCGCCGAGGCGGATGATCCGCGAGAACGAATCGACCACGCGAAAACCATCGCCCGCGGGACTGGCGATCAGAAGCCGGCAATTATTGGTGCCGAGGTCAAGCGCGGCGTAGACACCGTTGCTGGTGTCCACGGCAACCGACCCTGACGGGCTTGCGCAGGGCTGAAAGCCGTCGCGCAGCCGCGGATCCTCATTCATCAAAATTGTCTTTCCGCGACCCGGCACACCGGGCCGCCGAGAATTACCGTTCACGGAAACTTTAGCAGCGCCAAAGGGCTACGCAACAACCCATCACATGGGACTGATGCCCAATCAGGCGTTGTCGCTGTTGATGCAGTGCGTTATCTGAGCGGGAACCCGTAAAACTGCGGGAATTCGAGCATTTCAGGTGCATTTTCGATGCAAGATCACACGCCGCCCTCATCGCTGGAAAACGCCATCGCACTGCAAAAATACGGTGTCGGGCAGTCTGTGCGCCGCAAGGAGGACGACACGCTGGTCCGCGGCAAGGGCAAATATACCGACGACTTCTCGCTTCCCGGCCAGGCCTATTGCTTCATGGTGCGGTCCAGCCATGCCCACGGAATCATCCGGGGTATCGATACGGCGGCCGCCAAAGCGATGCCGGGGGTACTCGGCGTCTGGACCGGCAAGGATCTGGAAGCCGCCGGCTACAATCCCTTCACCTGCGGGCTGCCGCTGAAGAGCCGCGACGGCTCGCCGCTGCTGCAGACCAACCGCCCCGCGCTTCCAACCGACAAGGTGCGCTTCGTCGGCGATCCCGTGGCCTTCGTGGTCGCGGAAACGCTGGCGCAGGCGCGCGATGCCGGCGAGGCGGTCGAAGTCAATATCGAGCCGCTCCCGGCCGTGACCGATGCCGCGGAAGCCGCCAAGCCCGGCGCGCCGCTGCTCTATGATCACATCCCCAACAACGTCGCGCTCGATTATCACTATGGCGATACCGCCAAGATCGACGCGGCGTTCGCGAGCGCTGCGCACGTGACCAGGCTCGACATCGTCAACACTCGCGTGGCCGTGGTGTCGATGGAGCCGCGCGTGGCGCTGGCGGCCTACGACAAGGCGAGCGAGCGCTTCACGCTGCAGGTTCCGACACAGGGGGTTGCCGGCAACAAGGCCGGGTTTGCAAAAATCCTGAACGTGCCGACCGACAAGGTTCGCATCCTCACCGCCAATGTCGGCGGTTCCTTCGGCATGAAGAACATGAACTATCCCGAGTATACCTGCATCGCGCACGCCGCGAAGGTGCTCGGCCGTCCGGTGAAATGGACCGATGAGCGCTCGACCAGTTTCCTGTCCGACAGCCAGGGCCGCGCGCAGCTCATCCACGCCGAACTCGCGCTCGACGCCGAAGGCAAGTTCCTCGCGGTGCGCCTTAATGGCTACGGCAATCTCGGCGCCTACATCACCGGCGTGGCGCCGGGACCGCTGTCGCTCAACACCGGCAAGAACCTCGCCAGCGTCTATCGCACGCCGCTGCTCGGCGTCGACATCAAGACGGTTCTGACCAACACCACGCTGATGGGCGCCTATCGCGGCGCCGGCCGGCCCGAGGCCAATTACTACATGGAGCGGCTGATCGACCGCGCCGCCGACGAGATGGGCATCAGCCGCCTCACCATGCGCAAGCGCAACTTCATCAAGCCGTCGCAACTGCCGTTCGCGGCGGCCTCGGGCGTCACCTATGACAGCGGCGATTTCGCCGGCGTGTTCGCCAAGGCGCTGGAGATTTCCGACCACGCCGATTTCGCCAAGCGCAAGAAGCAAAGCAAGAAGGACGGCAAGCTGCGCGGCATCGCGGTCGGCTCCTATCTCGAAGTCACCGCGCCGCCGAGCGGCGAACTCGGCAAGATCACCTTCGAGCCGGACGGATCGGTGAAGCTGACGACCGGCACACTCGATTATGGCCAGGGGCACGCCACACTGTCCGCGGAGCTTGGCGTGCCGTTCGAGAAGATCACGCTGGAGCAGAACGACAGCGACCTGGTCCGTTTCGGCAACGGCACTGGCGGCTCGCGCTCGATCACGGCCACGGGCCAGGCGATCGTCGAGGCCTCCGCGCTCGTGATCGCAAAGGGCAAGCAGGCTGCGGCACACCTGATGGAAGCGTCCGAAGCCGACATCGAGTTTGCCGACGGCCGCTTCACCATCGCCGGCACCGACCGCTCGATCGGCATCATGGATCTGGCGCAGCGCGTGCGCGAAGGCAAGCTGCCGGAAGGCGCGCCCGAGTCGCTCGACGTCGACCACGCCACCAAGGAGACGCCGTCGACCTTCCCCAATGGCTGCCATGTCGCCGAAGTCGAGATCGATCCCGAGACCGGCGTGACCAAGATCGTGCGGTACTTTGCCGTCAATGATTTCGGCACCGTGGTCAACCCGATGATCGTCGCCGGCCAGTTGCATGGCGGCGTGGCGCAAGGCATCGGACAGGCGCTGATGGAGGAAGTCAGCTACGACTCGAGCGGCCAGCCGGTCACCGGCTCGTTCATGGATTATGCGCTGCCCCGCGCGGAAGACATTCCGCCGATGGAGATCGGCGATCACCCCTCGCCGGCGAAAACCAATCCGCTGGGCACCAAGGGCTGCGGCGAAGCCGGCTGCGCGGGCAGCCTGGTCTGCATCGTCAATGCGGTGGTGGATGCGCTGTCTGAATACGGCATTACGCATATCGACATGCCGCTGACGTCGGAGCGCGTGTGGCGCGCGATCCAGGAGGCGAAGGCGAAGGCGGCGTGATGCCACGCTGCCCGCCGTACCGACAGCTGTCGTCACCCGCGAAGGCGGGTGACCCAGTATTCCAGAAACGCCAGCGATAGACCGAGAAGCCGCGGCGTACTGGATTCCCAGCCTACGCGGGGAATGACGAGAACGATTGGGGCGGGAGCGCTCCCCCTACGCCGCCGCCTGCTCGCGCGGCTGGTAGATCGCGATGTGGTGGCAATGCGCCAGTGGCGTTTTGCCGTTGGCGACGACCAAAGCGTCGAGCTCGACGAAGCGATGGCCTTTCTTGTCGTAATTGCCGATGACCTTGGCGCGCGCGGTCAACTCATCGCCGATGCGCCCCGCGGACAGCAGTTGCATCCGGGTGCCGACATGGATCCACGGCCCCATGATGGCGTTGTCGACGAGCACCTTGTTCATCACCCGCGGCAACAGCCCGGGGTGGCCGAGCCCCTCCCGGGAATAGATCGTTTCGGTCTCGCGAATATCCGCCAGATACTCTTTGGCCGCATCCGCCGCCCAGCTGCGCGGAATCGCGCCCAACCATTTGTTGAGCGCATAGGAATTCGCATCCACCGGCTTGCGTTCAGCCACCGCCGCCACATCGACAAAGTCGGAAAGCGAAAAGGATGGCGCTGCCGCCGGCAGCGATGCCGTGCCGGTCGCGCAAAGCTCTCCCCGGCTCTCGACCTGGATGGCGAGCACGCCATGGCGCTCCTCGCCGGTAACATCGGTGAGTTCGCCGTCATAGACCGGCTTGACGAAGCGCGCCTCGATCAGCCCGCGCTCGAGAAAGTCCCGGCCCCATTTTGCCACCGGCAGGTGCATCATGTAGGCCATCACGTCAACGCCGGGCACCAACCCGCCGACAAAGCCATAGCGCTTCGCCACGGTGTCATCGTGCATCTTGTTTTCGGAATGCTTTGAGGTGTTGTAGGCCGAGACCCGATAGGGCTCGATGCGGCTTGTCATGCCAGTTTCCTCTGATTTCTTGTTATTTCGCGGCATTATCGTACGCGAAGAAAGTGCCGTGGCAAGCGTGTTCCAACCGCTGTTTTCCTCGCATTTTTCCACCCGGTGGAGTACCACGCGCGGACGAGAAAGCCTCAACCGAATCCGATCCGATTGACCGACCTGAAGTGCCCGATTTGAACCCCACCACCCGCATCTATGTCGATGCCGACGCCTGCCCGGTGAAGGACGAGATCTATCGCGTCGCGATCCGGCACAGTCTCCCGGTCAGCGTGGTCGCAGGCAACTTCATCCGCGTGCCGCAGGATCCGCTGATCGAGCGCGTCGCCGCAGGTTCTGGCATGGACGCCGCCGACGACTGGATCGCCGAGCGTGCCGGCAAGGGCGATATCGTCATCACCGCCGACATCCCGCTCGCCAGCCGCTGCGTCAAATCAGGCGCCGAGGTGATCGCACCGAACGGCAAGCCGTTCACGGAAGCCTCGATCGGCATGACGCTGGCGGTGCGCAACCTGATGACCGACCTGCGCTCATCCGGCGAAGTCACCGGCGGGCCAAAATCCTTTGCGCCACGGGATCGCTCCACTTTCCTGTCGGCGCTGGATCAGACCATCCGCCGTATCCAGCGCCAGCGGGCCGAGTTGCCTGCGCCGAACCAGGATTGAGCCGATGGCGCCGCCGCTGATCCAATTGAAGGATATCAGGCTGACGTTTGGCGGCACGCCGCTGTTGTCGGGCGTCGAGCTGTCGGTGTCGTCGGGCGAGCGCGTCTGCCTGATCGGCCGCAACGGCTCAGGCAAGTCGACGCTGCTCAAGATTGCCGCCGGACTGGTCGAGCCCGACGGCGGCAGCCGCTTCGTGCAGCCGGGCGCGACCATCCGCTATCTGCCGCAGGAGCCTGATTTCGGCGACCACAAGACCACGCTGGCCTATGTCGAAGCAGGTCTTGGCCCGGGCGACGATCACTATCAGGCGCGTTATCTGGTGGAGCAGCTCGGTCTGTCAGGCGACGAAGACCCGGCGCATGTCTCGGGCGGCGAGGCCCGCCGCGCGGCGCTGGCGCGGGTGCTGGCGCCCTCGCCCGACATCCTGCTGCTGGACGAGCCGACCAACCATCTCGACCTTCCCACCATCGAATGGCTGGAAGGCGAACTGCAAAGCCGCAAATGCGCACTGGTCATCATCAGCCACGACCGCCGCTTCCTCTCCAATCTCTCGCGCTCGACCGCCTGGCTCGATCGGGGCCAGATCCGGCAGATCGACCGCGGCTTCTCCGCGTTCGAGGCCTGGCGCGACGAGGTGCTGGCGGAGGAAGAACGCGACCAGCACAAGCTCGACCGCAAGATCGTCAACGAGGAGCACTGGCTGCGCTACGGCGTCTCCGGGCGCCGCAAGCGCAACGTCAAGCGGCTCGGCAATCTGCATGCGCTGCGCGACCAGCGGCGCACCTATCGCGGCGCGACCGGAAATGCGAACCTCGCGGCGGCAGAGGCCGAAAAATCCGGCAGGCTGGTGATCGAGGCCAAGAACATCAGCAAGGCTTACGGCGACCGAAATATCGTCGATGGGTTTTCAACCCGCATCCAGCGCGGTGACCGGATCGGCATCGTCGGCCCGAACGGCGCGGGCAAGACCACTCTGGTCCATCTCCTGATCGGCAACGATCCGCCCGACAGCGGCACGATCCGGCTCGGCGCCAATATCGAAATGGCGACGCTGGACCAGCACCGCGAAAGCCTCGACCCGAAATCGACGCTTGCGGAAGCGATGACCGGCGGCCGCGGTGACCATGTCATGGTCGGCGACAAGCCCAAGCACGTCATCGGCTACATGAAGGATTTTCTGTTCGCGCAGGAGCAGCGCGGCACGCCGCTGGAAGCGCTCTCCGGCGGTGAGCGCGGCCGGCTGATGCTGGCGCGCGCGCTGGCAAAGCCGTCGAACCTGCTGGTGCTGGACGAGCCGACCAACGACCTCGATCTGGAGACGCTGGATGTACTCGAGGAAATGCTTGGCGACTACGAGGGCACGGTGATCCTGATCAGCCACGACCGCGACTTCCTCGATCGCGTGGTGACATCTGTGATCGTGCCCGAGGGCAATGGCCGCTGGATCGAATATGCCGGCGGCTACACCGACATGCTGGCGCAGCGCGGCGGCGATCTGACGCGCGAGACGGTCAAGGCGACCGCGCCTGTCGAGGAAAAGAAGGAAGCGAAGGCGGCCGCGCCTTCCGCCGCGCCAAAGCGACGGTTGAACTTCAACGAAAAGCACGCGCTGGAAACCCTGCCCAAGACGATGGCGAAACTGCAGGCCGAAATCGCAAAACAGCAAAAGCTGCTTGACGACCCTGATCTCTACACCAAGGATCGCAGGAAGTTCGACGCTGCCTCGTCAGCGATCGCGAAGGCGCAGGAAGAACTTTCGGCCGCCGAGGACCGGTGGCTGGAGCTGGAAGTCCTCAGGGAAGAAATTGAACAGGCATAACTCATGACAACGCCCCTCGCCGCCAAGATCGCCCGTGAATACGGCACGCCCTGCGCCGTGATCGACATGGACCGCGTCGAGCGCAACATCGCGCGGGTCCAGGTGGCCTGCGATACGGCCGGCGTCGCCAACCGGCCGCACATCAAGACCCACAAGAGCCCGCTGCTGGCGCAGATGCAGGTCGCAGCTGGTGCCAGGGGCATCACCTGCCAGAAGATCGGCGAGGCCGAGGTGATGGCGGAAGCCGGCATCGACGACATCCTGATCAGCTACAATCTGATCGGCGAGGAGAAGATGGCGCGGCTCGCGAAGCTGCAGGCCAGGGCGAATATGACGGTTGCCGCGGATAATTCGACCGTGATCGCAGGCCTGCCGCAGGCAGCAGCGGCGTCAGGCCGTCCGCTGTCTGTCGTCGTCGAATGCGACACCGGGCGCAAGCGCGCCGGCGTCGAGACACCCGGTGAGGCCATCGCGCTGGCGCGGGAGATCGCAGGTCTCGAGGGCCTGAAGTTCGCGGGATTCATGCTGTACCCGACCGAAACCGGCTGGACGGAAGCGCAGAAGTTCTACGACGAGGCGCTGGCCGGCGTCCGCGCGCACGGGCTGGATGCCGCAATGGTTTCGACCGGCGGCTCGCCGAACCTGAAGAATCTCGGCAAGCTCAAGGGCGCCACCGAGCACCGTCCCGGCACCTACATCTACAACGACCGCATGCAGGTCGCGGCCGGCGTCGCCGAGTGGGACGATTGCGCGCTGAACATCTATTCCACCGTCGTCAGCCGCGCCGGCCCGGAGCGCGGCATTCTCGATGCCGGCTCGAAAACGCTGACCTCGGACCCCGGCGGCGGGCTTGACGGCTACGGGCTGATCCTGGAGCACCCGGAAGCGAAGATCGCACGTTTTGCCGAAGAGCACGGCTTTCTCGACCTCACCCGCAGCAACACGCGGCCCGTCGTTGGCGACGTCGTGCGGATCGTCCCCAATCACGTCTGCGTCGTCGTCAACATGATGGACGAGGTGGTGATGGTGCGCGGCGACGAGATCGTGGGCGTGCTGCCGGTGGCGGCGAGAGGGAAGCTGCGGTGAGGCGGTGGCAACTGCGGTGAGTCTGTAGGGTGGGCAAAGCGAAGCGTGCCCACCACTTCTTGCTCGCTCTTGATGGTGGGCACGCTACGCTTTGCCCACCCTACAATTCCAGCCATTTCAGCGCGCCGCGCCCCGCCGCGACTCCCGTCGCGAACGACGCTTGCAGGAGATAGCCGCCCGTCGGCGCTTCCCAATCCAGCATTTCGCCGGCGGCAAACACGCCGGGCAAACGGCGGATCATGAAATCGGCATCAAGTTCGCTGAACGCTACGCCGCCCGCGGTGGAGATCGCCCGCGCGATCGGCGCGACGCCGGTGAGTTCGATCGGGACGGCGTTGATCAGACTGGCAAGCTCGGCCGGCGACAGCGACGCCAGCGAAGTGCCGGAGGCCTTGCCAGCCTCCTGCAGCAAGCCGATCGCTACAGGCGACAGGTTGACCGCCTTGCGCAGGAAATTCGACAGGGTCTGTTTTCCCTTCGGTGCCGACAGCTTTACGATCAGATCCTTCGTGCCAAGATCACGCCGCAGCGCCACGTGCAGGGTCGCCCTGCCCTTGTCGACCGCGTCGCGCAATTCTGCCGATAGCGCATAGACCGCCCCGCCTTCGATGCCGGTGCGGGTGATGACGGCTTCGCCGCGCACGCTGTGCTGACCCGATGTCAGCGCCACGCCCTTGAGCGGCTGGCCTTCGAAGCGATCGCGAAAAATATCGGACCAGGCGACGGTGAAGCCGGAGTTCGCCGGCCGAAGCGGCGATATCTTTACGCCCCTGGGCTCGAGTATATCCGTCCACGAACCATCGGAGCCTAGCCGCGGCCAGCTTGCGCCGCCGAGCGCGAGCACCGTTGCGTGCGCCTCAATGATGCGCACTCCGTCAGGCGTTTGAAAATGAAGGCGTCCCTGCTCGTCCCTGCCGGTCCAGCGGTGACGCAGCGCGAGCTTCACGCCCATCGAGTCTAGCCGCCGCAGCCACGCCCGCAGCAGGGGCGATGCCTTGAAGGCTTTCGGGAAAACGCGGCCACTGGAGCCCACGAAGGTCTCCTCCCCGAGGGCCTCGCTCCAGTCGCGCAAGGCCTGTGGCGGGAACGCTTCGATGGCAGCGGCGAGATGCGGCATCGCCTCGCGGTAGCGCGCGAGGAATGCGGGGAGCGGCTCACTGTGGGTTAGGTTGAGCCCGCCGCGTCCGGCCATCAGGAATTTGCGGCCCGCCGACGGCATCGCGTCGTAGACGGTGACAGAAGCACCGCCTTGCGCGAGCACCTCGGCGGCCATCAGGCCGGCCGGGCCGGCGCCGATGACGGCTATGTCTTTCGAGGGCGACGACATGGGGCCAGCCGGTGTAGAGACAATTCCCTCGTCATTCCGGGATGCGCCGTCAGGCGCAGGCCCGGAATCCATTTTAGACGCCAGCGCATGTGGCTCGATGGATTCCGGGTTCGATGCTTCGCACCGCCCCGGAATGACGGCAAGTGCCTACAGCTTGATCCCGGCCCGTGCGGCCGCCTGCGCCACGTACTTCTGCGTCTGCTCGAACGCGCCCTGCAGCGCTTTCGCCTTCGACACGTCGTCGATCTCGGCAAAATGCGCCGCGATCGCATCCGGGGTCCATTCGGACTGCGGCAGGTTGATGCCTTCGGTCTCGATGATCTTGATCACGGCGAACGAACCGGCGCCGGCGCCCATGATGGTGCGGGTCGGCGCGTCTTCGCTCAGCAAAAATTCTACCGCCGGCGTGATCGCCTCGGGTTTCATCAGCGCCAGCGCCTGCGGCGGCAGCAGCTCTTCGGTCATGCGGGTTGCCGCGGTCGGCGAGATGGTGTTGACGCGGATGTTGTTCTTGCGGCCTTCCTCGGCCAGCACGTTCATCAGGCCGACCATGCCGGCTTTGGCCGCGCCGTAATTGGCCTGGCCGAAATTGCCGAACAGGCCCGACGACGAGGTGGTGACGACGATGCGGCCGTAATTGCGCTCGCGCATGCCGGCCCACACCGCCTTGCAGCAGAAGAACGTGCCGGTGAGATGCACGTCCATCACCTTCTGGAAATCGGCGACTTCCATCTTGGCGAACGACTTGTCGCGCAAAATGCCGGCATTGGCGCACAGCAAATCGACGCTGCCCCATTCCTTGGTGGCGCGCTCGACCATGGCGGTGACCTGCTCGAAGTTCGAAACATCTGCGCCGTCGGCCATCGCCGTGCCGCCGGCCTTTTTGATTTCCTCGACCACGGCTTCGGCCGGCGACAGCGAGCCGCCGGTGCCGTCGCGCGCGCCGCCGAAATCGTTGACCACCACCCTGGCGCCGCGGCTCGCCAGCCCCAGCGCATGCGCCCGTCCCAAACCATTGCCCGCGCCGGTGACGATAGCGACGCGTCCGTCAAACCTGATTGCCATGAGTGGAAGTCCTGGTGTCTTGCCTTCTCCCCTTGTGGGAGAAGGTGCCTTCGCGGCAGCGAAGGCGGATGAGGGGTTGTCTCGGCTGGCGTGATTGCGGAAAGAACCCCTCACCCGTCGCCGAACTGCGTTCGGCGCCACCCTCTCCCACAAGGGGAGAGGGGAACGCCGAGCCCGCGATTGGCAGGTTTTGAGCAAGGATGGGTTGCCGGGTCAAGCCCGGCAAACGGCGAACGAGAGGTCAGTTAAAGTAAATTAACCCGATCCAGTCGGCCACCAGCGCGGGCTTATCCTCGCCCTCGATCTCGACAGTGACGCTGGTGCGCGACTGCAGCTCTTTCGGCTTGCGCAGCTTGGCTTCCACAAGCGTGAACCGTCCGCGGACGCGGGAGCCGGCGCGGACCGGCGAGAGGAAGCGCAGCTTGTCAAAACCGTAATTGACGCCCATCGAGGTGCCCTCGATGACCGGCATCACCTCGTAGGACATGATGCTCATCAGCGACATCGTGAGAAAACCGTGGGCGATGGTGTTGCCGAACGCCGTCTCTTTCTTGGCACGTTCGGGATCGACGTGGATGAACTGGTGATCCTCGATCACATCGGCATAGACGTTGATCCTGTTCTGGTCGATCAGGTGCCAGGACGACACGCCGATCTCCTTGCCGACCATGGCCTGATAGGCTTCAAACGAGACCGGCGGCTTCTTCCAGACTTCATTCATCGATCAGCTCTCCAGCCCGGTCGTCCGCACCTTCTGCAGCTCCGGGAACTCTTCCTCGCGAAACTCCGCGCCGCGCAACGCGTCGCCGCGATTGTCGTCATGCTCGAGGCGGCGCAGCTGCACGCGGCGGATCTTTCCGGAGATCGTCTTCGGCAGTTCCGTCACCAGCTCGATCTTGCGGATGCGCTTGAACGGCGCGAGCCGCGTGTGCAGGTGCTTGAAGATCGACAGAGCCGTCTCCGGCGTGCGTTCCACGCCCGACACCAGGAGCACATAGGCCTTCGGAATTGCGAGCCGGATCGGATCGGGGCTCGGCACGACCGCGGCCTCGGCGACCAATTCATGTTCGAGCAGCACGCTCTCCAGTTCGAACGGGCTGATGCGATAGTCCGAGGATTTGAAGACGTCGTCGGAGCGGCCGACAAAAGTGAGGTAGCCCTCGTCGTCGGCAAACACCACGTCGCCGGAGCGGTAGAGATCGCCGTCGGCGCCACTGAGTTTGCCGTCGGCGCCCTGATAGCCCTGCATCAGGCCGGCCGGACGATCGGCGCCGAGCAGCAGCGTTACTTCGCCCTCTTTGGTAATGTGGCCGTCGCTATCTGTTATCTGCACGCGATAGCCCGGCAGCGGGCGGCCCATCGAGCCGACCTTGACCTTTTGGCCCGGCGAATTGCCGGCGAGCGCGGTGGTTTCGGTCTGGCCGTAGCCGTCGCGGATGGTCAGGCCCCACGCTGCCTTCACCTGGTCGATCACTTCGGGATTGAGCGGCTCTCCCGCACCGCAGACCTCGCGCAGGCTGACCTTGAAGTCCGCAAGCTTCTCCTGGATGAACAGCCGCCACACCGTCGGCGGCGCGCACAGCGTGGTGACGCCGCAGCGGCCGACGGTCGCAAGCAGCGACTTGGCATCGAAGCGCGGCTGGTTGACCACGAACACGGTGGCACCGGCATTCCATGGCGCGAACAAGCAGCTCCAGGCATGCTTGGCCCAGCCCGGCGAGGAAATGTTCAAATGCACGTCGCCGGGCTGCAGCCCGAGCCAGAACATGGTCGACTCAGCGCGCCGACGGGATAGCTGCGCTGGCTATGCCGCACCAGTTTTGGCTTCGCCGTCGTGCCCGAGGTGAAATAGAGCAGCATCGGATCGTCGGCAATGGTCGGTCCGTCGGGCGCGAAGGTCTCGGATGCGCCGGCTGCCTCCTCGAACGGAAGCCAGCCGTCGTGCTTCGACGTCGCACCCACCACGATGCGCACCAGGCTGTCGCCGCCGAGGCCTGCAAACTTCGCCACCTGATCCTGCGATGCCACCACCGCCCTCGCCCGGCCGCGATCGAGCCGGTCGCGCAGTTCGTCCGGCGTAAGCAGCGTCGTCGCGGGGATCACCACCACGCCGAGCTTCATCGCCGCAAGCATGGTCTCCCAGAGCGGCACGACGTTGCCGAGCAGAAGCAGCAAATGATCACCGCGCTTCAGCCCCTGCGCGCGAAGGAAGTTCGCGACCTGGTTGGAACGGGTCGACAGCGCCAAAAAGGAGAGCTTCGTCTCCTTGTGGCCGGCGTCGACGATCCAGAGCGCGGTGCGGTCGCGGCTGTCGGGGTTACGCGCGAGTTCCGCGTCGAACCAGTCGAGCGCCCAGTTGAACGGAACCGGATCCGGCCAGCGAAAGCCCTTCACGGCCGCATCGTAGTCGGTGCGGTGCTTGAGCAGAAAGGCGCGTGCGTCCTGAAAGCTCGTCATTCAGGCCTCCGTTATTTCGCGGCGAGACTCCGAACGTGCTGGATAATTCCGGAAAAATCCACCCCGCCATGGCCGGCGGCGTCGAACGCCTTGTAGATCTCCTGCGCGTGCTTGCCGAGCGGCGTCGCGGCCCCGGCGGCGTTGGCGGCGTCCTGCGCCAACGTCAGGTCCTTCACCATCAGCGCCGAGGCAAATCCCGGCTTGTAGCCGTTATTCGCGGGCGAGGCCGGCACCGGGCCCGGCACCGGGCAATAGGACGTCAGCGCCCAGCACTGTCCCGACGAGGTGGAAGCAACGTCGAACAGCGCCTGGTGCGACAGGCCGAGCTTTTCCGCCAGCGCAAAAGCCTCGCCGACGCCGATCATGGAAATGCCGAGGATCATGTTGTTGCAGATCTTGGCCGCCTGCCCCGCGCCACCGCCGCCGCAATGCACGAGCTTCTTGCCCATGTTCTCGAGCACGGGCCTGGCCGCCGCAAACGCCTTGTCCTCGCCGCCGCACATGAAGGTGAGCGTCGCGCCCTTGGCGCCGCCGGTTCCGCCGGACACCGGCGCGTCGACCGAGAGTGCGCCGTGCTTGGCCGCCAGCGCGTGCGCCTGCTTGGCGCTTTCAACGTCGATGGTCGAGCAGTCGATGATCAGCGCGCCCTTGGTCATGGCAGGGATCACTTCGTTCCACACCGACAGCACGTGCTTGCCCGCGGGCAGCATGGTGATGACGATGTCGGCGCCCTCGACGGATGCCACCGAACTTTCGGCAATGGCCGCGCCATCGGCCTTGGCCTGGTCGCGCGAGGCCGCAACCAGGTCGAACGCGGTGACCTTGTGGCCAGCCTTGATCAGGTTAGCCGCCATCGGTCCGCCCATGTTGCCGAGGCCAATGAATGCGATATTTGCCATCTCGAATCCTCCGCTTGTACTTTTTCTGTTTTGATCAGGGAAACTTCAATTCGTCGGCGCCGATCTCCGCGAAGTAAGGCGCGATCATTTCCGGCGTCACGTCCTCAATTCGCGGCGGCGACCATTTCGGGTTGCGGTCCTTGTCGATGACGGCGGCGCGTACACCCTCGCGGAAATCGTCGCTCGCGAAGACTTCCAGCGCGGCGCGATATTCGCGCACCAGGCATTCCTCCAGCGAGCGTGCGGTGCGCGCCAGCCGCAGCAGCTTCAGCGTCACCACCATCCCGCGCGGCGATTTCTCGCTCAGCGTCTTCAACGTCACCTGCGCAAAGTCCGAACCGTCGCGCTGCAACGCGCCGACGATGTCTTCCATGCGATCGTAGGCGAACAGCGCATCGATCTTCGCCTGCTGCGCCGCGACCGGCCCGGCCTTTTCTCCAGTCGAGGAGTTCGCGATCAGTCTCGTAATGTCGGCGGATGTGATGCCGGGCGCCACCTTCGTCAGCGCCTCGCGCAGCGCCGGCAGCTTTGCCGACGGCACCACGGCATCGGCGAATTTAGCGTGGATCGCGTCCGGTCCGTTCATGGTCTGGCCGGTTAGCCCAAAATACGTGCCGATCTCACCTGGCGAATGCGACAATAGCCAGGTGCCGCCAACATCGGGGAAGAAGCCGAGGCCCACTTCAGGCATGGCCAGTTTCGTCTTATCTGTAACCACGCGATGCGCGGAATGCGCCGACAGGCCGACGCCGCCGCCCATCACGATGCCGTCCATGAACGCGACGTAGGGTTTCGGGAATTTCTTGATCCGCGCATTCAAAATGTATTCGTCGCGCCACAGGATTTTTCCCAGGTCGCCCTTGACCTTGGAGCTTTCCCAGAGCGCACGGATGTCGCCGCCGGCGCACAGCCCGCGTTCGCCCGCGCCTTCCAGCAGGATCACCGCAACGGTGGGGTCTTTCTCGAAGGCATCGAGCGCCCTATCGATGTCGTGGAACATCTCCAGCGTCACGGCATTGATGGCCTTCGGCCGGTTCAGGCGGATGACGCCAAGCGCGCCTTCCTTGCGCGCGATCAGATCGCCCTCGACGACAGAAACATCGCTCATCGCGCGCCCTCGATCAGCTTGCGCGAAACAATCAGCCGCATGATCTCGTTGGTCCCTTCCAGGATCTGGTGCACGCGCAAATCGCGCACGATTTGTTCGATGCCGTATTCGCTGAGGTAGCCGTAGCCGCCATGAAGCTGCAGCGCCTGGTTGGCTACTTCAAAGCCGACATCGGTACCAAAGCGCTTGGCCATCGCGCACAGCATGGTGGCGTCGGCGTCCTTGCGGTCCAGCGCCGCGGCGGCGCGCCAGACAAAAGTCCGCGCCGCCTCCAGTTCGGTTGCCATGTCGGCAAGGCGAAACTGCAGCGCCTGGAATTCGTCGAGGCGTTTTCCAAACGCCTTGCGTTCCTTCATGTAGGCCAGCGATTTTTCCAGCGCGTTCTGCGCGCCACCGAGCGAACAGGCCGCGATGTTGATGCGGCCGCCATCAAGCCCGGCCATCGCGATCTTGAAGCCGATGCCCTCCTCGCCCAGACGGTTCTCGACCGGCACGCGGGCGTTCTCGAAGATCACCGCGCGGGTCGGCTGCGCGTTCCAGCCCATCTTGCGCTCGTTGGCGCCGTACGACACGCCCGGTGTCTTGCCGTCGATGACGAGCGTCGAGACGCCGCCGGGGCCGTCGCCGCCGGTCCGCACCATCGCCACCAGCAGATCCGTGCCGCCCGCACCTGAAATGAACTGCTTCTGGCCGTTCAGAACGTAATGGTCGCCCTCGCGCACCGCGCGGGTCCGCAGCGCCGCAGCGTCCGAGCCGGCACCGGGCTCGGTGAGGCAGTAGCTTGCGATCAGCTCCATCGCACAGAGTTTTGGCAACCAGTTCTGCCGCTGGGTGTCGCTGCCATAGGCATCGATCATCCAGGACGCCATGTTGTGGATCGAGATGAACGCCGACACCGTCGGGCACCCCGTCGCCAGCGCCTCGAAGATCAGCGCGGCGTCGAAGCGGGTCATCGCCGAACCGCCGACGTCGTCCTTGATGTAGATACCGCCCATGCCGAGCGTTGCTGCTTCCCGCATCACGTCGACAGGGAAATGCTTCTCCTCGTCCCAGCGGAGCGCATGCGGCGCGATTTTCTCGGCCGCAAACGCCCGCGCCATGTCGCGGACGGCGATCTGGTCCTCGTTGAGCGCGAAATGCATCTCGCTGCCCGGCTTCGAGGCGTTACTTCATCGTCGGGATCGAGAACTCGGCGCCCTCCTTGACGCCGGACGGCCAGCGCGAGGTCACCGTCTTGGTCTTGGTGTAGAAGCGGATCGAGTCCGGACCATGCTGATTGAGATCGCCAAAACCCGACTTCTTCCAGCCGCCGAAGGTGCAATAGGCGATCGGCACCGGGATCGGCACGTTGATGCCGACCATGCCGACATTGACCTTGGCGGCGAAATCGCGCGCCGCGTCGCCGTCGCGGGTGAAGATCGCGACACCGTTGCCGTAGTCATGGTCGGACGGCAGCGCCAGCGCCTCGTTGTAGTCGTGGGCGCGGACCACCGAGAGCACGGGGCCAAAGATCTCTTCCTTGTAGATCCGCATGTCCTTGGTGACGTTGTCGAACAGGCAGCCGCCGAGATAGAATCCCTTCTCGTAGCCCTGCATCTTGAAGCCGCGGCCGTCGACCGCGAGCGTCGCGCCTTCCTTGACGCCGATGTCGATGTAGTTCTTCACACGCTCGACCGCCTCGCGGGTCACCAGCGGACCATAATCGGCCGACGGATCGATCGAGGTGCCGATCTTGAGCGACTCCACGCGCGGGATCAGCTTTTCCATCAGCCGGTCGGCAGTCGTCTTGCCGACGGGGACAGCGACCGACACCGCCATGCAGCGCTCGCCGGCCGAGCCGTAGCCGGCGCCGATCAGCGCATCGACGGCCTGGTCCATGTCGGCGTCGGGCATCACGATGGCGTGGTTCTTGGCGCCGCCAAAGCACTGGCAGCGCTTGCCGGTCTGCGCGGCGCGCTCGTAGATGTACTGCGCAATCGGCGTCGAACCGACGAAGCCGATCGCCTTGATGTCGGGATCGTCGAGGATCGCATCGACGGCTTCCTTGTCGCCGTTGACGACGTTGAGGATGCCGGGCGGAAGCCCTGCTTCCATCATCAGTTCGGCCAGCCGCATCGGCACGCCCGGGTCGCGCTCAGAGGGCTTCAGGATGAAGGCGTTGCCGCAGGCGATCGCGGGCGCGAACTTCCACATCGGGATCATCGCCGGGAAATTGAACGGCGTGATGCCGGCGACGACGCCTAGCGGTTGCCGCAGCGAATAGATATCGATGCCGGGGCCGGCGCCTTCGGTGTATTCGCCCTTCATCAGGTGCGGAATGCCGCAAGCGAACTCCACGACTTCTAGACCGCGCTGGATGTCGCCCTTGGCGTCGGGAACGGTCTTGCCGTGCTCGCGCGCCAAGATCTCGGCGATCTTGTCGTAGTCACGCTGCACCAGTTCGAGGAATTTCATCATCACGCGGGCGCGGCGCTGCGGATTGGTGTTGGCCCATTCGGGCTGCGCCAGCGCGGCGTTCTGTACGGCCGCGCGGACTTCCGCCTTGGAGGCCAGCGCCACCTTGGCCTGGACCTCGCCGGTCATCGGCTCGAAAACGTCGGCCGTGCGGCCCGAGGTGCCCTTGACCTCCTTGCCGCCGATGAAATGTCCGATGGAACGCATGAATAACCTCCCTTAAGAGCCCGAATGGTTCGCTTTGGAGCCCTTTTTGACCTGCATTTCTTGGGATACAAGTCCGATAAATTGCACCATAGATGTGCGGAAATGCTGGATCAAGGCGGCAAGACGATCGATTGGGATGACTTCCGTTTCGTGCTGGCGATCGTCCGCGGCGGATCGGTTTCCGCTGCCGCCAAGCAGCTAGCGGTCGATCATGCCACAGTGATCCGCCGTGTCGACCGCCTGGAGCAGCATCTCTCGGCAAAACTGTTCGATCGCCGCAAGACCGGCTACCTCCTCACTGAAGCCGGCCAGCGCGTCGCCGACAGTGCGGAAGCGATGGAATCCACCATCGTCGCCAACCAGGAGGCCGTCGGCGGCTCGCGCGCGCACCTGACCGGCACGGTGCGGATCGGGGCGCCCGACGGGTTCGGCAGCCACTTCCTGGCCTCGCGGCTGGTGAAATTCACCGAACGGTACCCCGATCTCGACCTGCAACTCGTCGCCACCGCACGGCTGTTCAGCCTGTCGAAGCGCGAGGCCGATATTGCGATCAGCCTGACCATGCCCAAGGAGGGCCGCATCGTCGGGCGCAAGCTGCTCGACTACAGCCTCGGCCTCTACGCCGCGCCGGCCTATCTCGACCGGGCGCCGAAGATAGTGGAGCGCAGCGACCTGCCCGCACATCGTTTCGTCGGCTATATCGAGGAACTGCTGTTCACGCCCGAACTGGATTACCTGCCGCAGGTCTCGCCGAAGATTTCCGCGAAGTTCCGCAGCGCCAACCTGATTGCGCAGCTCAACGCCACCATCGCGGGCTTCGGCATCGCCGTGCTGCCGCACTTCATGGCGACCGCCCACCCCGAACTCCGCCCGGTACTGCCGGACGAGGTGAGGATATCGCGCACGTTCTGGATGTTGATGCACGCCGACAGCAAGGACCTGGCGCGGATACGCGCGGTTGCCGATTACATCCTGGAGACGGTGGAAAACGAGCGGGCGCTGTTTGGTGCAAACTCTCGTCGTCCTAGCGAAGGCCGGGACCCATAACCACCAATGTAAACTGCGACAAAAGCCGTGTCCCACTGTGCCCCCTTCATAGGCCGCGGCGTATGGGTCCCGGCCTACGCCGGGACGACGTGCAGAGTCGCTTCAGTTCGCCTTCGCGCGGGGCTTCTTCGCTGCCGGCTTCGACGCAGCCGCGCGGCCCAGCGCGGCCTCGCGGCCCGAGGCGAGAATCTCGTCGGAGAATTCGCCGGTGCCGGCGATGCGCGACAGAACCAGCGTACCCATCATGGTGGTCAGCGCTGCGATCGCCTGCTTCCGGGCGGCCTTGCGCGGCACGCCCGTAATCTGATCGGTCATCATCTCGATCATCTGTTCTATCTTGGCGGCAAACGCCTTGCGCGTCTTCGGACTTTCGCGGGCGATCTCGGCGCCGAGCGCCGGTACCGCGCAACCGTGCCCGGGATCGTCGCGGTGACCTGGGGTCAGGTAAGTCTCGATGATGGTCGAAAACCGCTTCTCGGGCGGTATCTCCTCGGACATCTTGCGCCAGCGTTCGGTGGCGCGGTCCATCGCGTAGCCAAAGGCCTCGATCACCAGCGCCTCGCGGGAATCGAAATGCGCATAGAAACCGCCATGGGTCAGGCCCGCTTCCTTCATCAGGTCGGCGACTCCGATGCCATGCGCGCCCTTCTCGCGAAGCCGCACCGAGGCCTTCTTCACGATCCGTGCGTGGGTCTCCTGCTTGTGCTCTTTCGAATAACGCATCGACATTCCCATTAAATGTTTGCAGTCATATAATAGCAGTCGGACCGGGAAAAGCTGCATCTATTTCGCCTTGCCGCTATCCCCGATCATAGAGAACGTCGCCGTCGCGTGCACCGCAAGATTGCCTGCGCCGTCACGGACGAACCCCTCTACGTAGCTGGTCTGGCGTCCAAGCTTTACGACTTTACCTTCCGCCGAGATCGTACCCGACTTGATCGAAAGCGGCCGCAGATAGGTCAGCTTGAAGTCGAGCGTGACCGAGGTCTGCCCGACGGGTAGCATCGTTGATATGGCACAACCCATGGCAGTATCCAGCAGCGCCGCGGCTGTCGCGCCATGCAGCAGTCCGATGGTGTTCTCCAGGCTCTCATCCGGATCGAGTTCCATCACGATCCGCCCGCGGTCGGCGACGCGCATCTCGAACCCGATCAGGCGGGCCATCGGTGGCGGCGGCAGGATACCGTCGCGGATCGCGCGCACGGTCTCCAGTCCGGACATGCCGGCCGCCGCTTTGGCCACCGGCCCCGGCGCCTGCCAGTCCACAATCCGCTGCCGTCGCAGCGTGGGCGAAAACAGGTCGACGCTTTCCGTCATGGTCATGGCCGCTCCTTTGGATGATGATTATCATCTTATAGAGATCGCTTCCGGCGCGCAACGCCTCTCGCCGCGCCCTTGACAAGCCGGCGCAATGTCTTGGAAGTGGCGGCAACCACGAGGACGAGGTCGGGAAACAACATGGAAATGCTCAATCCGCACTGCGGGATCGACCGCGACGGCCGAGGCGTCATTCGCCTCTCGATCTGCAACGCTGGCTCGCTGAACATCCTCTCTTCCGCCGTCACCGACGGCGTCCGCGAGGGGTTCGAGCAGCTCGCCGGCGACAGGGAGATCCGCGCCGTGATCCTGGCCGGACAGAGCGAGAAGAGCATGATCGGCGGCGCCGACATCAAGGAGATGGCGCGTCTCGACCAGAAATCCGCGGAAGCCTTCATCACCCGGCTCCGCGACCTCTGCGAGGCGGTGCGCCGCTTTCCCGCGCCTGTCATCGCCCGCCTCCCGGGCTGGTGCCTCGGCGGTGGCCTCGAGGTCGCAGCTGCCTGCGATTTCCGGGTTGCCGCCCACGACGCCAAATTCGGCATGCCCGAGGTGCGCGTCGGCATCCCCTCCGTCATCCACGCCGCGTTGTTGCCGCGTCTGATCGGCTGGGGCCGCGCCCGCTGGCTGGTCATGACCGCGGAGAACATCGACGCGCCGACTGCCCTCGCCTGGGGTCTGGTCGATGTGGCAGCAAAGGAAGGCGAGCTCGATGCCGCGGTCGAGCATACCGTGAAGGCGCTGCTCGAATGCGGCCCCGAGGCGCTGCGCGCGCAGAAGGCGCTGATGCGCCAATGGGAAGAACTGCCGCTGACCGAATCCGTCAATCTGAGCGTCGGCGTGTTCGGCCATTCCTTCCTGACCGGCGAGCCGCAGCGGTTGATGCAGGGATTCCTCGACCGCAAGAAATAGACGGAGGGACGCATGAGACCTGCCGGCAAGGGCCCGCTGGACTCGCTCTATTTCGACTATCCCCGGTTTGCCGCCCGGCGCGTCCCCGAGCTCGATGGCGCCACGGCGAAGCATCCGGTCCTGATCGTCGGCGCCGGGCCGATCGGCATGACGGCGGCGCTGGTGCTGGCGCGCTACGGCATCAAGAGCGTGCTGATCGACCGCAAGGACACGTTCAACGACGGCAGCCGCGCCATCTGTATCGCGCGCCCCAGCATGCACATCCTGGAGCGTATCGGCGCGGTGTCGCCGTTCCTCGACAAGGCGCTCGGCTGGCGGCAGGGGCGCAGCTACTACCGCGGCGAACAGATTTTCCGGCTCGATATGCCGCATCCGGCCAACGAGAAATATCTGCCGATGTACAATCTGCAGCAGCAGTACATCGAGAAGTTCCTGCATGATGCGGTCGCGGCAAGCGATCTGATCGACATGCGCTGGCAGAGCGAACTCGCCGGCATCGAGGTGCACGAGGACAGCGTGTCCGCGCGCGTGACGTCGCCAGAGGGCGATTATTGGCTCGATGCCTTTTATGTGCTGGCCGCCGACGGCGCGCGTTCGCCGATCCGATCGATGCTGGGGCTTCGGCTGAAGGGCGACAATTACGAAGGCCGGTACGTGATCGCGGATATCCGGATGGATCACGATTTTCCGACCGAGCGCCGCGCGTTCTTCGAGCCGAGCGGCAATCCCGGCGGCACGGTGCTGATCCACAAGCAGCCGGACGATATCTGGCGCATCGACTATCAGCTCCGCGAAGGCGAAAGCGAGGAAGACGCCCTCAAGGAGGAGAATATCCGCGCCCGTGTCGGCGCGATCCTGGCCGATATCCACCACACCAAGCCGTGGGAGCTGGAATGGTGGAGCGTCTACTCCGCCAACACGCTGTGCCTCGACGACTACCGCCACGGCCGCGTGTTCTTTATCGGCGACTCCGCGCATATCGTGCCGATCTTCGGCGTGCGCGGGCTGAACAACGGGCTGGCCGATGCCGAAAATATCGGCTGGAAACTCGCCCTCGTCCTGCACGGCGAGGCGGACGATCGTCTGCTCGACAGCTATTCCCCGGAGCGGCGCGGCGCCACGCTCGACGTCTTCGCCAACGCCACCAAGAGCACGCGCTTCATGACGCCGCCGACCCGCGGCTGGCGGCTGGCGCGCGAGGCGGCGCTCTCGCTCAGCCTCCGCCATGAGTTTCCTCGGGGGCTGGCCAATCCGCGACAGATGCAGCCCTACACTTATTCCGAAAGCCCGCTGACGCCATTTGCCAAGCACGATCAGGAATTCGCCGGCGGACCGGGTTGCGGCAGCGTCGCGCCAAACGCAGGGCTCGACGACGGCAGCCATCTGCTCGACCACGCCGGCAACGGCATGACGGGGATCCTGTTTTGCGACGGCGAGCCCACTACCGAACAAGTCGCGCTGCGCAAACAACTCGGCAGGATCGACAAGCGCTTCGTTTCGCTCGTCATCGGATCGCGCGCTCCCACATCAGGCGCAAAGGCCATTGCAGACCATGACGGGAAAATCGCCCGGCTGTTCGCCGCCAGTCCCGGCACGCTCTATCTGCTGCGGCCCGACCTGCACGTTGCCGGGCGATGGAAAACCGTCGTGCCCGCAGAGGTTCTGAAAACCGCCAGCATTTGCCTGGGAAGCGAGGCGCCATGAGCGCAATGAAATTCGAGGATTTCGAGGGCGCGTATGAGGCGCTGGCGATGGCGATCGATGCCGCCGGACCCGAGCGCGAAGCGCTGTTCCTGACCCGGCTTGCGCTGCTGCTGGGACACGAACTCGGCGACGTCACGGCGTTCAGGAAAGCCATCAAGACGGCGCTTGAGGATCTGCAATAGCCCGCCGCCATCTTCCCGATCGTCCCGCCGTCGCGGATCGATCAGTTTCTCTCATGCAAATTGCAAGAATTTGTCATGGGGCTGTCCCGGCTTTTTCATGACAACGTCGGTTGCAATTTTTGCAACGCATCATATGATGATAATCATGCAATAGATGCCCGCAATTGAGGAGCAACGTCATGGCCGCCGCTTCCGATCCCGTCGTCATCCTTTCCGCCGCTCGCACGCCGCTCGGCCGCTTCATGGGCGAATTGTCGCCGTTCAGCGCCCACAAGCTCGGTTCGCATGTCATCGGCGCCGCGCTGGAGCGGGCGAAGTTGACGCCTGAAAAGATCGACGAGGTATTCATGGGCAACGTGCTGCCGGCCGGACAGGGCCAGGCGCCGGCCCGCCAGGCCGCGCGCGGCGCAAAACTGCCTGACGCCACCGGCGCCACCACCATCAACAAGGTCTGCGGCTCCGGCATGAAGGCGACCATGCTGGCCCATGACATCATCAACGCGGGCTCGGCCGAGATCGTGCTGTCCGGCGGCATGGAGAGCATGAGCAATGCGCCCTATTTGCTGGCAAAGGCGCGCGGCGGCTATCGCGCCGGTCATGACCGGATCATCGACCACATGATGATGGACGGGCTGGAAGACGCCTACGAGACCGGCCGTTCGATGGGCGATTTCGGCGAGGCCACCGCGGAGGCCTATCAGTTCACCCGCGCCGACCAGGACGCCTATGCGATGGAGACGCTGACACGCGCGCGCAAGGCGGTCGAAGGCGGCGCGTTCAGGAGCGAGATTGCGCCGATCACGTTGACCGAAAAGGCCGGGCCACGGATCATCGCCAATGACGAGCACCCGATGAAGGTCGATCCCGCGAAGATCCCCGGGCTGAAAGCCGCATTCCGCGCCAACGGCACCATCACGCCGGCCGCTTCCTCGGCCAACGCCGACGGCGCCGCGGCGCTCATCCTCGCCAAGCGTTCGCTCGCCGATCGCGATGGGCTACCGGTGATGGCAGAGATCAGGGGGCACGCCACCCACAGCCAGGAGCCGCAATGGTTCACCACGGCACCTATCCCGGCCATTCGCAAGCTGCTGGACAAGGTCGGCTGGAGCGTCGGTGACGTCGACCTGTTCGAAATCAACGAGGCATTCGCCGTGGTCGCGATGGCGGCGCAGAGGGACCTCGGCATCCCCCGCGAGAAGCTGAATGTCAACGGCGGCGCCTGTGCGCTCGGTCATCCCATCGGCGCCACCGGCGCGCGGCTGATCGTGACGCTGCTGCACGCGCTGGAGGCGCGCAACCTCAAGCGCGGCGTCGCGGCGCTCTGCATCGGCGGCGGCGAAGCGACTGCGATTGCGGTAGAGCGAATTACGCACTAGATCCGCGATGTCCTGAAACGAGGGAACTTAGGCATTTAAGTCATGCTGCCGATACGGCAGAATGAGGCGAACCCCGTCATCCGTCTGGATGGAATTTTCCGAGGCTCTATGATTTCGAACTGGCTGTCGGCCACCCTCGCCCGCCGCAACATCCATTACGGCTGGGCGATGGTCGGCGTGACCTTCCTCACGGCCCTGATCACGGCCGGCACCGTCGGCGCGCCCGGCGTGTTCATCGTGCCGCTGCAGAAAGAGTTCGGCTGGACCACGGCGGAGATTTCCTCGGCGCTCTCGATTCGCTTCGTCCTGTTCGGGCTGATGGCGCCGTTCGCCGCGGCATTGATGAATCGGTATGGTCTGCGCAACATTACGCTGTCGGCGCTGCTGATCGTGGTATCCGGCCTCGTCGCGTCACTGGCGATGACCAAGGTCTGGCACCTGATGCTGCTGTGGGGCGTGGTTATCGGGCTCGGCACCGGCATGACGGCGCTGGTGCTCGGAGCAACGATTGCCGCGCGCTGGTTCGTCGCGCGGCGCGGCCTCGTCGTCGGCATTCTCACCGCGAGCGTCGCTACCGGCCAGCTTGCGTTTCTCCCGCTGCTCGCGAGCCTGACCGATCACTACGGCTGGCGGATCGCACTGGCTCTGATCTGCGTGATGCTGGGCTTAGCGGCCTTTGCCGTGCTGATGGTGATGCGCGACCGCCCGAGCGACTTGGGCCTGCGGCCGTACGGCGACGAAGGCACCGAGCCGCTGCCGGCACCGCCGCCCAACACCACGCCGATCATGGCGGCGGCGCTCGGCACGTTGCGCGACGCCTCGAAATCGCGCGTGTTCTGGATCCTGTTCGCCACCTTCTTCATCTGCGGCGCCTCCACCAACGGCCTGATCCAGGTGCATCTGATTCCGATGTGCCTCGATTTCGGCATTCCGCAGGTGCAGGCTGCAAGCCTGCTCGCGGCGATGGGCATTTTCGATTTCGTCGGCACCATTGCCTCGGGCTGGCTGTCGGACCGCTACGACAATCGCAAGCTGCTGTTCTGGTACTACGGACTGCGCGGGCTCTCGCTGCTGTTTCTGCCGTTCTCCGATTTCACGCTCTATGGCCTGTCGCTGTTCGCAGTGTTCTACGGGCTCGACTGGATCGCGACGGTGCCGCCGACGGTACGGCTCACGGCGCAGCGGTTCGGCCCCGAGCGCGCCAATCTCGTGTTCGGCTGGATCTTTGCCGGTCATCAACTCGGCGCAGGCGTTGCCGCGTTCGGCGCCGGGCTTTCGCGGACGGTTCTCAACAGCTACCTGCCGGCGTTCTTCGTCGCCGGCGCGCTCTGCATGTTGGCGGCGTTGATCGTGCTGATGATCTCGCGGCCGAAGCCTGTAGTGGCGGCGGCGTGACCCTGGGGAAGTCCTCATCCGAGGAGCGGCCACTCGGCCGCGTCTCGAAGGATAGCCGCAGGCGAGATCCGGGCCTCATGGTTCGAGACGCGCGAAGACGCGCTCCTCACCATGAGGGACTGAGACCTAAGGCCGTATCGACATATTCGACGGCGGACCGAGGCTGCGAATCGGTTCCGCCAGCCGCGCGAACTCGCACAGCAGCGAGCGCGTCCTGCGTGGATCGATCACTTCCTCGACCCAGAATTTCTCGGCCGAACGGAACGGCGAGCGCAGCTTGTTGAGACGGTCCTCGATCTCCTTCAGCTTCGCGACGGGATCATCGGCCGCATCGATGTCGGCGCGATAGGCCGCCTCGATACCGCCTTCGAGCGGCAGCGAGCCCCAATAGCCTGACGGCCACGCATAGCGCATCGAATAGCGGTTGGCTGGCTGGTGCACGACACCGGCAACGCCGAACGCGTTGCGCACGATGATGGTGCACCAGGGAACGGTCGACTGGTTCACCGCGGCCATGGCGCGCACGCCGTGGCGGATGGTCGCCGACTTCTCGGCCTCGAGCCCGATCATGAAGCCCGGACAATCCATCAGGTAGACGACCGGCAGATGGAAAGTCTCCGCGAAATCGACCCAGCGCACCACCTTCTGGCACGCTTCCGCCGTCCACGACCCGCCATAGTGGAAGGGATCGCTCGCGAGCAGCAGCACGGCGCGGCCGTCGAGCCGGGCCAGCCCGGTAATGACCGGGCGGCCGAAATTGCTGTTCACCTCGAAGAACGAGCCCTTGTCGACGACGGCGTCGATGATCGGGCGCATCTTGTAGACCTGACGGCGGTTGCGCGGCACCGCCTTCAACAGCGACTCCTCGGCGCGCTCCGGATCGTCGGCGCAAGGCGTGGTCGGCGGCAGGTCGTAGACCGAGGACGGCAGATAAGACAGGAAGCGACGCGCGCGTTCGAACGCCTCTTCCTCGGTATCGACGGCGTCATCGACGCCGCCGGCGCGGGTCTGGATGTCGGCGCCGCCGAGTTCCTGCTTGGTCAGGTCCTGGCCGAGCCGCTTTACCACCGGCGGGCCTGCGACGAACATCGCGGAATTCCGCGTCATGACGGAGTAGTGGCTCGCCGCAAGGCGCGCCGCGCCAAGGCCTGCGACCGAGCCGAGCCCGAGAGCGACCACCGGGACCCGCGCCATGTTCGCCGTCGTGAACCAGTACCAGCGCGTGCCGCCGACGCCGCCCGGCAGGTTCGCTGCCCCTCTGGTTTCGATCGTCTTCACCGAACCGCCGCCGCCCGAACCTTCGATGACGCGGATGATCGGCAGGCGGAAATCATGCGCCATCTCCTCGGCCATCAACGGCTTGGCCGAGATCGAGGCGTCGGCCGAACCGCCGCGCACGGTGAAATCGTCACCGACCACGACCACGGTGCGGCCATCGATCTTGCCGCGGCCGAACACGCAGTTGGCCGGCGTCAGATGCTTGAGCTCGCTGTTCTCGTCGTATTCGGCGATGCCGGAGATGGCGCCGATCTCGTGGAAGGAATTCTTGTCGATCAGTCGGTCGATACGCTCCCGAACCGTAAGCCGTCCCTGGTCATGCTGGCGCTTGACCTTGTCAACGCCTCCCATCTCGCGCGCGAACGCTTCGCGCCGGGCGAGGTCGTCGAGTTCCGGCTTCCAGTTCATTCGTATCCTCCGTCTTGATGATCTTGTTTTTATAAGTCGGAACCGGAAGCGGCTTTCTCTCCAGACGATTTGCGAAGATGTCGCCTTCGGCGCCTTCGAGCAGTCCGCCGATCGCAGCACCCAGTTGAACCATTTGCGGCGCCACTTCCTGGTGCAGCCGCTTCTCATCGAACATCGCAGACAATAGTCCGATCGTGACGACGACGAAGGTTTGATATTGCGGCGACCATACCGGCACCGCGCAGCCGTTGATATGCGGGCTCCACGTACCGCAGGCGATGACGTAGCCATGTTCGCGCAAGTGACGACGGTTGGCCTCGATGCGCGACTTCGTCGGTCCGACGCTCTCCGGAATCTCGCGCTCCATTTCAGCGATCAAGGCGTCGCCGACGTCGGGATCCAGCGCTGCGGTGTAGGCAAAGCCGGCGGCGGTGCTCGTCATCGAGACGCGGCTGCCGGTGGCTTCGTACAGGCCAAGCGCATTCGCGGCGCGCGCAAATTCGAGATAGACCATTTGATAGCGATCGGGGAGCACGAAGCCGACGGTGCCGGGCAATTGATCGGCGACGTCTTGCAGACGCATCTTGATCAGATTGCGAAGCTGCAACCCCCTCATCATCGACGTGCTCATCGCCACCGCGCTGGGGCCGATGCGGTATTTCTGGTCGCGCGGGAGATAGACGAGCTGGCCCATACGCGTCAGCGTGTGGGTGAGCCGCGATACCGTCGAGCGCGGCAGGCCGCAGCGGCTGGAAATTTCAAGATTGCCGAGCCTGGCCTCATGGCCCTCGAAGCAGCGCAGGACGTCGAAGGCCCGCGACACCACTTGAATAACGTCACCCTCGCCCGCCAGGTCGCTGGCCAGCATTCCCTGCTTACTCAATCGCTCCGAGCGTCTTCCCATGATTTTTGGCTCCATTCCGCTCTGCGGAATAAAATTCCACTTGCGGAAGAAGCTACCTCAGGCAATCTGCGGCGACAAACAAAAAGCCGTTCACGAGGACAATTAGTCCATCAGACGGTCCCCGGGAGAAATGGCATGCCAGATATCAAGATCATCACCGAAGTCGCCGGCCGCGTGTGCGCGATTCCTGTTGCAACTGGCGGAAGCGTCGGCGATGGCGACGAGATCGCGTTTGTCGAAGCCATGAAGATGGAAATTCCCGTGACGTCGACGGCAGCAGGAAAAATAAAGGCTTTGCTCGTAAGCATCGACGACGTAATCGCCGAGGGCCAGATCGTCGCGATCATCGAGGCATAATTCGCGCGATCATACTTTCGATCCGCGACAATGTGTCTAGGAGCGGATACGTCACGGCGACAGTCGTGACCGTTCTCGGCGATTGCCATCGCAATGCTGCGATGACATGATCCCAACGACAAAAAAGTTTCGTCTGGCGAAACAAATGGAGGAACTATGATCCGTCGGCTGATGAATTCCGCGTCTGGTGCGTTGGCAACCTTCTCGCTGCTGGCAGCAGCACCGGCGCTGGCCGATGACGTCAAGCTGCCACCAACCATGACCGTCACCGCCTACGATACCGGCACCGCCGGTTTCAACATCGCCGTCGGCGTCGGCAAGATGATGAAAGACAAGTACGGCACCGACGTCCGCGTGCTGCCGGCCGGCAACGACGTGGCGCGCCTGGCGCCGCTGCGCGCCAAGCGCGCGGTGATGTCGGCGATGGGCTCCGGCACCTACTTCGCGCAGGAAGGCGTGTTTGAATTCGGCGCCAAGGAATGGGGACCGCAGCCGCTGCAACTGGTGCTGTCATCGGTCGACTGCAACGCCGGATCACTCGGCGTTGCCAAGGACACCGGCGTAACCGAGATGAAGCATCTCAAGGGCAAGCGCGTCGGCTTCGTCGTCGGCTCGCCGGCGCTGAACCAGAATTCGCTGGCGATGCTGGCGTTCGGCGATCTCAAGCAGAGCGACGTCAAGGCCGTGGAATTCTCGAGCTACGGCGCGATGTGGAAGGGCATGGTCAACAACGACGTCGATGCCGCCTTTGCCACCACCATCACCGGCCCGGCAAAGGAACTCGAAACCTCGCCCCGCGGCATCATTTGGCCGCCGCTGCCGCACAATGACAAGGCCGGCTGGGATCGCGTGAAGAAGGTCGGCTCATTCTTCTTCCCGCATATTGCGACCTGCGGCGCCGGCATCACCAAGGACAAGCCGATCGAACTCGGCAACTATCCCTATCCGATCTTTATGGTGTACGGGACGGTGCCTGCCGACGAGGTCTATTCCATCACCAAGGCGATGATCACGGGCTACGACGCCTTCAAGGACTCTGCCCCCGGCGCCAGCGGCCTCGGGGCCGACCGGCAGACCAAGAACTGGGTTGTCCCGGTTCATCCCGGCGCCGCCAAGGCGCTGAAGGAAGCCGGTCAGTGGACCGACGCGCAGGAGGCCCACAACAAGGAACTGCTGAAGCGCCAGCAGGTGCTGGCCACGGCATGGGCCGACTACGGCAAGTCCAACCCGCCGGCGGATGACAAGGCCTTCCTTGACGGCTGGCTGAAGGCCCGCGCCGCGGCGCTGGCGAAAGCCAACATGCCGAACGGGTTCGAGTAACGCGACCGCTTCTGCTTCGCTCGAAGGCGAACAACATCCGGGATGAATGATGTCAGCTCCATCGAGCGATAGCGTCGCCGCGCCGGCACAAAGGATCGTATTCGAAGATCCGCATGCCGGCGCCGGCAATATGCAGGAGGCCGAGGTCACGCGCGTACGGGTATTGCGCGGGGCCTGGCGCTGGGCGCTGGTGATCGCCACTGCGGCCACCATCCTGCTGTGCATCAACCAGCAATTCTCGCTGCGCTTCTTCATCGGCTATACCCAGCTCAATACCGAGTATTTCTACCTCCTCATCGCCCTGATGCTGCCGTTCACGTTCCTGATCTTCCCAGGCAGCGGGACCGCGCCGCTCAACCGGATCCCCTGGTACGACCTCGCGCTGTTCGCCGCGACGTTCGGCTGCGCCATCCTCCTGATGCTCAGCGTCCGCAAGGCGGCCGAGGCCGGCTGGGAATTTGGCGGCGCACCGATGAATGTCATCGTGGCCGGCGTCATCATGTGGGCAGTGCTGATGGAAGCGCTGCGGCGCACCGGCGGCTGGAGCCTGCTGCTCAGCGTGCTGCCGTTCACCGTCTATCCCCTGTTCGCCGACGCCAAATGGCTGGGGCCGTTCCGCGGTACCGAATCGACGCTTGAACAGGCCACCGCCTATCACGTGCTGTCGGGAGAGAGCCTGCTCGGCATCCCGATCCAGGCCTTCGCCGATACCGTGATCGGCTTTCTGGTGTTCGGCACCGCGCTGATGATGACCGGCGCTGGAAAGTTCTTCATCAACATTGCCTTTGCGCTGTGCGGGACCTTCCGCGGCGGCGCGGCGAAGGTCTGCATTTTTGCATCCGGCCTGCTCGGCATGATGTCCGGATCGATCATCTCCAACGTGTTGACCGCCGGCACCATGACCATTCCGGTCATGAAGAAGAGCGGCTTCCGGGCCTCCTATGCTGCCGCGATCGAGGCCTGCGCCTCGACCGGCGCGGTGCTTGCGCCGCCGGTGATGGGTGCAACCGCGTTCGTGATCGCGCAGTTCCTCAACATCAGCTACGCGGAAGTCGCCCTTGCCGCCATCATTCCGGCAGCGCTGTTCTACATCGGCCTGTTCATGCAGGTGGACTCCTACGCCGCGCGCCACAACCTGAAAGGCATTCCGCGCGAGGAACTGCCAAAAGTCTGGGATACGATCAAGGACGGCTGGTACTACGTTTTCGTCATCGCGCTGCTGATCGTGATGCTGCTCTATTTCAAGCGCGAGAGCCACGCGCCATTCTACGCGACGGCGCTGCTGCTGGTACTCAATCAGATCTTTTCCAGGGACACGCGCTGGACGTTCTCGACCATCAACAAATTCCTCGAAGTCAACGGCCGCACCTTCGTCGAGCTGGTCGGCATTCTCGCCGGCTGCGGCCTCCTGATCGGTGCGTTCTCGATGACCGGCGTGGTCTCCAGCCTCGCCAACGACCTGCTGCGGCTGGCCGGCGACAACGCGCTGCTGCTGCTCGTGATGTGCGCCTTCACCAGCCTCGTGCTCGGGCTCGGCCTGACCACGACCGCCTGCTACATCTTCCTGGCGATCCTGGTGGCGCCGGCACTTGAGAAGCTCGGCCTCAACCGCATGGCCGTGCACATGTTCATCTTCTACTGGGGCATGCTGTCCTCGATCACGCCACCGGTGGCCATCGCTTCCTTTGCCGCGGCCGGCATCGCCGGCTCACCGGCGATGAAGACGGGCTGGGAATCGATGTGGGTGGGCAGCATCATCTACTTCATTCCGTTCTTTTTCGTCCTCAACCCCGCACTGGTGCTGCAGGGCGCGAGCCCATACCTCGAAGGACTTGGCCTGATGGCGCTGGCAGGCTTCGGCACGCTGTTCATCTGCGGCGGCATCCAGGGCTATCAGGTCTTCGTCGGCGATCTCCGCGGCACCGGCGCGCTCGAATGGCCCCTGCGGGTGCTGCTCGTGATCGGCGGCTTCGTGGTGGCGACGCCCGGCGGCGGGATCATGCCGCTGTCGCAGGTGCAGGTGACCTCGCTCGGCCTCGCCATTCTCGCGCCGACCGTGCTGGTCGCGCTGATGCTGATACGACGCCAGGCCCTGGCGCCGAACCAGTTGCGCACACCCTGATTGCGATGCACAAAAGGAGGCGATGAAACAGTCGCCTCCTTCTTTCACGACCACCGCCCCGGTCTGGGCCAGTTCGAAACCGCCGCTGCTGCGGTTCCTGAACGGCTGCCACGCGGAATTCGCGCCCGAGACCCGCGGCGCGGTCGCCGATTACATTCCTGAACTCGGCAAGGCCGATCCTGCCCATTTTGGCATCAGCCTCGCGACCCTCGACGGCCATGTGTACGAGGTCGGTGACAGCCAGATCCCCTTCACCATCCAGTCGATGTCGAAACCCTTCGTGTTCGCGCTGGCGCTGGACACGCTGGGGGCGGCGCGGGTCGAGAGCGTCATCGGCGTGGAGCCCTCGGGCGATCCCTTCAACTCGATCCGCCTCAACGCCGACAACCACCCGTTCAATCCCATGGTCAATGCCGGCGCGATCGCCTGCTCCGGCCTTATCCACGAGGCCAAGGGGGATGCCGCGTTCGAATATATCCGGCAGGCGCTCGGCCGCTTCGCCGGGCGCGATCTCGACGTCGACGATGCGGTTTTCGCCTCCGAAAGCACCACCGGCGACCGCAACCGGGCGATCGGCTATTTGCTGCGCACCAACGCCGTGATCCGTGACAACGTGTCCTCGGTGCTCGACGTCTATTTCCGGCAATGCGCCATCCTGGTAACGGCGCGCGATATCGCCGTGATGGCGGCAACGCTCGCCAACCGAGGCATCAATCCCGTGACCGGCGAGCAGGTGATGAGCGCCTACGCCATCGCGCGCACGCTGTCGGTCATGACCAGTTCCGGCATGTACGACTATGCCGGCGAGTGGATCTACCGCGTCGGCATCCCCGCCAAGAGCGGCGTCGGCGGCGGCATCCTCGCCGCGCTGCCGGCTCGCCTCGGGCTCGGCAGCTATTCGCCCAAGCTCGACAAGCACGGCAACAGCGTGCGCGGCATCAAGGTCTGCGAAGCGCTGTCCTCGCATTATGACCTGCATATGCTCAACCGCAGCGACGACGCCCGCAACAGCATCATCGCCGACTACGACATCGGCAACAGCCCGTCGCGACGGGTCCGGCGCGCGACAGAACAGAACATTCTCGCGGCACATCACGAGGATGTTCGCGTCATCGAACTGGTCGGCACGCTGTCTTTTTCCAATGTCGATTACGTCTCGCGGCAACTCGCAGCAAAACCGCGCCCGCAGCTCGTCATTTTCGACCTCCGCCGCGTCACCGCCATGACGCGCGCCGGTACCCGCCTGCTCGCCGAGGAGTTTCGTGAACTCGCGGCACATCATGTCACCGTGATCCTGTCGGGCATCAGGCGCTCGTCTCCCGAATGGAAGATGATCTCCGACTGGACGGAAGGCCTCACCAACATCCGCAATTACTATTTGCTCGATGCGGCGATCGAATGGGCGGAAGACCAGGTGGTGTACCGCTATGGCGGCGCCATCGATTTCTTCGAGGCGACCGAACTGTCCGAGCAATCAATGCTGGGGGGACTGACGGACGAGGAGCTCACTGATCTCGCCTCGCTCGCAACGGTCAGGACGTATCAGGCCGGCGAGAAGATCATTGCAACCGGCGATGCCGCTACGTCGCTGTTCTTCCTGCGCAGCGGCGTGGTGCATGTCACCCTGCCCGACGGCATCAGGCTGGCGACGCTGACGGCGGGAATGCCGTTCGGCGAGATGGCGCTGCTGGAGCCGCAGCGTTCCGCCGACGTCCTCGCCGACATGGCCGCGACCGCTTACGAAATCCAGCTTCGCGATTTCGAGCGCTTTCGAAAGCAGCACCCCCGCGCCGGCGAACGGATCATGCGCAACCTCGCGCAATTGCTGGCGGATCGGCTGATCCTCGCCAATGCAAGAGTGAATTTGCTGACATCGAGCTAGGATCTGCGTCCCGGGCCGCATGGTTCGAGACGCACGGCTTTGCCGTGCTCCTCACCATGAGGGTCAAAGACTTTCAGACCTCATCCTGAGGAGCATCGCAAAGCGATGCGTCTCGAAGGATGAAGCCACCGACGGAAGCTCCGCCTGCCTACCCCGCCTTCCCCCGCCCGTTCTTCTCGGCGGCGCGGCGCATCGCTTCGGCCAGCGCACCGCCCTGCTCCTGCGGCTTGCGCGGCGACGACGACGTCATCGATGCCTTCGAATATTCGCGCATCTTCGTGTCCGACAATTTTGCGCCCTTGCTGCCGACTTCGTCATCCAGCCGCAGCGTCAACGCGATCCGCTTGCGGGCGACCTCGACCTCCAGCACCTTGACCTTGACGATATCGCCGGGCTTCACCACCTCGCGCGGATCCTTGATGAAGTTCCTGGACATCGCCGAGATGTGCACCAGGCCGTCCTGGTGCACGCCGATATCGACAAAGGCGCCGAACGCTGCGACGTTGGTCACCGTACCTTCGAGGATCATGCCGCGCTTGAGATCCTTGATCTCCTCGACACCCTCCTTGAACACCGCGGCCTTGAACGCCGGACGCGGATCACGGCCGGGCTTTTCCAGTTCGCGCAGGATGTCGGTCACCGTCGGCAGACCGAACGTATCGTCGACGAACGCCTGCGGCTTGAGCTGGCGCACGACCTCGGCATTGCCGAGCAGCGCCTTGATGTCGCTCTTGGTCGCGGCGATGATCCGCCGCACCACCGGATAGGCCTCGGGATGCACGCCGGACGCATCGAGCGGGTCCTCACCGCCGGTGATACGCAGGAAGCCGGCGCATTGCTCGAAGGCTTTTGGCCCGAGCCGCGGCACGTCCTTCAGCGCCTTCCGCGACTTGAACGGGCCGTTGGCGTCGCGATGCTGCACGATGCTTTGCGCGAGCCCCGCCCCGATACCGGACACCCGCGCCAGCAGCGGCGCGGAGGCCGTGTTGGCATCGACGCCGACGGCGTTCACGCAGTCTTCGACCACGGCATCGAGCGAGCGCGCCAGCTTGGCTTCGCCGAGATCGTGCTGGTACTGCCCGACGCCAATCGCCTTCGGATCGATCTTGACCAGTTCGGCGAGCGGATCCTGCAGCCGCCGCGCGATCGACACCGCACTGCGCAGGGTGACGTCGAGTTCCGGCAGTTCCTCGGACGCAAAAGCCGAGGCCGAGTAGACCGACGCGCCGGCCTCCGACACCACGATCTTCGACATTTTCAGGTCCGGCAGCAGCTTGACCAGTTCGGTCGCCAGCTTGTCGGTTTCGCGCGAGGCCGTGCCGTTGCCGATCGCGATCAGGTCGACGCGGTGCGCAACCGCCAGCTTGCCCAAGGTGGCGAGCGTCGCGTCCCATTGCCGCTGCGGCTCGTGCGGATAGACCGTGCTTGTCGCGACCACCTTCCCGGTCGCATCAACGATCGCGACCTTGACGCCGGAGCGATAGCCCGGGTCGAGCCCCATGGTCACGCGCGCACCGGCCGGTGCGGCCAGCAGCAGGTCGCGCAAATTGGAAGCAAAAACCCGCACGCCCTCGGCCTCGGCCGCCGTCCACAGCCGCATCCGCAAATCGATGTTGAGGTGAACCTGGATCTTGGTCTTCCACGCCCAGCGCGCGGTATCGACCAGCCAGCGGTCGCCCGGCCGCTTCTGATCGGTAATACCAAAGCGCTGCATGATCTTGAGTTCATAGGCGCTGGGCACGCCGGGCTCGGGCACATTCGCCTCGGGCTGAATCTGCAGTTCGAGGATTTCTTCCTTCTCGCCGCGAAACAGCGCGAGAATGCGATGCGACGGCAGCTTGTGCAGGGCGCCGTTGTATTCGAAATAATCGGCGAATTTCTCGCCTTCGGTCTTCTTGCCCTTGCGCACCGTCGATGTCATCTGGCCCGCCGACCACATATCCTCGCGCAGGCGCCCGATCAGATCGGCATCCTCGGCAAAGCGCTCGACCAGGATCGCGCGCGCGCCTTCGAGCGCCGCGGCCACGTCCGCCACCTGCTTCTCGGCGTCGACATAGCCTGCGGCGACGGTTTGCGGATCGTTCTGCGGCTGCGTCAGCAACAATTCGGACAACGGCTCCAGTCCGGCTTCCTTGGCGATCTCGGCCTTGGTGCGGCGCTTCGGCTTGAACGGCAGATAGATGTCTTCCAGACGCCCCTTGCTGTCGGCCGCCATGATCGCGGCTTCCAGCGCGGCATCGAGCTTGCCCTGCTCGCGGACCGAATTGAGGATCGCGGTCCGGCGCTCCTCGAGTTCGCGCAGGTATGTCAGGCGCTCCTCCAGCGTGCGCAGTTGCGCATCGTCGAGCCCGCCGGTGATTTCCTTGCGATAGCGCGCCACGAACGGCACCGTTGCGCCGCCGTCGAGCAGTTCCACCGTCGCAGCAATCTGCTGCTCGCGCACGCCGAGTTCTTCCGCGATCTGTCGATTGATGTTTGCCACGCCAAATCTTTCCCAAAACCATGGTGGCAGGTGAATCACCCTCGCCGCCGGACGCCGCTTATGGACCATCGCGGATTATTTCATCAAGGCGTCGCCGCAAACAAATTGATCTGTGGATGGCCTTGATCGAACAAATCAACGCGTGCGAACAACCCCTTGAGATGACACGACGAGATAAGGGTGGATCGATGGCGTCGTAATGTGTAAACGGACGCTCCCTTGGGAGCATCCATGTCAATTTGTGGCCTAGATTTCGGAACGTCCAACACAACGCTTGGCATCATCGATGGCCAGGCGCCGGTTCTCGTGGCGCTGGAAGGCGAACAGACTACCATCCCGAGCGCGATGTTCTATGCGAGCGACGGTAACGTCCTGATCGGGCGCCGGGCCATCTCTGCCTATGTCGAGGGCACCATGGGCCGCCTGATGCGAAGCCTCAAATCGGTGCTCGGAACCTCGCTGATCGAGGAGACCACCCGGCTCGGCCGCGCCCGGCTGAGCTTTCGCGATGTGATCGCCAATTATCTCGGCGCGATAAAGCGCCGCGCTGAACAGGCCAGCGGTCGCGAACTGCGGCAGGTCGTCCATGGCCGGCCGGTGCACTTTGTCGACAATGCGACGGACGCCGATCGCAAGGCAGAGGATACGCTGCGGACGATTGCGCTCGGGATCGGCTTCGACGAGGTTACGTTCCAGTTCGAACCAATCGCCGCTGCCCTGGACTACGAACGGCAGATCACCTCCGAAGAAGTGGCGTTGATCGCCGATATCGGCGGCGGCACCTCCGACTTCTCCATCGTCCGTCTCGGGCCCGAGCGTCACGGCAAGGCCGATCGCGCGGCAGACATTCTCGCCAATGACGGCGTGCGCATCGGCGGGACGGATTTTGACCGCCAGCTCAGCCTCGGCGTCGTCATGCCGCTGTTCGGCTTCGGCAGCGCCATGAAGCGCCCGGGGCTCGACGTTCCCTCGAGTTATTTCCACGACCTCGCGACCTGGTCGAGCATCAACCGCATGTATGAGCCGCGCGTGATGGCCGACATCCGTCAGGTCCGGCAGGAAGCCAGCGAGCCGGAACTGCTCGACCGGCTGATCCGCGTGGTCCACGAGCAGCGCGGCCACACGCTGGCGATGGAAGTCGAGGACGCCAAGATCGCCCTGTCAGAGAGGAAGCGCTCTGACATCCCGATGGAATGGGTGGCACCCGGGTTAAGCGCGGAGATCGGTCGGCCCGATCTCGTCGGCCATACCAAACAATTGGCCACGCGCATCGCAGCGCGCATCAAGAACTGCCTCGGCCAGGCCGGCCTTGCCGCCAGCGATATCGACGCGGTCTTCCTGACCGGCGGTTCGGTGAAACTCGCCCATGTCCGCAACGCCATCATCAAGGCCGCGCCGAACGCCCGCATCGTCGAGGGCGACATCTTCGGCGCGGTCGGCAAGGGATTGACGCTGGAAGCGCTACGGCGTTACGGGCCGGCGAAGTGAGATTCGTCGTTTCGCGCGACAGCTGTCAGCTCACCACTTCCGTGACCGGCTGCAGGTCGATGGCAAAGGTTTCCAGGAACTTCGACGTCATGATGTAGAAGCCGACCGAGAGCTGCAATTCAACCAGCGCGGCCGGGGTGAGTTTGGAGGCAATCGCGTTGAAGGTGGCATCTGTCGGCTTGTGAAGCTTGACGATTTCGTCGGTGAAGGCGAGCGCGGCGCGCTGCACTTCGTTGAAGCAGGTCGCCGACTGCCAGTTCTCCAGGGCCTCGTTCTGCTCATCGGTGACGCCGACGTTCTTGCCGATTCGCTTGTGGGCGACGATTTCGTAGGGCGCCTCACACAGGATGCCGGTGCGGGTGATGGCGAGCTCGCGCACGACCGGGTCCAGTTCGCCCTTGTGCCTGATGGCCCCGCCCAGCCGGCAGTACTGCTCAAAATAGCTCGGCGAATGCGCCATCATGCGGAAGATGTTGGCGTTGCGGTTCTTGCCGAGGATTTCGCGGGTCCGGTCGTTGGCTTTGGCGGGGTCGCTGTATTCGATGCGGGCCATTCATCACCTTGGGATTCTTTGCGGTTTTCTGATTTTGAGCGCCGGATCATGCCCCGCGGCGGAGGGGGGATCAACTATTGTGTTGGCGCAGTCGGACGCGCCGAAGCGCGCCCGAAAGCCGCAATGGGAGGAGGCCAGTTCCCAAAAACTCCCTTTCGCGTGCACAAACCGGCTGCGAGCGAGCCAAATTGCCGCCTCAATGCTGGTCGATTTTGAGACTGTCGATATTCGCTGAGTGGGGACTCTAAAGAGCGAATACTCGTCGCGGGGTGTTCCGAGTAAAATAAACCAAGAGAGCCATCAAGCCTTCACGGGCAACGATGACTCATGCCCAGGTCTAGGGAGTCAGGCATGATGGAAGCCAAAAGGAAGGTGGCCTCGGAAGCGCTCGCGCAGATGATGGCGGTGACGGCAATGCTCGTTATCGCCAGCGTCGTGTTCTACTGGCACTGAATGTTGACGCATCGAAGCACTCAGATTTTCACCCGTTCCGCGTAATTCTGAGTTGCTTCGTAGCGTGAACATTTGACGTTCAGATTTATGTATCGTCCTGGTATTTTTGCGTTTTGATCTTCACTTCTTCGATTCAGGTCTTCCCGAAGTACGGGACCAGCCTTCCCGCAAACGGCCGATAGCTCACGGTGACATCGTCACCGATGGCGAGATCGTTGTCGCCATGGGCCATCATGCGAAAGCCTTCCACCGTATCGACCAGAACGATGTTGTAGGGAACGTGCGCGCGCGTCTCCGGCGTCGCGGCGCGGCATACCAGCGACGTCGCATAGACCTTCGCTTTGCCGCTGGCTTGCTTCGTCGCCGGCTCCGGCGCGCCGCAGGCGGCGCAGAAGCTGCGGTGGAAATACTGCACGGCGCCACACGCGCCGCATGATTGATAGACGATGGCTTCAGTGCCCCTGGTCCAGTCTGCAAGATGGTTGCTCATCGTACCCGCTCCAGGAACATGCTGACATGCGACGACAGCACGCCGCCGTCGCCGTGCAAAAGCGCGATCGAAGCGTCGCGGACCTGTCTTGGTCCGGCACGCCCGGTCATCTGCAGATGCGTCTCGACCAGGTGCGCCATCGCGCCGCCGACGCCGCAATGGCCGTAGCTCAGGAGCCCGCCATGGGTGTTGAGCGGCATGGCGCCGTCACGGCCAAAGTGCCCTGCCCTGACCCGCGCCGCCGCCTCGCCGCGGCCGGCCAGGCCGAGGTCCTCCAGCAGCATCGCGAGCGTAATGGTGAAGCTGTCATAGACCGCGGCATAGCGCACGTCGGCGATCGAAACGCCGGCCGCGCTCTTGGCCTTGGCGACCGCAATCTCGGCGCCGAGCTCGCTCAAGGCGGGCGCTGCCGTCACGTGCTGATGGGTATGCGCCTGCGCGCAGCCGCGGACGCGGATTCCGGTTGCGGACGTCGGCTCACGGCTGACCACGAAAGCCGCGCCGCCGTCGGACACCGGGCAGCAATCCAACAGTTTCAGCGGCATCGCCACCGGCTTCGAGGCCATCACGTCGGCCACCGTGATCGGTTCGTGGAACTGGGCGCCGGGATGGGTCAACGCGTGGGCGCGCATCAGCACCGCGAATTCGGCGAGGTCTTCCTGGGTCACGCCGTATTCGTGCATGTAGCGCGAGGCCACCAGGCCGTAATAGGCAGGGATGGTCGGCCCCAGCGTCACCTCGTAATCGGGATGGCCGACCTGCGCCAGCGCCTGGATCGAGGCGTCGCGGCTCTGCCCGGTGAGGCGGTTCTCGCCGCCGACCACGAGCACATGCCGTGCGACACCGGCATCGACCAGTTGATGCGCCAGCATGGTCATGGCCAGCCCGGTGGCTCCGCCAACTTGAACGGCGTGCGCATAAGACGGCTGAATGCCGAAATGCTCGGCAAACACCGTCGCCAGCATGATATGCGGCGACACCGTCGAGTAGCCGCAGAGAATGCCGTCGATCTCGGAGCGCTTCAGCCCGGCATCGGCAATCGCCAGCTCGGCCGCCTTGCTCATGAGGTCGAGCGAGGATGATCCCTCGTGCTTGCCGTAAGACGTCAGGCCGACGCCGGTGATGAAGCTCATGGTTTTTCTGTCCTCACCGTCATTCCGGGGCGCATCGCAGATGCGAACCTGGAATCTCGAGGTTCCGGGTTCGATGCTTCGCATCGCCCCGGAACGACGATTTGAAATCAATACGACTTCGGCAAGCCCAGCACCTTCTCGGCAATGAAGCTGAGAATGAGCTGCGGGCTGATCGGTGCGATCCGCGGGATCAGGGATTCCCGCAAATAGCGTTCGACGTGATATTCCTTGGCGTAGCCGAAGCCGCCATGTGTCATGACGGCCTGTTCGCAGGCGTGGAAGCCGGCTTCGGCGGCGAGATATTTGGCGGCATTGGCGGCCGGGCCACATGGCATGCCCTGATCGTATTGCCAGCCGGCGCGCAGCACCATCATCCAGGCCGCTTCCAGCTCCATCCAGTTCTTCGCCAGCGGATGCTGGATGCCCTGATTCATGCCGATGGGACGGTTGAACACGATGCGGTTCTTCGCATAGGCGGAAGCGCGCGACAGCGCGATCTGGCCGAGGCCCACGGCTTCCGCGGCGATCAGGATGCGCTCGGGATTCATGCCGTGCAGGATGTATTCGAAGCCGCGGCCCTCTTCACCCAAGCGATCCTCGATCGGGATCTCGAAATTCTCGAAGAACAATTCATTGGAGTCGACGGGCTTGCGGCCCATCTTCTCGATCTCGTGCACGGTGACGCGCTTCTTGTCGAAGTCCGTGTAGAACAGGCTCAGGCCCTGCGTCGGCGTCTTCACCTCCTCCAGGGGCGTGGTGCGTGCCAGCAACAGAATCTTGTTGGCGACCTGCGCGGTCGAAATCCAGACCTTCTGGCCGTTGACGACATACTTGTCGCCCTTGCGCACCGCGCGGGTTTTCAACTGCGTGGTGTTGAGGCCGGTATTCGGCTCGGTCACCGCAAAGCAGGATTTGTCGCGACCGTCGATGATCGGCGGCAGCATGCGCGTGCACTGCTCCCTGGTGCCGAACACGACTACCGGATTGAGCCCGAACACGTTCATGTGCACGGCGGAAGCCCCCGACATGCCGGCGCCTGATTCCGAAATCGTGCGCATCATGATCGCCGCGTCGGTGATGCCGAGGCCCGACCCGCCATATTCCTCGGGGATGCAGATGCCGAGCCAGCCGGCATCCGCCAGCGCGCGGTGGAAATCGGCGGGGTAACCGCCCTCCTTGTCCTTCTTCAGCCAGTAGGCATCGTCGAAGCGCGAGCAGATTTTCCCGACCGCGTCGCGGATCGATTCCTGGTTGGCCGACAGCGCGAAATCCATGTGTAACGTCCTATGCGTTCGATGCGGCCCGGGTGACGCCATCGCGTACCAGCGCGGCAATCTCATCCGGCGAGAGGCCAGCCTCCTGCAGAATTTCGGCGCTGTGCTCGCTCAGGCGCGGCGCCAGCCGCCCGGTCTCGACCGGGGTTTCCGAAAAGCGCGCCGAAGGTCGCATGTTGCGAATCCGGCCCTCGGTCGGATGCTCGACGACCGGAAAGAACCCGGTCGCAACGATGTGGGGATCATCAAGCAGACTTTCGAGATCGTGCATCGGCATGACCGGCACGTCGGCCTTCTCCAGAATCCCTGACCATTCGGCAGTGGTCTTGGTTTCGAGGATGCGCGCCAATTCCGCATAGACGACGTCGATATTGCTGGCGCGGCCGGCGAAGGTCGCGAACTTCGGATTGGTACGCAGATCGTCGCGGCCGGTCGCGTCGAAGAAATTCTGCCACTGCTTGTCGTTGTAGACGATCACGCAGATATAGCCGTCGGACGTCTTGTAGGGCCTGCGGTCCGGCGACAGATGCCGCGCGTAGCCGCCCTTGTCGAGCGGCGGCTCATAGGTGAGGCCGCCCATGTGATCGCCCATCACGAAGCCGGCCATGGTTTCGAACATCGGAATATCGACGCGCTGGCCGCGGCCGGTACGGTCGCGATCGACCAGGCTGGCGCAGATCGCGCCCACCGCCGTCAGCCCGACGATGCGGTCGACGAGGGCATTGGGCACGTATCGCGGCACGCCGTCCGCAGTCTGCGCCATCAGCGCCGGCAACGCGGTGGCGCCCTGGATCAGGTCGTCATAGGCGGGCTTCGCCGCATAGGGCCCGTCCTGGCCGAAGCCGAACACGCCGGCATAGATCAGGCGCGGGTTGATTTTGGACACCACGTCGTAGCCGAGATTCAGCCGTGCCATCGCCTGCGGGCGCACGTTGTAGACCAGCACGTCGGCGGTCTTGATCAGCCGCAGCACGGCGTCGCGCCCGGCCGGCTTTTTCAGGTCGAGGCAGATCGAGCGCTTGCTGCGGTTGGTATTGAGGAACACCGGTCCCATGCCGGGATGGCGGGTCGGCCCGATCTGCCGCGTCACGTCGCCATCGAGCGATTCCACCTTGATGACGTCGGCGCCGTAGTCGCCGAGCATCTGGGTGGCATAGGGCCCCATCAGCACGGTCGTCATGTCGATGACCTTGATGCCCTTTAGCGGTCCCATGGCCCAATTTACTCCCGGATATGTCGTTCCGGCCTAGTAACGGGAGGTTTCCGGGAAGATCAAGGCGCGCCCGGCGTATGGGCGTATGCGCGCCAGTAAGCCGCTACTTCTTCAACCTGGCGTCGCGCTCCCGGGTCAGCTTTTCCAGCTCCTCGTTCTGCTGGCTGAGCCGATCGGCGATGCGGGATTCGTTCTGTTCGCCCGAGGCGGCGGCAGCCTGCTCGATCAACTGCCGGATGTTGTCTTCCAGAATCCTGATCCGATCGTTGAGTTCTGCCTGTGACAACGAACTTTCGTTGCTCATGATGCACGCTCCGGAAGATTTTGTAGGGTGGGCAAAGCGAAGCGTGCCCACCATCACAACCTCGCCTTGAATGGTGGGCACGCTGCGCTTTGCCCACCCTACGGCAGTACGTATGCGAACTACTTCGCCGGCTCCAGCACCGAAACGTAATTCGCCACCGCCGCGCCGCCCATGTTGAAGATACCGGCAAGCTTGGCGTTCTTGAGCTGCATGCCTTCCGGCGCCTGGCCGACGAGCTGCATTGCCGTCATCACGTGCATGGAGATGCCGGTGGCGCCGATCGGATGGCCCTTCGCCTTGAGGCCACCGGACGGGTTGACCGGCAGCTTGCCGTCCTTCTGGGTCCAGCCTTCCTTGATGGCGCGAGCGCCCTGCCCGCGCGGCGTCAGGCCCATCGCTTCATATTCGATCAACTCGGCGACGGTGAAGCAGTCGTGGGTCTCGACGAACGACAGATCGGACAGCTGCACGCCGGCCTGCTGCAGCGCGCGCTGCCAGGCAACCGTGCAGCCTTCGAACTGCAGGATGTCGCGCTTGGACATCGGCAGGAAATCCTGCGCATGCGCGGTGGCGCGGAAGTTCACCGCCTTGCCCATGGTCTTCGCGGTTTCCGAATCCGTCAGCACCAAGGCCGCCGCGCCATCCGACACCAGCGAGCAGTCGGTGCGCTTCAGGGGGCCGGCCACGAACGGGTTCTTCTCGCTCTCGGCGCGGCAGAACTCGAAACCAAAGTCCTTGCGCATCTGCGCATAGGGGTTGGCGACGCCGTTCTTGTGGTTCTTGGCCGCGATCATCGCCAGTGCGTCCGACTGGTCGCCATATTTCTGGAAATAGCTCTGCGCGATCTTGCCGAACACGCCGGCAAAGCCGCCGACGGTGTCGCCATCCTCAGGCAGGTAGGATGCCTTGAGAAGGTAGCGCCCGATATCGGCCGATGGCGTCCGCGTCATCTGCTCGACGCCGACCACCAGCACGATTTTGGCCGCGCCTGACGCAATCGCCCGGATGCCCTGATGCACGGCCGCCGACCCGGTGGCACAGGCATTCTCGACGCGAGTAGCCGGCTTGAAGCGCAACTTCGGGTCGGCCTGCAGCACCAGCGAGGCCGTAAAGTCCTGCGGCGAGAAACCGGCGTTGAAGTGGCCGAGCACGATCTCGTCGACGTCGGATGCGGTAATGCCGGCATCGGCCAGCGCATCGGTCGCAACCTTGACCACGAGGCTTTCGACGGTTTCGGCGTCGAACTTGCCGAATGGCGTGTGCGCCCATCCGACGATGCTGGCTGTCATGGTCGTTCTCCCTGTTTCGGTTCGGCTCGGTTTGTAACCTATCTGGACGCGGGTTTCAGCGATTTCATCGCCCGCGCGCACATGGCGGTTATGCCGGCCCAATTGCCGGAGCGAATGTCCGCCGGCGGGCAGAGCCAGGAACCGCCCACCGCCACGACGTTTGGCTCAGCCAGCCAGGACGCGGCATTGGCTTCCCCGATGCCGCCGGTCGGACAGACCCGGATACTGGGAAATGGTCCCGCCAGCGCCCGCAGTGCCTTGATACCGCCGGACGGCTCGGCCGGGAAGAATTTGACCAGATCGAAGCCGGCCGCCAGCGCCTGCATCAACTCGGACGCCGTCGCGATCCCCGGCGCGAACGGCAGGTCGCTCTCGGCCGCCGCTTTCAGCAGATCCGGCGTCGCCCCAGGGCTGATGCCGAATTTGGCGCCGAGCCCGCGCGCCCGCGCGAGATCGTCGGCGTTGAGGATCGTCCCGATGCCGACGACGGCCTCCGGCACCTCCGCGATCATGGCCTTGGCCGCGTCGACGGCCACCGGCGTCCGCAGCGTGACTTCCAATACGCGGACGCCGCCGGCGACCAGTGCCCGGGCCAGCGGCACCGCGTCTTCCAGCCGCTCGATGGTCAGCACCGGAATGACGGTAGCGGACCTGAAGATGGCGGCGAGTTGTTGCTGCCGTTGTTCCTGCCTTGCGGCTGCAGTCATGGGGATGCCCTGCGAGCGGTGGTAGGTTCAATGCGCCCGGGCGGCATCGCCGCGCGCGGGATGATCGCACCGGGATGGCATACCACAACGCCCGCCAGCCGATGCCCCGCGCGTGCGGCGGCAATCGGGTCCGCCCCCGCAAGGCGCGCGGCGATGTAGGCGGCCGCAAAACTGTCACCGGCCGCCGTGGTATCGACGACCTGCGTCTCCAACGGCTTGGCCTTGATCGGATAGGAAACGCCGTCCAGGCGGACGACGCTCGCGGGCTCCGACAGCTTGAACACCACCTCGGCGCCCGGAATCCGCGCCAGCAGGTTTTCAGCGCTTTCGCCGGGATAGAGCGGCAGCAGATCCTCGGTCGAGGCGAGTACGATATCGGCGAGGTGGAAGGCATCCCGAAATACCGCGCGCGCAAGGTCGAGATCGGGCCAGCCGCGGGCGCGGAAATTGGTATCGAACGCGAAACGGGCGCCGGCTTCGCGCGCAAGATTCAGCGCCGCGAACAGATCTTTTCGTCCGTCCTCGCCGTAGAGCGACAGCGTGATCGCCGAGAGATAGATGAAGTCGTAGTCCGCCAGCGAATTCAGGATGTCGGGCGTTTCGGGCAGATCCATCAGGCTGCGCGCCGCTGCGCTGTCGCGCCAGTGAAAGAACCGCCGCTCGCCTTTCTCGTCGGTCTGGATCATGTAGATGCCCGGCAGCTTGCCGGGCACCCGCAACACGCGCGTGGTCCCAATCCCTTCCGCGACCCAGCCGGCGACCATCTCGTCGCTGAGCGGGTCGTCGCCAAGCGCGGTGATGTAATCGACGCCGGCACCCAGCCGGGCGAGATAGACGGCGGTGTTGAGCGTATCGCCGCCGAAGCCGCGCGATAGCAGGCCGCCATCGGCCTGCTTCAGCTCGATCATGCATTCGCCGATGCAAGCGACCTTGGTCATGACGGCATCCGCGGAAACCAGCGTGTCATCACGTCAGTTCACGAACTTGCCGCCGAGTTCATCCTCGATGTGAATCCGGATGATATCGTCAAACGTCCTTTCGGCGGTGGTGAAGCCGAGCTTGAGCGCACGGTCGGTGACGAAGTCGCGCGGCCAGCCGGAGACAATGCTGATGATCGTTGGATCGGGCACCCGCTTGATCCGCGCGGTGACGTTCTTGCCCGCGACGCGCTCTAGCGCTGCGATCTGGTCGCCGACGCTCACCGACATGCCGGGCATGCTGAGGTTGCGCCGCGGCCCCATCGCGTTGAGGTCCATGGTGCCGGCGTGGATCAGGAAGCCGACCGCCGATTTCGGCGAGGCGTGCCAGTGCCGCACGTCCTCGGACACCGGCAGCACGACCTCCTCTCCCGCCAGCGGCTCGCGGATGATGTTGGAGAAGAAGCCGGACGCGGCCTTGTTCGGCTTGCCCGGCCGCACGCAGATCGTCGGCAGGCGGATCGAGATGCCGTCGAGCAGGCCCTTGCGGGCGTAGTCGTTGATCAGGAGCTCGCAGATCGACTTCTGCGTACCGTAGCTCGTCAGTGGCGTATGGAAGAATTCATCGCCGATCTTTTCCGGGAACGGTGCGCCGAACACGGCAATCGACGACGTGAATACCAGCCGCGGCTTGTAGCCGCCGCCGGCATGGCGGATGGCGTCGATCAGATGGCGCGTGCCGTCGAGGTTGATCCGGTAGCCCTTGTCGAACTCGGCCTCGGCCTCGCCGGAGACGATCGCTGCGAGATGAAAGATCACCTCGGGCCGGCCGGCGATCAGCGGCGCCGCGGCCCCGGCATCGGCGAAATCGGACGCCACCACCTCGACCGGTATCGACGCGTTGGCGGGCTTGGTGGGCGCCACCACGTCCTGCAGCGTCATGCGGGTGATGTCGCGATTGCCCAAGCGGCCGTCGCGCAGCAGCCGGTCGGTCAGCTTGCGGCCGACCATGCCGGCGGCACCGAGAATGAGAATATGCAAGACCCGTCTCCTTTTTGAACCCTGTTATTATCAGCCGGGCCTCGCGCGCTTACTCTTTTACGGCTCCCGTCATGGCCGACACATAATGCTCAACGAAGAAGGCGTAAAGGATAACCAGCGGCAAGGAGCCGGCCAGCGCCCCCGCCATCAGCGAGCCCCAGCGATAGACGTCGCCATCGACGAATTCGTTCACGATGGCGACCGGCACCGTCTTGTTGGAGGTCGATTGCAGGAAGGTCAGCGCGTAGATGAACTCGTTCCAGCACAGCGTAAAGCAGAAGATGAACGCCGAAATCAGCCCGGGAATCGCCAGCGGCAGCACGATCTTGATCAATATCTGCCAGCGGCTCGCGCCGTCGATCAGCGCGCACTCCTCCAGCTCGAACGGGATGGTCTTGAAATAGCCCATCAACAGCCAGGTCGAGAACGGGATCAGGATCGTCGGATAGGTCAGGATCAGCGCCAGCGGCGAGTCGAACAACCCGTACTGGAACACGACGGTCGCCAGCGGAATGAACAGGATCGAGGGCGGTACGAGGTAGGCAAGGAAGATCAGGCCACCAACGAGGTTCGCGCCTTTGTAGCGAAGCCGGACGATGGCATAGGCCGCGAGCACACTGGCGACGATCGACAGGATGGTGGCGCCGACCGCGACATACATCGTGTTCCACAACCACCTTGGATAGTAACTCTCAAACAACAGCTTGTAGAAATGCTTGAAGGTCGGCTCCCAGGTCCAGAACGGGTTGTAGGTTTCCATGTCCAGGAGTTGCGCGTCCGGCTTCACGGCCGTAAGCGCCATCCAGTAGAACGGGAACAGGAGCACAACGACGATGATCAGCAGCGGAAAATAGAGCGTCACCATTCGGCGCGGCACCGATTGCAGATAGCTCATGCCCTCGCTGTGGTCTGCCTTTGCGACAGTCGCTGCCGATGACGACAGCACGCCCTTGAGGTCCACTCGCGTGGTCGGGAGATCAGTCATTGCTTTCTCCCTGCTGCCATTTGCGCCGCTGCAAGCCGAACCAGGAAACCATGATCGCGGCGAGAAGGAACGGGATCATTGCGCTGGCGATCGCGGCACCCTCGCCAAGCTGGCCCGCGATGATCGCGCGCTGGTACGACAAAGTCGCCATCAGATGGGTGGCGTTGACGGGACCGCCACGGGTCATTGCCCAGATCAACTGGAAGTCCGTGAAGGTGAACAGTACCGAGAACGTCATCACGACCGCGATAATCGGCGTCAGAAGCGGATAGGTGATGTGGCGGAACATCTGCCAGCGCGTAGCGCCGTCGAGCGTCGCGGCTTCATAGAGCGACGGTGACACCGTCTGCAGGCCCGCGAGCAGCGTGATTGCGACGAACGGAACGCCGCGCCAGATGTTGGCGAAGATCACGCAGATCCGCGCCCACGTCGTGTCGCCCAGGAAATTGATGTTGTAGTCGATGATGCCGAGCTGTTTCAGCGACCAGGAGATGATCGAGAACTGGGAATCGAAAATCCACCAGAAGGCCAGAGCCGATAGCACGGTCGGCACGATGAAGGGAATCAGCACCGCTGCACGCAGCATTGCCTTGAACGGCAGGTTCTCGTTCAGGAGCAGCGCAAGGTAGAGGCCGATGCCGAACTTGATGGCACTGGCGACAAACGTGTAGACCAGCGTGTTGGTGACCGAGAGCCAGAAGATAGAGTCATCCCATAGCCACTCGTAGTTTTCTATTCCGATGAAGTGCCCGACCCGGCCGATCTTGGTGTCGGTGAGCGAGAGCCAGACGCCTAGCCCGAGCGGATAGGCCAGGAAAAAGATCAGGAACCCCATCGCTGGCAGCATGAACCAGAAGCCAAGCCAGTTCCTATTGTGCTTGACCTGGTCCCACGCCGTCGCTTCGCGAAGCTGCGGCTTGGCTTTGGTCGGCGCGAGTACAATGTCAGCCATGGGCCGATTTCCGGGGCGGTGCCACTCGTGGTGAGACTGGAACGGGCGGCGGTCAGCCGCCGCCCGTTGCTGACGTCCTAGCGATAGATGCGCTTCAACTGCCGCTCGGCTTCCGCCATCGCGGTCTTGGCATCCTTGGAGCCGGTGCAGTAATTGGCGAACATGTCGACGACGATGAAGTCGGCGATCGCGGTCGCGGCCTTTTCGCCGACCTTGCCGATGCCCGAGGCGGGCAGCGCGCGCTTGCTCGCCTGGGCAAACACCGCGTTCTTCGGGTCCGCGGTCCACACCGGCGAAGCGTCATAGGCGTTGAGCGTGTGGGTGAGATAGCCGCGCGCGCCCGTCAGCCACTTGTCGTAGTTTTCCTTCTCCAGCATGAAGGCGACAAAGGCCTTTGCGGCGTTCGGATATTTCGTGAAGTTGAACGCCAGGATCGGCACCGCAAGCTGCAATTCGGTCGGCTTGCCGATCGGACCCACCGGCCACAGCGCGTGATAGGTGTCCTCGGTGAGTTCCTTCTTGGTCGGATCGTCCTTGGCGGCGACATAGATCGAGATGCCGTTGGCGGTGCAGTACAACTCGCCGGCCAGGAACGCCTTGTTGTTCGAGCCATCGTTCCAGGATGCGGTGCCCGGAATGAAAGTGTCGGAAAGCTGCTTGCAATATTCCAGCGCCTTCGCGGTCTCCGGCGAGTTGATGATGACCTTGTCGTCCTTGTCGACAGTCCAGGCATTGTGGCCCCAGAGCATCCAGTGCAGCCAGCCATTGGCGTCGCCGGTGGCATGACCGAGGGCGAAACCGGCCGGCGTGTTGTTGGCCTTGAGTTTCTTGCACAGTTCGAGGAAGCCGGGGAAATCCGTCGGGAATTCCTTGAAGCCCGCCTTGTCGACCGCTGACTTGCGATAGGTCATGTAACCGCCGATGGTTGCGACGGGAATGCCGAGCCAGTCGTTGCCCAATACGCAGGTCTTCTGTGCGGCGTCGGTCCATCCGCCGTACTTCTTGCCGAGATAATCGGCAACGTCGTTCATCTTCAGGACTTTGGTGGGGAAGAGCTGCGGCAGCGTATGCAGTCCCCAGGCAAGGTCGAGACCCGAGCCGACGTTGGCGGCGACGGAGGCTTTGGGCTGCACGTCTTCGAAGGCCTCGCTGAACACGTTCATTTCGGTACCGGTCGCGGTCTTGAATGCGGCGACCATGGCGTTGAACGCGTCATCTTCCGCCGGCACAAAGCGCTTCCAGCGCATCACTGTCAGCTTGGCGCCGGGCTCGGCTTTCCACGGCGAGGCTTGTGCCCAGGCCTTGGCAAAATCGAGGAGCGCCGGTCCGGTTAGCGCGCCGGCCGCCGCCAGCGCAGTGCCACCCTGAAGCAGAGAGCGGCGGGTAAAGTCGTGCATGGTCCATCCTCCCTTTGTGTATTTTCTGGTTCTTGCTCAGTCCTCGTTTCTTATTGTTGTTAGGTACTTTTAGTTTGGTCTTGGCTTTAGTCTTGCTTTGTCACTCAGGCATTCAGTCGCTTTCCAGTCGTATCGTCGAACAGGTGGACGAGCGTCGGATCCGGCTTCAGCCGTACCTTGTCGCCCGGATTGAACTGGTGACGCTCACGGAACACGGCAACGATCTGCTCGCCGCCGAGCTTGGCGAATACCTGCGTTTCCGAGCCGGTCGGCTCGACCACGACGATCTCGGCCTCGGCGCCGTCATCGGCGATGGTGAAATGTTCGGGACGGACGCCGTAGACCGCGGGCCGCCCCTCCGAATTGGCCGGCGCCGTCGCCAATGGCAGCTTGACGCCGTTCGGTCCCACAAAGCCCGCGCTGCCGTTCGACTTCACCTGACCTTTAAGGAAGTTCATCGCCGGCGAGCCGATGAAGCCCGCCACGAACTGGTTGGCCGGGGTGTCGTAGAGTTCGAGCGGGGTGCCCATCTGCTCGACGATGCCGTCGTGCATCACGACGATCTTGTCGGCCATGGTCATGGCCTCGATCTGGTCGTGGGTGACGTAGACGGTCGTGGTCTTGAGCCGCTGGTGCAGTTCCTTGATCTCGGTGCGCATCGCGACGCGCAGCTTGGCGTCGAGGTTGGACAGTGGCTCGTCGAACAGGAACACCTGCGGATCGCGCACGATGGCGCGGCCCATGGCGACGCGCTGGCGCTGGCCGCCCGACAATTGCCGGGGATAGCGCTCCAGCAGCGGCGTCAGCGCCAGGATCTCGGCGGCACGCTTGACGCCTTTCGAGATTTCGTCGGCACTTGCACCGCGCAGCTTGAGCGAGAAGCCCATGTTGTCGGCGACCGTCATGTGCGGATAGAGCGCGTAGTTCTGGAACACCATGGCAATGTCGCGCTCTTTCGGCTGGACATTGTTGACCACGCGATCACCGATCGAGATCGTTCCGGAGGTGATGTTTTCAAGGCCTGCGAGCATCCGCAGCAGTGTCGACTTACCGCAGCCGGAGGGACCGACAAGCACGACGAATTCGCCATCCTCGATCGGAATCGATACGCCGTGCAAAACCTCAAAGTTGCCGAATGATTTGCGCACGTCGCGAATCTGGACCGACGACATCGAATTCTCTCCCTTACTTTTCTTCTGTTATATGGCGCCGCGGGTCGGCAGGACGCCATTCTGTCTTTTCGACTTTAATGCCGGAAGCCGAATTCAGCGGGCATCATCATCCGCAGTTTCAAAGTTTTTAGCAATCCGATGGTAGCGCTGTCAATAATTGTTCAAACGTCTAATTCGTTGTGATATTAGCGCTGAATGGGACGAAAACAGACCAAGTCTGGCAAAATCCGCCTCACCGAAGTCGCCAAGCTTGCGGGCGTCAGTCCGATCACGGCGTCGCGCTTCTTCAGGAATCCCGAAGCACTGTCGCTGAGCAAGCGCGAGCGCGTCGACAGCGCAGTGAAGGAACTGGGCTATGTGCCCAATCTCGCGGCGCGCGCGCTGGCTTCGCATCGGACCGAAGTGATCGGCGTCGTCATCCCTTCCCTCACCAACAACGTGTTCGCCGATGTGCTGCGCGGCGTCTACGATTCCTCCGAGGGCAGTCGCTACAGCATCCAGCTTGCCAATACCCGCTACAGCATCCTGCAGGAGGAGAAGCTGCTGCGCCTGTTTCGGGCCCAGAAGCCGGCAGGACTGATCGTAACCGGAATCAACCAGACCGCGGAGTCGCGCGCGATCCTGGAGTCGATGAATTGCCCGATCACGCAGATCATGGAGATCGGTGAAAGTCCGGTCGACATGATGGTCGGATTCTCGCATTACGATGCGGGTTTTGCAGCGATTTCGCACATTCTCGAACAGGGGTACCGGCGTGTTGGGTTTCTCGGCGCGCGGATGGATCCCCGCGTCCAGCGCCGCTTCGAGGGGTATCGTGATGCCATGAAGGGAGCGGCGCTGTTCGATCCGACCCTCGTCATCACCACGTCGGTGCCGACCACCGTTACGCTGGGCGGCACGCTGTTCGCCGATCTTCTCGCCAGGGCGCCTGATATCGATGCGGTGTTCTGCGTCAACGACGACCTTGCACTCGGGGTGCTGTTCGAATGCCAGCGCCGCCAGATATCGGTTCCCCGCGATCTCGCCATCGTCGGCTTCAATGACCTTGAATACATGGAGTCGGCAGTGCCATCGCTCACCAGCGTGCGCACCAATCGCTATGAGATGGGCAGGCACGCCATCACCATGGTGATCGACGCGATCGAGGGCCGGCGCCCGCAGGAGCCGGTGCTCGACCTCGGCTTTCAACTGATGGTTCGCGAAAGCTCGTCGCCGCAAAATGCCTGATGACCGGCTCGCGGCTGGGCTCGATAGAAAATGGTAGCGCTGTCTTTTTGCGCGAACTAGGATTGACGTTCGCCGAGATGGCAATCGGCACGGCGAGCGCGTTTGCAGCCGACGAATTCTCAAGCATGGTGCCATCGCTGCCATGACTTGAGCCCAAGAGTTTGCAGTGCGGGAGAGAAACCAATGAAAAAAAACGACAACAAAGCCACCAATGGCAAGGGCCGGAAGCTTCGTTCGCTGGAGTGGTTCAACAACCCGCATAATCCGGGAATGACCGCGCTCTATCTGGAGCGCTACCTCAACTATGGCCTGACTCGGGAAGAATTGCAGTCCGGCAAGCCGATCATCGGCATCGCACAGACCGGCAACGACCTCTCCCCGTGCAACCGCCACCATCTCGACCTGGCGCACCGGGTGCGCGAAGGCATCCGCGCCGCCGGCGGCATCGCCATGGAATTCCCGACTCATCCGATCCAGGAGACCGGCAAGCGCCCGACCGCGGCGCTCGACCGCAACCTCGCCTATCTCGGCTTGGTCGAAGTCCTGTTCGGGTATCCGCTCGATGGCGTGGTGCTGACGACCGGCTGCGACAAGACCACGCCGGCCTGCCTGATGGCGGCGGCAACCGTCAACCTGCCCGCCATCGTGCTCTCGGGCGGTCCGATGCTGAACGGCTGGTTCAATGGCGAGCGCACCGGTTCCGGCACCATCGTCTGGAAACAACGCGAGCGGCTCGCCGCCGGCGAAATCGACTACAACGAGTTCATCGAGATCGTGGCGTCCTCGGCGCCCTCGGTCGGCCACTGCAACACCATGGGCACCGCCTCGACGATGAACTCGCTAGCCGAAGCGCTCGGCATGTCGCTGCCGGGATGCGCTGCTATCCCGGCGCCCTATCGCGAGCGCGGCCAGATCGCGTACGAGACCGGCAAGCGCATCGTCGAGATGGTGTGGGAGGACCTGAAGCCTTCCGACATCCTGACCCGCAAGGCGTTCGAGAACTGCATCGTGGTCAACTCGGCGATCGGCGGCTCGACCAACGCACCGATCCATATCAACGCGCTGGCGCGGCATATCGGCGTCGAACTCTCGATCGACGACTGGCAGAAGCACGGCCACAGCATCCCGCTGCTGGTGAACATGCAGCCGGCCGGCTTCTATCTCGGCGAGGAATATCACCGCGCCGGCGGCGTGCCGTCGGTGGTGCGCGAACTGATGGCGCACAAGCGCATTCACGAGGACGCGCTGACCGTCAACGGCCGCACCATGGGCGAGAACTGCCGCGAGGCAGCGAAGCCCGATGGCGACGTGATCTGGAGTTACGACAAGCCGCTGGTGAAGGACGCCGGCTTCCTGGTGCTGCGCGGCAACCTGTTCGATTCCGCGATCATGAAGACCAGCGTGATCTCCAAGGAATTCCGCGACCGCTATCTCTCCAACCCGAAGGATCTCAACGCGTTCGAAGGCCGCGCCATCGTGTTCGAGGGGCCGGAGGATTATCACGACCGGATCGACGACCCCGCGCTCAAGATTGACGAACACTGTGTGCTGTTCATCCGCGGCGCCGGGCCGATCGGTTATCCCGGCGGCGCCGAAGTCGTCAACATGCAACCGCCGGCGGCGCTGATCAAACGCGGCATCCTTTCCCTGCCCTGCATCGGCGATGGCCGGCAGTCCGGCACCTCGGGTTCGCCGTCGATCCTCAACGCTTCGCCGGAAGCCGCCGCTGACGGTGGGCTGGCGATCCTCAAGACCGGCGACAAGGTCCGCATCGACCTCAACACCGGCGACGCCAACATCCTGATCACAAGCGATGAACTGAAGCAGCGCCGTGCAGAGCTGAAGGCAAAGGGCGGCTTCCCCTACCCGGCGAACCAGACGCCGTGGCAGGAACTCTATCGCTCCACCGTCGGCCAGCAGTCCACCGGCGCCTGCATGGAGATCGCCACGCGGTATCAGAACATCGCCGGCACCGTCGGCGTGGCGCGGGATAATCACTGACGTCAATATCGCGAGCAAGTCGGCCACCCCGGTCATTCCGGGATGGTCCGAAGGACCAGACCCGGAATCTCGAGATTCCGGGTTCGGCTCTACGAGCCGCCCCGGAATGACGAACAAAAAAAGGAGGAAAGAAAACATGTCAGACCGCCTGAAAGGCAAGCGCGCTTTCGTCACCGCCGCCGCCGTCGGTATCGGCCGCGCCTGTGCGCTGGCTTTCGCGCGCGAAGGGGCGACAGTGTTCGCCACCGACATCGACGAAGCCAAGCTCGCCGCGCTGAAGAGCGAAGGTATTGCCGAAGTGGCGAAGCTCGACGCGCGCGACACGGCCGCAGTCGCCGCGATGGCCAAGCGCGCCGGCAAAACCGACATCCTCCTCAATGCCGCAGGCTTCGTGCATCACGGCACCGTGCTGGACTGCTCCGACGAGGACTGGGACTTTTCGTTCGACCTCAACGTCAAGTCGATGCACCGGACGATCCGCGCCTTCCTGCCCGGGATGCTGGACAACGGCCGCGGCTCGATCGTGAACATCGCTTCGGCCGCCGGCGTGTTCAAGGCAGCTCCGAACCGCTACGTCTACGGCGCGACCAAGGCAGCGGTCGCGGCGCTGACGCGGTCGGTCGCGGCCGATTTCATCACCAGGGGCGTGCGCTGCAACTGCATCTGCCCCGGCACCATCGAAACCCCGTCCATGCTCGAGCGCGCTGCGGCCGCCGGCCCCAACGGCCGCGAGATGTTCATCGCGCGGCAGCCGATGGGGCGGCTCGGCACCGCCGAGGAGATCGCGTCCCTCGCGGTCTACCTCGCCAGCGATGAAAGTGCATTCACGACGGGCGTCGCCCACGTCATCGACGGCGGCTGGACGCTGTAGGGAGAAAACCATGAACAAGATCGATCTCAACGGCCGCTACGCCGTCGTCACCGGCGGGGCGCAGGGCTTTGGCCGCGCGATCGCCGAGCGCTTCGTTGCGTCAGGCGCGAAGGTCGCGATCTGGGATCACGACCTGCCGTTCGCTGAAAAGACCGCGAAGGAGATCGGCCCGGCGGTGTCGGCGTTCAAGGTCGACGTGTCAGATCTCGCGGCCGTCGAGAAGACCTGCGCAGAAACGCTAAAGGCGTTCGGCAAGATCGACATCCTCGTCAACAACGCCGGCATCGCCGGCATCAACAAGACGGTGTGGGAAACCGACCTTGAGGAGTGGCGCAAGGTGCTGCGCATCAATCTCGATGGGCCGTTCATCTGCTGCAAGGCGGTGGTGCCGGCGATGCTCAAACAAAAGTATGGCCGTATCGTCAATATCGCCTCGATCGCCGGCAAGGAAGGCAACCCCAATGCCGCGCACTATTCGGCCTCGAAAGCCGGCCTGATCGCGCTGACAAAATCGCTCGGCAAGGAGCTCGCGCAGCACGACATCCTCGTCAATGCGGTGACGCCGGCGGCGGCCAAGACGGCGATCTTCGACCAAATGACGCAGCAGCACATCGACTTCATGCTCGCGAAGATCCCGAAGGGCCGGTTTGTGCTGGTGGAAGAACTCGCATCGATGGTGGCCTGGCTGGCGTCGGAAGATTGCGCGTTCTCGACCGGTGCAGTGTTCGACATTTCCGGCGGGCGGGCAACGTACTGACCAAATTTCCCCTCATCCTGAGGAGCGCGTAGCGCGTCTCGAAGGGTGAGGAGCCGCGGCTGGCCTCGCCCTTCGAGACGGCCGCTTCGCGGCCTCCTCAGGGTGAGGGTTGAAATTGGAGCAAGTCATGACCAGAGAAGGCGGGTGCCTTTGCGGCGCGGTGCGGTTCAAGACCGAAGGCGAGCCCGCCAATGTCCGGATCTGCCATTGCCGCAACTGCCAGAAGGCAATGGGTTCGCCATTCTTCGCCCGCGCGCTGTTCGACCAGAAGGTACTGTCGGTTGAGGGTGACGTCGCACGGTATCCATCGTCGGAGGCGCTCGACCGGGAATTCTGCAAATTCTGCGGCACGCGGCTGTTTTCCCGGCGGACCAACGGCACCATGGTCGGCGTCGCGCTGGCCGGCTTCGACGACCGCAACGCCTTTGCCCCGACCGAGCACATCTGGGTCTCGGAAAAGATGAATTGGGTACGGATCGACGACGGGCTGGTGCAATATCAGGAGACGGTGCCGGCGGCGAAGTAGAACCGGTCCTCCGTCAGCGATCGAACGGCTGGCCGGGTCCGAGATGGTAGCGACTGGAAAAGAACACCAGCGGCGTCTTGTCTTGGTAGTCGCAGTTCGACACTTCAGCGATGACCAGCGTGTGATCGCTGACGTCGACGTGCCGGACGACCTCGCAGGCAAAGTAGGCCATGCACCCGGATAGTCTCGGCAACCCGTCCACGATTTCATATTCGGGGACGGCGGTTGCGCCCGGCCGGCTGGCGAAATGCCGCGACAGATCCCGGCCCTGTTCCGGCAGGACGTTAACGCAGTAGCGGCCGCTGGCGGAAATCGCCCGGTGCATGCGTCCCGGCATGACGGAGACCAGTACCGTCGGCGGCGAGAGGCTGACGGTGACAAAACTGTTCGCGGTCATGCCGCAGACCTCGCCGTTCTCGTCGCAGGCGGTCAGGACCGCAACGCCGGTCGCAAATCGCGAGGCGGCCTGACGAAACGTCGCCGGGTTGGCGTGCTGCATCTTAATCCCTGCAGGCAACGTAGACTTCCATCGTCAGCCGATGCATCGAACGATCCTCACGCGATGGCGCGCACAGGCTCCGAAGCCGCGGACATCCGAGCGATCCAGGCATGGATGCGCTCGGGCGTCGAGACGCGATCCCACTGCCGATCCGGATAGTTGAAGTTCTCGGTGAATTCGTTCGCCAGCGCGGGATTCTGGCTCATGGTGCCGATCAGCATGCCCAATGCTTCCGTCGGCGGCTGGAGCATGATGTTGGTCCAGCGCGACGCCGCCAGCACCCGATCCTGCCGCTTCAGGTCGACCTTCTCGCAGAAGCGGGCGTCAAGCACATCGGAATGAACGATCTCTTCGCCAAGCACGAACGCCGCATAGGAGGCGACATTGGCGCCCTGCCCCATCATGGGATCGACGATCGAATGGACGTCGCCAAGCGCGATCGCGCATTTGCCGTCATCGAACTGCACGACGGTATTGCGCACCGTCGGCACCACGCCGCCCTGCAGGAGATCCTGCGGCTGCGCCAGGCCGAAGCGTGCGGTATCGATGCGATCGTAGGTCGTCGGGTGGTGCTTCTCCAGCTTGCCCAGCAGCACGCTGAGGAAATGTTTGGGATTGTCGTCGTAGCTGAGCGTTGCAAGCTCCTCCATGTCCCCGCCGGGCACGTTCTCCATCAGCAGCGCATTCGCGACGCCGTCGAAGGTGACGGTCGGGATCACGATCATCTCGCCATGGCCTGGAGACACCGATAGCGTGACGTTCATGGGATCAGGCTGGCGCACGCCGGTGTAGAGGCCGACGCACAGGCGGCGTTGTGGCTGCGAGTAAGGCGTATGCTCCGGCCGGTAGGTGAAGAGTTGACCGAGCGGCCCCTTGCCGGTCGACACGACAAGCAGATCGAAGCGCGCGACCAGCGGCGCGATATCGCTCTCCTCGATGCGGTGGTATTCGATCTTGCCGCCGCGCCGCGTGAAATCGTTCATCAGTGCCGGAAGATATATCCGGTAGTCGACGGCACGGCTCGGCCGCGAGAAATCACCGCGAAAGCCGAGCGGCTGCGGAAAATTGAAGAAGTGGTCGTGGTAGTAGTAATGCTGCTTCGGATCGGTCCAGTGATTGACGCCGAGATAATCCTCCCGCGCGATCGTCACGTGGTGATGGGCGACGGTGTTGAGCAGCCGGCTGTCGCGGTAATCCTCCGGCGTCCGATCGGTGATGATGGTCGCGTCCACACCATGTTTCTGCAGGTAGAGCCCCAGATGCAGGCCTGCGATTCCCGCGCCGACGATCCCGATGCTGCGTGCCACGTCCGCCCTCCCCGGTTTTGATTTTTGCAAAGCCTAACGGCCGGCCGGCTTGCAGACTACGGAATAGACGGGATATAATTTATTCCCATTCGGAATATTTCATGGACCGGATCGATTGCCTGCGCGCCTTCGTGCGCACCCTGGAGGGCGGCAGCTTCTCGGCTGCCGCGAAGGAACTCGGCATCGGCCAGCCGGCAATCAGCAAGCGCATCGCGCTGCTGGAAGGCGAATTCGGCACGCAGCTGTTCCTGCGCACGACGCGCAAGCTCAAGCCGACCGCCGAAGCGCACCGCATCTACGATCTCGCGCGCCAGATCATCGGCGCCTTCGACATGGCGAGGTCGAGCGTCGAGGAAGCCGCGCCTCGTCCGACCGGCACGCTCCGGATCGGCGTGCCCTCCTCGTTCGGCCGACGTTACATGATCCCTGTCATCACCGACTATGTCAGGAATTATCCGGAAGTGCGGGTCGACGTCCGCTTCAGCGAGCGCTTCGTCAATCTGGTGGAAGAAGGCATCGAGCTTGCGCTGCGGATCGGAAACCTGGAGGCGAGCACGCTCGTCGCCCGCCGGCTTGGCACGGTGCAGCGCCATCTGGTGGCGACGCCGACCTATCTGCACGGCCGGCCGACGCCGCGGACGCCCGAGGACCTGAGCGCGCACCAGTGCATCGTCTATTCGCGGGCGTCGCGGGCGCATGAATGGACCTTCGAGTCCGAACATGGCCGCCACGTCGCCGCGGTCAGCGGCGCGATCCTGGTCGACGATGCCGACGCCATGCAGGAAGCAACGCTGCAGCATCTGGGCATCGCGATCCTGCCCGACTGGAACGCGGCGGAAGGACTCCGCAGCGGCCAGCTCGAAACGGTTCTCCCGGAATATTCGATCGCCGCCCTGCCGCTGCACGCGGTCTATCCCGAAACCCACTGGATGTCGCTGCGCGCCAGAACCTTTCTCGATCTGCTGATCCGGCGCGCCGACAAATTCACGCCCGAAGCTGCAAGATGACAAAACCACCTGGCATTCACCTTAACGGGACTCGGCACTCGATTGTCCGAGCCATCCGTGATGCTGTAGCGTCGCCGGAACAGCGGCAGGAGCGTTGAGTGAGCATCTCCTTGTACGGTATATCGGTCTGGATCCTGCCGCTCCTGATCGCGATCACTTTCCACGAGGCCGCACATGCGTTCGTGGCCTATCGTCTCGGCGACGACACCGCCAAGCAGCTTGGCCGGGTCAGCTTCAATCCGCTCAGGCATATCGACCCGTTCGGGACCGTGATCCTTCCGGGCGTGCTGCTGCTATCGAATTCACCTTTCTTGTTCGGCTACGCCAGGCCGGTGCCGGTCAATTTCCGGAACCTCAACCATCCCCGGCTCGACATGGTCTGGGTGGCGCTGGCCGGGCCCGCGATCAACATCGTGCTCGCCGTGATCATGGCGCTTGCGTTCCATGCCCTGCCCCTGGTACCGGCGGAGGCCGCAAAATGGACTGCGGACAACCTCAAAAACGCTTTCCTGATCAATATCGTGCTCGCGATCTTCAACATGCTGCCGATCCCGCCGCTGGACGGCGGCCGGGTGGCCGTCGGCCTGCTGCCGCGGGTGCTGGCTTACCCGCTGTCGCGGCTGGAACCCTACGGCATGCTGATCCTGCTCGGGCTTCTGATCCTGCTTCCTGTCATCGGCACGCAGGTCGGCCTAAATCTTGATGTTATTTCGGCAATACTCCGGACGTTGACCGGATATGTGATCGGCGCCCTTCTCTTCATCACCGGCAACGCCTAAATTTGAAAAACAACGCGGAGGAACGGCTCGGGGCCATGGCGACAAAAGCTGCCGATATGTTGATCGCACGACGCGCCGATACCCGCGCCAGGGCAGACTTTGCCACCTGGAAAATGATTGCCAAGCTGAACGGCTTTTCCGCGCTGCCCGCCGAAGCCCAGAACTTCCTGGAAGGCTATCGGCTGCTGCTCGCGAAGATGAACGAGGCCGACGCTTCCGAGGCCACCATCCAGCTCATGTACAAGAGCTACTATTCGGAGATGGGCGGCAGCGGCGCGCCGCCCGAGATTCCGTCGCGCGCGAGCGAACCGGTGGTCGACAACGGCAACGTCACCGCCTTCCGCCGGCCGGCGGCCCGGCCCAAGCCGGTCGCATCGTCGGCGCCTCCAGACAAACCGCGGCTCCCGGTGGCGCTGATCTTCATGTGCCTCGCCGTGGTTTACGTCGGCATCCGCTACTACTTCCGCTGACGCACCGACATCTTCGCATCGCCAGACCTGCCTCGCAAATTCCCCGCGCCGCGGAATATTCGCGCCCAGTGACAGGCTGTCGCGACGGCTAGGCGGGCACAGCGCGAGCGGGCATAATGCTGCCGTTGGTTCAGCCCGCATTCAAAACGTCAACATTCAAAAAATCGATCCCCGGAGGACAAATGAAGCGATCCATTGCAGCCTTGGCCGTGACCACGAGCCTGGTGTTTGCCACCAGCGCGTTGGCGCAAACGCTCGACAAGGTCGTCAAGGTAGGAAGTCTCGGCGACCAGTCCGGTCTCTATGCCGATATCGGCGGGCCCGGTTCGACCATTGCCGCGCAGATGGCGGTCGAGGATTCCGGGCTGCTCGCCAAGGGCTGGAAGATCGAAGTGATCGCCGCCGATCACCAGAACAAGCCAGATGTGGGCACCAACATCGGCAAGCAGTGGATCGACGTCGAGAAGGTCGATGTGTTCGTCGATCTCGCGAGCTCCGGTGTCGGCCTCGCCATCTCGAACCTTGCGAAGGACAAGAACGTCGTCAACCTGAACTCCGGTTCGGCGTCATCGGACCTCACCGGCTCGCAATGCTCGCCGAACACGATCCACTGGGTCTACGACACCTGGATGCTCGCCAACGGCACCGGCAAGGCGCTGGCGAAGGCCGGCGGCGACAGCTGGTTCTTCCTCACCGCCGACTACGCCTTCGGTCACGCGCTCGAGCGCGATACGGCGGCCGTCGTCGTCGCCAATGGCGGCAAGGTGCTCGGCGGCGTCAAGCATCCGCTCAACAACGCCGACTTCTCGTCGTTCCTGCTGCAGGCGCAGAGCTCGAAGGCGAAGATCATCGGGCTTGCGAACGCCGGCGGCGACACCACCAACTCGATCAAGCAGGCGGCGGAGTTCGGCATCGTCCAGGGCGGGCAGAAGCTCGCGGGCATGCTGATGTTCATCACCGACGTTCACTCGCTCGGGCTGAAGGTCGCGCAGGGGCTGAACTTCACCGAGACGTTCTACTGGGACATGAACGACCAGACCCGCGCCTTCTCGAAGCGCTTCGTCGAGAAGCACAAGAAGGGCCCGCCGACGATGGTCCAGGCCGGCGTCTATTCCTCGCTGATCCACTATTTCAAGGCGCTGGAAGCGCTCGGCGGCAACCCGCATGACGGCCGCGCCGTGGTCGCCAAGATGAAGGAACTGCCGACCGACGACCCGCTGTTCGGCAAGGGCGCGGTCCGCGCCGACGGCCGCAAGATCCACCCGGCCTACCTGTTCGAGGTGAAGAAGCCGGCCGACTCGAAGTATCCGTGGGACTACTACAACCTCGTCGCCACCATCCCGGCGGCAGAAGCCTTTATCCCGCTCGAGAAGAGCGTCTGCCCGATGCTGAAGAAGACCTGAGGACAGCGGTCTTCAGGTGACGTTACGCAACCCTCTCCCGTTCTCGGGAGAGGGTTTTTCATTGGCTGAATGAAAAACGCGAAAACAACCCCATGCAAAGTAGAATGGCGGCTTCGCAGCGCGATCGGTCAACCAGGTCGCCTGGTATTCTTTGAGGAACCTACCTTATGGCACTCCAGACCCGAGAGCGCCCCTGGGCGCCTGCTGCTCTGAAAGCGAACCGACGCTGACCATAGTCGTTAACGGAAAGACCCGTTCAAGCGATATCTGGGAGAGCGTCATATGGATCTGTCGGTGGATTGGTACTCGGTGTTCGTGCCAGCGATAGGCCTCCCAGAGATCGTCGTTCGCGGCAGTTTCATGTATCTCGGCCTGTTTGTGATTTTACGCTTCATGGCGAGGCGCCAGGCGGGGCATTTTGGACCCGCCGACCTTCTGGTAATCGTCCTGATCGCCGATGCCGCTCAGAACGGCCTCGGGAAAGACTATGCGTCCGTTACCGAGGGGCTCGCACTCGTTCTCACAATTGTTGCCTGGGAATATGCGCTGGATTGGATAGCCTGGCGATTTCCCGTGACGCGTCCTTACTTGACGCCCCCGAGTCTTACACTGATCCGCAACGGAAGCTTGGTTTCCGAAAATCTTCGCAAAGAAATGATCACGGAGGACGAGTTGAACTCGCAGTTGCGCGAACAGAGCGTCGAGAATTACAGCGATGTCAAATTGGCAACCCTCGAAGGCGACGGAAGACTCAGCGTCCTTAAACGAAAGTAGCTGAGCGAGTTCAATTACCGCGATTGAGCTAGCTTCCGGTCAAGTTCCCGGCACCTAGTTCTCGGACGTACGAGTTTGCCGCGCAACGCGCCATACCACATTGCCCACATCGTCTGCGACAAGCAGCGCACCCTTGTTATCCATTCTTACGCCGACCGGTCGGCCATGAGCCTCGCCATCCTTGTTGAGAAAGCCGGTGAGGACGTCGACCGGCTTTCCTTCCGGCTTTCCGTCTCGGAAAGGAACAAAGATGACCTTGTAGCCACTCAGCGGCGTGCGATTCCACGAACCGTGCAGGCCGACAAACCCTCCATCGCGATAGGCTTCCGGCAATACCTCTCCTGACGCGAACGCAAATCCAAGAGGCGCCACGTGGTTGCCGAGTGCGTAGTCCGGGACTATTGCCTTCTCGACCAGATCAGGGCGCGGCGGCTGGACGCGGTTGTCGATATGCTTGCCAAAGTAGCTGTAGGGCCAGCCGTAAAAGCCCCCCTCCTTTACCGACGTGAGATAATCGGGGACAAGGTCGCTTCCGATCTCGTCGCGTTCGTTGACCACGGTCCAAAGCTCGCCGCTCTGCGGATGGAAGTCCATGCCGACTGGATTGCGCAGCCCGCTCGCGAACACGCGCGACTGCCCGGTCGCCACATCGACTTCAAGGATTGCTGCGCGCCGGTCCTCCTTCTCGATGCCATTCTCGGCAACATTACTGTTCGAGCCCACCGACGCGTAGAGTTTGGTGCCGTCCCTGTTTGCCACCAGCCCCTTGGTCCAGTGATGGTTCAGCGGCCCGCCCGGCAGATCGGCAAGCTTCGTGCCCGGCGCTTCGATCCGCGTTACTCCCTCCTTGTAGGGAAAGCGCATGATCGCATCCGTGTTGGCCACGTAGAGATTTTCGCCGATCAGGGCCATCCCGAATGGCGAGTTCAAATCCTTGAGAAATTCACCGCGCTTTTCGGCGACACCATCGCCGTCGCTGTCGCGCAGCAGGGTAATCCGGTCTGCGCTTGGTGTCGCGGCGCCGGCGCGCTTCATCACCTGGTTCATGATGAAGGTCTTCAATCCCGTGCGCTCCTCGCGCTGGGGTGCATTCGTCTCGGCGACAAGAACGTCGCCGTTCGGAAGCACGAACAGCCAACGTCGATGATCAAGACCCTTGGCGAACGCCGTTACGGCAAGTCCACTCGCGGGGGCCGGCACGACGCCATCTGGCCAACCCCTGGCCGGCGCGATATCGACGGTGGGAATAAGGCTCGATACCGGTTCAGGAAGCGTCGGGTTCGGGCCAACTGTCGCCTCCTCAGCAACTTTGGCGCTTTCGCCACACGCGGCCAGTAGCAGCCCGGCAGCGCCGAGGGCTAACCACATTCGAGATTGTTTGAGAGCCATGATGGAACTCCGAAGCGCGCATTGACCGTCATTTCGGACAACCGAACGAACTCCCAAGGGTTCCAATCTAGCCGGCCGCCATCGCGCAACTCGGTACCAAGAGGAGAGGAAGGCCGCTCCACGCCACCCCAATTGCAGACAACAGAGCGAGCAACAGCGCCGCCTTGCGCATGAATGCCGCGCCTTCGGACTCCTCAGGGAGGTTTTCGACGCGACAGTTTGAAACGGCCGCCAGCGCCGCAAGGGCGCAGATTGCAACGGTCGTGACCGCAGCCCCGAACCACATCATTCGCCCCGACCCACCCGGCGACATGCAAGCCAGCGCCTCTCCGCCGTAGAGCAGGCCCAGGTGCAAGAGCCAGATGACCGGGGCGACCAGGAGATGCAGCAGATCGGCAAATGGGCGAGTTCGAGGCGTGCTCATGCCATCCTCGGAAAGCCATGTACGAGCAGCAAGCCGAACAGGCCTTGGATGACCGTGTAATGCCAGAGCAGCGCGAGGTTGTCGAAGACGACGCGGTGACGGCGACCAAGAGCGCCCGCGAGAATGCGAGCTATGGCAAAGCCCGCCATGACGACGAGCGCAAGAACGAGTTGGAGTTGCAGGAATGACGCCATATAGGCCAGCGCACCATGTGCGTCTGTGTCGGGCCGCATCCCCGCGCGCCAATGCGCCAGCACGTCGACGCCAAGACTCGCACAAAGCGCCAGGACCGCAAGTGCGATGATGCCGGCAGAGAGGGTACCTTTCCTTGAACGACCGGGAAGGGATCGACCGGCGAGTACGATCAGGCCGCTGCTTGCTGACAATAACGTCGCCGACAGAATGGGCCACATTGATAGCGGCATTTGCTCCGGCTTCGGCCAGACCTGCGGCGAAACAGTCCAGATGAAGAGATACGAGAAAACAAAAGACAAATAAAGCGAACCTGCGACCAGCATCAGAACGATCATCGCCCACCATGAGGGGGAGACCGGGCCGCTGACATAGGTCGGCACCTTGATCCCATGACCGATCTCCGCCTTGGGCAGTGGCTTGGGATCGCTGCTCCACATCCAGACGAGCAGCATGACGAGCGCGGCCACTCCGGAAACGATCGCGAGCGTCACGTACTTCACGGTCAGCAGCATGAAGAAGCCGGCGGTGAATACCGCGGCGAGCAAGGGTGGCCACCCGTCGCCCGGCAGGCGCTGAAGGGCTTGCGGTGTGGCATCAATCGGCGAGGTGATGATCGTTTCGCGCCGTCCAGTTACCGTGCCTGGCAAATAGTGACGCCCCTCCTTCGATTCCTCGGGCAACCCCGGTTGATCCCATAGTGGATCGCGGCTCGTTACGAGTGGAACGCTGCGCGGTCCGTAGACCTGATTGGGCAACCATTCGAGCGAGGCTCCCTTCCAAACGTCTCCCACAGGATCGGACGAACTCGGGCGCAGGTTGCGAACGAGATCGAAGAGAAAAACGAGAACACCGGCAGCGAACACAAACGCTCCGACCGTGGAGATCATGTTGAGAGCGCTCCACTCCGCAACCGCCGGATAAGTGTATACCCTGCGCGGCATACCCATGAGACCCGAGATGTGCATCGGAAAGAACGCGACATTGAAGCCGACGAACATGAGCGCGAACGTCAGTTTTCCCAGCGATTCCGAGAGTCGCCGGCGACTGAATGCAGGTGCCCAATAGTAGAACGCGCCGAAGAGCGGAAACACCATTCCGCCCACCAAGACGTAGTGGAAATGCGCGACCACGAAATACGTGTCGTGAACCTGCCAGTCGAACGGCACCATTGCGACCATCACGCCTGTCAACCCACCGAGCGTGAAGATGAACAGAAAGCCAAGCACGAACAGCGAGGGTGTGGTCAGTTGCATACGGCCGGCGGCGATCGTTGCGATCCAGGCAAACACCTGAATGCCGCTCGGGACCGCAACCGCCATGCTGGCCGCCGAGAAGAAACCAAGCGAGAGCGCCGGGATGCCCGTGGTGAACATATGATGCACCCAAAGGCCGAACGAGAAGAAGCCGGTGGCGATCAGCGCAACGACGATCAGGTGATATCCAACGAGAGGCGTGCGTGCCATCGTTGGCACGATCATCGACACCATGCCTGCGGCCGGAAGGAAGATGATGTAAACCTCGGGGTGCCCGAAGAACCAGAAAAGGTGCTGCCACAGCAAGGGGTCGCCGCCCTTCTGCGGAATGAAGAACGGCCAGCCCATGGCGCGCTCGAGTTCAAGCATCAATGTTGCTAGGATCACGGCCGGGAATGCGAACACGATCATTCCTGCAAAGATGAGCATCGTCCAAGCGAACATCGGCATGCGATCGAGGGTCATGCCTGGCGCGCGCGTGCGCAGCACACCGACGATGAGCTCGACAGCGCCTGCGATCGCGGATATTTCGATGAAGCCTATGCCCAGCAGCCAGAAGTCGGCGCCGATCCCGGGCGAATACTGCGCGCCGGTAAGCGGCGGATACATGAACCAGCCGCCGGACGGAGCGAGATCGTAAAACAGCGTTCCGAAAAAGATGAGCCCTCCAACGAGATAGGCCCAGAACGCATATGCACCGAGGCGCGGAAACGGCAGATCTCGCGCGCCGAGCATCTGCGGCAGAAGCAGGATTCCCATCGCCTCGACCACAGGAACGGCGAAAAGGAACATCATCACGGTGCCGTGCATCGTGAATATCTGGTTATAGGTCTCCGGCGAAAGGAACGTGTTGCTCGGTACGGCCAGTTGAAGACGCATTAACAGCGCAAGAATTCCCGCAAGGAGGAAGAACAGCAACGCGGCGCCGACGTAGAAGTAGCCGACGATCGTATTGTTGACCGCCGTGACGATCCGCCAGCCCTTCGGCAGTTCCCATGCGGCCTCGAGAGCTTCCAGTTCCCCTCCTGGACGCGGCAGCTTATTGGGATCGCTGGCGAGTTGCAGAGGTTCGCTCATCTCAAACTCATGAGATAGCTGACAAGCGCAGTCTCTTCGTCGCTGGCCAAAATGCGAAACTCGGGCATGCGGTTGCCTGGCTTGATGTGCTGCCCGTCGCGGATGAAGTGGGCGAGATTTTCGGCCGTGAGCGCCATCGTGTCGATACCGACAGAACCGCGGGCCGCGAAATGGGTCAGATCCGGACCGATGGCGCCTGCCGCATCGGTTCCCCGTACAGCGTGACAACTGCCGCAACCAGCCGCCATGAAAAGAGCTTGGCCGCGTTCCTCGACGTCAGACGAGCGAGCGGCCGCCGTGCTCGCCTCGCGCTCGAACCAGGCTTCATATTCATGGCGCGGCATGGCGATAATCCTGACGCCCATGAGCGCATGCGGTCCGCCGCAGTACTCGGCGCACTGCCCGCGATAGATTCCCGGGCGCTCGGCGGTGAGCCGCAGGCGAGTGACCCGGCCAGGAATCATGTCCACCTTGCCGGCGAGGCTTGGGACCCAAAAGCTGTGTATCACGTCTGCCGAACCGAGACTGAGTTCGATCGGGTGTCCGACCGGAATTCGAATCTCGTTCGCGCTGACGACCGGCTTCGTGCTGACGTAAACGATACGCCACCACCATTGCAGCCCGGTTACCTCGATTCGGAGAGCATCATCCGTATGCCCGGTGTGGGCGCGTGTCAGCCATATGCCCAGGCCGAGCAACATCGACAAGGTGACGACCGGAAACACGAGGCCAAACGCCAGGATGGTGCGTTCTCGCGCGATCACGCCGCGGACCCACTGCGTTCCGCGAATCGCCAGCAAGGTTGCCACCATGACCAGCGCCAGGATGACGGAGGCGAACACGAACAGGATCCAGGCAAGCGTAGCGATCTGGCCGGCTTGCGGACCGTGCGGCGAGAGCACGGATTGAAGTACGCCGTTCATCGCGCCGCACCGACGGCCAGATTGTTAGCGGCGTAGAATGCCGTGACGTCTTCGATCTGCCGTTCGCTCAGTACACGCGCTATCGGCGCCATGATGGCTTCGGTCGACGTGCCCGGCGGCCGGCCGTTTTTCCAGAGGCGAAGTCGATTGATCATGTAGGAGGAGTTTTGCCCGGCGAGACGGGGATAGACCTTCAGAGCCCCACGGCCGTGGCAGCCGGCGCACGCCGGGATATTGTCGGCAGATACCCCCCTCTCCGCGATATCGCGTCCCCGATCGATCGCTGATTCATCCATCGACCCTGTCGGCCGCGGCGCTTGAAGCGCTGCATAGTAGTCTGCCACGCGCCTGAAATCGTCGCTGCTCAATGCCCGCGCGACCGGCTGCATGATCCCGCTGGGACGCCGCGCACGCGCATAGGCATCAAGCGCCGCGACGATGAATTCGGCAGGCTGGCCGTGCAGGACAGGAACGAGAGAGCTTGATGGTCGTTCGTTGTCAGCGCCATGGCAGCGCGCACAGGCGCCAATCGCGGGGGCCGTCGTCTCGCTTGTCGCCAGACTCTGGCCGCTTTGCGCCGGCACCCGCAATCCTCCGAGCGCGAGTTCGCGATACCGGGCTCTGTCAATAGCAGGCAATTTACGCACGAAGGCGACGAGCGCCCAGACCTCGTCGTCGCGTTCCTGCGCCGACCATCCCGGCATGCCGGTATATTTAATTCCGTTCTTGATGATCCAGAACAGTTCGCGGTCGCGCCACGGCCGCATGTTGGTCGCGAGATCGGGCGGCGCAGGCAGCATGGCCATCGCGATCGGGCTCGTCGGGATACCAGGGGCGCCATGACAATAGGCGCAACCGCTATGGAAATGCGTGGCCCCAAGGGCCACAAGATCTGGGTTGTCGAGCGGCGGGCCCTCGATGCCCAGCGCATGTGTCTTAACCGAATTGCGCATCGCGAACGTGAGGAGCCATTCGGTCACTGTCCAATGCCCGCGACTGGCTGCCACGCTGTAAACACCGGACCACACGAACAGCAGACCAAGGAATAGTGCTGCCCCTCCGACCAACAGGATGAAGCGGATACCCTCTGGGCGAGCGAGCCGCATGCGCTAGCCGGCTGTTCGGCGGATTGACGACGCCGCCGTTGGCCGCTGTTGGCCACTGATCAAATCGACAGTCATGACGACGGCTGCGACGAGATAGCAGAACGGACAGGCTGCTATCATCAGCAGGCCTGCGAGCTGCTGATCGTCAAGGTCGTGGGCCGCATGCCCTGCGGATGCGTAGATCGCCCGCGGCGAAAAGACGAGGAGTGCCGCCAGCAGGCAGACCAGCTTGCCGGTGAGCAACAGGGCTGGAATAGCCTGCCAGCGCGCTGAACCGGACAGCGAGAATACCGAGACCCAAAACGCCGTTGCAGCCAACAATAGAGCAGCGTGGAAGACAACCATCGTGCCCGGCAGATGCATGGCGCTCTGCAAGGCTGGCGCATGCCAAGCCCACAACAGCGCAAGCTGAACGGCTGTTGTCAACCAGAGCAGGGCGCCACCACGCTCGGGCATCTTCGAGAATGCAAGTACGGCCGCGCCAAGAAAGGGAGCGACGATATTCATCGTAAGTATATGCGCGGCCATATGCCGGGCTTGGGCACCAAACTCCAGCAGGTTGGCGAGAACCACGCCAGCCGTCAGCATGCAAGCGCCGCTTGCGACGACAGCAAGTACCTGCGGAGGACTGGATTGCATTGCTTCTGTCGCCCGGGAATCGCTGAAACGGATGCGACTGGTTCAAACGGCTCAGGCAGCGATTAGTTGCGTGACAGATTGCCGCTGGCCGGTCGGGCAGTTGCGGCCGCGCGCGTCGCGTGAACGGCATATACCGAGCGCTGGGCACTTATTGAATTTTGGCGAACGTATGCGGATTAAGGCCACGCAGCATACGACGGCCCGCTCCGCGCGTGCTCCAGCCGAACCTGCCGCCGGTAATTCCCCGGCGACGCCCCGCGGTACTTCCGGAAGAATCGGTTGAAGTACGCCGGGTCGCGGAAACCCAGTCCGTAGCCGATCTGCTCGACGGGAAGATCGAGCTGCTGCAGGCGGGTGCAGGCTTCGCGGAGCAGGCGCTCGTGGATGATGGCGCGGGGGCCGCAGTTCTTCTCGCGCTGGCAGTGCGCGTGCAGCTTGTCGGAGGTGACGCCGAGTGCATCCGCATAGCGCGCCACCGGCCAACCATCGCGGTAATGCAGCTCGACCATCTGCAGGAAATTGCCGACGAGTGCCGGACCTCCGCGCGCGGCCATTTCGTGAGGCTCGTCGTGCGAGGCGCTGAGCCGCCAGAGCTGCAAACACAGCAGCAGCAGATGCGAGGAGATCAGCGTCGCGCCGCCGTAGCCGGGGCTGCGCAGCTCCGCTGCGACGGCGCGGCAGGCGTGAGAGACGGCATCGAGATGCGGCGCGAGCGCCTCGCCATCGATCAGCGCCACACGCTCGGTGGTGCGGCGCAGATGCAGCGCCTCGGCATTGCCGGCGACGATCTTGATCAGGAAGTCGTCGTCCGTCGACAGCAGGAAACCCTGCGCGCCGGCGCTCACTTCGATCGTGGCATCGACGTTGCCCGGCAGCCAGAGCAGCGTCGGCGCTGCGAGCACAATTTCGGTCCCCTGCCAGGACGCCCGGCCGCGGTCGGACAGCAGCAGCAACAGGTGCGCCCGCCGCCCGGCCTTCTGGCGGATCGACCAGGATCGCGCCGCCAGGGCGGCCGAAAATGGCTCGGCGCGGACCGCGAGCGCGACGCCGACCGGCAGTCCATTCAACGCGATCGACACCGCCATCCCGCCGCCTCCTGAGACAATCCGCCGCCTGCGAACAGGCCCGGTTGCCAGAAAAGTACAATACTTCCCCGGTTACGTCCAATTCCAAGCCTCCCGTGACCTCCCCTAACGTCAGGCAATCACGAGCGCCAGCCAATGGCGCCGGTCCAAGCACATCCGGGAGGAAAACATGACGACATTTCTGACGCGGCGCGCCGCGCTGCTGGTAGCCGCCACCTGTGCCGCCACCCTCGGCCTTTCCGCCGTTGCCGAGGCGCAGAGCTCGATCAAGATCGGCTATGCGATCTCGCGCACCGGCCCGAACACCGGGGGCGCCGCCGTCACCACGATCCCAAACTACGAATTGTGGGTGAAGGAAGTGAACGCCGCCGGCGGCATCAAGCTCGGCGACAAGCGCGTCCCGATCGAGGTCGTGCAATACGACGACCGCTCCAACGCCGAAGAGGCCGTGCGCGCGCTGGAGCGGCTGATCAACCAGGACAAGGTCGATTTCATCCTGCCGCCATGGGGCACCGGCCTCAACCTCGCCGTGGGACCGACGCTCAACCGCGAAGGCTATCCGCACCTCGCCGCAACGGCCGTCACCGACCGCGCGCCGGAACTCGCAAAGCGCTGGCCCAACAGTTTCTGGATGCTCGGCACCAGCGCCGATGCCGCCAAGTCGCTGGTCGAACTGCTCACCAAACTGCGCGATGAAAAGAAGATCGGCGACACGGTCGCGATGGTCAGCATCGCCGACGGCTTCGGCATCGACCTGTCGAGCGCGGCGCGGCCGGCGCTCACCAACGCAAAATTCAAGCTCGCCTACGACAAGAGCTATCCGATCGGCACGCAGGATCTGGCGCCGATCGTCAACGAGATCAAGGCGCTCAACCCCGACGTCTTCATCGCCTTCAGCTATCCGCCGGATACGCTGGCGCTGACCGAGCAGGCGCGCATCGCGAGCTTCAACCCGAAAGTGTTCTACACCGGCGTCGGTACCGCCTTCCCGCTCTATCGCGGAAAGTTCGGCAAGAACACCGAAGGCGTGATGGGCATCGGCGGCTGGAGCGGCGACAGCCCGGCGATCAAGGACTATCTGGCCCGCCACAAGGCCTCCGCCGCCAATGGCGCCGAGCCCGATCGCTGGGCCAGCGCGGTCACCTACGCCAGCCTGCAGATGCTGCAGCAGGCGATCGAACGCGTCGGCAAGATCGACCGCGCCGCCGTCATCAAGGACCTGCAGACCGGTTCGTTCGATACCGTGATCGGCAAGGTCAAGCTCGAGAACAACATGCCGACGCGCTTCTGGTGGGTCGGCCAGTGGCAGGACGGCGAGTTCTACGGCATCGCACCGGCGAAGAACGAAGGCGCGCGCACCGCGATCGTTCCGAAGCCGGCGTGGGTGGCCCCGTAACTTCCACAGCAACGCGGCCGGTCCAGTCATGACGAACGCCATCCTGACCGGCCTGATGCTGGGCGGCATGTATGCGCTCATCGCCATGGGGCTCACGCTCCAGTACGGCGTTGCGCGCATCATGAACCTCTCCTACGGCGAATTCCTGATCGCAGCCGCCTTTGCCTCGCACTGGCTGTTCACCGGCTGGGCGATCAGTCCGTTCGTTGGCCTCGCGCTGGTCGTCCCCCTCGCCTTCGTCCTGAATTTTGCGATCTACAAGATCCTGCTGACGCCGCTGGTGCGCCGCGCGCCCAACCGCGACGCGCTGGAGGTCGACAGCATTCTGGCAACCTTCGGGCTCACCTTCGTGATTCAAGGCTCGATGCTCGCGATGTTCGGCGGCGCCTATTACAGCTACTCGTTTCTCGCCTTCCCGGTGCAGTTCGTCGGCGAGACCGTGGCGGCCAACCGCCTCGCCGCGCTCGGCATCACCATCGTGCTCGGGCTGGCGCTCTATCTGGCGCTGACGCGGACCCGCGCCGGCACGGCGATCCGTGCCGTCGCGGTCGATCCGTTCGCGGCGCAGCTCGTCGCCATCAACGTGCCGCAGGCTTCCGCGCTGACGTTTGCGCTCGGCGGCGCGCTGGTGGCCGCGGCCGGCGTGCTGGTCAGCACCTTCCTCACCTTCAGCGCATCGTCCGGCGTCGTGTTCACGATGAAGGCCTTGATCGTGGTTGTGATGGGCGGCGTCGGCAACATGCTGGGCTGCCTGGTCGCGGGGCTGGCGCTTGGTCTGAGCGAGGCGCTGGTTGCCTCCTATGTCGACCCCGGCCTTACGCTCGCCGTCAACTTCGCGCTGTTCCTCGCCGTGCTGCTGGTCAAGCCCGCCGGCCTGTTTGGCAGGGCGACACGATGAGCGCGAGAACTGCCATCCTCGGCGCGCTGGCGCTCGCAGCCCTTGCGCTGCTCACCTTCGTGCCGCGCCTCGGCAACCCCTACTACCTCGCGCTGGCCATCAGCCTGCTGCAATACACCGTGCTGGCGACCGCCTGGGGCATGTTCTCCGGACCCACCCGCTACGTCTCGCTGGCGACGACGGCGTTTTTCGGCGTCGGCGCCTACACGGTGGCCGTGCTCGGCGAAGTCTTGCCGTGGCCGCTGGTGCTGCTGATCGCGGCGGGCCTCGGCGCGGTGCTGGCAGGCATCGTCGGCCTCTCGACGTTGCGCCTGAGCGGCGTCTACTTCGTCATCTTCACCTTCGGCCTGACCGAGCTGATCCGCCAGCTGGTGGTCTGGTTCGAAGTCAACAAGTCGCGCGTGCTCGGCCGTTATGTCTTCGTCGACATCACCCAGAGCGACATCTACTGGCAATTGCTGCTGCTCACCGTCGCCGTGTTCGTGCTGGGATGGCTGATCGCGCGCTCCCGCCTCGGCTTCGCCCTGCGCGTGATCGGCGAGGACGAGACGGTGGCAAAACATTGCGGGATCAACACCACCTTCGCCAAGGTCGCGCTGTTTGCGATCAGCGCCACGGTCATGACGCTGGTCGGCGCGATCATGGCGCCGCGCTGGACCTATATCGAGCCGTCGATCGCGTTCAACTCGATGATCTCGTTCCAGGTGCTGATCATGGCGCTGCTCGGCGGCGCGCACCGGCTGTGGGGACCGGTGCTCGGCGCCGTGCCGCTGACGCTGCTGTTCGAACTGCTGAGCGCGCGGTTTCCGAACACGTTCACGATCATACTCGGCTGCATCTTCCTGCTGATCGTCTACATGCTGCCGCGTGGCGTCGCCGGCCTGTTCGAAAAGCTGCCTGCGAGGTTGCGCGGCGAAGCTGCCAAGCGGGTGGCCGCATGAGCGCTCAAACCCACGCGCCCGTTCTTCAGGTCGCAGGCCTGCGGCGCGCCTTCGGCGGGCTGGTCGCCGTCAACGATCTCGGCTTTGACGTCGGACAGGGCGAGATCATGGGCCTGCTCGGGCCCAACGGCTCGGGCAAGACGACGGCGCTCAACCTGATGTCCGGCGTGTTGCGTCCCGACGCCGGCACTATCCGCCTGATGGGCCGGGACATTGCGGGTCTTGCCGCCTACAAGATTGCGCGTCTCGGACTTGCGCGGACGTTCCAGCTCGTCCGCGTGCTCGACGGCATGGACTGCCGCGAGAACATCAGGGCGGGGCTCGCGTTCCAGAAGCCGCATGTATCTGCCGCCGATGCAGAGGCGCGGATCGACCTGCTGCTCGAACGCGTCGGCCTTGGCGGACAGGACCGGCGGCCGGCGGCCGACCTCACCTATATCGACCGCAAGCGGCTCGAACTCGCGCGTGCGCTTGCGGCGAAACCGCGCCTGCTGCTGCTGGACGAATGGCTCGCGGGGCTCAATCCATCGGAACTGATGATCGGCATTGAACTGATCCGGTCGCTGAAGGCCGACGGGATCACCATCGTGCTGGTCGAGCATGTCATGAACGCGGTGCGCGCGCTGTGCGACCGCTGCGTCGTGATGAGCAGCGGCCGCAAGATCGCCGAGGGCGCGACCGACGACGTTCTCAACGATGCGGCCGTGGTCAAGGCCTATCTGGGTGGAGTGGCAGCCGATGCTTGAGGTCGACGATCTCAGCCTGGCCTATGGCCTGCATCGGGCACTCGACGGCGTCGCGCTCCGTGTCGACAGGGGCGAGATCGTGACGATCCTCGGCGCCAACGGCGCCGGCAAGACCTCGCTGCTGAAAGCCATCGCCGGGGTCGCCCGCACGTTGCCGGGCAAGCGGGTGATGCTCGGCGACCGCGATATCTCGGCGCTCGCCGCGCACGAGATCGTCGAATGCGGGCTGGCGCTGGTGCCCGAAGGCCGCGGCATTTTCGGCGACCTGACGGTGAGGGAAAATCTCCTGCTCGGCGCCAATCCGAGGCGCGCGCGCGAGGGCGAGGCGGCGCGGCGCGAGCAGGTGCTCGGCCTGTTCCCGCGCCTGCGCGAACGCGCGGCCCAGATCGCGCGCACCATGAGCGGCGGCGAGCAGCAGATGCTGGCGATCGGCCGCGCGCTGATGTCCAACCCGGATATCCTGCTGCTCGACGAGCCGTCGCTCGGGCTCTCGCCCGCCATGGTGCAGGAATTGTTCGCGACCTTGCGCCGGGTGCGCGAGGCCGGAGTCGGGCTGTTGCTGGTGGAGCAGAATGCGCAGGAGAGCCTGCGGATCGCCGACCGCGGCTACGTGCTCGAAAACGGCGTCATCGTCGGCCACGGCACATCAGATCATCTGAAGGCCGATCCGGCCGTGCAGCGCGCCTATCTCGGCGGCGCGCCCTCACCCGCCATCCCGTCCCCTTAACGCCATCGTCCGAAGGAGAAAGCCATGCACGAAATCTCGCTTCTGCTCGAAAGCAGGGATGTCCCGGCCGCGAACGGCGCCACGTTCGACCGGCTGAACCCGATCACGGGCGATGTGGCAAGCCGCGCCGCCGCAGCCCAGATCGCCGACGCCCGGCGCGCGGCCGATACCGCGGCAGCCGCCTTCCCGGCATGGTCCGCCACCGGCCCGAACGCCCGGCGCGCAATCCTGCTGAAGGCTGCGGACCTGCTGGCATCGAAGGCGCCGCAGTTCATCGAACTGATGGCGGCCGAGACCGGCGCCACGGCCGGCTGGGCGGGCTTCAATGTCCACCTCGCCGCCGGCATGCTGCGCGAGGCGGCGGCGATGACCACGCAGATCTCGGGCGAAGTGATCCCCTCGGACAAGCCGGGCTGCATCGCGATGGCGGTGCGCCAGCCTGCCGGCGTGGTGCTGAGCATGGCGCCATGGAACGCGCCGGTCATTCTCGGCGTGCGCGCCATCGCCCTGCCGCTGGCCTGCGGCAACACGGTCGTGCTGAAGGCCTCCGAGATCTGTCCGGGCACCCATCGGCTGATTGCGGAATGCCTGCGCGACGCGGGGCTGCCGCCCGGCGTCCTCAACGTCATCACCAACGCGCCGGAAGATGCGCCCGCGCTGATCGAAATGCTGATCGGCCATCCCGCGGTGCGCCGGGTCAATTTCACCGGCTCGACCCGCGTCGGGCGCATCATCGCACAGGTGGCGGCAAAGTACCTCAAGCCGGCGCTGCTCGAACTCGGCGGCAAGGCGCCCATGATCGTGCTCGACGACGCCGACATCGACGCGGCGGTGGCTGCAGCCGCCTTCGGCGCCTTCATGAACCAGGGCCAGATCTGCATGTCGACCGAGCGCCTCGTCGTCGATGAAAAGGTCGCCGACGCCTTCGTGACGAAACTCGCGGCGAAAGCCGGCTCGCTGGTCGCCGGCGACCCCCGCAAGGGCAACGCGCCATTGGGATCGCTGATCGGCGCCGATGCCGCGGCGCGCATCCAGACCCTGATCAACGATGCCGTCAGCAAGGGCGCCAAGGTGGTCGCGGGCGGACGCAGCGAGGGCACGCTGATGTCGGCGACCGTGATCGACGGCGTCAACTCGTCGATGCGGATCTATGCCGAGGAGTCGTTCGGGCCTGTGGTCTGCGTCGTGCGCGTCAACGGCGCCGACGAAGCGGTGCGCGTCGCCAACGACACCGAGTATGGGCTGTCGGCGGCGGTGTTCGGTCGCGACATCGCCCGTGCCTTCGAAATTGCCAAACGCATCGATTCCGGGATCTGCCACGTCAACGGTCCCACGGTGCACGACGAGGCGCAGATGCCGTTCGGCGGCGTCAAGGCATCAGGCTACGGCCGCTTCGGCGGCAAGGCCGGCATCGCCGAATTCACCGAACTGCGCTGGATCACGATCGAGACCGGGCCGCAGCACTATCCGATCTAGGCGTACGCTGCTACGGCGTGATGCGTCGCCAGAAATCGTCGAAGACGATGCTGTCGAAGAACGCCTGCGCCCGGACAATCTTGCCGTCCTTCATTTGAAGGAACCAGGCATAGCTGTTCGCATAGGGCTTGCCGTCGCGCGCCGTTCCCTTCGCGTCGAACAGCGCGATCACGGTGTCGCCGTCGGTGTAAAGCCGATGCACGTTGGGGATCAGGCGGTCGCGCATGCGAGCGTTGAAGGGCCGGATCACCTCAGCAAGAAAGGCTTCCCGGCTCGGATAACTCTTCGCGGCGAGCGAATTGCCCATGATAGTCCAGTTGGCGTCGTCGGCAAGGATGTCGTACGGGCTCCCGGTTCCGTCGCGCCATGCGTCGAAGCCGCGTTGCACTTGCGCCCGGTTGCGCTCTTCTTCCGTGGTACGTTGGGCCGAAGCCGGCGCCGCTGCGATGCCTGCGGTCGCAATGGCGAAAACGAGCGTCTGGGCGATTGACAGCATGAATGTCCTCATGATTCGAACTTCTCGTTATGCGGTTGCCGAATGTACTGCGTCGGCGGCCGCCTGCGCGACTTGACGGTCCTGCTCCACCGCACCGCCTGAAATGCCGACAGCACCGATTAACGTGCGGTTGCGATCCCAGATGGGCACGCCGCCTGCAAACACGACAAGCGTTCCGTTGGTCAGCTCGAGGCCAGGCGAAGGGCCTCCAGGCTTGCAGAATTCGCCGACCGCTTCGCTCGTCATCCCGAACAGCGCCGATGTCTTCGCCTTGCCAAGCGCGATATCGATCGAGCCAAGCAGCGCGCCGTCCATGCGCGAGAAGGCTTTGAGATGAGCGCCGTCATCGAGCACGGCGATGTTCATCGGCACGCCGATCACGGACGCGGCCTTTCGCGCCGCCGTGATCGCCGCCTGTGCAATCTCCTCGGTTAGCTTCATGGTCTCCGCTCCCGGCGATCAGATCTTGTTGTCCCAGGCCGCGAGCTGATGTGCCTTCAGCATATCCTCAATCACCTTTGGCACCACGTTACGGAATTTTCCATCATCAGCCGGGACGATCTCGACCATGCGGTCGATCATCTCCTGCGGGTCCATTTTGCCTTCGGGCGTGGCGAAGAACTCGTCGAAGCCCCTGCGCAGGTCGGCGCGCTTGGTAAAATGCTTCTTGTCGTCGAGCCAGCGGAACGGATTATCCGCCATGGTCTCGTTGTAGCCGGTGTAGTAGGCGCCGGGGTTGATGGTCTGCACCTTGATGCCGTGGGGCGAAAGCTCCTGCTGCAACGCTTCCGCAATCGACTCGAGCGCATGCTTGGTCGAGACATACGTGCCCCAGTTCGCCGGGGTGAACAGCCCGCCCATGGACGAAGTGAAGACCACTTTTCCTCTCTTGTGCTGCTCTATCCAGTGGCGCACGACGCCTTGCGTCAACTGGAGCGGCAAGAAAACGTTGACCTCGAAATTCCTGCGGACAAGATCGACCGGGATTTCCCAAACCGGTCCCGCCTCGCCCATGCCGGCATTGTTCCAAAGCACGTCGATTTCGAAGGTGAGCGCCTGCGCAATGTCATAGGGGTCCGTGAGGTCGAGGCGTTCGACTCTGAGATTTTTGTCGATGCCCAACGCTTTCGCTTCCTCACGCAACGGCGTGACCTGCGAAGACACCTGGGTGGTGGCGATGACGCTATGTCCGTTTTTCGCCATGCCGATCGACGCGGCCTTGCCGAATCCCGAGCCGGCGCCTGTGACCAGAATGCATTTACTCATGTTTGTCTCTCTGCGTGCAGTGTCCGTGAGACAGGTCATAGCTCTTGTTCCGATGCGGAACCGTCGCGTGATTGCGAAAGCTATCGCGATATTGCGACTGTTTTCGCGGCGCAACAGCGCACAGGTCCGCCACGGACGAGCCCTGGCGCCTTCATCCGGCGGGTGCGCGATTACAAGGAGCGGCGGAAGCTTCGCGGCGTCGTGCCGACAATTCTGTGAAAGGTCGCCGCGAAAGCCGACGGCGTCGCAAATCCTACTGCCAGCGCGATTTCACTGATCGACAGATTTGGATCGCTCAGCAGCCGCTGGGCAAGCACCATGCGTTGCCGGGTTAGCCAAACATGCGGCGTCAATCCGGTCGAGAGACGGAAAGCCGTGCAGAAATGGTAGCGGCTGAGACTGACTTGCGCCGCCAGCTTGTCGAGACCGATCGGCTCGTCGAGATGAGCCAGCATGTAATCGGTCACGCGCCTCAGTTGCCATCGCGCGAGCCCACCACGGACATGGGCAGCGCGCTGCGGCAGCTGCACTGCGCTGTGCGAACGCAATAGCTGGATGCAGAGCAGGTCGACCGCGCGATCGACCAACAACTTTGCCGCGGGATCGACGATGACGTCGGGGTCGCTCAGGATCGCGAGGATTTGCGAGGTCACTGCGTCTTCGCTGCCGACGCGCTTCATCAGCTCTACATTGCCTCGTCCGCCGACAAGCGTCCGGCAATGCTCCAGCCGTTCGTTGGTGAGATAGACATGGGACACGTGTAGCGGCCCCTCGACTTCCCAATCTCCATCATGCCGATCGGGAATCACTGTGATCGAATTCGGCCGCAGCGGCGCAGAGAGCCGCCGTCGCTCCACCGTCCACGCACAGTGCCGAGCCTCACCATAGTAGGTGCCGACAAGGTGTCCGGGCATGCCTGGGGCATAGCCATAGCGCGTGCCGCGAATAAAACGACGACTGAGTTGAGTGCCGCACTTCATGTCGATGGGGGCCAGCGGCGGTCCCTCCGATAGAAGCCGGAGCATCGACTGGGCGGGATTTCGTTCCCGTGTGTGTGCCGGACCAGACATCGCTTGGTTACGCAACGATTTGCCGCACCCACGACAGGCGCACCAACAACATGATCGAGTATTTCACGATAGTTTCCGGAACGGAAGCCGGGTTTCGAACTCTCGCAAATTGTCGGATTGAGCAGATTGCACAAAAAGTGCGCATCCAGATCAAATCCACATCGCGGCATCGCGACAACTTTGTTGGATCGAATGCGGCGATATCTAGAATCGGTTCTGACTGAATCAGAACCGAAGCTCTGGATTATTGTTTTGACGCGTTTTCTTCACGCGAACCGGTATCCATTCGCTTGAAAACGCTAGAGCGCGTTCTCAGCTCTTGCCCTTGATCCGGAAGATCACCGGCAGGGTGAAGCTCAGCCCGTCGTCCGCGATCAATGGCGGCGGGGCCGGCACCGGGTCGGAGCGGCGCACCATCGCCAGCGCCGCTTCGTCAAACGCGCTATCGCCCGAACTCTTCTCGATGGTGGTCTCGAGCACGCGGCCCATCCGGTCGAGGGTAAATCGAATCTCGATCTTGGCGGTCTTTTGCGAGCGATCTGCCGGGTAGCGCTTGTGCTTGTCGAGATGAGCGACCAGTTCCTTCTGCCAGGTCGCGCGCACACGTCGCGCGGTTTCCCCGGTGCCGATCGCGGGCGCCACGGATCGCTCGCCTTCCGGAATGGCCTCCGAACTCGGCGTCGCAGTGGCTTCGGAGGCGACGGATTCCGTCGAGGCCTGCGTCTGCACGGCCGCGATCTTCGGATCGTCTTCCTCGGGCTTCTTCGACTCGTTTTCCGTCACCACCCGGTCGGCTTCTTCGGTCTCGGTCGGCTTGTCCTGCGGCAGCTCGGTTTCCTTGACCTCGGCCTTCTGTTCGGCAAGCTGGGGCGACGCCGTGGAGGCATCGGTATCGGGACCGGGCGGCAGGTCCGTGACTTCACGCCGCACCGAGGCGAGTTCGAGGCCGATTTCGATCGCGGATGCGCCGAGCGCATCGTCGGCCTCTTCGGCCTGCAGATGCGCGATCGCCAGCGCCGCGCCGCCGATGTGCAGCGCGAGCGCGATCACCGCAGCAAAGATCCACAGCTGCCGGGATGGTTTCTGGTCGTCGAGCTCGCTCACGGCTTGGCCGGCGCCGCCGCCGGATCCGGAGCACCTTCGAGCGCGACCAGCTTGATCTTCGCATAGCCGCCGGCGCGCAGGATCTCGAGAACGTCCATCAATTCGCCGTACGGCACGGCGCGATCGGCGCGCAGGAAGATGTGCCGCTCCTTGCTGGCATCCGGCATCGCATCGAGCGAGCGCACCAGATCGACCCGCTTGACCATGTTCTCCCCGATCGCGACCGCGAGATCCGGCTTGATGCTGACATAGGTCGGCTTGTCCGGCTTCTTCTGCGGGGCTGCCGTCGAGGTCGGCAGATCGATCGGCAGATCCACGGTCGACAACGGCGCGGCGACCATGAAGATGATCAGCAGCACCAGAATGACGTCGATGAACGGCGTGACGTTGATCTCGTGCGATTCGGCAAAATCGCTATCGTCGTCGGCATCTGCTTCGCTGATCGATGCGCCCATCGTCTACTCCGCCGCTGTTGCGCGGGAATGCTGGCCGCCGCTGACATGGGTGCGATCGAGATCGCGTGACAGCAGCCGTCCCGCGGCGCCCGAGGCGCGGCTCACCAGTTCCATGTAACCCTTGGTGACGCGCGTGAAGTGGTTGTAGATGATGACGGCGGGAATGGCTGCGACCAGGCCGATGGCGGTGGCGAGCAGGGCCTCGGCGATGCCGGGGGCGACAACCGCGAGGTTCGTGGTCTGCGCCTTCGAAATCCCGATGAAGCTGTTCATGATGCCCCACACCGTGCCGAACAGGCCGACGAAGGGCGATGTTGCACCGATCGTTGCCAGCAGGCCCATACCGAAGCGAACACGCCGCGCCTCGGCGCGCACGATCTCCGCAAAGCTCGAGGCGGCGCGCTCCTTGATGCCGGCATCGCTCGAAATGCCGGCCGACAGTCGCGCCTCGCGCATCGCGGCCGCGAGAAAGGATGCCAGCACGCTGCCCTTGGCGCCCAGCGCGAATTGCGCCTCCGCCAGCGATCGTGCATCGGCAATCTTGGCCAGCGCCCTCCGCACCCTGCGCTGAATCGCGGTGAGCTCGATCAACTTGGCGAGGAAAATGGTCCAGGTCACCAGCGAGGCAAAGGCGAGCCCGATCATGACAGCCTTGACCACTACGTCGGCCGACATGAACATCGACCAGGGCGACAGATCATGGAGCTGGGCGGCGGCGGCCTTGAGCAGTTTGTCGCGCTCGCCTGGCGTAGCAGTGGCCTCCGCAGGCGTTGCGGTTTGGGCCGGCTGCGCCGCCTGAACTGGCTGCGCCGCTTGTGTTGGCTGCGCCGCTTGGGTTGGCTGCGCCGCTTGGACTGGCTGGGCCGGCGCAGCGGGCGCTTGCGAAACCACCGGCGCTTGCTGAACGACGGGCGCGGCCGGCGCTGCGGGGCTCATGCCCTGCTGGGCCGGTGCCGGCACCGCCAGCGTCAGCACTGCCAGCGCCGGGATCATCGCAAGTGTCGCGCGGGAAATTGACATTTTCATACTTCGGCCCAGTAGCGGATCAGGTTGTGATAGATACCGGTCAATTTGACCGTTTCGGGGTCGTCTCGGCCAAGCCGCTCCACCAGAGCCTGGATCGAGGTATCGAGATCGAAAATGAGGCTGCGGGCGTGTGCATCCCGTACCATGCTCTGCAGCCAGAAAAAAGACGCCACGCGCATACCTCGCGTGACCGGCGTGACCAGATGCAAACTAGAAGCAGGATAAAGAACGAGGTCGCCGGCCGCGAGCTTGATCTCGTGGGAACCATGAAGGTCCTCGACCACCAGCTCGCCGCCATCATACTCCTCCGGTTCGGACAGAAACAGGGTTACCGAGAGGTCCGTCCGGATCCGCAACCCCGTGAGGCGATCTCCCCTCACCGCGTTGTCGACATGGAGGCCGAAATGGTGCCCGCCGGAGGCCGCGTAGCGATTAAAAAGCGGCGGAAATATCTGCTGCGGGATCGCCGCCGAGATGAACCGCGGGTTCGCCGTCAGCGCCGAAACCACGCGGTGGCCGAGCGCGCGCGCGACCTCGCTGTCCGGCGGCAGTTGCTCGTTGCGCTTGACCATGGCCGATTGCGCGCCCGCGGTAGAGCGGCCGTCTTCCCAGGCGGTGGCTTCCATGATGCGGCGGAAATCCGCCACATCATCCTTGCTCAATACCCCGGGGACACAGATCAGCACGATCAGAACTTCGCCGACGTGACCAGGTAAAACGCCCGCCCCGGCGCTACCGCGACGAACGGCGTCGCGCTGCGATAGAGCGTGTCGTAATAGAGCTTGTTGGTCAGGTTCTGCGCGTAGAGCTTCATGGTCCAGTTCTTGTCGATCTTCTTTTCGACGAACGCATCGAAGCGCCAGTAGCTGGGCAGTTCGGTGCCGGTGTTGGCGCCGAAGGTGCCGCCATAGATCTTCGAGCGGTAGACCGCCTGCCCGCCAAGCTCCCAGCCATTGTCGAACCTGTACTTGCTCAACATGCTGAAGGATTCATGGGCAATGTTGGCCATCTGCAGCCCGATGTTCGAAGCGATCCCGCTCTGCGTGACCTTCGAGCGCATCAGCACGAGGCCGCCGAAAACGCTCCAGCGATCGGTGATCTTGCCGCTCACCTCGAGGTCGATACCCTCGACCTGGTAGGCCGCTCCCGAGGTGAGAACGCCGGCGACGGTCTCACGCGCATTGTCCTTCTCGGTGTGGAAGAGCGCGCCCGTCACCAGCAGGTGGCGATCGAACAGTTCCCACTTGGTTCCGACTTCGGCGGCCTTGTTGCGTTCGGGGCCGAGGATGACGGCGGCGCTTGGCGGAACGCCACCATAATCCGTGGCGGTACCGTCGAGCTCCGAGCCGAACGGATTGGTCGATGTCGCATAGGCTGCATAGAGGCTTCCGATCGGCATCGGCTTGAAGACGGCGCCGACGTTGTAGTTGACGAAATCGGAATTGACCGAGGCCGACGCCGTATTGTTCGACGATCGCAAATCGTAACCGTCGTAACGCACGCCACCGTTCAGGATGATGGTGTCCCGCCAGTTGGCGGTGTCCATGACATAGAGGGCCTTGCTGTCGACATTGTAGCGGGTCGGGTTTCCGATCAGCGACGGGACGTTGTTGAACGGCAGCAATGTGTAGGTCGGGTAATAGATCGACTGGCCCGCCAAGGCGCCGTTACCGTTGAACCCAGCGCCAAACGCTTCCGAGGCCAGCCCCGTATAGCGGTCGATCCCGACACGCTCGTTGGAGACCTCGAGCCCGACTGCGGCGTTGTGCTTGACCGACCCCGTGTCGAACTTGAACGTGGCTTCTTCCTGGTTCGCGAGGATATCCACCCACTGGTTGCGGCTCTGCGGGCTCGCGGTGAACGTCCACGCCGCCGGATTGGCACTCGTCGTATTGGGCGAATTCGGCAGCGTGCCGATATAGGCCAGCAGCGAGTGCTCGGCGCGGGTGCGGCTGGTCAGCGTGATGCTGTCGGTGACCTTGTACTCGCCGATCAGCGTGCCAAAATCCTGCCGCGCAGTCTGGAAGTCGCGATTGGCGAAGCCGTACCAGTTCTGGCGCGGAATGCCGGCCTCGGTGACGGGCGTGTTGCCTTGCCTGTACCACGGCACGCCGAAGTCCGGCAGGCCGCTGAGGTCGGTGTGGACGTAGTTCGTCGTGATCTTGATGTCGTTGGTCGGCGTCCACTTGGTCGAGACGAATCCGCCCCAGCGATCGTCGGTCACGTAGTTGCGGCCGGCGACATTGGCATCCTGGAACAGACCGCCGGTGCGGATCGAGAAGGTCGGGCTGATCACCTGGTTGACGTCGAAGGTGACGCGCTTGGTGTGGTCGGTGCCGAACGAGGTCTCGGCATTGTAGAAGTTGGCATCTCTCGCCTGCTTGGTGACGATGTTGATGGCACCGCCGGCGGTGCCGCGACCGGCATAGGATGACGCCGGACCACGCAGGATCTCGATCTGCTCGGTGAAGAAATTCTCGCGGATGCTGACGGCGGGGTCGCGGATGCCATCGATGAAGACGTCGTTGCGCGCATCGAAACCGCGGATGAAGAAGCGGTCGCCGAACGCGTTGCCGCCCTCGCCCGAACCCAGCGTCACGCCGGCGGTGGAGCGGCCGACCTCGCGCAGCGAGGTGATGTTCTTGTCCTGGAGCACTTCCCTTGTGAGCACCGTGATCGTCTTCGGCGTGTTCAGCAACGGCTCCGGAAACTTGCCGGACGCCTGCACGCGATCCGCCTTGTAGGGTGCCATCGGGTCCGCATAGGGATTGCGGTCGGCGGCCAGGCCGCCCGCATTCGGAAACGGCACCGGCGCGGCTTGCGCCGGCTGCGTACGGCGGGAGGCACGGCGCAGCGCACTGCGGGCGCGGACCTGATCCGGCGAAGGCTTTGACGCAGCAGGACGCGGGCGACTGACGGGGGCATCGACCGTCACCGGCGGGAGGCTGGATTGCTGCGCTTCCGCGCCAGAGAACGACGCGACTGCAATGAGGCCCGCCACCGCGGAAACCTTCTTGCCGGAATTGTTTTCGATGGTCTTGCCGACCGAGTTGATCGCCGCTTCGAAGCGAAGCGACCTCGGTGCTTTTGCTTGATTCATTCAATGCCCCTGATGATTTTCGATTCACCGCATGCGAGGATGCGACGAATAGTCCCGCGTCGTTTGGTACCGATCGAAAAATTTGGGGTCAACGCGATTGGAGCAACTCGCCTCTTGAATCCGTCCAGTTCAAAACGATTCTAATTTAGAACTCGAATAGTTCTAAACTAGCTCTTTTAATCATTCTAAAGAAGCACGAGAGAAACGCCTTAAAATCAGGCTTCGCATCATCGTCGGCGTCACGATCAATCGCTGCTCGGCGGCTTCATCAGCGAAAACAATTCATCGACTGTCGATTGCGCGACCTGACGGACACGATCGGTGTTGTCCAGCCCGGCGATGTTGACGCCCTTCACGACAGCTTTGATCTCGTCGCGAAAGTCGGTGAGGAAGCGCAACGGATCGGGCGAATCGTTGGCGACGCGCGCGATCAGTCCTGTAATCAGAATCTGGCACGCCATCATGCGTCCGTTCAGTTCGTCCATCGTGCACTCCAACTTCGCAAATTCAGAGTTCGCGATATGAACGACATCGATCCGGCATTCAACCCGCTTCGAGACGAAGCGGTTAGGCGCCTCATCGGCGTGCGCATTATATCAGGTATCTAGGACCACCTGATCGCCCGCCTGCACCGGCGATGACAGCTTTGGCTGGGTGTTGAGCTATTACTGCCGCGCCATCTCCGCCGCCCCTATCCCCTCGCCATCGAGCTTCTGGTCGGGGTGCATGTCGACCGTCACCCGCAGCAGTTGCCCGGTGAACTCGAACGGCGCTTCGTAGTGCGAGACCGGGCTGGAGCGGTCGCGCCCGATGTCGAGGCCGGACCACGAGATGAAGTTGTTGAACGCCATCTGGGTCTGGATCGCGCCGGCAGGTTCGCCATCGATCAACAGCGAGTAGGCGGTGAACCCGGTGCGCGCACCCTTGGCCGGCGGCTCCTTGCGGATGAGGCGCTCGACATGCACGCCGAGCCGGTGCGCGCCTGATGGCACCTTGCGATCCGAAGTCACGATCTCATGGCCGCCGCCGATGTTGAGATCGTGCACCAGCCTGCCGTCCCTGATGTAGAGGCTGTAGCCGGACGTGGCATCGCCATGGGCGATCAGCACGCCCTCCGCGCCACCATCGGGAATTTCGACATGGGCTTCGATCGTGTAGCTGCGGCTGCGGACGTCGGGCGCGACGTCGGTCGGCACGTGACCCATGCCGGCGTGAAAGGTGAACTTGTTGCGCGCGCCGTGAAAGCGCGCGGCATTTTCCGCAAAGCGCGGGCCGAACCGGTCGTCGAGCGGCAGCACGTTGCGCTTCTCCGCCTCGCTCCACCACAGCTTGATCATCGCGTCCAGCCGCTCTGGCTGCCGGGCGGCGAGATCGTCGGTTTCCGAGAAGTCCTCGGCGAGGTGAAACAACTCCCATTTGTCGTTTTCGAACGGCGTGCCCGACGGATGGAACGAGACCGCCTTCCAGCCGTCGTGCCAGATTCCGCGATGGCCGAACATTTCGAAATATTGCGGCGACGATTTTGACGGCGCGGTGGGATCCGCGATCGAGCGTGCAAAACTTTCGCCTTCGAGCGGCATCTGCGCAACGCCGCCGATCTCCGCCGGCGCTTTGATGCCGATCAGGTCGAGCAAGGTCGGCGTCAGGTCGCAGGCGTGGACGAACTGGTGACGCACCTCTCCCCTCGCCGCGATCTTCTTCGGCCAAGTCATGATGAAGGGATCGCGGATGCCGCCGCCATGGGTGTTCTGCTTGTAGCGCCGCAGCGGCGTGTTCGACGCCATCGCCCAGCCATGCGGAAAATTGCTGTGCGAGTCCGGTCCGCCGATGTCATCGATGCGGCGCAGCTTTTCCGCCATCGGCTCGGGACGGAAATTGTACGGCCCCATGGCGTTGACGAAGCCCCATGGCCCGCCCTCCTGGCTGGCGCCGTTGTCCGAGAGCACCAGGATCAACGTATTGTCGCGGATGCCGGCTTTGTCCAGAAACGCGATCAGCCGCGCCAGATGCTGGTCGGCGTGATCGAGCATGCCGGCGAACGCCGCCTGCAGCCGCGTGAACAAGCGCTGCTCGTCCGCGCTGTGCTCGTCCCATGCCTTCACGCCGTCGTTGCGCGCGGGCAAGCTGGTTTCCGCCGGCACGACTCCCATCGCCTTCTGCCGCGCCATGCGCTGCTCGCGCTCGACGTCCCAGCCATGGGCGAACATCGGGTCGTACCCTTTGATGATGTCCATGGGCGCCTGATGCGGCGCGTGGCAGGCGCCGAGCGCTACCCATGTCAGCCAGGGGATGTCGGGCCGGTCGGCGGTGTGATCGGCGATGAAGCGGATCGACTGGTCAATCAGGTCAGACGTAAGGTGATAGCCGTCGGCATAGATCGCGGGTGGATCGATGTGGGCATTGTCGGCGACGAGTTCCGGCGCGAACTGGTCGGTCTCGGCGTCGAGAAAGCCGTAGAAGCGGTCAAAGCCGCGGCCGAGCGGCCAGCCGTCGAACGGCCCGGTGGCGCCGCTTTCGGTCAGCGGCGTGACGTGCCATTTGCCGACCATGTAGTTGCGATAGCCGTGCGGCCGCAGCATCTCCGCCAGCGTCCCCGCCTCGCGCGCGATCTTGCCGCGATAGCCGGGATAGCCGCTGTCGAAATTGGCGAGACAGCCGACGCCGACCGAATGATGGTTGCGTCCCGTCAGCAGCGCGGCGCGCGTGGTCGAACACATCGCGGTGGTGTGAAAGCCCGAATAGCGCAGGCCCTCGGCGGCGAGTTTATCGATGGTCGGCGTCTTGATCGTCGAGCCATAGCATCCGAAATCGGAAAATCCGACGTCGTCGAACAGCACGACCAGAATATTCGGCGCGCCCTCGGGCGGCGTGGCTGCTGACGGCCACCAGGGTTTGGAGCCGGCCACCGTCTTGCCGATCGTGCCGCCGAACGGTTTTGCGCTGCCTGCCGCCATGCCTTTTCTCCCTTGCAGTTGCGACCGCGGTTGATCCGCAGGTCCGCCGACGGTGGCCATGACGAGCGCTTGAGCCGCCTCGGCCACGTTGCCAAAAACCATAATCCGAATTATGATTATGATTACTTCGGATGGAGATGCAAGCGCACGATGCAGCAGTCGCGATCGGCCGAACTCGACCTCCCCGGCGTGACCCCGTCGCGCCAGAAGCGCAGCCGCGAAACCACGGCCGCCCTGCTCCAGGCCGGCGCGGAGCTGTTGCGCACCCATAGCCTTGCGGAATTGTCGATCGAGGCGCTGTGCCGGCAGGTCGGCGCCACCGTCGGCGCCTTCTACAGCCGGTTCGAAAGCAAGGAGGCCTATTTCAATGCCCTGATGGCGCTTGCCGCGCGCGACGGCGAGGAGAGGCTGGCACGGATGAAGGAGGACCAGCGGCTGCGCGACGCGGAGTTGTCCGATCTCAGCCGCTTGGTCGTCCGCGGCACTATCGTCTGGATCCGCAACCATGAAGGCGTGCTGCGCGCCGCGCTCCAGCACGACGATACGAGGCCGGACCGGTGGTCCACCTTCAAGTCGCTGGCGCGCGCCAACGTGGCCGGCGCCACGCCGATCCTGCTTGGCGCCATGGGCAAAGGCCGCAAGGCGGCGAAGACACGCGCCATCGGCTTCGGCTTTCAGGTCGTGCTGGGAACGCTGATCAACGCCATCCTCAACGACCCCGGGCCGCTATCGATTCATGATCGGGAGATGGAGGGTCGGCTGAGCAACTGCCTGTTGCTGCTGCTGCAGGCCGAGATGACCAGCGCGACGGCGGGAGTTGCGCGCAAGCGCAAGCGGTGACGACGTCCGGACCGGTGCGCGGCACCGGAACAGCCGCGTCCTTTTCGCCCAAAAACGCCTGCTTCCGTGCTTGCCAAGGCCCGGACCGAACGAGTAGAACGGCGCACCAGCAAGGGCGGCGATTTGCATGATCCCGCTCCAGCAGATTGCCCGGACATCCACCTAACACATTGATGTCGCTGAGTAATTATTGGGGAATGGTGTAACGGTAGCACAACAGACTCTGACTCTGTTTGTCTTGGTTCGAATCCAGGTTCCCCAGCCAGCCGCGGAAAAAGGCGGAGCAATTCCGAAAGCTTGGATATCTCCCTGAAAGGAGTTCCGGTTTGAGCGTTGCCTTCACCAAGGAAGACAGTGCCGAAGCTGCGTCGGAGACGCTGCTGCCCGACCGGCCGATTTCGCTGCATCCGAACCTCGTGACGGAAGCCGGCTTGAAGGCGCTGGAATCCTGGTTGCTGCAGGCCCGCGAGGCATATGATGCGGCGCAGAAGATCGAAGACGTCAATGAGCGACGACGACAGTCAGCGACGCCCTTGCGCGATGCGCGGTACTTCTCGGCGAGGGTTCGAACGGCCCAGGTCATCGCCTATCCTGCCTCAACCGATACGGTTGCCTTCGGCAGCACCGTGACCTTTCGGCGCGACGACGGGCGCGAGCAGACATACCGTATCGTGGGAGAGGACGAAGCGGATCCCAAGGCCGGCTCGATTTCCTTCGTGTCGCCCGTGGCCAGGTCGCTGATGGGCAAGGCTGTCGGCGACGTCGTCGTTGCATCCGGCCAGGAGCTCGAGATCATCGCGATCTCGTAGCACTCTGGCAACGCCGCAATTGCGCAACCTTCGGGCCTAGTCGTTCGCTGTCCCTTGCAGCAGCTTGATGCCCTCCGCCAGCGCGCGCTGCATCAGCAGCGTGTCGACACCGTAGGCGATCATGCGAAAGCCCCTGGCACGGAAGTCGGATGCCCACTTCTGGTCGCCGGCGAGAAAGCCCGGCGTCTTGCCGTGCTTGTTGCAGGCTTTGACCAGGCGATCGACAGCCGCATGGAATTTCGGATTGTCGAACTGCCCGGGAATACCCATGAAATTCGTCAGGTCGTAGTGGCCGAGCCAGACTACGTCGACACCGTCCACTGCCGCGATCGAATCGACATTCTCGATGCCCTTCGCGGTCTCGACCAGCGCGATCACCATCGTGCGCGCGTTCGCCGCGGCGATCTTGTCGGACTCGGCTCCCCCGGAATAGTCATCATGCGCCGCGACATTGAACGCTGCGCCGCGGCGCCCCTCGGGCGGGTACCTCGTGCAGTCGACGATCGCCCTCGCCTGCTCGGCCGTTTCGACCATGGGCACCATGATTCCCATGGCACCGATATCGAGCGCACGCGCGATGTGATGATAGTCGCCCGAAGGCACGCGCACGAGAGGCACCAGATCAAGCCCGCGGCAAAATGCGAACTGCGCCTTCATCGTCTCGAAGCCAACGCCGGAATGCTCCATGTCGTAGAGGATGAATTCGGCGCCGGCCTCCCGGCAGATCGCCGGGTAGCCGGGCGTAAAGAACTCGAACGTCATCGTTCCGAACGCACAGCCGCCGGCCGCCAGCCGGGGTTTCAATGGATTTGGACGCAAACGAATCTTCTCCCGAAGGTGCTCCAGCCTGGCCGATGGACGACCAGTATCGATGCAATGCTACGCACGCGCGCAGTGCCGATCAATCCGGCTCTGCCGGGCCGCCGCATTCGGCAACTCCGACGCGATCTCGAGATGCTGCAGCGCTTTGCTCTGTCGTCGTGCGGGTGGGATCGCCCCGCCGAATAGTCCATGTCGCTGACCCATTCACCGGTTTGGCCGCGCGCTGCACGAGCGAAGCCGCTCTTTTTGAGGGCCTGTGGCCAATCAACCACAGGGTTTGGAGCGGGATTCTGATCTACTAAAGTTTCGTGCTGGTGCGTTTTTTTGGAGGCTTGGATGAAAATCGCTTCCTCTGATGTTTGCCGAGTCACATTTGCCGCTGCAGCGGTGCTGGCGCTCCAATCTCAGGAATCACGGGCGGACGAGAACGGCGTGTCGCTTTGGGTCCCCGGCCTGTTCGGAAGCCTGGCTGCGGCGCCGGCGGTGCCGGGATGGTCGCTCGGCCTGATCGGCTATCACACCAGCGTCTCGGCTTCCGGCAATGTCGCAGCAGCCCGCGAGATCTCGATCGGTCAGGTGCCACGAACGGCAAGCGTCAACCTCAACGCCGATCTGAAAGCGCGCGGCGATCTAATGTTCATCGCGCCGACCTACACCTTCGCAACGCCCGTACTCGGCGGCCAGTTGGCCGTCGGCCTGACCAGCATCGTCGGCAACCTCGACACCAGCATCGCCGGCACGCTGACCGCACAGGTCGGCCCGATCGTCGCGACTCGCAACGGATTCATTTCGGATTCGGTGACAGGCTTCGGCGATCTCTATCCGCTGGTGACGCTGAAATGGAATCAGGGCGTCCACAACTACATGGTCTACGGGTTCGGCGACATCCCGGTCGGAGATTACGACTCCAGGCGCCTGTCCAACATCGGCATCGGGCACGGCGGCATCGACTTCGGCGCCGGCTATACCTACCTCAACCCGATGACGGGAATCGAATTCTCCGGCGTCGGCGGCTTCACCTACAATTTCAAGAACACGACCACGCAATACCAGAACGGCATCGACTTCCATTTTGACTGGGGCGCCTCGCACTGGCTCTCCAAGCAACTCTTTGTCGGCATGGTCGGATATGCCTACCAGCAGATCACCGACGATTTTGGCGCCGCGCCGTTCCAGGGCGGCTTCAGATCGCGCGTTTTCGGCTTTGGTCCCCAGCTCGGCTATCTCTTCCCGATCGGAGACAAGCAGGGATATCTGAACGTCAAGGGTTACAGGGAGTTTCTGTCGGAGAACCGGCCGGAAGGCTGGAACGTCTGGCTGACCTTCGCGATCTCGAATGCCGCCCCGACGTCGACGGTTTCGGCAACGAGACATACGATTAGGAAGTAGCGCTCAATCAGCGAAACGCGTGCCGACGGATGATTCGGCCAAGGCCGCCAGAAGGCCTGATTGGAACTTGCATCTTATTCGGCGGCAGGTACGCGCGCGATCCGCCACAATCGTCATTGCCGCAGAGCATCGCCGGTCCACCGACCGGAAAGTGGAGCGCGATGCCACCGTCTGACATTCCTGGCCGTCGATTTGCGCCGTGAGAATCACCGGCCAATTTGAGATTTAGCGGCTAATCCGAGGGATGCGGCCTGGCTGGGTGGCCGGACTCGCCCGGATCCCCGGTGCCGCTGTCGGCAACCCCGCCGATCCCACTGCCCGGCGGGCGAATCTGGAGCCACTGAAAGGCCCGCCCAAAAATTAAAAACCTCCGGCAGGGCATTGCCGGAGGTTTCGGAGGTTTATCATAAAGTAGGTTGCGTCTCCTTGAGACTAAGAGGCCGTCAAAGGATTTTGGCGGCTACCTAGACACAATAATACATGAGTAAATCACATAATCAAATCAGATTTTTAAGCTAGATCCGGACCGTTGTGGATGGGCAACACTGCTTTTCAGGGCCTTTCGTCTGTAATTCAGGACCCTGGCAATGAAAAACCCCCGGCAGTTGCCTGCCGGGGGTTTCCCTCGTGTTTCAAGTCTTTCGGGATCAGAAGTTACGCTGAACGCGGACGTTCAGGTAGACAGTGCTCTGGTCCTTGAACTCGTAGACAGCGGTCGGCTTGGGAGCCGCAACTGCACCAGCGTTGGGACCGGCAGCGCCAGTGAACTTCTGGTCGAGGAAGAAGGCACCGACTTCACCCGAGAACGTGAGGTTCTTGACCGGAGTCCAGCGCGTGACCATGCCGACCTGGGCGATGTTGAAGTCCGGGTTGCAGGAGTAGTCTGCAGACAGCGTCTTCCCGAAGTTGAAGCTGGCGCAGTACTGACCCTTGGCGGAGAGGATGTCGAAGGCGTCACCGTTGTAGCGAACGCCAGCGTAGCTACCCCAGAGGCTGGTCGACCAGAAGGGATCCCAGTTGTGGTTGAACGCACCACGAACACCCCAGGCTTCGGTCAGCTTGATGTCGCCGGTCGCACCGCCGGTAAGGAAGCCGGGCAGGAACACCGCATCAGACGTTTGGCCGAAGCCAATGCTCTGATACGCACCCGGGCGGCTCGTGCCACCGAACATCGCGAAGCTCGGCGAGGCACCGCTCGTGGAGATCACGTTCTTGGTGTTGCCCTTGGCGTAGGAGACATCGATCTTGATGTCGTCGCCGGCGCCGGTCGGGAGGTTCTTGATCTGCAACGCCGCCATCACCGAACCGCCCCACTTGTCGTCGGGGTGGCCGCTGATTTCCGAGAGCGCCGTCGGGACGCCGCCAGCGCCGAGAACGTTGTAGGAAGCGTTCACGAGATGCGCCGCACCTGAAATCTGGAACAGACCCCAGGCCTGATCGACACGGATGTTACCGACGATGTCGGGAGCATGGGTGCCGCCGTAAGCGTTGGCGCCAACCGCCGTCGCACCAGTCGTGCCAAACACCGGCGCTGCGGGGGTAGCGCCCACACCCAGGTTCAGCAGCGAGGTGCGGTTGAACACGGTCGGATCATCGAGGCCGATGGTGCCCGACACGCCGTTGCCGAACTGCGCGGTGTACTGGATGTTGTTGACACCGGTGACGGTGTCATGGCCGCCCATCAGGAACGAGTTGTTGTTGCCTGGATAACCGTGCCACGGCGTTGCGTAGGCCGAAGCCGACTTACCGAAGGTGAAACCAGCGAACTGGATGAATACCATTTCAACCGCGACGTAACCGCCGCCGGGGAGCTGAAGCGCGTTGGAAGCGCCGCCCGGCAAGGCGAACACGTTGTTCGGGTTGTTGTTGCCGAAGTTCTGGAACTGGAAGTCGCCCTGACCGAAGGTACGGACGACGCCGTATTCGGTGGCAGTGCGGGTATCGACCGTCAGCGCCATACGCGAACGGGAGACGAAGTAATCGCGGTAGCGGTTGCCCTGACCAAAGTCGCCTGCATAGCTCGGCTGACCGTAAACGCCGCCGTTGAACGTGGTGTCAACGCGCAGATAACCACCCAGCTTGATGCAGGTGTCGGTGCCCGGGATATAGAAGAAACCAGCACCATAAAGGGAGCAGATCCTCACGTACTCGACCGCTTTGGCCTTGACGGGAAGATCGGCTGCCTGAGCTCCACTCACGGCGATCAGACCCGCCGCTGAGCCGAGAATTAGGCTCTTAACCATCTTCATTTTAAAACCTCCAAGTTGCTCTGTAGGGAAGGTTCCGGATCCGCTGGGTGAAGCACCCCAAGGTTGGTTCCCTTGTCCCCCGATAAAACCGCCTAGCCGCTTCGCGCCTTTGGACACTCCCGCATCAGCGCGAGGGACTTAAGCGAACCACCTAGAACGGGACGATCTAGGACCCCCCAGTCGTCACGGAGAACTATGCCTTCGCCACTAAGTTAATCAAAATACTTTATCTGCTCAGGTATCGTTATGCTCGGTTCCTGTGTCCTTGTAGCAACAGGTCGGAATCCGGCATTTTCTGGGGAAGATCACTCGACTTAACGTGACTTAGTCCTGTGATTTCATTATCAAATTTTTGCAATTTGCATTGCAGCAAGAATAGTGAAAAAAAGGTCGGCGCAACGCGGCGTCTAAAAACAAGAAGAGCAAGTGAGACCACAGGTCTTGGCGAAGAACTCCACTCCCCCTCAGCGCTCCAAGCGGAATCAGGACCTGGCCAGACGATTCGCCTGGGAGGTCGCTTCCATCAATGTCCACCTGCAGGAGCTCCGGCATTTCTGGGCAAAGACCCTTGGAATCAGTGGTCCGCAATGGATGATTCTGATGGCGCTGGCGGACCTCGACAAAGGCGACGGGGTTCCGGTCAAGGTGGTGTCCAAGATGCTCCACGTCGACCCGTCGTTCGTCACAACCCAGTCCAAGCTCCTTGAAAAGAAAGGGTTTATGCGCCGGAAGTCCTCGGAGGACGACGCCAGAGTTGTACAAATGTCACTGACGGACAAGTCCTATAAGCACATTGCGAATCTGGCCTCCCAGCAGGAAGCCTTGAACGAATTCATCTTTGCCGAGTTCAGCGACGGCGAACTCGAGGAATTCACTGAGAGGCTCGCATCCCTCAAGAATCAGATCGAGAAGGCGTGCCTGAAGGTAGCGATGGACATCTGAGTCCCGCTACGCCGCCTCCCGCCTGAGCCCGACGCTACCTTTTGACATACCTCAAACGTAACAAGGGACACGCGAATTAGCTTGCGCCCCTCCTCGCGTTTCGGTTGAATATTTACATAGTAAACCAAAAAGGTCAGGTTTTATGACCAATCCGGAATGTCACAATGGCAAGAACGGGTGGGTCCAATGGCCGGACAGTGAAGACCTGTCGGCAGAATTCCGCCGGCTTCTGGGCGCGGCCCAGGAAGGCGGCGCAACTGTTTCCGAATGCTTTCTGACGGCAAGCCGGATCGATCCGAAGGATCAGGACTCCTGGTACCGGGAATGGGACAAGACCGCCGAAGCCAACTTCGAGCGTGGCAATGCGGCGCTCGGCAAGGGCAACTGCCTGACGGCCCGAAGCAACTGGCTGCGCGCCCTGGGCTATTATAACGCGGCCGCGCTCGACCTTGATTACGGGGACAAGCGACTGCAGGCCTGCCTCGCCAAGATGCGGACCTGCGCCCGCCGCTACCTGGAAGGTCTGACCCCTTCCGGAGAAATCGTCGAGATCCCCTGGCTCAGCCGCTATCCGCTGGAAGGCTACTTCCTTCCGGCCCCGGCCGCGCCGGCCCCCGCCCCCGTTGTGGTGTGCATCGGCGAGCCCGGACACCGAAAGGAAGAGTACCTTTACAAGACGGCGCGCTACGCCCGCGATCGTGGAATGTCGCTGCTGGCCGTCGACCTCCTCGGATCGGACGACGGCGCCCACTTCGAGGACGTGGTCGGCCGTCCGGATCTGGAGATGGCTGTCTCCTTTATCATGGATTATCTCGCAACGAGGGACGACGTCGATCAAAGCCGGGTTGCGATTCTCGGCGATGGTTCGGGCTCCTTTGTCGCGCGCGGGGTTGCGCTCGACGACCGGTTTGCTGCCGCTGTGTGCGACGGCGGCATGTGGGACTTGCAGGAGCGTGCGTTCCTGGCCCGGCACGGCGCGCCGTTCGATGCAGGCAGCGTCGCGGTTCTCAAATCCAGGATCGCGCCGAATCTGAAGTGCCCGGTCCTGATTACGATCGGTGAGCATGGCTGGCTCGAGCCGGAACGCGTGAACTTCCTGGTCGAGCAACTCAGGTCGGACCATCCGAATTTGACGCTGAAGATTTTCACGGCAGAGGAAACCGCGGCCTCGCAAGGGCACTCCGACAACCCGACGCTGGCCAACGAGTTCATCTTCGACTGGATCTCTGACCGGCTCGAAAGGGTCGCGGTTCAAACCGATGGTGCGCACAGCGTCCTCAAGCCGTGCTCCAACAGGTTGAGAGCGTACTGACGCTTCGCCTGCCAGCTTCGCCGTGGCCCTTCTCAGCGCCCGCTATCATCGAACCGATACCACCGGCAGCTTTGCGATCATGCGAATGCCGGGCCGTCTGCGCCAGCCGATTTGCGACGGCTCGACCGCGAGCTGGAGTCTGGGCCAGCGGCTGAACAGCGCCTGCAGGGCGCAGATGGCCTCGATGCGCGCGAGCTGATGGCCCAGGCAAAAATGAATTCCCGTCCCAAAGGACAGGTGCCGGTTCGGTCTCCGCTCCAGATCGAGCCGTTCGGGGCACGTATTCGCACCCTCGTCCAGATTGGCGGCGACGATCATCGCCATGACCCTGTCGCCTCGCTTCAGCTTGACGCCATCGAGATCGACATCCTGGCGCACATAGCGCGGCTTGGAGAATTGCACCGGCGAGACGAAGCGAAGGAATTCCTCCACCGCGAGGCCGGCCCGGCTCCAGTCCGCCGCCAGCCAGTCACGCCGGTCGGTATCCCTGAGCAACTCGAAAACCGATCCGCTGATCAGGTGGGTCGTGGTCTCCGAACCCGCGCCGAGCAGCAGAAACACCATCGAGACCATCTCGTCCGGCGTGATGCGCCCGCCCTCCTTTTCGACACGCACGAGTTCAGCGATCAACCCCTCCCCGCCCTCTTCGCGCGCCAGCCGCAGACGTTCCTGCAGATAACGTCGCATCCTGACGAGGCCACCGATCAGCCGCACGAAGCCGAATGCATTGCTGAGGCTCGCCAGCGAATTGGCCCATGCGATGAATTTCGGCCGGTCGGCCGGCGGCAGGCCGAGCAGTTCGCAGATCACCGCAAGCGGCAACATCCGCGCATAGCGCTGCACCAGATCGGCCGGGCTGCCATCCGCGAACAATCGATCGGCAAGGCCGTCCGCGATGGCGCGGATGTGCGGCTCCATGTCGAGCACCGCGCGGCGGCGGAACGCTTCATCGACGATGTTCCGCAGCCGCGTATGATCCGGCTCGTCCATCGTCAGCATGTTGTTGGCAATGGCCCCGATCAGACCCGGCATCCACCAGGGCAGGCCCGCGAGCGCCCCGCCCTCCTTGCGCAGCGTGAATACGCTGCTCTCCTTCAGCACGCGCGCGGCGGTCTCGTAGGTCGTGGTGACCCAGACCCGGCCGATGATCGGAAACTTCGTCGCGACCACCGGACCTGCGGCACGCAGGCGCGCGACGGCCTCCCCCGGATTGCGCAAAAACGCCTCGCTGGTGAAATCCACGTGCTGCACGATCGGCCACCTCACAACGTCGTCCGTACGTTCGGATCAAGATGGTGCGTGGCATCGCAGACACAAGGTTGAATTTTACCGGCGCAGCCCGGCGGGACTGGGTCGCCGGCCATGGAGCCATCATTGACATTGCATGACGTCGGCAGATGCTTGGCGCCCAAGTAATGCCCGTGCATCTCAAAATTTGAGCATCCAAAGCTCAAGCAATGGGCGGCCGCAAGTCCGTCGCTCGGTTACGCTATGCGGCGACGCGGTCTTCACCGTGCGACGGCCAGCGCTGAAATGATGGACCTGTCCGACTGCTCCGGTGAATCGCGGATGAAGCGCGGGAACTGCACGTTCAAACCAGGAGAACTCCGATGTGCGCGGGTGACGACAAGAACTGTCCGGAATTCGAACTGCACCACCGCAAGTTCAAGGAGACGCTCGATCGGGAACGCCGCTCGTTCCTGAAGTCCAGCTTTGCCGCGGCCGGAGGCGCGGCGGCGATGACCGCGGGCGGCATTTCACTGGTGACGCCGCAGATGGCGGCGGCTGCCGAGAAGAACCAGCCGGCCAAGCGGTCCTATCACCATTTGCCGGCGAATGCCGACACCGTGCATTGGGGCTACTTCAGCAAGAAGCTGAAGCCGCAGGTCGAGATCGATTCCGGCGACTTCATCACCATCGAGGCGTTGACACACCATGCCAACGACGACGCCGAGCGCATGGTGAAGGGCGATCCCGGCGCCGAAAGCGTTTTCCTGTGGACCAAGGAAAAGAAGGGCGTCAACCGGCGCGGCGCAGGGCCGATCGATGCCTCGCTGTTCGGGCGGGGCGCCGGCGAAGGCCTTGGCGTGCACATCTGCACCGGCCCGGTCTACGTCCGCGGCGCCCAGGAGGGTGACGTGATCGAGTTGCGCATCATCGACGTCGCGCCGCGGCCCTGCGCCAATCCGCAATATCGCGGCAAGGCCTTCGGCAGCAACGCGGCCGCATGGTGGGGCTTTCACTACAAGGACCTGCTCACCGAGCCGAAGCCGCGCGAGGTGATCACGATCTACGAAGTCGACGCGACCGGCGAGCGCAACTGGGCGAAAGCCGTTTACAATTTCCAATGGACTCCGCAGACAGATCCCTCCGGCGTGGTGCACAAAACCATCGACTATCCCGGGGTTCCCGTCGATCACTCCACGGTCAAGGAGAATCACGGCATCCTGAAGAATGTGCGGATTCCGATACGCCCGCATTTCGGCGTGATCGGTCTGGCGCCAAAGGAAGCTGATTTCGTCGACTCGATTCCGCCGAGCTATACCGGCGGCAATATCGACAACTGGCGGATCGGCAAGGGCGCCACAATGTATTATCCCGTCGCGGTCGAAGGCGCGCTGCTGTCCGTTGGCGACCCGCATGCTTCGCAGGGAGATTCCGAGCTGTGCGGCACGGCCATCGAAAGCTCGCTGAACGGCACCTTCCAGATCATCCTGCACAAGAAAGCCGACCTCGCCGGGACGGCGCTCGAAGCGCTGGACTACCCGATGCTGGAAACCAGGGACGAGTGGCTGGTGCACGGCTTCAGCTTCGCCAATTATCTCACCGAGTTGGGAGACAAGGCGCAGTCGGAGATCTACTCGAAATCGTCGGTCGACCTTGCCCTGCGCGACGCGTTTCGCAAGATGCGCAAGTTCCTGATGACGACCAAGAAGCTGACCGAGGACGAGGCGATCTCCCTGATCACGATCGGCGTCGACTTCGGCATCACCCAGGTGGTGGATGGAAACTGGGGTGTCCACGCCGTCATCAAGAAGGATATCTTCGCCGGCGGCGAGAGCTGATCCGCGAAACCATCGCGGCCGCGTAGGGCGGGTTCTCTTTAACCCGCCGCTTCGTGCGAGATGGCGGGTTAAAGAGAACCCGCCCTACGCACTGACACGCTTCCGACTAATGCTTTTCGGCTTTCCAGTCGCGCTTGATCTTCTTGGCGAGCGACCATTTGTGGACTTCGGTCGGGCCGTCATAGATACGGAACGCCCGGATCTCACGAAAAGCCTGCTCGACGATCGTCTCGGTAGAGACGCCGGTGCCGCCCATCACCTGCACGCAGCGATCCGCGACCCGCATCAAGGCTTCCGACACCGCAACCTTGGCCATCGAACTCTCGGCCGTCCCGAGCGAGCCGGTATCGAGCACGCCCGCGCACCAGTCGATCATCAGTTCCGACTGTTTCAGATCGATCAGGTTCTCGGCCAGCATGAAGCCGACGCCTTCGTGATCCACCAGCGGCTTTCCGAACGCGTGGCGGCGGCAGGCATAGTCGGTAGCGATTTCGTTGGCGCGGATCGCCAGACCCAGCCAGCGCATGCAGTGCGACAGCCGCGCCGGGCTGAGGCGGATCTGCGCGTACTTGAAACCTTCGCCGGACGCGCCCAGCATCTGGTCGGCGGATACGCGAAGATTGTCGATCTCGATCTCGGCATGTCCGCCGGGCATCGAACTGTCGATCGTGTCCAGCACGCGCAACGTGCGGATCGCCGGATCTGGCAGATCGACCAGGAACATGCACGCGCCGTCGTCCGACTTTGCCATGACGATGCCGACGCGGGCGCCTTCGGCGCCGGTAATGAATTTCTTGCGCCCGTTGATGACCCAGTGATTGCCGTCCAGTTTGCACGTGGTCTGCATCATCGACGGATCGGATCCCGCCCCGCCTGCATCGGCCGGCTCGGTCATGAAGAACGCCGAGCGCGCTTTGCCCGACACCAGCGGCTCGAGGAAGCGCGCCTTTTGCTCGCGGCTGCCGACCTTGCCGAGCAGGTACATGTTGCCCTCGTCGGGCGCCATCGTATTGCAGGCCAGCGGCCCCAGGGGCGAGAGACCGGATTTGATCAGGGCAATCGCGGTCTCACGCTGCGTGAGATGCGATCCATCGGGGAGAATATGCGGCGTCAGGACGCCGGCCTTGCGTGCCTTGTCGCGCAGTTCCTGCACCAGTTCGTCGCTCGGGCCATGCGGTCCCGTTCGCGGATCCTTCTCATAGGGGATCACCTCAGCGCGGATGAAAGCCTCGATCTTGGCGGCAATGGCGTCGGCTCGATTGGTCATGAATGAAGATACTCCGGTCGGCTTCGAAGCCGCATATAGGCCAACGGATCGGACACGGGCAATAGGCGTAGGGCGGGTTCTCTTTAACCCGCCGCTCCACGCGAGAATGGCGGGTTAAAGAGAACCCGCCCTACGCAGATGTGCATGAGCCCAATCGACGCCCCTCACACCGGCGGCGTGCCGTGCGTGTGAAACGACTCGATCGTCTTCAGCCCCCACGCCTGGCCCTTCTTGCGCTCTTCCTCGGTCCACACGATCGGCTTCCAGTCGGGCGCGAGGATGAGGCGGGCACCGGCGTTGGCGACTTCGACGCGGTTGCCGCCGGGCTCGTAGACGTAAAGGAAGAACGTCTGCTGGATCGCGTGCTTGTGCGGGCCGGTCTCGATGTGGACGCCGTTCTCGAGGAAGATATCGGCGGCGCGCAAAATCTCCTCGCGGCTGTCGAGCGCGTAGGTGACGTGGTGGAAGCGGCCGGCCTTGCCGTAGTGGTCGCGGGTGTAGGCGAAGTCGTAGCTCTTGTTCGACATCGTCATCCACATCGCGGCTTCGGTGCCGTCGTTGAGTATGATCTGCTCGGTGGTGCGCAGGCCGAGATAGTTCTCGAAGAAGAGGCGGTTCGCCTTGATGTCGACAGCAAGACAATTGAGGTGATCGAGCCTGCGGACATTGACGCCGCGCGCGGGAAACCGCTGCGCCTGGTTCTTCAGCGCCGGCTTCAATTCGGGCGGCGCCTGGTACCACTCGGTCTCGTAGTAGAGTTCGACAATGTGGCCGTCCGGGTCGCGGCAGCGAAACGCCGGTCCCTGCCCCATGTCGCCGCCGGTCCAGCCGATGTCGAAGCCGGACCCCTCCAGCGCGGCGACGCGGCGCTCCAGCGCCTGCGGGCTGCGCGCGCGCAGCGCCATGTGCTCCATGCCCGAGGTGTTCGACGCCGTCAGCTTGAGCGAATAGCGCTCGTAATCATCCCAGCCGCGCAGATAGACCGACGCGCCTTTCCGGCCGCTGACCGTCATGCCCATGATGTCGACGAAGAATTTCAAACTCTCGTCCGGCTTCGGCGTCAGCAATTCCAGGTGGCCGAGATGGGCGAGATCGAAGATCGGCTCGGGGGTCATTGTGTCGCTCCTGACGACTAGAATTCTCGGTTCGTCATCCCCCCGCGAAAGCGGGGGATCCAGTACGCCGCGGCTTCTCGGTTGGACACGAACGTCTCTGGAATACTGGATCGCCCGCCTTCGCGGGCGACGACAACAGTGTGATCGCTACCACAGCGCCCGCGTCACGTCGTCGAACAACTCGTCCACCGTGAACGCGCGCGGGATGAGCTTCTGTTGCGCGCTGTACCTGATGATCAACTCCAGCGACCGTCGCATCGCATCCCGGTCGAACCGGACCGCAGCCGCGGCCGATGCCGCCAGCAGCCGATGAACTTCGCGCACGATGTCCGAGTGCTGTTCCGACAGAGCTCGGCTCGCCACCACCATATGATTGATCGGAACCACCTTGTGCTTGCCGAACCATGCCTCTTCCTCGGCGATGACATCGGCGAACAGCGGCTTGAGATCGGGATGATCGGATTTCTCGCCGAGCACCGCATCGAGTTCGCCGTCAATCAGCATCTGGATGATCTGCTTGCCCGCGGGCGCGCGCCTGGTCGTATCAACGAATTCGTCGACATGCGCGTCCTCGAACGTGACCCAGTCGATCGAGTCGAGATCGACGCCATGGTCGTTGGCCAGGATGCCGCGCATCCAGGCGCCGGTCGTGGTGGTGACGGAGCGGATGCCGACGCGCTTGCCATTAAGATCGCGCGCCACAAGCCTCCCCGCCTTCGCATTGTAGAGCGCGTGACCATGCTGAAACCGCGCCAGTACGACATCCGGCAGCAGCACCATCGGCTTGCCGAAGGACTTTGCCATCAGGTAGGTGACGATGGCCATCTCCGAGACGTCGAACGCGCCCTCGCGCACCATCGGCTTGAAGCCCTTGTTGGTCGGCGAATAGTGCGCGAATTCGAACTCGACGAGGTCGGATTTGACCAGGCCATTCTTCAGCGCGGCCGTACTTGGGTGGTCGCCGAGCAGCGTCTTGAGGCGCATAGCCACCTCAACCTTCCTCCGGCGTGTCGAAAAATCCAGCGGCGGCCGTCTTCATGCCAGTTCCTCCAACACCATCGGGAACAGCCGTTGATAGGCCTCGCCGTAGGTCATGGGCTTGCCGGTGTTGCGGCCGCCCTGCACGCCCCGCTGCAGCGCGACTCGCTCATAATAGGCCCACAGATGCTTCTGGGCGGCGAGGATCTCGAACGTCTTGCGCTTGATCTCCCAGACCTCGTCGATGTTGAGGATCACCTGCGGCTTGAAATTGCACATCTCCGGCTGGTGCGGCTCGAACAGGAACACCGGCGGCGCCGAGTAGGTATATTTGGCGCCGGGCTTGTGGCCCATCGCCTGCGCGACCACGCGGGTCTCCTGGGCGAAATGCGCCGCGTTCGGGTGATCGAAATTATACGGATCTTCGAGTGCGTGGGTAAGCACGAAGGCCGGATTGAGTTCGCGGTAGATATCGACCATGCGGTCGAAATGCGCTTCCGTCAGTCGCAGGGGATAATCGCCGGCGTCGAAGAATTCGATTTCCGCCCCGAGCATCTCGGCGGCGCGCTGCGCCTCGTCGCGCCGGCCGGCCTTGACCTTCTCCATCGTCGCGCCGGATTCCTTCCAGGCGAACTGGCTCTCGCCGCGCTCGCCGAACGACAGGCACGCGATCTTGATGCGATAGCCCTTCCTGGCGTGCAGCGCGATCGCACCGCCTGCGCGCCAGACGAAATCGCCGGGATGTGCCGTGACCACCAGGCCCGTCTTGCCAGCGCTGCTCATGATCGGAATTTCCTCTCTAGCCTATTGCGTGCTGCCGGCCGCACCCCGGTTTCGGGCGCCGGACTTGGTCCGGCCTGCGTCAGCTTCCGCCACGCTGGCGAGATCGTTGATATCGGAGGCACGCAGCGAAGCGACAGTAGACGCGACGATCTGCTCGATCGCTTCCGCCATGTCGCCGCCATCGGCTGCGCCGCGCGACAGCCGCGTGACCCGCTCCGGGTTGACCAGCGTGTAGTAGAGGGCGCCGAGCAGGAACTGGGAGCGCCACACGATCGCGGTGCGCGGCAGATGCGGCAAGCTTTCCCCGATCGCGTCGATGAAGGCGGTCGTCGTGTCGTCGAAGATTTCGGCGATGATGCGGCCCACCACGGCGTTGCCTTCCGCCGACATCACCGCGCGCAACCGCGTGAACCGCGCGCCGCCGCCGGCGAGATCGCTGCTGGACGAGAACGCCGGCTGCACATAGGCGCGCACGATCGCCTCCAGCCGGTCCTGAACATCGCGCACGCGCCTTGCTGCCACCAGCAATTCGATGCGCCGCTTGTTCATCGGGCCGCAGTGCCGCTTGTAGATTTCGAGCAGCAGGCCGTCCTTGGTCTTGAAGTGATAGGTGACGCTGCCGGGATTGGCGCCTGCTTCCAGCGCGATGTCGCGGATCGAAACGGCGTTGAAGCCACGGGTCGAGAACAGCAACTCGGCAGCGCTCAGGATCGCTTCCCGCATGTTGGGATTTCGCGTCATCGGATTTGCTTTCCGCCCTCTTGATTTGTACGTTTGTACAAATAATCAGGTTCGGTCAACAAATAATCGCAAGCCCGGTCGGCACCTCGCCAATATCAGCATGCCGTGAGGCGATCGCGCCGATGTTGCGCGGCCAGTTCACCGCGCATTCGCCGGCGCGTGGACGTGCCAGAGGTCAGCGCGCCAGTGCAGCACGATCGCCAGCATCAGCGCGAGGCCGGCCGCGGCGTAGAGCGTGCCGGTGGCGGCGAAGCCGATCTCGTCGATCAGGCTGCCGGCGGCGAGGAGGCCGAGCGGGAGGCCGTAGATCACCATCATGCGGACGCCCATCACCCGTCCGCGGAAACTTTCGCTCGCGGTGCGCATCAGGATGACCGCGATCGAGATCATGGCGAGGCTTTGCGAGAAGCCCGCCACCATCAGGCAGACGATCGCGGTGGGCACGGTCTGCATCTGCACGAACACCAGCAGCGTCACGTACCAGACGACGGTGGCGCCGATCATCAGCCGCGCCACCCTGAGATCGCGGATCAGGCTCAGCGCGATCGAACCCGCCAGCGAGCCGATCGCAAAACTTGCCGACAGATATCCGAGCCCGGTCTGGTTGGTGCCGTAGACCGCCTTGGCGATATAGGGCAGCAAGCCGTTGGAGAGCGGATACGCCGTCAGGTTCGCGAGGAACGCCACCCAGAGCGCGGCCTGCATGCGCGGCGTGGTCCAGACATAGGCCACGCCCTCCTTCAGGTCGCGCAGCGGCGAGGCTTGCAGCGCGGCATCGACGGCCTTGTCTGCAGAACCCGGCCTCGCCGGCGCCACCACGCCCAGCGTCAGTATGGTGGCGGCGACATAGAGGCAGACGATCGCCACATAGGCCGGCCCCATGCCGAGCGCGGCGAACAGTCCGGCGCCGCTCAGGGCGCCTGCGATGCGCGCGGTATCCATCGTGGTCCGCGAAATGCTGATCGCCCCGATCAACTGGTCGCGCGGCATGATGGTCGCCACCAGCGCGCCGCGCACGCCGAGGTCCGACGGCCGGACGATGCCCATCAGGGCCGCAATGATGAAGACGTAGATCGGCGCGAGATGGCCCGTCAGCGCCAGCGTCATCAGCACGGCGGCAAGAACGGCGTAGGTCGCGCGCATCATCGCCAGTACGTCGCGGTGGCCGATGCGGTCGCCGACGACGCCGAACATCGGTGCCACCAGCGTCCCGATATAGCCAAGCGAGGCGAACAAGGTGAGCAGCAGCACCGACCCGGTCTCGACCAGCACGTACCAGCCGAGAATGAGCGTCTCCATCTCGAACGCCCACGAGGTGAGCAGGTCGGCGGGCCACTGAAAGCGATAATTCCGGACCCGGAATGGTGCGAGCGCGGAGTGCCGCGCGTGGTCGCTCAAGATGCGCTGGCGCGGTTCATCGCGTTCCACCCTGCCCCGTTTCTTGTTTTTGCCTCACCGTCGATAGCAAGCCGCGCCCGGCGTTTCAAGCCGCCGACATCGCCTTGCCGCGATGCGAAAACAACAACCGCCTGACGTCGGCGGCCGACACCGCCGGGCTGAACAAATGGCCCTGCATCTCGTTGCAGCCGAGGATGAAAAGCAGGTTCCGCTGCTGCTCGGTTTCGACGCCTTCCGCCGTCGTCATCATGTCGCTGGCAGCGGCGATGTTCACCACCGCCTGGACGATCGACGAGGAGGCGCCGGGGCCGGCCAGATCCTTGATGAAGGAACGATCGATCTTGATCTTGTCGAACGGGAAGCGCTGCAGATAGCTCAGCGAGGAATAGCCGGTGCCGAAATCGTCCAGCGCAACCCGGACGCCGACCTTGCGCAGTTGATGCAGCACCTCGAGCGCAGCATCATCATCACGAATGAGCACCGCCTCGGTGATTTCGAGCTCCAGCCGGCTTGCAGCAAGGCCGGAGGATGCGAGCGTCGCGGCGACGTTCAGCGACAGCGTCTTGCTCCCGAACTGGACCGGCGAAACATTGACTGCGACGCGGACGTGATCCGGCCAGTTGACGGCCTCGGCGCAGGCGGTGCTGAGCACCCACTGGCCGAGCTGGTTGATCAGGCCGGTCTCCTCGGCGATCGGAATGAATTCGGTGGACGGGATCATGCCTCGCTCGGGGTGCTGCCATCGCAGCAGCGCCTCGCAGGTGTTGATCTGTCCGCTCTCGATATCGACGATCGGCTGAAAATGGACTTCGAGATCGCCATCGACGATCGCCTGACGCAGATCGAGCTCCAGGTTTCGCCGCGCCCTGGCGCGTTGATCCATGCCCGCTTCGAAGAAGCGGTAAGTCCGCCGGCCGTCACCCTTGGCGCCGTACAGCGCGAGGTCCGCATTCCGCAAAAGCTCGTCGAGATCCAGCCCGTCGGCAGGCGAAAGCGCAATGCCGATACTGGCATCGGTGGTGATCAGGTGCCCCATGCATTCGAACGGCTCCCGGATCGCCGAATGGATTTCATCGACCAGCCGCGTGGTTTCAGACAGATGCGTGATGGCACTTTGAATCACCGCGAATTCGTCGCCGCCGAGCCGCGCCGCCACGTCGGTGTCCTTGAGGCACCCGCGCAGGCGTCCGGCGACGCCCTTGAGGAGCTCATCGCCGATCGGATGGCCAAGCGCGTCGTTGACGCCCTTGAACTCGTCGATGTCGATATAGAGAACGGCCAGTTGCTCACCGGGCCGCATCGCCTCCAGCGCCTGCTCGAGCCGCGCGCGGAACAGCGTCCTGTTGGGAAGGTCCGTCAGCGCGTCGTAATGCGCCAGGTGCGCGATCTTCTCGTCGGCGCGGGTGCGTTCGGTGATGTCTTCGATGGTGGCCACCCAGCCGCCTTCCTTCAGCGGCCGATTGATGATTTCGATCGCGCGGCCGCCCGGCGTCTGCGTGAGCTGCCGCGTGGTCTTTCCCAGCGACACCTTTTGTATGATGGCGTTGCAGAACTCATCGACGTCGCCCTCGAACGATCCGGTCTCTTTCCGGTGCGCGATCAGCCGTTGCATGGTGCAGCCCGGCCTGGCCACATCCGGCGACAGGCCGAACATCTCCAGATAAGGCTGGTTGCAGGTGATGATCCGCGCGGATCCATCATAGAGAACGAGTCCCTGGGGGATATTGTTGACGGCAATCGAGAGCTGGCGCCGCTCCGAAGCCATTCGCTGTTTGGTCAGTTGATGGCGTCTCAACAGCCAGCCGGCGACCATGGCAAGACTGACGACCAGCGCCAGCAGGAGGCGTTCACGCACGCTCCACGCCAGCATCGCAACATCGGCCGCGACCGACGCCACGAGATAGGCGCAGCACAGTGCAACGAGCTTGATCCTGCCCGCCCTGTCGAAAGGATCGGCAGAGCCGCTCGGCGATTGATCGCTGCTGTCGATGCTCACCCGAGGTGCCTCCCCGTGCATGTCCCGCAAAATGTCGAGCGGTCGGCGGCGTGGATGCGCCGGACCAAAATCAAGACTGCAATTGAGCGCAAAGCCGCAAATTCAAATGCGCCAGGTCGCGTCCCGTTCATATCGTGCGCCGGACAAGTGGATGACGCGTTACAACTTGCGGTTAGCGATCGGTTACCGCGGTGCGCGCGCCGGTTCCAATCCTCATCGGCGATAGCGGGTTAGCCGACGTCCCTTCGACGGAACTCTCCTGCGCGATGGTAAACAGGGGATTAATACGCAACGGCGGTAAGGCAAAACCGGCGATGCAAGAAAGGCCCGATTTTCCTGCGTAACTCGTATCTCAAGCAGCGCACGAATTGCTGTTGCAAAATGAATCGTGACCGCGATGGAGCGGATTTAGCCGATGCGCAATCCCGGCAGCTTAACCGTTTCGCTAGTTCGAACTGCCCATACTGAACCAAGCTCATCTCAAGATATTCAGGTTCAACACTGTGACATCCTTCGGACGTGTGATTTCGGTGCGCGGCTCCCTCGCCCGGGTCGGACTGCTTGCGACAGGCCAGACGCCCATCTCGGAAGTGCGCGCCACGGTCGGCCGCTTCATCAGCATCCGCTGCGTGGGCTCCACCATCGTCGCCATGATCACCGAAGTGTCCTGCGAGGATTTGCCGAATTCCGACAGCTATATCGCGACCGCCTCGGTCGACCTGCTCGGCGAGATTTCCGGCGGCGAGCGGCCCAAATTCCAGCGCGGCGTCACCAACTATCCGACGATCGGCGATGCCGTCGACCTCATCACCAATCAGGACCTTCGCACGGTCTACGCGCCGAGCGGCTCCGACCAGATCAATGTCGGCACGCTGCAGCAGGACAAGTCCGTGATCGCCTATGTCGACGTCGAGGAAATGCTCTCCAAGCATTTTGCGGTGCTAGGGTCCACCGGCGTCGGCAAATCGACCAGCGTTTCGCTGCTGCTGAACGAGATTCTCAGGGCGCGGCCCAACCTGCGGGTCTTCCTGCTCGACGTCCATAACGAGTACGGCCGCTGCTTCGGCGACCGCGCGCTGGTGCTCAACCCGCGCAACCTGAAACTGCCGTTCTGGCTGTTCAATTTCGAAGAGATCGTCGACGTGCTGTTCGGCGGCCGTCCCGGCGTGCCCGAGGAACTCGACATCCTCGCCGAAATCATACCGCAGGCGAAGGGCATCTATACCCAGTACCAGAACTCCGACCGGCTCGGGCTCAAGCGCATGGACCCCAGGGCCGGCGGCTACACCGTGGATACGCCAGTACCCTACCGGCTGGTCGACCTGATCTCGCTGATCGACGAACGGATGGGCAAGCTGGAGAACCGCTCCTCGCGCATCATCTATCACAAGCTGATTTCGCGCGTGGAGACCGTGCGCAACGATCCGCGCTACGCGTTCATGTTCGACAACGCCAATGTCGGCGGCGACACCATGGCCGAAGTGGTCAGCCATCTGTTCCGCCTGCCCGCCAACGGCCGGCCGATGACCATCATGCAGCTCGCCGGCTTCCCCGCCGAAGTCGTCGATTCCGTGGTGTCGGTGGTATGCCGCATGGCGTTCGACTTCGGCCTGTGGAGCGACGGCGTGTCGCCGCTGCTGTTCGTCTGCGAAGAGGCGCACCGCTACGCCTCCGCCGACCGCAACATCGGTTTCGGCCCGACCCGAAAGGCGGTCTCGCGCATCGCCAAGGAAGGCCGCAAATACGGCGTCTTCCTCGGTCTCGTGACCCAGCGTCCGGCCGAACTCGACGCCACCATCATCTCCCAGTGCAACACGCTGTTTGCGATGCGGCTAGCCAACGAGCGCGACCAGGCGCTGCTGCGTTCGGCGGTGTCGGATGCCGCCGCCAACCTGCTGTCGTTCGTGCCATCGCTCGGCACCCGCGAAGTGCTGGCGTTCGGCGAAGGCGTGGCGCTGCCGACGCGCCTGCGCTTCAAGGAGGTTCCGGTCCACCAGTTGCCGCGCAGCGAAGCCACCATCGCGTCCGTGCCGTCGGTTACCGCCGGCCATGACATGCATTTCGTCTCGGCCGTGCTGGACCGCTGGCGCGGCGCAACCTCGCATCGCGACGTGCCCAACGATCCCGCCGCCGGCGGCGGCGAACGGCCCGCCTCGCGCATCATGACACAGGTGGAAGCGCCGATGCTGCAGCCTTCGATGGGGCACGATCCCGATCGCTTCTCGCTCCTGAAGAAGCCGCTGCGCTGAGCCGCCCCCGACCGCCCGCGATCTGCTCGCGCCGGCCGGTATCCACTCCTCCCGAAAAACCAGATATGGTTCCGGCGACGCCGCCTCGCGCGGCCTTTAGCCGGAACCCCTTCATGACCAAGCCTGCAGCCAAGCCCGCCCCGCGATTTCCAGCTCCCCCGATCGACAAAATGCCGGAGGACATCCGCACCCGGATCCTGGCGGTGCAGGAAAAGTCCGGCTTCGTTCCAAACGTCTTCCTGTCGCTGGCGTACCGTCCCGACGAGTTTCGCGCCTTCTTTGCCTATCACGACGCGTTGATGGAAAAGGACGGCGGCCTGACCAAGGCCGAGCGCGAGATGATCGTGGTGGCAACCTCGAGCGCCAACCAGTGCCATTATTGCGTGATCGCACACGGCGCGATCCTGCGCATCCGGGCGAAAAATCCGCAAATTGCCGACCAGATCGCGGTCAATTACCGCAAGGCCGACATCACGCCGCGCCAGCGCGCCATGCTCGACTTCGCCATGAAGGTGAGCCAGGAGGCGAACAAGGTTTCCGAGGCCGACTTTGCCGAGATTGCGAGCCACGGCTTCAGCGACGACGACATCTGGGACATCGCGGCGATCGCGGCCTTCTTTGCGCTGTCGAACCGGATGGCCAACGTCACGGCGATGCGCCCGAACGACGAATTCTACATGATGGGACGGTTGCCGAAACAGAGCTGAACCGTGCCCGGAGGCTATCGCGTTGCACGACTGGACCGAGATCATATTGCGTCTTGGCGTGGCCACGCTGGCGGGCGGCTTGATCGGCCTCAACCGCGATCTGCACGGAAAGCCGATCGGGCTGAAGACGCTGTCGCTGGTCAGCCTCGCGACGGCGATGCTGCTGGTGATGGTCCATTCGGACCAGGACAGGATCGTTTCCGACGCGGGCAGCCGGGTGATTCAGGGAATCCTGACCGGGATCGGCTTTCTCGGCGCCGGCGTCATCGTGCACGCCGCTCAGCATTTCCGGGTTCGCGGGCTCACCAGCGCCGCCTGCACCTGGCTCGCGGCCTGCATCGGCATCGTCTGCGGCCTCGGACAATGGCGGCTGGTCCTTGTCGCTCTGGTCATGACCTTCGCGGTCCTGACGGTCGGCAACAGGCTCGAACACTGGCTGCACAGGAAACTTGGCGGCAAGGACGAGGCGGCGCCGGAACGGCCGGCCGCTTTCCCGGATGAATGACCGGTGCGGCGGCGATGACAGCCGCCGGTTCCATGAGTTGCTGCAGGGGCGATCGTTGCTTCGCGCGCAGCAGGTTTTGATGTTGGAAGCGCGGCCAGCGTGCTAAGTAGGCTGCAGGATTTGCGTCGGACGACAGCCTTGAAAACCCAGCGGCCCATTGTAACGGATTCCGAGCACGTGGTGCTCAAGTTCCGGCCGCGCACCTCGGCCCAGCCGCCGGGCGGGCGGGAAGACCCCGGCCCGGCAATCGGCCAGCACATGGCGGCTGACCTGTCGCGTTACGAACGGCCGCGCGACGAGCCCGACGACTTCCGTCACCGCATGCTCGCCAACGTCGCGGCGCTGGCGTTCACCGTGGCGCTGACCGCGATCGGCATCTGGCTCGCGGTGAGCATCGCCGATCTTCGCAAGACCCAGGATTGCGTCCTGATGGGCCGCCGCGACTGCGCCCGGATTTCGGTGATGCCGCAGGGGTAGCAAAGCTGGATTCTCGCAACGAAAACAGATCGTCCTACCGCTCGGCGCCCATCCGTTTAATGGCGAATGGAAGTGCTTCCTCACCGTGTTTGCGTTGTGGCGACCTACCTCCTGCTCGGGCTGTCGTATCTGGGAGATTTCCCGCCCGTCGCATCGATGGTTCCCCTGCGACGATTGGCGGCGTGAATGGTGCCGACGCAGGTTGGTAGATTCAAACCGCGCAATCAGTCGTTTTGACAAGCGAAAACAGGCATTTCAACCGGGGCATGACATGACAAGTCGATTTGCGACGACGCAGTCCACCGTTACGATGCTGCGTTGGCGGCCCCCGGCCATGCTGACGCTCATGGCAATGGCGCTGCTTGCGGGATTAACCGCCGCCGCGACGGCGCGACAGGCGCGTCCCGCGTCTGCTGTCGAGGCGATAGCGCCGCGCGAGGCAGGCGAGCCGATCATGGCGGTCGTCTCGATCAAGACCCAGCACATTACCTTCTACGACGCCGACGGCTGGATTGCGCGCGCGCCGGTCTCGACCGGCACCACCGGACGCGAGACGCCGGCTGGCGTCTTCGCCATCCTCGAGAAGAACAAGGACCACCGCTCGTCGCTTTACGACGATGCCGAGATGCCGAACATGCAGCGCATCACCTGGAACGGTATCGCGATGCACGGCGGGCCGTTGCCCGGCTATGCGGCCTCGCACGGCTGCATTCGGATGCCTTTTGGCTTTGCGGAGAAGGTGTTCGACAGGACGCGGATCGGCATGCGTGTGATCATCTCGCCGAATGACACCGCCCCGGTCGAGATTTCCCACCCGGCCCTGATCACGCCGAAAGCGGAAGCCGTCGCGGCCGCTCCGTCGCGTCCCGAGGCGCTGGCCCGCGACGCCGCGGACGCCGCCAGGACGGCCGACGAGGCAAAGAAGGCTGCTGCGACCACCGCGCGCGAGTCCGCATCGCTGGCGGCGTCGCTGCGCAAGGTGGAAGGGCTCAAGAAGAAAGCCGATGCCGAGCTTGCGTCCGCCGAAAAGGCGCTCGCCGCCGCAAAGACCGACGCGGCCAGGACGCAGGCCGAAGAGCGGAAGCAGAAAGCCGCGCCAGCGGCCGCCCAGGCTGCGACTGATCTCGACACCGCCAGGGCCGACGCGAAGTCGAAGCTCGACGCAGCGGCGGCTGCAAAGGATACCGCCAAGGCAGCCGAGAAGAACAAGACCGACCTGGCCAAGGCGGCGCGCGAGGCAAAATTGGCGCTTGAGCCGGTCTCGATTTACATCAGCCGCGCGACGCAGAAGCTCTACGTGCGGCGCAATACACACAAGCCGGCGCCGGACGGCGGCGGCGAGGTGTTCGATACGTCCATCGAGGTTCCGGTCACGATCCGCGACCCCGGCAGGAGGATCGGCACGCACGTGTTCACGGCGATGGCGCGCAACGACACCGGGCTGCGCTGGAGCGCGGTCACGATCGACAGCGGCGATGACGCAAAGGGCGCGCTTGACCGCATCACCATCCCGCAGGACGTGCTCGACCGCGTCGCGCCGACCGCCTTGCCGCGGTCCTCGATCGTGATCTCGGACGAGCCGCTGAGTCGCGAGACCAACTATCGCACCGAGTTCGTCACGGTGCTGAGCGACCAGCCCCAGGGCGGTTTCATTACCCGCAAGCCGACGCCGCCTGTCGATATGGCGGATGGCGGCAGCTGGGGCGACGATGGTTTCGGCTTCTTTTTTCAGCCCGGTGGGAATCTCCAGCCCGGCAATATGCGCCAGCGCCGCGGCCAGACTTACTATCCGGCGGAACGCGGCTATCCACAACAGCAGGGCTATCCGATGCAACAAGGTTACCCGATGCAGCAGGGCTATCCGATGCAACAGGGCCGGTGGTAAGCCGCGGTATGCCGGCCCGCACGTTCTTCTATTTTTGCTGAATGCGATTCAGATAATCGATGACAGCAAGGATGCGTGTTCGTCCGACGACCTCCGGACTGTTCTCCGGCCCTGCCAGCCTCCAATAGAACGGATCGACCGCGTGAGGCAGGTTGATGATGGGGTTGAATCGCTCCCCCCAGATCGGCATCTCGCGCGTGCCGTGAGCGGGAACTGCTTTTGATCCATAGATGGTTTCGTAGACAGCGTTCGTGGGAAAGACCCCGTTGTTGTTCTTTGCCAGTATCGTCAAATCGGATGGCGGTACCTTGAGCTGTTCGCTGACAGGCCCCTTGCCCTTTCCGTCCGCGCCATGACAGCTCGCGCACGAAGACAGAAATTCCGATCTCCCGATATCTGAGGGTTGGGCCTTCGCCGCACCGGCAAACCCGGCAACCAGGCCGGCAATCGTCAACCATTTCAGGCATCTGGAGATCATGTCATGCCCTCGCCCGCAGCTTTCGGATGAATCCTCCTAGCAGTCCCGGGCGCGGTGCCGTTTGACACAGGTCAATACGACCCTCATGCGCTCCTCAATTGAGCCGCGCGCCTATACCGGTGAGTACGCGATAGTCGGGCTTCGACTGCACGCCGTTGTGCTGGTTTATCACCGGGACGCCAAAGGACACGAAACCCGAGAAGCGGTCGACACCGACGCGAACGCCGGGCGAGAGATAGACCGTGGTGCCGCCGGAGTTGGGGTCCGCAATGCCGGCGATGCGCTGCTTGTCGTGCCACTCGCCGTTGAGCTCGAGCACGAGGTCGAGCGTGTACGGCGTCTTCTTCATGTCGCTGTGGTCGTGATTGGCGTGATAGAGACAATGTTCCTGTGTCTGGTTTTTCGGCTGCATACAATATTCGTGAAGTTCGATTTCCTTCGCCGAGCCGGTGGCGCCGACCAGGCGATATGACACCGCGGTGCCGAACAGGAAGCGATCGCCGAGGTTGGTGTCCTGCGTCCCCTTCGTGATCAGATAATAGAGGCCGCTCACGTCGAACCCCCACCGGCCGGCGCGCTTGGAAAGAGCGGCGCCGAACAGGCCGTCCCATGAGCCCGAGCCCGTCTGGAATTCGGCCTGGAACAGTTGGCCAGCGGCGTCGCGCTGGTTGGTGCTGCCGGTGGGCGCCTTGAAGCCGAACAATACGGCGGCCGACGTTCCCGTCTGCGCGTTGTTGTGGAAGCGATATTGCCCGAGCATTGTCACGTCGCCGAAGCCCGCCGAATTGCCGCGCCGGTTGATGCCGTCGGGGCTCATCAGGCTGTTCATGTCGCCGGCATTCATCATGCCCATGTGTCCGCCGCTCAGCATGTCCTCGGCGGGCTCGCTGATGCCCGAGCGCCGGACCCCGCCTGCGCGAACGGCGACCGTGAAGTCGTTGGTGATGCCGTAGGCGGCGGAAATCGAGATAGCGTCGATCGAGCGCAGCGAATGTGCGTGCGTGCCCTTGGCTGCGGCGGCAAGCAGGTCGGCATCCGAGAGCTGACCGAGCCTGATGAACTCGTAACGTATCGATGCGGCAATCAGTCCTTCGGAAAGCGTGTCGGCCGAGATGGTGTTGATCGGCCCGCCGCTGCCGGTGTTGCCGCCGCCGCCGGGATGATGCGCTTCGGCTGGTGCGGCAAGAAAAAGCATCATCGATGAAAACAGACCGGCGGACCTCATGCGATACGCAAAAAACACTTTAACGCCCCCTTCATTCACGTCCGAGGATAAGCCATCGGAGTTGGGCGCGGGCTTGACTGGATCATGCACGAAGCGCGGCTTGATCTTGCGCGCAGCGCGGCCTGCCGGCGACGAACTGAGGTGAATTGCGGAAGAGTTGCGTCTCGCCTCCGATCTTTTTGCGTCACGATGCACTGGCCGCAATCACGGCCGAACGCAGCCTCAATCGCGGCGAGTGCCGGCCGTAATCGCGTCTGAATGCTTCTCTACACGGGCTTACGTCCAGCGCGTATCGGAGTGGACATCATGACAAGCGTCTTCAGAATCACTTTTGCTTTTTCCCTTTGTATTTCCGCAGCCGTGGCCACGTCGTCTGCGCAGGCGCACGACTTCAAGGTGGGAGCGCTCGACATCGGTCACCCGTGGTCGCGCCCCACCCCGAAAGACGCCAACATCGCGGGTGGCTATCTCACCATCACCAACAAGGGCAAGGTTGCGGATCGCCTGATCGGCGGCGCGTCGCCCGCGGCAAGCCAGATCGAGGTGCATGAGATGGCCAATGTGGACGGCATGATGAAGACGCGCCCACTCGCCAACGGTCTGGAAATCAAGCCCGGCAAGACGATCGAACTCAAGCCGGGCGCGTATCGTCTCGTACTGCTCGGCCTCAAGGAGCCGCTGCAGGTCGGCCAGAAGGTGAAGGGCACGCTGGTGTTCGAGAAGGCCGGACCTGTCGAGATCGTCTACAACGTCGAGGAAAAGCCCGAAGCCTCGAATACCACCAGTGGCTCCGCACTACACAAGCATCATTAAAAGGTGCGCGTTCGCATGTCTGACAGGGTGGACGACGGGGGCGTTTACGCCCTGCTCGAACTGGCGGGCTCCGCACCGCCAAAGACCGCAACACCCGCGCGACCGTTCGCGCGCTTTCCGCGAACCGGGACGTCGTCGTCCACTCGGCTCGTTGCGCCGGACGGACGGCGAGACCGGCCCGGAAGAGGGTTCGAACAACGCGGCGTCGTCGCGATCAGCGACGGCTGCTACCTGGACTCGACTTTCTTCACCGGGTCGAACGACCCGGTCGAGCCCGAATGCCGGCCGGCGCCGCCGACGGGCCGCAAACCGTCATGGAGAAACGGGCGGACGGCAGCCACGATGCTGGGCGCGTCGCTTTTCGGTTTCGCACTGGCCTTCCTTGCATTCACCCAGCTGACGCCCGCGTTGCAACTCGGCCTGAGCGATGTTGTATGCCTCGGCGCAAATTCGAATCTTTCGCAGACCGCACGCACTAACGAGTGAAGCTTCGGGCCGGCACGACCACGACAGGCCGTGCCGGCCCATTACGTTTGAACGCAGGTTTCAATTCTCTAGGTAGTCCCGAGACCGGCCTTGGCGCACTGTTCATCCTGGTCGCCGGTAACGCCGCTCACGCCAACGCCGCCGGTGACCTTGCCGTCGACCATGATTGGCACGCCGCCGGGCGAAGCAAAGACGCCGGGTAGCGTCGCCGTGGCCATGCCGCCCTTGTTGATCACGTCCATGAAGACGCGCGTCGGGCGCCGATAGGTCGCCGCTGCCCTCGCCTTGCCGACGGCGATGTCCATGCTGGCGGTCTGCGTATTGTCCATGCGTTCGAAGTACACGAGGAATCCGTGGTTATCGACCACGGCGACAGCCACGTTCCATGCGTTCTTCTGGCATTCGGCAAGAACGCCGGCCGCGATCTTTTTCGCGCCGGCCGCATTGATCGCCGTGCCGTAGTCAGGGCGTTTGTCCTGAGCAAATGCGCCTGTGGTAAGGGCTGCAAAAGCGACGCCGAGCAGAATTGACCTCATCTTTGTCTCCTCCCCTAGGTTTATTGTGGAAGAGAATTATACCTGTACGGACCGATCTGCGTACTGGACTTCGGAACCAAAACCGCCATTTTTGCCGCTAAATCGATCACCAACGGAGCGGCCACCCTCCATTGAACTCAGGCCCTCGCTCCGATATACGGGCACTCGACTCCGGCCGAGGGACCAGGGCCTTCCGGGGCCACGCCCCGTCTCCTCAAGCCGTTCCGGATTACCTCCAATATATCAAAGGCTTAATGATGTCCTCCACATACGATCAGATCGCCAACATTATCGCTGAGACCTGCGACATTCCGCGCGACACGATCAAGCCGGAGAGCCATGCCATCGACGATCTGGGGATCGACAGCCTGGACTTCCTCGACATCGCCTTTGCCATCGACAAGGCGTTCGGCATCAAGATGCCGCTCGAAAAATGGACCCAGGAGGTCAACGACGGCAAGGCCACGACCGAGCAGTACTTCGTGCTGCAAAATCTCGCCGATCGCATCGACGAACTGGTCGCCGCCAAGAACGCAGGAACGGGCGCGTAACCACCCATCACCATGGATCTCGATTATTTCAAGCTCATCGACCGCATCGTCGACCTCAACATCGACGAGAAGCGGATTACGGTCGAGGCACAGGTTCCTGCTGTTCACACCATCTTCGAAGGGCACTTCCCCGGCTTTCCGATCATGCCCGGCGTGCTGCTGACCGAAGCGATGGCGCAGAGCTCGGGCTGGCTTGTGCTCGGCGTGCTGAAGTTCGAGCGCATGCCGTTCCTGGCGATCGTGAAGGAAGCCAAGATGCGTGGCTTCGTCAGCCCCGGCGAGTTGCTGACGATCGAGGCGACGCTCGAGCACGAAGGCTCCGGTTTTGCCGTCACGAAGGCAAAGGTGCGCATCGGCAAGGAATTGAAGTGCAGCGCCGAGCTCACTTTCGGTCTAGCCCCCTTCCCCGACCCGGCCCTGCGCGTGCACATGGATGCGATGGCCCACAAGATCGGCTTCCCACTGCAGGCGTTGACGCATGACTGACTCCAAATCCGCGGGCGCAAAGGAAGTCTGGATCACCGGCATCGGCATCGTCTCCTCGCTCGGCGAAGGGCTGGACGCGCATTGGGATGCGCTGAACGCCAAAACCATCAACATCGATGACAAGCGCTTCGCGCCCTACATCGTGCATCCGCTCGCCCCGGTCTCCTTCGACGCGCAGATTCCGAAAAAGGGCGACCAGCGCCAGATGGAAGCCTGGCAGCGCATCGGAACCTATGCGGCGGGGCTGGCGCTGGATTCGGCCGGCGTCAAGGGCAACAAGGAAATCCTCGGCCGGATGGACATGATCGTCGCTGCCGGCGGCGGCGAACGCGATCTGGCGGTCGACGAGTCGATCATGAGCGCCGACGCCAAGGGCAATTCCAGTCCAGGCTTTCTCAACGAACGGCTGATGAACGATCTGCGGCCGACGCTGTTTCTCGCCCAGCTCTCCAATCTGCTCGCCGGCAACATCGCGATCGTCCACGGCGTGTGCGGCACGTCGCGCACCTTCATGGGCGAGGAAGCCGCCAGCATCGACGCGGCGCGAATCGCGCTGGCGCGGATCGAGGCCGGACAGAGCGAGATTGCGCTGGTCGGCGCGGCCCACAATGGCGAGCGCTCCGACCTGCTGGTGCTCTATGAATTCGGCGACTTCAATCTGAAAGAGAGCTACACACCGGTCTGGCAGCGCGAAGATCGAAGCGGTTTCGCACTCGGGTCCGCCGGCTGTTTCCTGGTGCTGGAGTCACGCGAGCACGCGGAAGCGCGCGGCGCGAAGCCCTACGCCCGGCTGACCAGGGTGGTCGCCGACCTCGCGCAGCGCAAGCAGCCGGGCGCGGTGACCAAGTCGCTGGAAGCGATGTGGCCGAAGCTCGGCATTGCCGGCGACAGCGGCAATTTGATCACGGGCGCGACCGGCGCCGAGCCGGTGACATCGGAAGAGAAGGCATTTTTGCGCGAGCACCCGGGGTTCGCCGTGCGCGCCACCGGAACCATGTTCGGGCACACGCTCGAGACCCAGTTTCCGCTCGGCCTGGCGCTGGCCGCGCTGTCGATCTCGCGCGGCGCGCTGTTTCCGCCCAACGATCCCACCGGCCTCGAGGTTGAAAAGCCGGGTGCGCCGGACCAGATTGTGGTGGTGGGGGCCGGTCACTGGCAGGGCGAAGGCATGGCCCTGGTCGAGGCCATCAAGTAGAGCGTCCGGAACGCGTGGCGCGCTGTTGCGCGGGACCACGGCCGGACAACGGATCAGAGCGCGACCTTCATTGGCCGCGCAGCATCGACGGGGGAACCATGTCAGCACCACGCGACAAGTTCGGCAGGCCAATCGTCGTCGTCACCGGCATGGGTGTCGTGACGTCGCTCGGCGCCGGCAAGAAGGATAACTGGACGCGGCTGACCGCAGGCGAATCCGGCATTCGCACCGTGACGCGCTTCCCGATCGACGGCCTGAAGACCACCATGGCCGGCACGGTCGATTTCGTCACCGTCGATCCCGCCTCGTCGACCGGCCTGACCGAGCGGCTGGCCGAAATGGCCACCGGGGAAGCTGTCGAACAGGCCGGCATCGGCGGCAAGGCCGATTTTCCCGGGCCGCTGTTCCTTGCAGTGGCGCCGGTGGAAGTCGAGTGGCCGCAACGGCTCGAACTCGGGCGCGCCGTCGGCAAAACCGATTTCAAATACGAGGACATGCTGCGCGTCAGCGGTGGCGGCCGGTTCGCGCAGTATCACCATCGCTTCATGTTCGGTTCGGTGGCGAGCCATCTGGCCGAAACCTTCGGCACCAAGGGTTCGCCGATTTCGCTGTCGACGGCGTGCGCCTCCGGCGCCACCGCGATCCAGCTCGGCGTCGAGGCGATCCGCCGTGGTGAAGCCGACGCCGCGCTGTGCGTGGGGACCGACGGTTCGGTCAACCCGGAAGCGCTGGTGCGGTTCTCGCTGCTGTCGGCGCTGTCGACGCAGAACGAACCACCGCAGGCGGCCTCAAAGCCGTTCTCGAAGAACCGCGATGGTTTCGTGATGGCGGAAGGCGCCGGCGCGATGGTTCTGGAGAGTTATGAGTCCGCGATGGCGCGCGGCGCCGCCATTCTCGGCGTCGTCGCCGGCTGCGGCGAGCTGACCGACTCGTTCCACCGCACCCGCTCCAGCCCGGACGGCAAGCCGATCATCGGCTGCATGCGCAAGACGCTGGCCGATGCCGGGCTCGAACCCGAACAGATCGACCACATCAACGCGCACGGCACCGCAACGCCGGAAAACGACAAGATGGAATACAACACGACGGCGGTCGTGTTCGGCGATCACTTGCCGAAGATTCCGGTGTCGTCGAACAAGTCGATGGTCGGGCATACGATTTCCGCGGCCGGCGCGGTCGAGGCCGTGTTCTCGCTGCTGACGCTGGAGCATCAGCGGATTCCGCCGACGATCAATTACGAGATTCCGGATCCCGCCATCCTGTTCGACGTGGTCGGAAACAAGGCGCGCGACGCCCGCGTCACCGCCGTGATGTCCAACTCGTTCGGCTTCGGCGGGCAGAATGCCTCGCTGATCCTGACGCGCGAACCGGTTTAGCAGCCGCTCTTGGCAATGAACCGCCTGCTCCTACGCACCAAGGCGCGCCTCCGCGACGCCGCCAAGCCTTTGACGGAAGCAGCCGTAGGCGGGCTGACGATCGCGCTGTTGCGCACGACGCGCTATTTCGATCCGGACAAGACCGCCAACTTCTTCGGCCGCGTCACCCGCTTCATCGGCCGAAGGCTGCGCGAGGACCGCATCGGCCGCGAAAACCTGAAGGCCGCCTTCCCCGAGAAATCGCCGGAGGAGATCGAAACCATCCTGACCGGCGTCTGGGACAATCTCGGCCGCATCGGTGCTGAATTTGCCCATCTCGATCACATCTGGGATTACGATCTCGAGCATCCGGAAAAGCCGAGCCGCATCGAGTTCACGCCGCGGACCAAGCAGATCTTCGATCACCTGCGCGACGACGGCAAACCCGCCATCATCTTCGCGAGCCATCTCGGCAATTGGGAGATCCCGGCGCTCGGCGCTGTCGCCCATGGGCTCAACTGCGCCATCCTGTTCCGGCGGCCGAACATCGAATCCGCCGATCGCGCCATCGAGCGGATCCGCGCTGTCAAAATGGGCACGCTGGTGCCGGCCGGCCGCGACGCGCCGCTCAAGCTGGCGGAGGCGCTGCAGAAGGGCCAGCACGTCGCCATGCTGGTCGATCAGTACATGGGCAACGGCGTCGAGGTGACGTTCTTCGGCCGCAAGACCAAGGCCAATCCGACGCTGGCGCGGCTGCTGCGGCAGGTCGAATGCCCAGTGCACGGCGTGCGCATCATCCGCCTGCCCAACCACCGCTTCCGTGCCGAACTGTCCGAAGAGGTCAAGCCGGTGCGCGACGCCGAGGGCCAGATCGACGTCCAGGGCACCATGCAGGCGGTGACGTCGGTGATCGAAGGCTGGGTGCGGGAATATCCGGACCAGTGGCTGTGGCTGCACAGAAGGTGGCGATAGCGGCCAGCGTTGCTACTTTCCAAGCGATCTCATCCGGACACGTCCCGGCTCGATGACCGAGAAATGGCCGGCCCAATCGTCGCGCGCCAGGATCAGACTCGCAAGCTGCGGTCCAACCTCATCGGCGCCGGGCATTGGAATGCGGAGCAAGATCACGCCGCACGCAGGAGGCAATCCTGATGCTTTCGCCAGCTCGCCGAAATCCTTATCAAAAGTAAGCAGAATACGCCCGTCGCGCGCCGCCCACGCCAGTACTTCCCTATCGTGAATACCGGGAGCTTCGGTTCTGATCCAGACGACGTCGCTTCCGGCTACACGAAGGGCCCTGACCAGCGCGCCCGGAATGTTCTCATTGGCAAGAAAGCGCATATCAAGCCGCGCTGGGATAAACTTTCTCCCCACTCAACGTATCGCGGGCATAAGCAAGACACGCAATGATGTCGTCATGGGTAATATCAGGGTAATTGGTCAGAATGTCGGACTCCATCCAACCGTCTGCCAGCAGGCCAATCACGAATTCCACGGCAAGCCTAGTCCCGCGAATAACAGGCTTCCCGGCCAACACATCAGGCGACAACGATATGCGAGGATGTTCGGTCATGGTCCGCGCCACTCCTTGTCCAGACCTGGATACTACCTGAGTCCGGCCGGCTGCGCGACGGCAGATTCATGGAATGAAGCCTTCAACCATGGACCAGGACGGGAGTCCAATTCTCCCGTATCGATCTCTGCCGAGTTGCGGGGCTTCCCTACCCGCCGAGCAGGCCAAGGCTCCAGGCCTTCATGGCCACCGTTGAGGCCAGTATGAAGGCGATCTGCAGCAGCGTGCGCGTCGAGACGAATGCGAGGACGTTTGTCATGTGATGCTCCCGGTAGGAGCTATAGATTCCAGTCCGGGTTCCGGCAATAGGCGTTTGCTGGTAACGGGTTGCCCGGAACAGTACAGCGATATCGGGCTCCGCAGACCTCACAACGTCATTGCGAGCGGAGCGAAGCAATCCACCTCGCCGCTTGCGGAGACATGGATTGCTTCGTCGCTTCGCTCATCGCAATGACGGCAGCGATAGCTTGCGCTACGCGTCACTTCCCCGTCTTCACCCTGGTCCAGAGCCGGTTGATAATGCGCTGGGTGGCCGGATCGCGGGCGTTGATCACGAACAGCTTCTTCTGCAACGCCTCGTCCGGATAGATGTTCTTGTCGTTGAGGATCTTCGGATCGATCAGCTTCTGGCTCGCCAGGTTGCCGTTGGCGTAGGACAGGAAATCGGAGTTCTTCGCCGCGACGTCCGGGCGGTAGAGATAGTTGATCAGCTCATGGGCTTCAGCGACATTCTTCGCATCGGCCGGAATCGCGAGATTGTCGAAGAACATCTGCGCGCCCTCCTTCGGGATCGTGTAGCCGATCTCGATGCCGTTTTTGGCTTCCGCCGCGCGGCTTCGCGCCTGCATGATGTCGCCCGACCATCCGACGACGAAACAGATCTCGCCCGACGCCAGCGCCCCCAGATATTCCGACGAGTGAAACTTGCGGACATAGGGCCTGATCTTGCTGACGAGTTCGGCGGCCTTCTCCAGATCAGCCTGCCTGGTCGAGTTCGGATCGATCCCGAGATAGCTGAGCGCGGCGGGCAGGATGTCGTCGGCGGAGTCCAGCATATGGATGCCGCAATCCTTGAACCTGGCGAGGTTCTCCGGCTTGAACACCATGTCCCAGCTGTCGATCTTCGCATCAGGCCCGAGGATTTTCTGCGCGGTCTTGACGTTGTAGCCGATGCCCGTGGTGCCCCACATGTAGTTGGCGCCGTAGACATTGCCGGGGTCGTAGATCGCAAGCTGGCTGGTCACGACGGGCCAGGCGTTGGCGAGGTTGGGCAGCTTCGACTTGTCGAGTTTCAGAAAGACTTTTGCGGTGATCTGGCGCTGCAGGAAGTAGCCTGTCGGCACCACGACGTCGTAGCCGGATTTGCCCGCCAGCAGCCGCGTCTCCAGCGTCTCGTTGGCGTCGAACGTGTCGTAGACGACCTTGATGCCGGTCTCTTTGGTGAAATCCTCCAGCACCCCCGGGGCCATATAGTTCGACCAGTTGTAGAAATTGACCGTGCGCTCCTGCGCCCATGCGGGCGACAGAGACAGTGCCACCGTCATCGTACCTAGCAGGCGAAACGAACGCCGGATCAGATCGCGCATCTCGTTACCTCGCGCGGCGGCCGTGCACGGCGTCCGACAACCGCTCCAGCGCGGTATCCAGCGTCTCGTCCTTCTTGGAGAAGCAGAACCGCACCACCGAGGTCACCGCATCCTGTTCGTAGAATGCGGACACCGGGATCGCCGCAACCTTGTAGTCGCTCACGATGCGCTTGCAGAACTCGACATCGGTTTCGTTGAGCCCGAGCGGCGAAAGGTCGACGGTGAGGAAATACGTGCCCTGCGATTTCAGCACGGGAAAGCCGATGCTCTCCAGCCCCTTCGTCAGGCGGTCCCTGCTCCGAGCCAGATCCTTGCGCATGTCGTAAAAATACTGATCGGGCTTGTTGAGGCCGTAGGCCACGGCGGCCTGCAGGTTCGGCGCTGTCGTGAAGGTCAGGAACTGATGCACCTTCGCTGCCACGCGCAGCAGATGCGGCGCGGCGCAGACAAAACCGATCTTCCATCCCGTCAGCGAAAAGATCTTGCCGGCGCTGCCGACCTTGATGGTGCGGTCGCGCATGCCCGGGATCGTGATCAGCGGGATATGCTCGCGGCCGTCGAACACCACGTGCTCCCAGACCTCGTCGCAGATCGCGATGGTGTCGTACTGCTGGCAGAACCGCGCCAGCAATTCGAGGTCCTCGCGGGGATAAACGACGGCGGCCGGGTTGAGCGGATTGTTGAACAGCACCGCCTTGGTCTTGTGGTTGAAGACGCTGGCCAGCATCTCCTCGGTCAGCCGCCACCCCGGCGGCTCAAGGCGCAACAGCCGCGGGATGCCGCCAGCCTGGCGGATGATCGGCAAATAGCTGTCATAGACCGGCTGGAAGCAGACCACCTCGTCGCCCGGCTCGACCACAGCGAGAATGGACGACGTCAGCGCCTCGGTGCCACCCGAGGTCACCATCACTTCGGTCATTGGATCGAGCGCGAGCTTGTGCCAGCGGCCGTAATGCTCCGCGATCGCCGTGCGCAGCTCCGGAATGCCCATCATAGACGGATACTGGTTGTAACCGTTGATCGTCGCGTCGGCCGCGGCGCGGCGGATGTCCTCCGGACCGGGATCGTCGGGAAAACCCTGGCCGAGATTGATGGCGTTGTTGTCGCGCGCGGCCTGCGACATCGCCTCGAACACGGTGACCGGAAGGTCGGCGAAGACCTTGTTCATGGAGGTCATGATCGAGATCAGCCGCCGGTTCTGGTCGGCAATCCCGCGGCCTTCCAGCCGATGATGCCGCCTGCCAGATGCTTGTCGTAGGGAAGGCCCGCCGCCTGGGCGGCCAGCGAGGCCGTCACCGAGCGCTTGCCCGAACGGCAGGCGAAGACCACCTGCTGGCCCTGCGGGTCCGGAATGGCGGCCGGATCAAAACTCTGCAAGGGAACGACGACGCCGTCCGGATAGGCCTCTATGGCAACCTCATTGGGCTCGCGGACATCGACCAGCAGATAGCGGCCTTCCGCTATCCCCTTCGACACCTCTTCCGGCGTTAAGTCGTGCACCTGATGGTCGGCCAACATATCCTCCTGACACGGGCGCCATGAGGGCTCCGATCAGCCCCGCCGCGCGGGCGCCAAGGTCGCCCCTTGCGCGACGAAAATCAAGCGCCGCGAACGGCTTAATGGGCCGCCAAAGCCGAGCGCCCCGAGGCGGATTTACTCTCCGGCGGTCCAGGTTTCAGGCGGGATGTTCCTTTGGCACGCGGCGGCAAGCCTCACGAGCCGCGCGGCCTCCGGCGAAAACGAAAAACCCCGGCATGAAAGCCGGGGCCCGAACGGCCACAGCGTACATCCGGCCATGACCATCAGATTCCATTTAGCATGCGGTTCTTGAAGAACGTATGACGTCGGCTTCGCGTCGCCTGAGCAGGTTCAGCGACCAGCGCGCTCGGCATCGGTCGACATCAGCGACGTCGGACGCTGCTTCATCAGCGCGTCCATGCCGTGGCGATGCAGCCAGAGCAGCCCCATGGCGAGTTGCCGCAAGTCGTTGCGCGCCGAACCGACAGGCAGCCTTCTTGCCCGGCGCAGCGCGTCGGCAGCCTGCCTTTCCAATGCCGACAACTGGCGTCCCACCCGTTGCTCCCGACCGGACCGATTTCGATGCTGTTCCTGCCCGAGCCGTCTATCTCATTTCTGGCGCAAGTTTTGTGAAACGGTTCACTCTTGCCCCCGGCTGGTGCACCACGGCCTGTGTACAACATCACAATCGCGGAACCGCCGTCCGGTATCGCCTATTGCCTCGATTTGTCGCTGATCAAGCCGAGCAGGCTGGCGGCCGCGATCATCGTCGCGACGCCGACGAAACTCACCACCATCTGCATCGCAAGCCCGTCCGAGATGCTGAACAGCGCCAGGTGGCCGGCGAACGCCAGCAGGACGCCGACGCAGTAGATCGGCAGCGAGTTCTGGCCGCAGCAGATCGCGCCGCGCATCACCGGCGTCATCAGCCCCCGCCAGTCGCGCGGCACGATCCACGCGACCAGAACGGCCAGCGCCAGGAAGTGCAGCAATCGCAGTGGATCGAGGTTAGCCTTGTCCAAAGGGTACAGATTGACCAGCGATTGCGGGATCAGAGCTGCCAGCGGCTCAATGCGCCAGCTCAACGCGACGGCCAGGCTGAACAGCAGATACGCCACCGCAAGTCCCAACACCGTGCGCGACGTCAGCCATGGCCGCACCCGCTCCCGATCGAGCATCCACCACGCGCCAAGCACGACCAGCAGCTGCCAGGCCAGCGGATTGAACGCCCAGTGGCCGCCCGGCCAGCCCGGGACAGCCCAGCCGGACAGTTGCGCCAGCACATAAAGCGCGAGCGACCCGGCAAGCGTTGCATTCGGAAACTTCAGCAGTAGCCACAGCAACGGCGCGAACAGGAGATGAAGCAGCACGAAGGTCGGCAACACATCGGTGTTGACCGGCCGATATTGCAGGATCGCCGCGCGCGCGAGAGTCGCGCCCGGATTTTCCAGCAGAACGCGCGTGTTGGTATCGTCCGCAAGCCGCCCGCCGCCCGAGAGGTAAACCAGGATGGCGCAGGCGACCGTGACCAGCAGAAACGCGACGTAGATGTCCCAGCCTCGTCGCAGCGTCCGCCGGATCACGGCGCTCCAGCCTTCGCTGCGCCGTGCCTTGCCATAGGCCAGCGCGCAGGTGACGCCGGAGACGAACATGAATATCTCGGCGGCATCGGCGAAGCCGTAGTGCCGCAGCGTCAGCCAGCCTCCGATATTGTTGGGGACGTGGTCGAGAAAAATCCACCACAGCGCGATGCCTCGGCAGGCGTCTATTCGCAGGTCGCGGGCGTGGCCTTTCAGCTCGGGCAGCTCGCCGACCATTAACCTGGAAGTGGCGGTTCGATCGTGCATCTGGGTTATCCCACGCCGGCAAGCTGGACCTGCCGCACAGACCCTGCTGTGAGCTGCTTCACCCATCGATGACTTATTTTTGCGGCTCCACACGCGACGAATCTGCGCGCCAGCGTTGAGCTTCTTCAGCATAACTAATGCTGAGTTGAGTTGTGAATTTGTATGTTGGTTGGCAGTTGCACCGAAACGAAATGCACTTGCCAACTGCACGAAAGTTGCTGTGAGAAATTGACTTCATCAGACGACAGATGGCGTGCACGCCGATGCAATTGGCATCGCTTGTCCTCGCGGAAAGCTCGAGGTCTGTATCGATGACTCGACTATGGTGTCGATATCGTACGAGACGAGTTGTCTTTGCGCGCTCTTCCGCGCGGCGCGCAATCGATGTAGGCTGACTGACAGGCCGCCAGCGGGCAGTGCCGAAGGCCCGCGAAAGTATCAGCGGTATATTACCCACGGCGGGTTCTGCAGATTTCACTCCACGTTTTGGGCCGGCTCGTTTTTTTGGAGCCGGAAGAGAGGCGTCTCGCCTCGTCGATCAAATACGCCCCAACAGGAGGACAGCATGCATTTCTGTATGACCGGACAATACACGCCGAAGGCTCTTAACGCCATTCTCGAGAACCCGAAGACCAATCGCTATGAGGCGGCGAAAAAACTGATCGAGGCCGCTGGCGGCACACTGGTGTCGATGTACAGCACCGCAGCCGACGGCCCCGGTGTACTCGTCATCTTCGATGTCCCCGACCCCAGTGCCGCCCCGGCGATTTCCGGCACCGTCGTAGCGTCCGGCGCCATCCACAATGCACACCTCACCCGTTTGTGGACGCAGGATGAAATCACGCAAGTCAGGCTCAAGGCGGTCCAGCTGCGCAGCGCGTACAAGCCGCCTGGCGCATAGCTACGTTCCGGGCAACTCTGTCGATCAAATTCTGACATCGCAGGGCTTGGCGGCGGTTGAGAACTCCGCCGCCAAGCCTGTGATGATTGCGCGCCATGTACGCGAGCGGTGAAGTTCACGACATTCGACCGCGTGCACCGGCGCCGGATTCAGTGATGGTGGCTGCGCGAACATTGGCTGACGATCCGATTTATCACACCCTAGATCGACACCTGCGTCCCGACCTCGACCACCCTCCCCGTCGGGATCTGGAAATAATCCGTGGCGTCGTTGGCGGAGCGGCTGAGGCGGATGAAAAGCAGGTCCTGCCAGCGCGGCATGCCCGAATGCGCGGCCGGCTTCAGCGCGCGGCGGGACAGGAAGAACGACGTCGCCATGATGTCGAACTGCCAGCCGAGCTTGCGGGCCGCCGCCAGCGCCTTGGGCACGTTGGGCGTCTCCATGAAGCCGAAGCGCAGCGTCACCCGCGAGAAGGTTTCGCTGAGCTGCTCCATGCGCACCCGTTCCGCCGGATCGATCCGCGGCGTCGGTGCGGATTCGATGGTGAGAATGACGTTCTTCTCGTGCAGCACCTTGTAGTGCTTCAGGCTGTGCATCAGTGCCGTCGGCGCGCATTCGGGATCGCTGGTCAGAAATACCGCGGTGCCCGGCACCCGCTGCGGCGGGCGCTTCTCCAGCATCGACACCAGATCGGCCAGCGGGAATTCAAGCTTGCGCGATTTCTCGAACAGCAGCCGGCTGCCGCGCCGCCATGTGTACATCAGGAGCATCACGATGCCGCCGAGCGCCAGCGGCACCCAGCCGCCCTCGAACACCTTCAGGAGATTGGCCGCGAGGAAGGTGATGTCGAGCAACAAGAACGGCGCAATCAATGCAGCGGCCGCAAACGGCGACCATTTCCACACCCGCCAGATCACGAAAAAGCCCATCATGGCCGTGACCACCATGGTCCCGGTGACGGAGATGCCGTAGGCGGACGCCAGAGCGCTCGACGAGCGAAACAGAATCACCAGCAGGATCACTGCGAGGAACAGCAGCAGGTTGATGCGAGGAATGTAGATCTGGCCTGAATGCGCTTCCGAGGTATGGCGAATCTCAAATCGCGGCAGCAGGCCGAGCTGGATGGCCTGGCGCGTCAGCGAGTACGCACCGGTGATGACGGCCTGGCTCGCGATCACGGTCGCCGCCGTGGCGAGCACGACCATCGGGATCAGCGCCCAGTCCGGGAACATCAGGAAGAACGGGTTCTCGATTGCCTTGGGGTCTGCGATCAATAGCGCACCCTGCCCCAGGTAATTCAGCGCCAGCGACGGCAGCACGATGGCGAGCCACGCGGACCGGATCGGGCGCTTGCCGAAGTGGCCGAGGTCCGCATAGAGCGCTTCCGCGCCGGTTACCGCCAGAAACACCGCGCCGAGCGTCACGAAGCCGACCAGGCCGTGATGGAGCATGAAGGAAACGGCGTGGAGCGGGTTGAGCGCCTGCAGCACTTCGGGATGCCGAACGATCTGCGGCACGGCCGCGATCGCGATGACAGCAAACCATACGCACATGATCGGCCCGAACAACGCGGCGACCCGGGCGGTGCCGCGGGACTGCACGGCAAACAGCGCCACGAGAATGACGACGGTCAACGGCACGACGTAATGCTCGAACGTCACCGTGACGAGCTTGATGCCTTCGATCGCCGACAGCACCGAAAGCGCCGGCGTAATCACCGCGTCGCCGTAAAACAGCGCGCCGGAGATGATGCCGAGCAGCACGATGGCGCCGCCGCCCTTGCTGACCGCGCGTTGCGCCAGCGCCATCAGCGCCAGCGTTCCGCCCTCGCCATTGTTGTCGGCGCGCAGCAGGATGACGACGTATTTGAGCGTCACCACGACGATCAGCGCCCACAGGATCAGCGAGAGCACGCCGAGCACCGCCTGCGGTGTCGCAACGGTCGCAGCGCCGCTGGCGGCAGCCACCGCCTCGCGCAGCGCGTAGAGCGGGCTGGTGCCGATGTCGCCATAGACGACGCCGATGCTGCCGAGCATAAGCGCCTTGAAGGAAGCCGTGGAGTGGGTTTCGCCATGACCGTTGGCCGCGGGCGTTTCCGCCGCGGTGATCGCAAACTGGACTGACATGGGATGGCGCCTCGGTCCTTTGCCGCACTGCACAATGCAGGGAGGCGCAGGCGTATACTCCCGGAGTGCATCCACGGGTTAGCCGGAAATCAGGCCTCCGCTATGCGCCGCCGGCATGGATGGCGGCAAATCACAACGCCGTATTCTGTAGTAAAATCAAATTGTTACGCTAAATGGTAACTTGGGTTCCAACTTCCACCACGCGCCCGGTGGGAATCTGGAAGTAGTCGGTGGCATCGTTTGCCGACCGGCTCATCGCGATGAACAGGTGATCCTGCCATAGCGGCATACCCGACTGCGCCGAGGGTTTCAGCGACCGCCGCGACACGAAGAACGAGGTCGCCATGATGTCGAACTGCCAGCCGAGCTTTCGCGCGATCACCAGTGCCTTGGGCACATTCGGCGACTCCATGAAGCCGAATCGCAGCCGCACGGTGGAGAACTTCTCGCTGATGGTTTCCATCTTGACGCGCTCGGCCGGATCGACGCGCGGCGTCTCGGCGGTTTCGATGGTCAGGATCACATTGTGCTCGTGCAGCACCTTGTTGTGCTTGAGATTGTGCATCAGCGCGGTCGGCACGAAGCTCGGATCGGAGGTCAGGAACACCGCCGTACCCTTGACGATATGAGGCGGACGCTTCTCCAGGCTCTTGATCAGGTCGGTCAGCGGCACCTCGATACGCCGCGTCTTCGCCACCAGGATCGACGCGCCGCGGCGCCAGGTCCAGATCATCACCGCCACCACCATGCCGAACAGCAGCGGCAGCCAGGCGCCATCCAGCAGCTTGAGCAGATTGGCGGCAAAGAAGCTCATGTCGACGATGACGAAAGGCAGGATCACGGCCGCAGCCGTCGCAGCGCGCCAGTTCCACAATTTCCAGATGACGACAAAACCCATGATGCCGTCCACGACCATGGTCGTGGAAACAGCGATGCCATAGGCCGAAGCGAGGCCGCTCGAGGTGCGGAACAGCAGGACCAGCAGCACGACCCCGACCAGCAGGAGCCGGTTGACGCGCGGCAGGTAGATCTGGCCGGCGTGGGTTTCGGAGGTGTAGCGCACCTCGAAGCGCGGCAGCAGGCCGAGCTGCACCGCCTGGCGGATCAGCGAATAGGCACCGGTGATCACCGCCTGGCTAGCAATGACAGTGGCAGCGGTCGCCAGCACCACCAGCGGCAGCAGCAGCACTTCGGGGGCCAGCTTGTAGAACGGGTTTTCGATCGCCGTCGGGTCGGACAACACCAGTGCGCCCTGCCCAAAGTAATTGATCAGAAGCGCCGGCAACACGAGATAGAACCATCCGGCCTGGATCGGTTTGCGGCCGAAATGGCCGAGATCCGCATAGAGCGCCTCGCCGCCGGTCACAGCCAGGAACACCAGCCCCATCGTCACCAGTCCGATGACGCCGTGGGAAAGCATGAACTGGATCGCATAATAGGGATTGATCGCGTACAGCACCGTGGGATCGTCGCTGATGTGGACAAGGCCCAATATCGCCAGCGTCGCGAACCACACCACCATCACCGGCCCGAACAGCGAGGCGACGCGCGCGGTGCCGCTGCTCTGCACCGAGAACAGCACGACAAGAATGAAGATCGTCAGCGGAACGACATAGGGTGTGAGCGCCGGCGTGACGAGCTTGAGACCCTCGACCGCCGACAACACCGAAATCGCCGGCGTGATCATGGAATCGCCGATGAACATCGAGGCGCCGACGACACCGAGCGCCAGCAACAGCCAGCTTCGACGGCCCAGCGCCCGTTGCCCGAGTGCCATCAGGGACAGCGTGCCGCCCTCGCCGTTGTTGTCGGCGCGCAACAGCAGCAGCACGTATTTGGCGGTGACGACGATGAAAAGCGACCAGAGGATCAGCGAGAGCACGCCGAGCACGATGATGCGCGATACCGGCTGGCCCTCCGCGGCGTGGGAGGCGGCCTCGCGAAACGCGTAAAGTGGCGAGGTACCGATATCGCCGAATACGACGCCGATACTACCCAACGTCAGGGCCCAGAAGCCCGAGGTAGGTTGCCCCTCTTGTGCTTCGGTAGATGTGACGCTGGCGGTCATGACGGAGAAGGAACGCTCTCGCGGTAGAATTGATCCGGGCGGCTATCGGCGCTTCCGCGTCGCGTGTCAATCGAATGTAGAGCTTAGCACCGCAGGCGCGGAGCGACTGGGATAAAGAGGACACAGCAGGTTAGAGGTACTATAGTAATCCGATTCGTTATGGCTTCAGATCGGGCGGTAGCGGCGGATTTTCGCGCATCAATGTGATGGTGACGCGACGGTTGGCCGGCAAGGTCGGATCGTCGGGAAACAGCGGCTGGCTGTCGGCCCGGCCGCCCACCGCGAAGATATGAGACGACGGCAGCCCCTCGCGCTCGAGAATCTGGCGCACCGCGTTGGCACGGTCGGCGGAAAGATCGAACGCGCCGTAGTCGCCGCGTGCCGGCACGAAGCCGGCCGCCGTGTGGCCGACAATATTGACGCGCAGCGGCGTCGCCTTGAGCGGCACCGCCAGTTTCTGGATCAGGCGCCGGGTCCGGTCATAAGGTACCTTGGAGCCGTCGGCAAACATCGAGCGGCCATCCTGATCGACGATTTCGAGATTAAGGCCCTGGCTGGTCTCCTCGAAGATGATGTGCTTGGACATTTCGGTCAGTTCCGGCATGTCCTGCAGCGCCTGGCGCAACGAGGCCGAGGCGAGCGCGAATTCCCGGTCGACCTTCAGACGGGCGCCCATTTCGCGGGTGCGGTCCTTTTCCTCAGGGGTCGGCGTCGCGGAAGACTCCTCCGGCGAAATGTGCTCGACGTTTTTCATCTTGGGCCGCGTCGGCAGACCGTCGGATTCGACGATGCCGGAGTAACGCACTTCGGTCTGCACGCCGAAAGCGTCACGCATCGAGCCCGCGACGATCTTCAGTTTCGCCGAATCCTGCGTGGAGAACGCGACCAGCATCACGAAGAACGCCAGCAACAACGCCATCAGGTCGGCAAACGTCACGAACCAGCCGTGACCGCCATGCGCCTCTTCGCGTTTCTTCTTGGCCATGTTCTATGTCCGCGCCAGGATGCCGCCGCCGGTCAGGCCGGCGCCAGTTCGCCTTCATCGTGGCGATGTTTTTCGGGCAGGTAGGCCAGCAGCATTTCCCTGACCAGCGCCGGGCTCTTGGAGTCGCGGATCATCAGGATGCCGTCGATGATCAGCGTGCGGTTGGTCTCCTCGTCGATCAGCTTGCCATGCAGCTTGTCGGCGATCGGCAGACAGATCAGGTTGGCGACGAGCGCGCCGTAAAGCGTCGCCAGCAGCGCCACCGCCATGAAGGGGCCAAGCTTCGAGGGATCCGACATGTTCGAGAACATCTGCACCATGCCGATCAGGGTGCCGATCATGCCGAACGCCGGCGCGCAGTCGCCGATCGCGCGGTAGATCTTCGAGCCCTCGTTGAGGTGCATCAGGAAGTTGTCGCGATCGCGCTCGAGATTGTCGCGGATGAATTCGAGGTCGTAACCGTCGGCGACGTAGCGGATTCCCTTGGCGAGGAACGGCTCGTCGATCTCGACTTTTTCCAGGCCGACCGGCCCCTGCTTGCGCGCAATTTCAGCGATGCGCGCCAGTTCGTCGACCAGGTCGCGCGCAGAAAGCCGGCTCATGGTGAAGGCGAATTTCGCTCCGAGCGGCATGCCGTGCAGGATCGCGCTGAGCGGAAAACGGATCAGGGTGGCGGCGAACGAACCGCCGAAAATGATGATGACGGCATGGATGTCGTAGAACATCCTGAGGTCACCACCCATCAGGATCAGCGTCACCAGGACGATGCCGCCGGCGATCAAGCCAATGAGCGTGGTGATATCCATTCTGAACTCCGACGCTTACGCGTATTACCGGCCGTCCTGGACGGTCGCGCCTCCCATTCGGAGCCGCTATACGGACCCTACGACCGCGCAATTAAAGAGCCGTAAAGGATAAGCGGACGTGAAGCCGTACAATTCCGGGGAGCACCGGGGTTGCCTGGGCATCTCCAGTGGCGGGATATCAATGCTTTGCTAACCATAGTGTGTGCCGGTGACTTCCGACACTTTCGCCGTCATTGCGAGCCAAGGTGACCGAAGCAGCCCTACTGCGCCTGCACGCCAATGCCGGCCGACTTGATGATCGGCCACCATTTGGCGATCTCGGCCTTCTGGAACGCCGCCAGTCCCTCGGGAGTCTGCTGCTCGCGCGGCGCGACGTCCAGTCCGAGTTCGGTAAAGCGTTTCTGGATCGCCGGATCCGCCAGCGCTTCTACCGTCGCAGCGTTGAGCTTGGCGATGACGTCCTTTGGCGTTCCCTTCGGCGCAAAGAAGCCGAACCAGCCCGACATATAGAGACCGGGCACGCCGGTCTCATCAGCGGTCGGAATGTCAGGCATCGAGGCCGAGCGCGCCGGCGACAGATTGGCGAGCGCCTTGATCTTGCCAGCGCGGATCTGCGGCAACGCCACCGCGCCCTGCACCACCAGCAGATCCACCGTACCGGAAACGAGGTCGGTCATCGCGGGCCCCGCGCCGCGATAGGGAATGAACTGCACCTTCTGCTTGGTCAGGTTCTCGAACATCACGCCGGTGACGTTCGCCGCCGCATTCTGGTTGACGAAGTTGATCTTGCCGGGATTGGCCTTCATCCACGTCACCAGATCGGCGAGCGTGTTGGCCGGCAAGTCGTTCTTGGCGACCATGAGCTGCGGATTGTTCGAAACCAGCGCGATCGGCTCAAAATCCTTTTCCAGGTCGTAGTCGAGCTTGTAGATGATGCTGCCGACATGGGTGTCCCACTGCCCGATGTCGAAGGTGTAGCCATCGGGCGCTGCGCGCGCGACACGCCCGACGGCAATGCTGCCGCCGGCGCCGCCGACGTTTTCGATCACGACGGTCTGCCCGAGCGGAGCGCGCATGCGCTCCGCCAGGATGCGCGCTGCGGCATCGGTCGATCCGCCCGGCGGGAACGGCACGATCAGCGTGATCGGACGCGAGGGAAAGGTCTGTGCCTGTGCGCCGACAGCGCTGGCCAGGATCAATAGCGATAGCGCAGCCCAAAAGCCTCTCATCACGCTTCCCCCTTGTCTGTTCAGTATCCCTGACTTTTGTCAGTGGATTTCAGCGGAACGCTTTAGCGCCTCTTTCAGCTTTTCCAGCGTGAAGTCCGGGCTGCGTGCGATCTCCAGGATCGGCGTCTCTCGCCGGCCGCAGAGTTCGGCGGCTTCCGGAATCTTCGCCGCGATGTCGACCGGGATCACGATCGCGCCGTGCTGGTCGGCGTGGATGAGATCGTCGGAATGCACCGTCATGCCGGCGACGCGTACTTCGCCGCCGAAGCTCTCGGCGTGGACCCAGGCGTGCGACGGCCCGATCGAGCCGGCCAGCGCCTGGAAACCCGGCGCCCATTGCGGGATGTCGCGGATCGAGCCGTCGGTGATGACGCCGAGGCAGCCGAGCGCCTTGTGCACGTTGCTCTGCACCTCGCCCCAGAACGCGCCGTAGCCGACGTCGGCGCCGTCGATATCCTGGATCACGGTGATGCGCGGGCCGAAGCCGGTGCCGACATATTCATAATAGGCGATGCGGCGCTTGGCCTGCTCGTCGGCCGGAAGGGTGGATTTCAGCACCGAGCGGATGGTCACGGTGCGGGCGTAGCCGACCATCGGCGGCAGATCGGGAAACGGGCAGACCAGCGGCTTGGTCGTGTAGCCGATCAGGCGGCGCTCCGGCGCCACGATCTCCATCGCATTGCAGATGGTGGGGGTGTCATAGCGCGCCAGCGCTTCGAGGACGGAAGCAGGCAGCGGGGCGGTCACGGCTTTGTTCACGGCGTTTTCTCCTTGTCTTTTCTTGGGCCGGCTGTCGTTGAAAGCCGTGCATCGATAGCCCGTATAGCCGAGATTGGGCGCTAACCCAACTCGATCCCGGCTCGAAACAAGGTATTTTGGAGATGACGCAGGCCGCTCAGTTCAGACGCGTCGGCCGTTCGTCCTCGGTATCGCTCGGAGCGGGCGAACTTGGAGGAGGTGAACCCGGAGCGGGTTCGAACGTCGGCGCCGTCGCCTGCGGCGCGGCGGTGCCTGCCGCGGGTGCGGACTGCGCAGCGGCCGCGGCATTGCGCTCATGGTCGCGATAGGACTTCCAGCCCCAGGGCAGGCTCAGGAGATAGAGTACCGAGCCGAACGACAGAATGTGCCAGGGATAGCCGATCAGCAGCGCGACGAAGAACACCACCGAGATGAAGACCGGCAGCACCATTTCCGGCGGCACCCGCATCCGCACCGTCTTGCCGGAAAATACCGGCAGGCGCGACACCATCAGGAACGCGATCAAGAGCGTGTAGAATGCGGTCAGCATCGCCGGCGGCTTCGAGACGCCCAGGAACGCCAGATAGAACGGCAGCATTGCGAGTATGGCGCCGGCCGGCGCCGGCACGCCGGTGAAATAGTTCGCCGCAAAGGCAGGCTTGTTCGGATCGTCGATACTGGCGTTGAATCGCGCCAGACGCAGGCCGCCCGCGATTGCGAACACCATCGCCGCAATCCAGCCGCCATTATTCAGTTCGTGAAGCTGCCAGAAATACAGCATCAGGCCGGGCGCCACGCCGAAGTTGACGAAATCGGCAAGGCTGTCGAGTTCGGCGCCGAATTTCGACTGGCCCTTGATCATGCGCGCGACCCGGCCATCGACCCCGTCGAGGATGGCCGCGAATACGATCGCGGCGACCGCGAGCTCCATCCGTCCTTCTATCGACAGACGGATCGCCGTCAGACCCGCGCAGATCGCAAGCAGGGTGATGACGTTGGGCACCAGCATCCGCACCGGGATGGGGCGAAACCGGCGGCGGCGCAATTCTGGATATTTGGGATCAAATGGCGTCATGGCCGCCATAATATAGCAAGCGTCGGCCCGTTCCGCCATTGGCGGCAAGACGGCTCATTCAGCCGCCATATTCAGTCGCCATATTCAGTCCTGGCGATGGTTAATCGGCGCGATACGTCCGGCCCTGCTCGGTCGAACCGAAATCGGCGAGGATCGTTTCGCCGGCAACCGCCGTCTGGCCCTCGGAAACCAGCGCCCTCGTGCCTTCGGGCAGATAAACGTCCAGGCGCGAGCCGAAGCGGATCAGGCCGAACCGCTCGCCAGCGCCGATCGCCTGGCCTTCCCGCACGAATGAGACAATCCGCCGCGCCACCAGGCCGGCGATCTGGACCACGCCGATCCGACCGTTCGCGGTGGAGATGACGAGCGAATTACGCTCATTGTCCTCGCTGGCCTTGTCGAGTTCGGCATTGATGAAGGTGCCCGGCCGGTACGCGATGCGGTCGATGCGGCCTGTCACCGGACTGCGGTTCACGTGACAGTTGAACACGCTCATGAAGATCGAGATGCGCGGCAGCGGCCGGTCGCCGAGACCGAGTTCGGCCGGCGGCAGCACCTGCGCGATCATCGAAACGCGCCCGTCGGCCGGCGCCACGACGATGCCGTCGCGCACCGGCGTCACGCGGACGGGATCGCGGAAGAACAGCGCGCACCAGACGGTCAGCAGCGAGCCGATCCAGCCCAGCGGCGTCCAGATCCAGAACAGGATCAGGCTGACCAGCGCAAAACCACCAATGAAGGGATAGCCTTCGGGATGGATCGGCGGGATTTGCGCGCGGATGGAATTCGCAATCGACATCGAGGCTCGCTGTTGTCTGGCCGTTTCCCGCGACCGGGAGGTGGCGCTGTATTTGGATTATTCCGCAGCCGTTGCCAAGGAATCTTTGGGCCCGCCCTTGGGCGGATCCTTGCCCGGATCATTTGGATCATCGACAGGCGGCGGGACGCGGTTCGGCGCCTCGTTGCCGTCATCAATCTGCGCGAGCTTCTCCCGCGCCTCCTCGGCTTCGCGCTGCCGGTTCCACATGCTGGCATAAAGGCCGCCGGACGCCAAAAGCCGGGCATGGGTGCCGCGTTCGGCGATGCGCCCTTGATCCAGCACGATAATTTCGTCGGCGCCGACGATGGTGGATAGCCGATGCGCGATCACCAGAGAGGTGCGGCCACGCGACACGCGCTCCAGCGCTTCCTGGATCTCATGCTCGGTGTGGCTATCGAGCGCCGAGGTCGCTTCATCGAGCACCAGAATTGGCGGCGCCTTGAGCACCGTGCGCGCAATCGCCACACGCTGCTTCTCGCCGCCGGAAAGCTTCAGCCCGCGCTCACCGACCTGGGTCTCGTACCCTTTCGGCGACATGCGGATGAAACTGTCGATCTGCGCCAGTTGCGCCGCCTGCTCCACCTCGGCGTCACTGGCGTCCCAGCGGCCGTAGCGGATGTTGTAGCGGATGGTGTCGTTGAACAGCACGGTGTCCTGCGGCACCATGCCGATCGCGGCGCGCAGGCTGTTCTGCGTGACGTTCCTGATGTCCTGGCCGTCGATCAGGATGCTGCCGCCGGAGACGTCGTAGAGGCGGAACAGCAGCCGCGAAATCGTCGACTTGCCGGCGCCGGAGGGACCGACGATCGCCACCGTCTTGCCGGCGGGCACCTCGAAGCTGAGCCCCTTGAGGATCGGCCGTTCCGGATCGTAGGCAAAGCGCACGTCGTCGAAGCGCACATGGCCCGATGTCACGGCCAGCGGCGCCGCGCCCGGAATATCCTTGACCTCGGGATTGCGTGACAGGACCTCGAACATCTTCTCGATGTCGATGATCGCCTGCTTGATCTCGCGATAGACCATGCCCATGAAGTTCAGCGGCTGGTACAGCTGGATCATCATCGCGTTGATCATGACGAAATCGCCGATCGTGTGGGTGCCGTTGCGGATGCCGGAAACGCACATCAGCATGGTCGCCGTCAGGCCGGCGGTGAAAATGATGGCCTGTCCGGCGTTGAGCACCGCCAGCGACGTATAGGTCTTCACGCTGGCCTTCTCGAACCGTTCCACAGAACGGTCGTAGCGCGCCGCCTCGCGCGCTTCGGCGCCGAAGTACTTCACCGTCTCGTAGTTCAGGAGCGAGTCGATTGCCTTGGTATTCGCCTCGGTATCGGAATCGTTCATCCTGCGGCGGATTTCGATCCGCCACTCGGTCGCAAGATAAGTGTAGTACAGGAACACCACGACCGTGATCAGCACGGCGACGACGTAGCGCCAGTCGAATTGCCAAAGCAGCACCGCCGCCAGCAGCGCGACCTCGACGATGGTCGGGATCAACTGCAGGATCACCATCCGCACGATCACTTCGATGCCGGAGCGACCGCGCTCCAGCACGCGCGTCAGGCCCCCGGTCTTGCGCTCGAGATGAAAGCGCAGCGACAATTCGTGCATGTGAACGAAGGTGATATAGGCGAGCTTGCGTACCGCATGCATCGCGACGCGCGCGAAGATTCCGTCGCGCCACTGCGTCAGCACCGCCATCAGCACGCGCATCGCGCCATAGCTGATCGTCATCAGCAATGGCGATGCGATCAGCCACAGCATCCAGTTTGATGGCTCGACGGGCGCGGAGCCCAAGCCGTTGAGCGCGTCGATCGCCCATTTGAAGGTGAACGGCACCGTTAGCGTCGCGACCTTCGCGATCAGCAACAGCACCACCGCCCACACCACGCGCATCTTCAGGTCAGCGCGATCGCCCGGCCAGATATAGGGCCACAGATGCACCAGCGTACCGACCAGGGTTGCCTTGTCGGGAGGAACGCTGGCCGGCGACTTGGCGTCGGCGTCCTGGCGCGAATCAGGATCAGCCATCTGCGTCGCGCCCAACGCAAATCGGCGCACCTTTCGCCTTCAGGGAATATTCAGCAATACACATAGGCCCGTCATATAGAGCGTTTACCTCTGTCGTACAGCCTTGAAAGATAAATCTTTCCCCCGTTTGGTTTGATTTCGGGCCTATTTCTGCCGCGCGCGCGAACGGCGTCAGGCTTGAGGTTTCACGGTTGCAGTGCCACATGACACGCATGGATCAAATCAAAACTGTCTGCGTCTATTGCGGCTCGGGGCCCGGCTCCAGCCCTCGCTTCGTCGAATCCGCCATCGCGCTGGGAAAGATTTTCGCCGAGAACAACATCCGGCTCGTCTATGGCGGCGGTTCCGTCGGGCTGATGGGCGCGGTCGCCGAATCCACGCTGGATCACGGCGGCGCCGTTACCGGCATCATTCCGGATTTCCTGCGATCCCGCGAGCATATGCTAACGCGCGTTCAGGAGATGATCGTCACGCCCGACATGCACGAGCGCAAGCGGCTGATGTTCGAACACTCCGATGCGTTCGTCGCCCTTCCCGGCGGCATCGGCACGCTGGAAGAACTGGTCGAGCAGATGACCTGGCAACAGCTCGGCCGTCACACCAAGCCGGTGCTGCTCGCCAACATCGACGGCTTCTGGGAACCGTTGATCGCGCTGCTGGCGCATATGCGCGAAACCGAATTCATCCGCCCGTCGCTCAACATCGACGTCCTCAAGGCCGACCGGGTCGAGGACATCCTGCCGCGCCTGCGCGCCGCCGCCGCGCGTGCGCCCGAGGGCACCAGGGAAATGGCGCCGGAACTGGCGCAGAAGCTTTGAGCTTCACCCGGCCGGAAAAGTCACGGCCTCGATGCGGTTGCCATCGGGATCGATGACGAACGCAGCGTAGTATTTCACGCGATCATGCGGACGCAGGCCCGGCGCGCCATCGGATTGACCACCGGCTACAACCGCAGCAGCGTGAAACGCATCGACATCGCCGGTCGCCTTCGCACGCAGGCAAATATGGTTGCCGCTCTCGGGCCCGACCTTCGCCATACCGGGACGCAGGTTGATCCAGAACTCGGGATAGGTTTTGCCAAAGCCGATCGTGGCGGGGCGCGTGACGAGGCGCGTTAGCCCGAGCGGCGCGAGCGCGGCTTCATAGAAGCGCGCGGATCGTTCGAGATTGCTGACGCCGACGGAGATATGGTCGATCATTGGAATGGCCCCGCGCTCTTTCCCCGTCATTCCGGGGCGCGTCGAAGACGCGAACCCGGAATCTCGAGGTTCCGGGTTCGATGCTTCGCATCGCCCCGGAACGACGGTATTATCGCCTCACGCCGGTGCGCCTAACTTCACCAGCTTGTAGATCACCGAATCCATCAGCGCCTGGAACGAGGCGTCGATGATATTCGGCGACACGCCGACCGTGGTCCAGCTCTCGCCGCTTTCGTCTTCACTCTCGATCAGCACCCGCGTCACCGCTTCCGTGCCGCCATTGAGGATACGCACGCGGTAGTCGATCAGCTTCAGCCCTTCGATATATTTCTGGTACTTGCCGAGATCCTTGCGCAAGGCGACATCGAGCGCGTTGACGGGACCGTTGCCTTCCGCCGCCGAGATCAGGTGCTCGCCGGCGACATCGACCTTGACGACCGCCAAAGCAACGGTGACGCGCTGGCCGTTGGAATTGTAGCGCTGCTCGACATTGACATCGAACTGCTCGACCTTGAAATATTCCGGCACGCGGCCGAGCGTGCGGCGCGCCAAAAGGTCGAACGAGGCGTTGGCGGACTCATAAGCATAGCCCGCCGCTTCCCGCTCCTTCAGTTCCTCGACCAACCGCGCCAACTTCGGATCGTTCTTCTCGTAGGGAATACCGGCACGGTCGAGTTCGGCCATCACGTTGGAGCGCCCGGCCTGATCAGACACCAGCACCTTGCGGTGGTTGCCGACGGCTTCAGGCAGCACGTGCTCATAGGTGTGCGGGTCCTTCATGACCGCGGAGGCATGAATGCCGGTCTTGGTCACGAAGGCGCTTTCGCCGACATAGGCCGCATGGCGGTTCGGCGCGCGGTTGAGCATGTCGTCTAGCGTGCGCGACACCTTCATCAGCGTCGCCATTTTCTGTTCAGTGACGCCGATCTCGAATGTGTCGGAGAATTCGTTCTTCAGCCGTAGCGTCGGGATCAGCGAACAGAGGTTGGCGTTGCCGCAGCGCTCGCCGAGCCCGTTCAGCGTGCCCTGGATCTGCCGCGCGCCCGCGCGCACCGCAGCCAGCGAATTGGCCACCGCCTGTTCGGTGTCGTTGTGGGCGTGGATGCCGACATGGCTGCCCGGGATGTGCTTGGTCACGGCGCCAACGATGGCCTCGACCTCGTGCGGCATGGTACCGCCATTGGTGTCGCACAGCACCACCCAGCGCGCCCCGGATTCATATGCGGCCTTGGCGCAGGCGAGCGCAAAATCGGCATTCTCCTTGTAGCCGTCGAAGAAATGTTCGCAATCGACCATCACCTCGCGGCCCGCGGCCTTTGCCGCACCGACGCTGTCGCGGATCGAGGCGAGGTTTTCCTCGTTGGTGGTCTCGAGCGCGACCCGCACCTGGTAGGCACTGGACTTCGCGACGAAGCAGATCGCGTCGGCCCTCGCTTCGATCAGCGCCGCAAGGCCGGGATCGTTCGACGCCGAACGCCCCGGACGGCGCGTCATGCCGAAGGCCGTGAATTTCGCGTGCTCGAGCTTCGGCTTTGTAGCGAAAAATTCAGTGTCGGTCGGATTCGCGCCGGGATAGCCGCCTTCGACATAGTCGATGCCAAGCTCATCCAGCATCCGCGCGATGATCTGCTTGTCGTGCAGCGTGAAATCGACGCCGTTGGTTTGCGCGCCGTCGCGCAGCGTGGTGTCGAACAGATAGAGGCGTTCACGACTCATGTCGGCGCTCCCGGCGCATTGTCACCAAGCGCCTTCTGCATCGTGGTGTTGGCGAGCCATTCGCCATTGAGGGTGACGGTGTTGCGCTGCTTGGCGGTATAGCCGCGCTTCCTGAATAGTGGCTCTGCGGTATCGCTGGCATCGACGGTCAGGGTTTTCGCCCCGCGCGCGCCGGCGAGCTTTTCGAGCGCATCGACCAACATGGTCGCAACGCCCTGCCCCGCCACGCTCGGATGGACGTAGAGCATGTCGATATGGTCAGCGCCCTTCAGCGAGGCAAAGCCAACCGGCGAGCTCTGAATCGTCGCAATCAGCGTCAACTGTCCGGCCAGCCGCTTGCCGAATGCGGCCTCGTCGTCGGCAGCCTGCGCCCAGGCTTCCTGCTGCGCCTCGCTGTAATCGTCGCCGGTCAGTCCCTCAATACTGGCGGCGAAGATCGCGGCGAGCATCGGCGCGTCTTCGGCAAGCATCGGGCGCAGCGCGGGTTTGGGCAGGGCTTGTCCCATCTTCGTCACCACATGCCGTACAGCTTCAGGACCAGCGCCACCGCGCCGGCAAGCAGCAATATCTTCAGCGCGATGTAATAGAGCCAGTGCTTCGGGAATGGCGTATCGGGCTTGGCCATCATGCAATCTCCCACGTGGTCACAGGCTTCCCATCGGCATCCTTGCCGTCCTTGATGGCAACGCCCATCGCGGCAAGTGCGTCACGGATGCGGTCGGATTCCTTGAAATCTTTTCGGACGCGCGCGGCCGCCCGCTCCGCAATCAACCGGTCGACCTCTTGCGCATCGACGCCGCTGGCCTGCTGCTTGCGTCCCTTCCAGGCCGCAGCACTCATTGAGAGGAATCCGAGCAGCCGGAGCGACGCCGCGAACTCGGCGCGTTCCCGTTCGCCGCCGGTGGCTGCTGCGTGCCGCAGGCCGTGCAGGACCGCCATCGCCTGCGCCGTGTTGAGATCGTCATACAGCGCCTCGACCATCGCGGACGACGGCTGACCGCCCTCGGCGTCGGCCGCGACCGCATACCAGTCGTCGAGCGTCTTCGCGCTCTCTTCGGCACCCTTCAGCGTCCAGTCGAGCGGGGAGCGATAATGCGTCTTCAGCATATTGAGACGCAGCACCTCGCCCGGCCAATCGGCCAGCATGTCGCGGATCGTGAAGAAGTTGCCGAGCGACTTCGACATCTTCTCGCTTTCGATCTGCAGGAAGCCGTTGTGCATCCAGACATTCGCCATGCGGTCGGTGTGAAAGGCGCAGCAGGTCTGCGCGAGCTCGTTCTCATGGTGCGGAAACACCAGATCGATGCCGCCGCCATGAATGTCGAACTTCTCGCCGAGATGCTTCCAGGCCATCGCAGAGCACTCGATGTGCCAGCCCGGGCGTCCCTCCACCTTGATGCCGGCGGGCGACGGCCATGACGGCTCGCCCGGCTTCGACGGCTTCCAAAGCACGAAGTCCGTATTGTCGCGCTTGTAGGGCGCGACATCGACGCGGGCGCCGGCGATCATCTCGTCCAGCGAACGTTTTGAAAGCGCGCCGTAGCGCGGCATTACGGAATTGGCGCCATTCATCGCCTGCGGCGAGAACAGCACGTGGTCTTCGGCGACATAGGCAAAGCCACCGGCGACGAGTTTTTCGATGATCGCCCGCATCTCCGGAATATGTTCGGTGGCGCGCGGCTGCACGGTCGGCGCAAGGCAGCCTAGCGCGGTGACGTCATCCTGATACTGCCGGTAGGTCTCCTCGGTGACCTTGCGGATCGCCTCGTTCAGCGGCACGCCGGGATAATCGCGCGCGGCGCGCACGTTGATCTTGTCGTCGACGTCGGTGATGTTGCGAACATACGTCACGTGATCGGCGCCATAGCGGTGGCGCAGGGTACGGAACAGCACGTCGAACACGATCGCCGCGCGACCGTTGCCGATATGGGCGAAGTCGTACACCGTCGGCCCGCACGCATACATGCGCACGTTTTTCGGATCGAGCGGCACGAACGGCCGCTTCTCCTTGGTCAACGTATCGTACAGGCGCAGTTCCATTGAAAACCCATCCGTTGCGGCCGGGCGTCCAGTGATCTCAGTTTTTGAGAAAAGACGGCCTCAGCCAGCGAATCGCTAGCTAATAATCTCGCGGCAAATGCTGCAGATGGCGAGGTGGCCGTTCATGGTTCCACAAATGCGGTATCGGGAGGATGGCGTCAAGCCTTGCTTGTGCCCGATTCGGGGCAGATCAGTACGCGGAATCACCCTTCCGCACGCCCCTCAGGAGTCCATGGTTAATCATTATTAACACATTGGGCCTATTCCTGAGGGCAGCCCTTTCCCCTTCCGGTGTCATCCATGCGATCCTTTCCAGCACTGTTTGCGTGTGCAGCCCTCGCCTGCGGGTTCCTGCATGCGGCCTCAGCCGCTTCCGCCGACAGCCGCGTCTTCATCGTGGCCAACCAGGCCGACGGCTATGGAATCGACGAGTGCCTGGCGAGGGGCGCGAAATGCGGCGCCTATGCGGCCCGCTCCTACTGCCAGTCACGGGAATTTGCTTCCGCCTCCGCCTACCGTCGAATCGATCCCGACGAGATGACCAATTCGGTTGGCGGCGGCGAGAAATGCACCGGTTCCGGGTGCGGCGAATACGTCGCCATCACCTGCGAGCGCTGAAGGCGATTCTCCCGAGGAATCAAGGGGGAGTTGCCACATGCGCGCCCCGGAAACGACGTGACGCTGCCCCGAGAAGCAGGTAATGAATGCTGCCTTGGCCGCAACATGCCGCCTCGCCGCGGCGACGGCTTTCGAAGCCGTGCGGATCAGCTCTCAATGGCCGGATATGCTGGAAATACGTAAAGCTCCCTTCGCCCGCTGGATTTTGACCTGCGCCGTGCTGCTCGGCATCGCGGCCTTCGCCACGCCTGCTCTCGCGCAGATGCCCCCCGGCGCCGCGCCGCCGCCTCCGCCGCAGCAGCAGGGCGCGCAGGCCAATCCGATGTGCATCCGCCTGGAGGGCCAACTGGCGCAGATCGACCGTGGCGCCGGCACCGGCGACCCGGCCAAGGATGAACAGATTCGCCGCTATCAGGAAGCCCAGTCCAGGCAGCAGGGCGAACTCGACCGCGTGACGCAGCAGGCCAAGCGGATGGGCTGCGAAAGCTCGGGCTTCTTCTCGCTGTTCAACGGCCAATCGGCCCAGTGCACGCCGGTCAACAACCAGATCCAGCAGATGCGCGCCAATCTCGAACAGATCACGACCAGCCTCGAGCGGTTGCGCAGCGGCGGCATCGGCGGCGCCGACCGGGAAAATCAGCGCCGCTCGGTGCTGGCGGCGCTGGCGCAGAACAATTGCGGCCCCCAATATGCCGCCGCTGCCGCCCAGCGGCCCGGCAACTTCATCGACAATCTGTTCGGCAACAACAGCAACTCGCTGCCCCCGCCCAGTCCTGAACTCGCCGCACCTTCCGGCACGTATCGCACCGTCTGCGTCCGCACCTGCGACGGCGCCTACTTCCCGGTCTCGTTCGCCACCGTGCAGGCGCGTTTCCAGGACGACGAGCGGACCTGCAAGGCGCTTTGCCCGGCCACGGAGGCGAATTTGTTCGCCTACCGCAACCCCGGCGAAGACATCAACCAGGCGGTCTCGCTCACCGGCCAGAACTATTCCGCGCTGCCCAACGCGTTCAAATTCCGCACCGAGTTCAACCCGTCCTGCGCCTGCAAGGCCGCGGGCCAGAGCTGGTCCGAGGCGCTGAAATCGGTCGACGACAAGGCGGCCGTCGAACAGCAGGGCGACATCATCGTGACCGAGGAAAGCGCGAAACGGATGCAGCAACGCGCTCAGCCAAAGGGCGCGACGCCGCCACCGCCCGTGGCCAAAAAGGGCGCAGCGCCCGCCGGTCCCACCGCCGGCACACCGCCGCCCGCCGCCGAGGCGGCTGCCCCGACTGATGACAAGAAGCCAATCCGCACGGTCGGCCCGACCTTCATTCCGCCGAAGCAGTAGCTATCCTTCGAACGCCTCCGCCGAGGCGCGGCCGGCGCGTGCGACCAGCTTCTCGTCGGGCTCGGGCAACGCCTTGCCGTTGTCGCGGAAGCGGTTGGTGATGGGATAGCGGCGGTCGCGGCCGAAATTCTTCTCCGTGACCTTGACGCCCGGCGCGGCCTGCCGGCGCTTGTATTCGGCGATGTTGAGCAGGCGGTCGATCCGCGTCACCACGTCGGCGGGGTAGCCGGCCGCAATGATCGCGGCGAGCGGCTCCTCGCGCTCGACCAGCCGTTCGAGGATGCCATCCAGCATCTCGTAGGGCGGCAGCGAATCCTGGTCGGTCTGGTTCTCGCGCAATTCCGCCGTCGGCGGCCGCGTGATGATGTTGACCGGGATCACCTCACCCGAGGGCCCAAGCGCGCCGTCGGGCTTCCATTCGTTGCGCAGGCTCGACAGCCGGAACACTTCGGTCTTGTAGATGTCCTTGATCGGATTGAAGCCGCCGTTCATGTCGCCGTAGAGCGTGGCGTAGCCGACCGACATTTCCGACTTGTTGCCGGTCGTGACGACCATCGCGCCGGTCTTGTTGGAGAGCGCCATCAGCAGCGTGCCGCGGGTGCGCGCCTGCAGATTCTCTTCGGTGATGTCGCGCGGCAGCCCGGCGAACGGAACAGACAGGATCTTTTCGAAGCCGTTGACGGCGTCCGCAATCGGCAGCACCTCGTAGGAAAAGCCGAGCGCCTTTGCGAGTTTCGCCGCATCGTCGAGCGATACCTGCGCGGTGAAACGGAACGGCAGCATCACGCCGCGGACCTGGTCGGCGCCGAGCGCATCCACCGCGATCGCCGCGCACAGCGCGGAATCGATGCCGCCGGAGACGCCGAGCAGCACGCCGGGAAATCCGTTCTTGCGCACGTAGTCGCGCAGGCCCAGCACGCAGGCGGCATAGTCGCCCTTGTCGCCCTCGACGAGCGGCACCACCGGGCCTGAACAGCGCCAGCCGTCGGCGCCCTTGGTCCATTGCAGCGTGGTGATGTTTTCCTCGAACGCCGGCAGTTGCGCCGCGACCGAAAGATCGGCGTTGAGCGCGAACGACGCGCCGTCGAACACCAGTTCGTCCTGCCCGCCGATCTGGTTGAGATAAACCAGCGGCAGGCCGCTCTCGGTGACGCGGGCAACCGCGATCGACAGCCGCAGATCGTTCTTGTCGCGCGCATAGGGCGAGCCGTTCGGCACGACAAGAATCTCAGCCCCGGTCTCGGCGAGGCATTCGACGACGTTCTCGTATTCCTCGGACTCTTCGAGCCAGATGTCTTCGCAGATGGGAACGCCGACCCGGACGCCCTTGACGGTCACCGGCCCCGCAGCGGGGCCGCGCGCGAACAGCCGTTTTTCGTCGAACACGCCGTAATTCGGCAGGTTGGCCTTGAACCGCAGCGCCGCGATGCGGCCCTGGTCCAGCAGCGCGCAGGCGTTATAGAGCTTGCCGTCCTCGACCCAGGGCGTGCCGATCAGCATCGCCGGCCCACCGCCTTTGGTCTCCCGCGCCAGCTCTTCGACGGCGGCGCGGCAGGCGGCCTGGAAGGCCGGCTTCAACACCAGGTCTTCCGGCGGATAGCCGGTGATGAACAGTTCCGGCAGCACGACGAGATCGGCGCCATCGGCCTTCGCCTTGTCGCGCGCCACGCGCGCCTTGGCGGCATTGCCGGTGACGTCGCCTACCGTCGGGTTCAGCTGCGCCAGCGTGATCTTGAAGGTGGTTTGGGTCATGGAAGCGATGGTGCCTCGCACAAGGGCAAACTGCAAATGATTGCTTCGTAGCGTTTTCAAGCGAAGTGGATACCGGTTCGCGTGAAGAAAACGCGTCAAAACAAAAACTTAGATATGCGGTTCTGATCAAGATCAGAACCGCATATCTTAGAACACGCCTATGCGTTCGGCGATGGCGAACAGCCAGAAAGCGCCGGCCATCAGCAGCGCGACGCCGACCGCCGCCGAACCCATGTCCTTGACCTGGCCGATCTTCAGATCGTGTTCGGTGGTGAGGCGGTCGGCGAGCTTCTCGATGGCGGTGTTGAGCAGTTCGACCACGAGGACAAACGCGACGGCGGCAACCAGCTCGACCCGGCGCATGGCCGTGGCGCCGACCAGCCAGGCCAGCGGCACCGACAGCGCCAGCGCGAAAATCTCCTCGCGGACGGCCTGCTCCGAACGGATCGCAAAAGCGAGGCCGTTACGCGTGTTGATCGTGGCCCGCCAAAGTCGCAGCAAGTCAGAGTCCCGCTGCAGCCGGCATCGGCTTGTCCTTGCTGCCGCGGTCCTGCTTGAGCAGTTCGGCGATCAGGAAGGCCATGTCGATCGATTGTTCGGCGTTGAGACGGGGATCGCAGACCGTGTGATAGCGGTCGTTGAGGTCCTCGTCGGTGATGGCGCGGGCCCCGCCGATGCATTCGGTGACGTCCTGCCCGGTCATTTCCAGGTGCACGCCGCCGGCATGGGTGCCTTCGGCGGCATGGATGGCAAAGAACGACTTCACCTCCGACAGCACGCGGTCGAACGGCCGTGTCTTGTAGCCCGAGGTCGAGGTGATGGTGTTGCCGTGCATGGGGTCGCAGGACCAGACCACGACACGCCCTTCCCGCTGCACGGCGCGGATCAGCGGCGCGAGATGGTCGCCGACCTTGTCGGAGCCGAAGCGGTTGATCAGCGTCAGCCGGCCGGGCTCGTTGTCGGGATTGAGGATGTCGATCAGCTTCAACAGTTCATCCGGCTTGAGCGACGGGCCGCATTTCAGGCCGATCGGATTCTTGATGCCGCGGAAATATTCGACATGGCCATGGTCGAGCTGGCGGGTGCGGTCTCCGATCCAGAGCATGTGGCCGGAGGTCGCGTACCAGTCGCCGGTGGTGGAATCGACGCGGGTGAAGGCCTGCTCGTAGCCCAGCAGCAGCGCCTCGTGGCTGGTGTAGAAATCGGTGGCGCGCAGTTCGGGATGGCTTTCGAGGTCGAGGCCGCAGGCGCGCATGAAGTTCAGCGCGTCCGAGATGCGATCGGCCAGTTCCTTGTACCGGCGCGACTGCGGCGAATCCTTGAGGAAGCCGAGCATCCACTGATGGACGCTGCCGAGATTGGCGAAACCGCCGGTCGCGAACGCGCGGAGCAGGTTGAGCGTCGCTGCCGACTGCCGATACGCCATCAGTTGGCGCTGCGGATCCGGGATGCGCGCCTCCGGCGTGAACGCGATGTCGTTGATGATGTCGCCGCGGTAGCTCGGCAGTTCGACGCCGTTGACCTTCTCGGTATTCGACGAGCGCGGCTTTGCGAATTGCCCGGCGATACGGCCGACCTTCACCACCGGCAGCGCGCCGGCATAGGTGAGGACGACGGCCATCTGCAGCAGCACGCGGAAGAAATCGCGGATGTTGTTGGCGCCGTGCTCGGCAAAGCTCTCGGCGCAATCGCCGCCCTGCAGCAGGAAGGCCTCGCCGGCCGCCACGCGGGCCAGCGCTTTCTTCAGGTTGCGGGCCTCGCCGGCGAACACCAGCGGCGGAAAGGTCGCAAGCTGCGCCTCGACATCGGCCAATGCCTTGGCATCGGGATAGTCGGGCACCTGCAGCACCGGCCTGGTGCGCCAGCTGTCGGGCGTCCACCGCTCGGACATGTCGTCAACTCCTGAGCAAAAACCGCGACTTACCCGACTTTCATGAAGCATTGCCGGGCCGGCGGTACAGAGGCCGGGTTATACACAGGCCGCGCGCGGACCGCCAGTTAGATTTCCGGTAGTCCCGACAAGCCCTTGCGGCAAAATCCGAATTCGCATTTGTTAGGGTTCTCACTAAACCTTAGATGGAGTTGGCCGTGGCCGACCCGTGGCTGGACGACGTTTTCATCGACGACATCACCGTGCCCGCGATGGACGGCCACCCGCTCGCCGCGACGCTGTTTCTGCCCCGCGGCGCCAAGCGCCACGCCGTGCTGATCAATTCGGCCACCGCCGTGCCGCGCAAGCTCTACCGGGGTTTTGCCAGTTACCTCGCCGGGCGCGGCTGCGCGGTGTTGACCTACGACTATCGCGGCATCGGCGGCTCGCGGCCGAAGGCGATGAACGGGAACCAGCGGCCCCAATCGCTGGCCGGCTTCAAGGCCTCGATGTCGGACTGGGCGGCGCAGGACATCACCGCCGCGGTGTCGTGGATGCGCGAGCGCTACAGGACGCTGCCGTTCGCCTATGTCGGACATTCGTTCGGCGGCCAGGCGCTCGGCCTGCTGCCGAACAACAGCGAGATTCCGCGCGCGCTTTTCATCGCGGCGCAGGCCGGCTACTGGAAACTGATGACAGCGCCGGAGCGGTATCGTGTTTACGCCGTCCTGAATGTCATAGGCCTCCCCCTTGCCCGTTCGCTCGGCTACCTGCCGGGCAGAGCCGGCCTCGGCATGGATCTGCCGAAGGATGTGTTTCTGCAATGGGCCCGCTGGGTGATGAGCCCGCGCTATCTGTTCGACGACGTCGAACTCGAAGCGCTGCAGAATTTTCCGAAGTACAAGGGCACGCTGCGCGCGCTCTGTGTATCCGACGACCCCTGGGCAACGCGGCCGGCGGTCGAATTGCTGTGTTCGGGATTCACCTCGATCAAGCCCGAGATCATCACGGTGACGCCGGCGGAGGCCTACGTCAGCAGGATCGGGCACATGGGATTTTTCAAGTCCGAGCATCGCGACACGCTGTGGCGTGGGGCGGCGGATTGGATCGAGGCGGGCTAACCCCGGGACCGTCATCCCCCGCGAAGGCGGGGGATCCAGTACGCCGCAGCTTATCGGTTCAAGCATTGGCGCCTCTGGAATACTGGATCGCCGCCTGCGCGGGGATGACGACTGGGGGATGATGACAACTGAATATGACTTCGCGTTCTCGCGACATTTCTTGCCCGAGGTTTGCATTTCGTTGGCCCTCTCTCGAAATCGAGGGCGCAGGGAAGACCGGGTGCGCGCTGCACCCGCGGTCTCGTGTGCAGTTGCGCACATGAAGACGCGCACACGAGCATACAGGTTCAGCGGGAGCATCCCGGCCTTCCCTGCGCAGTGGCTTTACGGCTTACTTCGTACTCTCCCCGGAGAACGGCTCTTTTGCCTCCGTCGCTCCACGATGTAACTC
>JAESGP010000042.1_pt1 | contig 166368 bp, 160 predicted proteins | sample 9269741 | NCBI WGS metagenome assembly JAESGP01 (sample SAMN15720684, study PRJNA650882) | algae metagenome | isolation source: Desmonostoc vinosum HA7617-LM4 and co-occurring heterotrophs from cave wall | place: USA: Waikapalae cave, Hawaii | collected 2011-05-27 | reverse complement strand
AGGAGTTGAACTCCATGTCGCCCGTCAGATAGCGGTAGGTCAGGTCGATGTTGGCCCGGTCGCCGATGGCGTAAGCCAGGCCCGCGATCGCCTGAGCGGCGAACTTCGTCGACGTATCATCGGCGAGGGAGGACACGTTGCGGACCGGCTGGCGCAGAGTGCCGACGATGTCGGTGTTGACGCGGTTCACGCCCACGCCGAGGCCGACGAAGGGACGGATGCCCCAGTACTCGCCGCCGAAGTCGTAGAGCACGTTGGCCATCAGGGTGACCGACTCGATGTCACCTTCCGGCGAGAAACAGCCGCCCGTCGCAGGCGTGATGTTGCACAGACCCGACGGCGGGTTGTCGTTCACGCGGCGGACCGTGCCCACGTCGCCCGAGCGATAACCGCCCTCGAGCTCCACGCGCCAGTTCGGATTGAAGCGATAGCCCAGACGAGCAAAAGCCGCCCAGCCGTTGTTCACTTCATAGTTCCAGTTCACGCCCGTCGTCGACGACTCGGCGTTGATGTCGTCCATCGTGTGGTAACCGGCGTCAATAGCGCCATACCATCCGTCCGGTTCAGCCGAAGCAGCACCAGCGGCGAGAATGCCGACCGCTGCGACGCTGGCGAGAAGTTTCAGCTTCATGTCAGTCCTCATGTCGATTTGAATGCCCAAAGGCCACGCTTTCACGCGACACTCACCGGGCCGAACGGCAGAGTTGAGCCCGGGTTCCTCATTTCGGCTCGGAATAGGGCGACTGTGGCGCCGTTTCAACACATAGACCCCCCTTGGCGGGGAAATCATCCCTGTTATCAGGGCCGGACAAAGCCAAGGGAGAGAACCAAGTGGCCATTCGGTTTGACGGAAAGGTGGCGATCGTCACGGGCGCCGGCGGGGGGCTGGGCCGGGCCCACGCGCTCGCCTTGGCTGCGCGCGGCGCCAAGGTAGTCGTCAACGACCTGGGCGTCGCCCGCGACGGCTCCGGCGGATCCCCGTCCCCGGCCGAAACAGTTGTCGCCGAAATTCAGGCCGCCGGCGGCGAGGCGATGGCCAACGGCGCGTCCGTCACCGACTTCGAGGCGGTGAAGGCCATGGTGGCCGAGGCGACCGACCGCTGGGACTCCGTCGACATCCTGGTGAACAACGCCGGAGTCCTGCGCGACAAGACCTTCGCCAAGATGGAGGTCGAGGACTTCCGCTTCGTCGTCGATGTCCACCTGATGGGGGCGGTGAACTGCACCAAGGCGGTGTGGGACGGCATGCGGGAGCGCAACTACGGCCGCATCGTCATGACCACCTCGTCGTCTGGCCTCTACGGCAACTTCGGCCAGTCGAACTATGGCGCGGCCAAGATGGCGCTGGTCGGCTTCATGCAGACCCTGTCGATCGAAGGGGCCAAGAACGACATCCGGGTCAACTGCCTGGCCCCCACGGCCCATACGCGAATGACCGAAGACTTGGGCGCGGCCCTGCCGCTGGATCACCTGGGACCAGAGCTGGTGACGCCGGGCTTGCTCTACCTGGTCAGCCAGGACGCGCCGACCCGCTGCATCCTGGGCGCCGGGGCCGGAGGGTTCGAGCGGGCCTACGTCACCCTGACCCAGGGCATCCGGGTCGTCGGCGACGACGCGCCCGAGCAGATCGCCGCCCGTTTCGCCGAGATCAGCGACCGCACCGGCGAGATCGTGCCGGAGATGGGCGCGGCCCAGGGGATGATCGAGCTTTCGAAAGCTCAGAAGGCCACAGGCGGCTGAGGCGGGGCTTGCCTTGACGCGGCGGCAGGCGCCTAGGTTCGACCCAAGCCAATCGACAATGACGCGCAGCCGTCAGCCAGGGAGAGAATGATGCGTGAAGCGGTGATCGTTTCCACGGCCCGGACCCCGATCGGGCGGGCCTATCGCGGAGCCTTCAACGACACCGCGCCCCAGCAGCTGGGGGCCCACGCCGTCCGGCACGCCGTCCGGCGCGCCGGCGTCGATCCCGCCGAGATCGAGGACGTGGTCATGGGCGCGGCGCTCCAGCAGGGCGGGACCGGAACCAACGTGGCGCGCCAGGTGGCGCTGGCGGCGGGGCTTCCGCCGACGGTCCCGGGCATGAGCCTGGACCGGCAGTGCGCCTCGGGCCTCATGGCCATCGCGACCGCAGCCAAACAGGTGATCTTCGACCAGCAGAAGATGGCGGTCGGCGGCGGGCTGGAGTCGATCTCGCTGGTCCAGAACAAGCACATGAACCTGTACCGCATGAAGGACGAGGCGCTGCTGAAGCTCTCGCCGCACATCTATATGTCCATGCTGGAGACCGCCGAGGTCGTGGCGCGCCGCTATGGCATCAGCCGGGACCGCCAGGACGAATACGCGCTCCAGTCCCAGCAACGCACCGCGGCCGCCCAGGCCGAAGGCCGGCTGGACGCCGAGATCGTACCTATGACCACGACCATGCTGGTCGCGGACAAGGCGACCGGGCAGACGTCCTCAAAGGAGGTCACCCTCTCGAAAGACGAAGGCAATCGGCCCGACACCACCTTGGAAGGCCTCCAATCGCTCAAGCCCGTCTTCGGCGGCGGCGAGGAAATCCAGCAGGGCGAGTTCATCACAGCGGGCAATGCGTCCCAGCTGTCGGACGGCGCCTCGGCCTCGGTGATCATGGAGGCGGGAGAGGCGGTGAAGCGGGGGCTCCAGCCGCTGGGCGCCTATCGCGGAATGGCGGTGGCCGGCTGCGAGCCCGACGAGATGGGCATCGGCCCGGTCTACGCCGTGCCTAAGCTCCTGAAGCGTCACGGCCTGACCATCGATGACATCGGCATCTGGGAGCTGAACGAGGCCTTCGCGGTGCAGGTGCTTTACTGCGCCGACACGCTCGGCATTCCGATGGACCGGCTGAACGTCTCCGGCGGCGCCATCTCAATCGGCCATCCTTACGGGATGTCGGGCGCGCGGATGACAGGCCATGTCCTGATCGAGGGCAAGCGGCGCGGGGCCAAGTACGGCGTCGTCACCATGTGCGTCGGCGGTGGGATGGGCGCGGCCGGGCTATTCGAGATCTACTGACCTCCGTCGTGGGCGTCGCCGTAGCGGGCGGCCATCTCCGCCCGCCATCTGGCCCTCAGCTGCGCCGGGCGGGCCGGATAGCGGTCCTCCAGCACCGTCGCGTCCAGCACGCGGTCGGTGCGGAACATGCGGAAGTCGTCCCGCATCTCGCACCACGCAAGCACGATGCGGGTGGTGTCGCGATAGGCGATCTGGAAGGGCCAGACGGTGCGGCGGCTCTCGGACTCCTTCTCGTCCCTGTAGTGGAGCGTGATCTTGCGGGCGCCGTGGATGGCGCGCCGCACCGCCGCCATGTCGATGGCTTCGGGTAGGACGTTCCAGCCCGGCGGGGTGGAGACGGCGGGCTCCAGCACCATGGGGCGCAGACGCTCGGGCACGGTGGCGGCGATCTTGGCGATCAGGTCGCGGGCGGCGCGGGCCAGCGCCGGGTCGCCGCGACCTGCCACCCACTGGGCCCCCAGCACCGCCGCCTCGACTTCGTCAGACGTCAGCATCAGCGGCGGCATGTCGAAGCCGGTGTCCAGCACATAGCCGACGCCCGCCTCTCCCCGGATCGGCACGCGCTGGCCCATCAGGGCGGCGATGTCGCGGTAGACGCTGCGTTTGGAGGTCTCGAGCTCGGCCGCCATCGCCTCGGCCGTCACCGGCTGGGAGCTGCGGCGTAGCAGCTGGACGATCTGGAAGAGGCGGTCGGCTTTGCGCATGTTTGTGGCGCTACCGCTCGGGACGCGGTCCCTCGCTGCTTGAGCGCGTTTCCCTTCCGTCAGATGGCTCGTTCATGACCTGAGGAGACCTTAGCGGTCGGCTGCTGACAGCATGCTGGCAGCAGGGTGGCGGTAGTCAATGCATCGACGCCGAGGCGCGCCGCGCCGGCCGGCTTTCGAGGGAGAGACCACCATGCTGACGCTGTTCCATGCGCCCCAGACCCGCTCGTCGCGCATCCTTTGGCTGATCGAGGAGCTCGGAGCCGACGTCGAGGTCGCCTACTGCGAGATCGCTTTCCGTAACGGCCAGAAGGTCGGCGAGGCGGACGCGAGGAATCCTCATCCCGACGGCAAGGTCCCGGCCCTGATCCATGACGGCGCCCTGATCACGGAATCGGCGGCGGTGGCTTTGTATCTGACCGATCTGCATCCCGAGACGGGTCTTGGCGCGCCGGTGGGATCGCCCGAACGCGGCGCGTTGCTGACCTGGCTGACCTGGGCGGCGGGAGAGCTGGAGCCGGCCCTGTTCGCCCGGATGAGCGGCGCGAGCGATCCCTGGTCGGTCGCGCGCTATGAGGCGGCGATGGATCGGCTGATGGAGGCCCTGTGGAGCGGGCCGTTTCTCATGGGCGAGCGGTTCACGGTCGCGGACGTCATGATCGGTTCGACGCTGGCCTGGGTGCGGGCGATGCTGCCGGACAGCCCGCTGTTCGATCGCTACCTGGAGCGGCTGGCGGCGCGGCCGGCGAACGCGCGGGCCATGGCGCGGGACGGGTCAGTCGTTCTGGAGCAGGCTGCCTGATCAGGCGGCGTGGGGGAGGTCGCCGTTCTGACCGGCGATCTCCACCGACTTCAGCGCCCCGACATAGGCGTCGCGCCACAGGCCGACGTCTGTGTCCTGAACCACCTTCATGAGGGCGCGCCATTTCCGGATGCGTTCCTCCAGCGGCATGGTCAGGGCGCGGTGGATGGCGTCGGCGACCTCCTCGCGGCTGAAGGGGTTGACCAGCAGGGCCTCTCCCATCTGCTCGGCGGCCCCAGCGAAGCGAGACAGGATCAGGACGCCGGGGTCGTCGGGGTTCTGGGCGCAGACATATTCCTTGGCGACCAGGTTCATGCCGTCGCGCAGCGGCGTGACCAAGCAGACGCGTGCGGCGCGGTAGATGCCGGCCAACTGATCGCGGCGATAGCTGCGGTTGAGATAGCGGATCGGCTGCCAGTCCATATCCGCGTACTCGCCGTTGATGCGGCCTGCGAGCGAATCCAGCCGGGCGCGGATGTCCTGATAGGCATCCACCTCGTCGCGGCTGATCGGCGTAACCTGCACCAGAAACACGTCGCCGCGCAGGTCGGGGTGATCCTGAAGGAACTGCTCGTAGCCGAGCAGGCGTTCCTCCAATCCCTTGGAATAGTCGAGCCGATCGACGCCTACGATCATGGAACGGAAGGCGGCCGAGGCCGCCATGCGGTCGTAGGTGCGAACCCCCTCGCGGGAGTTTCGGGCCTGCATGAAGCCCTCGACGTCGATGCCGATGGGGAAGACGCCGATGCGCAGGTGCCGCCCGAACGCCTCCAGCCCGCCGTAGCCCGCGAGCTCGCCCCGCGCTTCGGAGATCACGTAGTCGCGGAACAGGTCGAGCCACTCCTGGGTCTGGAAGCCGATCAGGTCATAGGCGAACAGGCTCTCCACCAGCCGCCGATGGTGCGGGAGGGTCACCATCAGCTGCCGCGCCGGCCAGGGCGTGTGCAGGAAGAAGCCGATCCGGTTCTGGACGCCCAGCCGACGCAGGTCCCGCGCCAGCGGGATCAGGTGATAGTCGTGCACCCAGATGACGTCGCCGGGCTGGATCAGGGGGGCCAAGGTCTCCGCGAAGCGGCGGTTCACCCGCTCATAGCCCTCGCCATAAGAGCGTTCGTAGGCGGTGAGGTCGACGCGATGGTGGAACAGCGGCCACAGCGTCTTGTTGGCGTAGCCGTTGTAGTATTCCTCGACGTCCTGGGGCTCCAGGTCGATCAGATTGACGGTGACGCCGGCCCGGTCCTCGACCTTCAGTTCGCCCGTGAATTCCTCGACCGTCTCGCCCGACCAGCCGAACCACAGGCCGTCGTATTTCCGAAGCGCGGCCGAGAGCGCCATGGCGAGGCCTCCGGCGGACCCGGCGGCGGGATCGACGGGGGCGGAAACGCGGTTGGAAACGACGATCAGGCGGGTCATGACGCGCCCCAAACGGTCACGCTGCCGTTCGGCTCCATCGCAAGGGCGTGATTGTGGCGAAATCCCTCAGCGCACATCGGTCCAGGAGCGGCTGAGCAGGACGGCGCAATTGATGATGCCGACCAGGGAATAGGTCTGGGGGTAATTCCCCCAGAGTTCGTCGGTCTCAATGGCGATGTCTTCGCTGAGCAGGCCCGCGTGGGTCCGACGACTGAGCATCTGCTCGAAGATCTCGCGGGCCTCGGCGTCGCGGCCGTTCTGATGCAGGGCCTCGATGAACCAGAAGGTGCAGAAGTTGAAGGCGGTCTCGGGCTCGCCGAAGTCGTCGGGCTCGACGTAGCGGAAGAGGTAGGGCCCCTTCTTCAGGTCGCGCTCGATGGCGTCGAAGGTGGCGACCTGGCGAGGATCGTCGGGCGCGAGGAATCCGAGATCGACCAGCTGGAGCAGTGAGGCGTCCAGCTCCTGACCGCCGAAACTGGCGCCGAAGCGGCCCTCTTCGGGCAGGAAGGCCTCGGCCTCGATCCGTTGACGGATTGTCTGGGCTCGCTCGGCCCAGCGCGTGGCGCGGTCGGTCAGGCCCAGATGCGCCGCCGCCTTGGCCAGGCGATCGCAGGCGGCCCAGCACATGACCGAGGAATAGGTGTGGACCCGGGCGATGGTGCGGAACTCCCACAGGCCCGCGTCGACCTGGTCGTGCATGGCGAAGGCGCGCTCCCCGACCTTCTCCAGTGCATGGAAATCGTCGAGCGAGCCCGGCCGAAGCAGGCGCTGGTCGTAGAAGCTCTGCACCAGCGGCAGGACGATCTGGCCATAGACATCGTGCTGCAGATGCTCCCGCGCCTGGTTGCCGACGCGGACCGGCTTCATTCCGCGATAGCCCGCGACGGTGTCGACGATGCGCTCGTCGATGTCCTCTTCCAGCCCGACGCCATAGACCGGCTGGACATGCCCGCCCGCCGAGGCGTCGACGAGGTTCCTCAGATAGACGAGGTAGTTCTCGAGGATATCGACCGCGCCGAGCCGATTCAGGGCGCGCACCGTGTAATAGGCGTCGCGGATCCAGCAGTAGCGATAGTCCCAGTTGCGCCCACTCTCGGGGAACTCGGGCACCGAGGTGGTCATGGCGGCGACGATGGCCCCGGTCTCTTCATAGACGCAGAGCTTGAGCGTGATCGCCGCCCGGATCACCGCCTCCTGATAGTCCAGGGGGATGTAGAGGGTGCGTACCCAGTCACGCCAATAGGCCAGCGTGCGATCCAATGTGGCCGAAACCCCGGCCCCGACCTCCTGATCATAGCCCTCGTCCGGGCCGAGGAAGAAGGTGAGTGGCCGCTCCAGCCGGAACAACCGCTCCTCCAGCACATGCGACACCGGGCAGTCGGTGGTGAGCCGCAGGGTGATGTCCGTGCACAGATAGCGGACGTGGTTGGAGCCCGAGGTGCACTCGGCCTGCCGCGCGCCCCAGCCGGCGGAGGGACGCAGCCGGATGCGGATGCGCGGGCTGCCCGACAGGGGCCGAACGATGCGGGCGAAGGCGAGCGGCCGATAGGTCCGGGAATGCTTCTTGTGCCGCGGGGCGAAGTCGATGATCTCGACCGACGCGCCGTCGGCCGCCGTCAGAACGGTGCGCAGGACGGGCGTGTTGTGGCGATAGGCCTGCTCGGCCGAGACCTGGCCTTCCAGCTCCAAGGACCAGAAGCCGTGCTCCGAGGCATCGCCGTCCATCAGGGCGGAGAAGACCGGGTCGCCGTCCACGCGGGGCGCGCAGGCCCAGACATAGCGGCCTTGCCGGTCGATCAGGGCCGAGATGGCGCAGTTGCCGATGGGGGCGAGATCGAGGTCACGGCGAGACGGGGTCATGCGCGCGCCTCCGCGATCGCTTCCAGCCAGGTCAGGACGGCCTCGACGTCGTCCAGCCGATGCCGGGCCGCCGTCTCGCGGTCCGCTCCAACTAGCACGCCGTAGCCGCCCAGCGCGGCGGCGGCGCGAAAGCCCGCCTCGTCGGTCAGGTCGTCGCCGACCATGATCGGCGTCGCCCCGCTGAACGGAGGCTCCGCCATGAACGCGCGGACAGCCTGGCCCTTGTCGGCGCCGGGCGTCTTCAGTTCCAGCACCATGTGGCCAGGCTGAAGCTCCAGCCCGGTGTCGTCGGAGAGGCGTTGAGCCAGGGCGCGTGCGGCGCTCTCGGCTTGCGGTGACTGGCGATAGTGAAGACCCGCCGACACCGCCTTGTCCTCGACGATCACGCCGGGCCGTTTCGCCGCGAACGCTTCGAATGCGGCGACCGCGTCCGCTACGTGCCGGCTGGCCTCGGCGCCGTCCAGGCTGCCGTCGCGGCGACGACGTTCCAAGCCGTGCACGCCCGAAGCCGAATGCGCGGCGCCCCCTGCGATCCGGTCGATCTCTTCCAACGTCCGCCCGCTGACGATCGCCACCCGGCCGTCGAGGACCCGATCGAGCGCGCGCAATACGCCCGTCCGCCGCGGATCGGCCAGCACGGCGTCTGGCGTCGGCGCCAGCGGGGCCAGCGTGCCGTCCAGATCCAGAAACAGGGCGATCTCGCCCGTCGCGGGGATCGGCGGCGCGGTCAGGGGTCGGGTCAGGGTCCCGGCGGATGGCGGCATGGTCTCTCGATGCGGTTTCTTGGCGGACGCCCGGCCCTTTAACGCCTCACTCCGGCAAAGGTTGACCTCGCCGGATGAAATCCGGTTACAGCCGCCCAGCACGGCGACGGATTGTCGAGCCGTGCGGCTTGGGTCTAAACCGCGCGCCTGACCCGCGGAGACCGAAGGCTCATGCCGCTCGACGCCAAGACGTCCGCCGCCGACACGGCCGGCCCCATGATCGACCACGCCCGTTCCGTCATCCGCCTGAACATCGAGGCGCTGGAGGCGCTGGAGCGGACGGTCAACGGCAGCCTGGTGCGCGCCGTCGAGATCATCCTGTCGCGGCCGGGCTACGTCGTCGTCACCGGCATGGGCAAGTCCGGGCATATTGGCAACAAGATCGCCGCGACCCTGGCGTCGACCGGCACCAACGCCTTCTTCGTCCACCCCGCCGAAATGAGCCACGGCGACCTGGGCATGCTGCGTCACGACACGACGCTCTTGGCCATCTCCAACTCGGGCGAGAGCCGCGAGCTGCGCGATCCCCTGATCTTCTGCCAGAGGAACGACATCCCGGTCATCGGCATGACCCAGCGGGCGTCGTCCTTCCTGGCGCGGATGTCGGCGGTGTCGCTGGTCATGCCGAGCGTCGCCGAGGCCTGCCCCAACGGCCTGGCCCCCACCACATCGACCCTGATGACGCTGGCGCTCGGCGATGCGCTCGCCATGGTGCTGATGGAGCGACGGGGCTTCTCGGCCACCGACTTCGGCCTGCATCATCCCGGCGGGTCGCTGGGCATGAGCCTGCAGAGCGTGCGCGAGTGGATGGGCGACAACCACGCTCCGCCTCCGACCGTGCCCATGGACGCCGCCTTCGCCGAGATCGTGGCCGCCATCACGGCGGGCCGAAAGGGCTCGGTCGCCGTGCTCGACGCCGACGGGACGCTGGCCGGCATGATCACCGACGGCGACGTGCGCCGCGCCTTCTCCAGCGACGTGTCGCGCATCACCGCCGCCGACATCATGAGCCGCCAGCCCATCACCGTGGGCCCGGACCAGCGCATGAGCGATGTCGTCGACCTGCTGACCGCCAACAAGATCTCCAACCTGTTCGTGGTGGAGGACGGCCGACCGGTGGCTATCGTTCACATCGCCGAACTGATGCAGGCCGGTTACGTCTCCTGATCGCCGGGGTCCCTCGTGGTTGACCCCTTCGAACCGAGGGTCTACCCCGCGAGCGACTGGCTGGCTCTGCGCTCGCCGGCCGCGGTAACAACCACGTCGAAGGCTGCAGTTGGATAGGTCGGCTGATGTCGTGAAGCACGCGCTCCCCACGGAAACGCCGAACGTCCTGACCAGCGACGATGGTGTTGCATCCGTGCCTGAGCCAGCGCCCGCCCCTCGGCCTGCCCGGGGGGGCACGGTCTGCATCGACGGGTTCAACCTCGCCTTGGCCAAGGGGTCCGGCATCGCCACCTACGGGCGGAACCTGCTGTCCACTTTGGCGGATATGGGTCTGGGCGGCCAGGTGCTCTACGGCCCGCCGGCCCGCCGCGCCGCCAGCAACGTGCTGAACGAGACCGCCCTGGTCGACGCCGAGCGTCCCGGCCGCAAGATGAAGCGGTCCGAGCGCTTCCTGAAGACCCTGACCAGCCGGTATGGCCGCACTGCTTGGCCGATCGTCCCCTCCGGAGAGGTCGTTTGGCCCGCGCGGGCCGGCGGCCGGCCGCAGGCCTCGGGCTTCTGGGCAGCGCAGGACCTGTTCCAGATCGCCAACCGCTCGTTCGCCGCATATGGCAAAGAGACGCCGGTGTCGTTCGACGCCTCGGCCGAACTCAAGCGGCCCGACGTCATGCACTGGACGGCGACGCTTCCCCTGCACGCAAAGGGCGTCCCAAACGTCTATACCATTCACGACCTGATCCCGCTGCGGCTGCCCCACACCACGCTCGACGACAAGCCGAGCTATCTGGCCATGTGCAAGGCCGTGGCCCGGCGCGCGGACCATATCGCCGTGGTGTCCGAGACCACACGCCAGGACGTGATCCGGATGCTGGGCGTGCCCGAGGATCGGGTCACCAACACCTACCAGGCCGTCCACCTCCCGGCGCATCTGACCGGCCGGTCGCAGCAGGATGTGACCGTCGAGCTGGAAGGCGTCTTCAACCTCGGCTGGAAGGGCTATTTCCTGCATTTTGGGGCGATCGAGCCCAAGAAGAACCTTGGCCGCATTGTCGAGGCCTATCTGGCCTCGGGCTCGAAGACGCCGCTGGTCATCGTCGGCGGCCGCGCCTGGCTGGACGAGGGCGAGACCGCCCTGCTCAACCAGGTCATGAACGACGGCGGCCCCAGCGCCGAGCGCATCCGGCGTTACGAATACATGCCCTTCTCTCTGCTGATCAGCCTGATTAGGGGGGCCCGGGCGACCCTCTTTCCGTCGCTGTACGAAGGCTTCGGCCTGCCGGTGTTAGAATCCATGGCCCTCGGCACGGCGGTGCTAACCTCCACGGGCGGCTCCCTACCCGAGGTCGCGGGGGACGCCGCCATCAGCATCGACCCCTACGATGTGCAGGCCATGACTGAGGGCCTGCGTGCGCTGGATGCGGACGAGGCTCTGCGCGATGACCTTGTGCGCCGTGGCCGCGTCCAGGCCGGCCGTTTCTCAGTCCAGGCCTATCAAGCCCGGCTGGCTGAACTCTACGCCCGGGTGGGCCTTTCGTGACGCGTTCGGTCCTGTTTGACGCGAGCCGCCTGCTCAGCCGGGCCGAGCGCACAGCGCCAACCGGAGTTGATCGCGTATGCCTGGCTTATGCCGAGTGGCTGCTCTCCTTGCCGCACGTCTCAGTCACGCCCGTTCGCACTCGGCAAGATCAACTGGTTGTCGTTGACGAGCCGTGGTTCCGAAAGTGTGTCCAAACTCTTCGCTCGCGCTGGACCGGAGACGTTGTCGAACGGTCTCTAACTTCAGACGAGATGCGTTTGATGACGGTGCTGGCGGATGGGCGACGGGCTGCGCAGTCCGTGATGGGCAAGCCTCCTCCCCATCCCACCCACAGCGTCCGCCGCCGCGCGAGAGTCTTACGACAACTGTTCCGGTCTCAGTGGGTGCAGAATCTTCCGCCGAGCAGCCTTTACGTCAATGTCGGTCATACCGGGCTGAGCGATCCGTCGATCTTGATGCGGCTTGCAGCCAGCGGCATCGAACGGGTCGTTTTCATTCATGACCTGATCCCAGTCACACACCCGGAGTTCTGCCGTCCCGGAGACGACGGCAAGCATCGCGATCGGGTACTGACTGCCTTGCGTTACGCCTCTCACATCCTGGTCAACTCCCGTTACACAGCATCGGAGCTATCGGTGTTCGCCCAGGGCGAGGGTCTAAACCCTCCGCCTATCAGCGCCGCACATCTTGGTCTGGAGCCGACTTTCCTGAGTCGGCCGGCGGCTCCGACGCCGAGACCCTACTTTGTTCACGTGGGAACGATCGAAGCGAGGAAGAACTTGGCCTTTCTCCTCTCCGTATGGAGGCGCTTGGCTGAACGGATGGGTGATGCGGCCCCGCAGTTGGTTTTGGTTGGCCGATACGGGTGGGAGAACGAAGCGGTTCTCGATCACTTGGAAAGATCTCCAGCTCTACGCGGGCTGGTGCACCAAGCGTCAGATCTTCCTGACTCGGCGCTGGCGACCCTTTTGACTAATGCGCGAGCCCTCGTGGCTCCGTCCTGTGTTGAAGGTTACGACCTGCCGGCAGTAGAGGCCTCGGCCTTGGGTATTCCCGTGATCGCTTCTGACATCCCTGCCCATCGTGAGCTCGTGCCCGACGCCAGACTAATCGATCCCCTCGATGGTCCAGGTTGGCTGGAAGCGTTGGAAGATGCGGCGCGCCATCCCCCCCGAGCTCCCGATTATGTCGGGCCTACCTGGGAAGACCATTTCAAGAAGGTCGCGGGTTGGGTGGGCTTGTCTGGGCCGACCGCGCGGGCGGCGTGATCGGACTGGCGGCGCTGCTCAAAGGCCGGTAATCACATCGTGGATTGCAAAGCCCGGACGCCATGACACGTAAACTGCTCGCCCTCGCGCTCGCGGCCATTCTTTCAGGGTGCTCGACCCTGCCCCGCGACGGGCCGTCAGGACGGGCCATCGACCGGGGCGCGGTCGAGGACGTGGACGGCGCCGACTACGCAATCGTCGAGCTGGACTATGCCGCCGCCGAACGCATTCGGGCGGTGGTCGCGCCCCATTTAGGCTCGCTCGCCGCCGCTTCCAGCAGCGAACGGGTCGACGTAATCGGCGAGGGCGATCTGCTGTCCATCGCCATCTTCGAACCCTCCGGGACCCTGTTCGGCGGCGGATCGTCGACCCAAGGCGTGCGCTCGGGCAATCAGGCCCTGCCCAGCGTTGCGGTGGATCGCGGCGGGACCGTCACCGTGCCCTTCGCCGGCGCCGTTCGTGTGGCGGGTCTGACGACCACCGAGGCCGGGGCCGCCATTCGCCGGGCGCTGGCCGGTCGGGTCGGCAATCCGCAGGTGACCGTCACGATCGAGGAGAACTTCTCCAACACCGTCACCGTACTGGGCGAGGTGAAGGAGCCGGGGCGCGCCCCCTTGTCGGTCAACGCCGACACACTGCTGGACGTCATCGCCGAAGCCGGCGGGGCGGCGCGCCCGGTCGAGGATATTGAGGTTCAGATCCGACGCGACGGCCAGACCTATTCGGCCCCCCTGACGGCTGTGACCACCAACTTCGGCGAGAACATCCGTCTTCAGCGGGGCGACCAGATCAACCTCGTCTACGTCCCTCGCCGCTTCAAGACCTTCGGTGCGCTGGGCGCCGTGGCCGAGGCCGACATGCCGGCGGGGCAACTGACGCTCGCCAGCGCGCTCGCCCGCGCGGGCGGTCTGAATGACAACTTCGCCAACGCCCGGTCGGTGCTGATTTTCCGCTTTGAACGGCCTGAAGTGGCCGCGGCCTTGGGCGTCACCCAGCCGCCGACGGTGCGCGGCGTGCCGGTAGTCTATCGGCTGAACCTGGAGGAGGCGTCGGGATTCTTCACGGCCGGATCGTTCGAGGTGCGGCCGGACGACACGATCTACGCGCCGCGAGCGACCGCGGCGGAACTGCGGAAGTTCTTCGAGTTCGTCCAGCAGATCTCGCGGGTCGTCTACGACATATCGGTGACCAACACCCTCAACAACGACTGAGCCGATCGCCTATGTCGTGGCGCAACTTGCTGACCAGCCGACGGGGAGCCCCGGACGCCGGCACGGCGGTGGCCCGCGTCGCCGACGTCTGGGAGAAGGCCGGCCGCCGGGCGTCGGCCAGCCTGCCGACCATGGCCGAAGTCGAGGCCAGCGCGCTGAAGGTCTATGCCGACCACGGCCTACCGACGAAGCCGGGGCACTACCGGCGCGGGCCCGTCTCCGACGCCTGGGATTATCTGGGCGAGGACGTCGACATCGCCCGTCGCTGGGACATGGTGCTGGAGCGGCCGACGGAGTCGGGATGGAAGTTCGCCACGCTTGAAGATCTGGGTCGGCATGAAGGAGCCTCGGCTGAGCTTCGCGCGGCCTCGGCGCTGCTGTCAGCATGCCGACACCTGAAGGACCGGATGACGGGCCGCGCTGTCGGCGATCCGGGCGACGACATCGAGCGCGCCATCCGTCTGGGCGTCGACTGGCAGAGGCTGAAAGATGCCCAAGCGTGGAAGGAGTCGTCCCGCTTGAAGCTGACTAGACCCGACGATGACGCGCCCAAGCCGCCCGCTGCGGCGCTTCCAGCGGCAAGGCCAGAGGCTGCGCCCAAGCCGCGAGCCTCGCGCAAGAGCCGCCAGACCACAGGCCAGCCCTAGGCGGTGGCGCAACCGCTATCCAGACGTGAAAAAGCCCGCTGCGGGGGATACATCGCAGCGGGCTTTCTCGCTCTCTCAGGAGCGGACGTTTCCTCCCCGAAACGCCTTCGTCCAGCGGCTGCGCCTCACAGCGCCGCGCCGTTCGAGTGAGGCCACATCACCGCCATGACGGTTTCAAGTCAACCAAAGCCCGAGTGTAATCCGACGGTTTCATGACTAAACGTCGATCACTCATCCGCGAGGAGATCAGCTTATCGAAGAACCTTCGATAATACCGCGAAGGGTTTGCACCAGGGCGTCGCGCGCTACGGTTTGCTGCCCCGGACGCGCCGCCTTCCAGGCCTCGTTGTCGGCCAGACCGGCGGCGAGCATGCGCCCGGCGTCGAGGTCCTTAATGGTCACCTGCCCGGCCGCGATCTCGTTTCCACCCAGCATGACGGCGGCGGGCGCGCCCCGGCGGTCGGCGTACTTCATCTGCGCCTTCATGCCCGCGCGACCGAGGTAGAGCTCGGCCGCGATCCCGGCCCGGCGCAGTTCGGCCACGGCGTCGAGATAGTGCTGCATGTCGGCCTCATCGAAGACGATGACCACCACGGGCCCGCGCGTCGCCGCTTCGTTGCGACCGGCGGCCCGCAGCGCCGAGGCCAGACGTGAGACGCCGAAGGAAAAGCCGGTCGCAGGCGTCGCCTCGCCCGTGAACCGCGCCACAAGATCGTCGTAGCGCCCCCCGCCGCCGATGGAGCCGAAACGGACGGCGCGGCCCTTGTCGTCGGTCGTTTCCAGCAGCAGTTCGGCCTCGAACACCGCTCCTGTGTAGTATTCCAGACCCCGCACGATGGTCGGGTCGAAGCGGACCGCCGCCTGACCGACGCCCATGGACGTCAGCGCCCGGTCGATGCCGGACAGCTCGTTCAGCGCCGCCTCCCCCGCCGCGCCGAGGCCGCCGACGCGGGCGATGGCGTCCAGCGTTTCCGCCCGCGTCCCCTCCCCGGCTGAGCCCAGGAAGGCTCGGATGGTGTCGGCCACGGCGCCGGGCAGCCGGGCCCCCTTGGTGTAGTCGCCGCTCTCGTCCAGCCGACCTTCGCCGAGCAGGGCGGCGACGCCCTGCCAGCCCAGGCGGTCGTATTTGTCGATGGCGCGCAGCGCCGTCAGGCGCTGAATGGGGTCGGTCACGCCGCCCGCGTCGAACAGGCCGTCGAACAGCTTGCGGTTCGAGACGCGCACCACGGCCTGACCCTCCGCGAGGCCCGCCGCCTTTAGCCCTTCGCAGGCCATGGCGATGATCTCGGCGTCGGCCTCCGGGCGGTCAGAGCCCACCGTGTCGGCGTCGCACTGGACGAACTCGCGGAACCGGCCCGGGCCGGGTTTCTCGTTTCTCCAGACCGGCCCGAAGGCGTAGCGGCGATAGGGCTTGGGCAGCGTTTCCCAGTTTTCGGCGGCGAACCGGGCCAGAGGGGCGGTCAGGTCGTAGCGCAGCGCCATCCACTGGTCGTCGTCGTCCTGGAGCGCGAAGACGCCCTCGTTGGGGCGGTCGGCGTCGGGCAGGAACTTGCCCAGGGCGTCGGCGTATTCGAACGCGCCGGTCTCGAGCGGCTCGAAGCCCCAGCGTTCGTAGACCTCGGTCACCCGAGCGACGATCCGGCGTTCGGCGGCGACGTCGGGGCCTCTGCGGTCGGCGAAGCCCCGGGGGCTGCGGGCTTCGGGGCGGGCGGGAGGCGCGGCGTCGGTCATGGCGCGGATGTAGAGGGATTAGGGACTAGGGACTAGGGATTAGAGGTCGCGCTGTGCAGCCAGTCCGCCATGCCAGCTTCAGGTCCGGCCTTCCTAATGCCTTCTCTCTAATCCCTTCCCGAAGCCCTACTTCCGGATCGGCACCAGTCGCCCGTAGGTGAGCGAACGCCACACCCACTCCAGCGGGCCGTTGGAGAAGACCGACAGCCACAGCGGCGACCAGATCAGCTGGGCCACCCAGATGGCGCCGACCACGGTCCACAGCGCGGCGGGGTGGTAGTCGCCCATCCACTGCGGCCCCCAGGGCAGGTAGAACAGGCTGGCCATGATGAGGGTCTGGGTGAGGTAGTTGGTGAAGGCCATGCGGCCGACCGGCACCAGGACGCCGGTGACCATGCGCAGACCCATCTTTGTCAGCAGGATCAGCATGGCGGCGTAGCCGAGCGTGATCAGCGGAGCCATGCCGCCGGCGGCGTCATCCAGCCCCGCGACCGGCAGGGACGCCGGATCCTGGCCCGGCATGCTGGCCCAGGCATCCGTCGCCAGAACGGCGGCGGCGGCGAGGAAGACCAGCAGATAGACGATCACCGGCGAGCGGCCGACGAAGAAGCCGGACTTGTAGAGGCCCAGGCCCAGCATCATCAGCGGCACGCTGACCGGGATGAGGAACAGCGACAGCATCTGCAGCATGAGCCAGGCCTTGCCGTTCTCTATCCACGCCGCAGCGAAGGAGGTCTTGTAGGCGGCGACGGCGGCATTGACCGTCTCCATCGTCACCGCCGGGCTGCTGGCCTGCATCTGCTTTTGGAACTCGGGGCCAAGCGCCCCCATGGCCAGCGGGCCGGCCGTGGCGATCAGCGCCCACAGCGCCGAGATCGATCCGCCGATCCAGAGCAGCCGCCCGGCGCTCCAGGAGCGGAGCAGCAGCATGATCGCCCCACAATAGGCGTAGTGCAGCAGGATGTCGCCGTACCAGAAGGCGGCGCCGTGAATCAGGCCGAAGACGCCGAGCCAGAGCAGGCGGCTGCGCAGCAGCTTGCCCCGCGCCTCGTCCGACCGTTCGCCGCCGACCAGGAAGATCGAGACGCCGAACAGCATGGTGAACAAGGTGCGGAACTTGTCCTGGAAGAAGACCTCGGTGACCCAGGCGCCCCAGGCGTCGGCGCCGGTGTGATCGAACGGGTCGGTGGCCGCCATCTCGACCGTGATCGGCCAGGCGAAGGCCATGGCGTTGACCGCCAGGATTCCCAGGATCGCCCAGCCGCGCAGCAGGTCGAGCTGGAAGATGCGGTCCTTGGGCTGGACGGGGGCGAGGCCCCCGGCGGCGGGCAGAGGCTGAGCCTCGACGGCGGGCATGGCCATGCGTTGATCCCCCGAAAACGCGATAGACAAGCGAACTTTACACAGGCCGGGCGGGCCGTAAACTGAATTCGCCGTAAGGCGTCAGGCGGGATCGCTCATGAGTCCCAGGCGATCGCGGACCTTTTCCGGCGCAGGGACGAAGGCGATGAAGGCGGCGCACAGCCCGGCCCAAAGCGCGTAGGAGACGCCGACCAGAACGGCGATGGGCAGGCCGCCGACGCCGTAGATCAGGAGCGTGGTCTCGGTCGCGCCGATCCCCTGCAGCACGTCGCCGGAGGCCACGAGGCCGATGATGACCATGAGAAGCGCGACGAGCGTCTGGAGCGCGGCGGCGAGCAGGCCGCCGTAGAGCATGAAGCGCCAGACGATGCCGAGCCGCGTGCCCGGGCGGCCGCGCCGGTCGCGCTCGCGCCGGACGACGTAGAGGCCCGCGGGCACGGCGATGCAGCCGAGCGCCAGAAGGACGATGCGCCAGTCGATGTCGGCCCCCGGAATCCAGTTCTCGGGCGGCCAGACCAGCAGGGTCAGGATGATGGGCGGCCAGGCGATTCCCGCGACGGCCGCCAACGGAAGGGCGAATCGCGTGCGCCGCCAGGTGACGCGCGTCTGGCCCGGCAGGTCCGCGATGCTGTCCAGGCGGATCACGCGACGAGCCATCAGCGGGTCGGGACCGGCGTCTCGCCGGAATAGTCGTAGAAGCCGCGGCCGGACTTGCGCCCCAGCCAGCCGGCCTCGACGTACTTCACCAGCAGGGGACAGGGCCGGTATTTGCTGTCGGCGAGACCTTCGTACAGCACGTTCATGATGGCGAGGACGACGTCCAGGCCCATGAAGTCGGCCAGCTCCAGCGGGCCCATTGGGTGGTTGGCCCCGAGCTTCAGCGCCTTGTCGATGGAGGCGACGTTCCCGACCCCTTCGTAGAGGGTGTAGATCGCCTCGTTGATCATCGGCACCAGGATGCGGTTGACGATGAAGGCGGGGAAGTCTTCGGCGTTGGTGGTGGTCTTGCCCAGGCTCTCGGCGAAGGCGACGGCCGCGTCGTAGGTGGCGGCCGAGGTGGCGATGCCGCGGATGATCTCGACCAGCTTCATCACCGGCGCCGGCTTCATGAAGTGCAGGCCGATGAAGCGGTCGGGGCGATCGGTGGCCGACGCCAGCCGGGTGATGGAGATGGAAGAGGTGTTGGAGGCCAGCAGGGTGTCGGGACCGAGGTGGGGCACCAGCTCGGCGAAGACGGCCTTCTTGACGGCCTCGTCCTCGACCGCGGCTTCGATGACCAGATCGGCCTTGCCGGCTTCGGCCAGCGACGGCACGGCGGAGACGGCGGCGAGGGCCGCGTCGGCTTGAGCCTGGGTGGTCGAACCGCGCTCGACGCCGCGCGCCAGGCTGGCGCCGATGACGCCCAGCGCGACCGGCAGGCGGTCGGCGTCGACGTCGTAGAGGCTGACCCGATAGCCGCCCAGCGCGATCGTCTGGGCGATGCCGACGCCCATCTGGCCTGCGCCGATCACGGCGACGGATTTGATCTGGGAACTCATGCGGTCGTGGTCTGCTGCGGCGATCTCGCCCGGGCGTCGGGCACCTTAGAAGCGTCCGTCGACGGCGCAAGCGCGGAATGTTGCGGTGCGGCGACAGCGGTCGCGGGTGTCACCCCAGGATCGCGATCAGCGGCCCGGCGGCGGAGTTGTTGAACAGGATGCGGGCGAAGTTGAGAAGCAGCAGGACCACGATCGGCGAGATGTCGATGCCGCCCAGCGGCGGAATGATGCGGCGGAACGGCTCCAGCAGCGGCCGGGTCACGGCGTCGAAGAAGGCCGCGACCTGGCTGACGAAGCGGTTGCGGTGATTGATGACGTCGAAGGCGAACAGCCACGACAGGATGGCCGAGATGATGATCGACCAGATCATCAGCTGGATGACGGTGTTGACCAGCCAGACGAGGGCCACGCCCATGAGGTGCTCCAGAGGACAGAGAGGTGTGAGACGGTTCTAGCGAGGCGGGACGCAAAGGGAAATGCAGGCGCGCGTCATCGCTCTTCCGCTGTGAACGGGTGGGAAGGGCGGGCGGAGCAGCCGGGCCTTCGCCCGGAGACCGTATGGGTTTGTGTTTCGGCGAACGCTGACTGCTCCGCGCGGCTGGTCTGATCGGAAGCGGACGGCCCCGCGTCGCTCGAAGCCGACTGTCCGGGCACCAACGGCCCCGTTAGAGCCTTGCCGCTACTGACGCCTCCGGCGGGAGGGTCGGCGTGCTTGCGAAAGCCGATCCCCTGAACGGCGGCGGTCTTCTGCCGACGCCCTTATTGGTGGGCAGCCGCCCGGACCGCGTCCCGGATCACGTCCGGGATGACAAGCCGAAAAGCGTCGTCGCCCACGCCACCCGCCCGGGCCGAGCGCCGGAACCCACCCCTGGCGGTCTCCGACGTCGGACGGGCAAGCCCCCGCTCCAACCGCTTCCGCCGCAGCAAGCTCGCAAGGCCTTGCGCCCTTCCCAAGCGACGGAACCGAGAGGGAGGGTAACACACCCCGATGTGCGGGCGCGTTCAGCGGCTCTCAAACGAGACGGGCTCTGTTTTCTTTGACGAAATCCGGGCGTCGTTGGATGATTGAGAAAAACAGCGTGTCCTTTCCCCCTCCCCGGTACGGAGAGGGGGGCTAAGGCGCAGCCGGAGCCGGGTGGGGGCGGCCGGGTGCGTGGGACTCCTACATCGCCTGCGTATCGCCTGGCCTTGCCCACCCGGTCGCTGCGCGACCACCCTCCCCACAGGGGAGGGAGATCCGTTTAGGCCCGCTCCAGCCGCGCGGCGAAGAAGCCGTCTAGGCCGCCGTGCTCTGGCCACTGCGACGGGAGGATGCGGAGCCAACCTTCAGGGGTCAGGGCCTCGGCGGGGGCGCCGACGGTCGCCGGGTCGGCGGGGGCGGTGCGGAAGGCGGGGTTGCGGCGGAGGAAGGCGATGATCTGGGTCTCGCCTTCCTCGCGCTCCAGCGAGCAGACGCAATAGACCAGACGGCCGCCGGGCTTCACGCGGAGCGCGGCCGCGTCGAGCAGGCGGTGCTGGACGTCGGCCAGCTTGGCCACGTCGGCTGGGCGGGTGGCGCGCAGCACCTCGGGGTTGCGACGAAGCGTGCCGGTGGCGGTGCAGGGGGCGTCCAGAAGGACGGCGTCGAAGGCGCGGGGGTCGTCCCAGTCCTCGCCGTTGGCGACGACGACCTCGGCGGACAGGCCGGTGCGGTCGAGGTTCTGGCGCAGGCGCTTGAGGCGGGCTTCGGAGCGGTCGAGCGCGGTGACGGTCGCGCCCGACGCCGCGATCTGCAGCGTCTTGCCGCCGGGCGCGGCGCAGAGGTCGAGCACGGTCTCTCCGGCTTGCGGGGCCAACAGGCGGACGGGGACGGCGGCGGCGGCGTCCTGGACCCACCAGTCGCCGGCCGCATAGCCCGGCCAGGCGGCGACGTCGCCGCGCGATCCGGTGCGGACCGTGCCGCCGGGCAGGACGCGGCCGTCCAGCGCCTCGGCCAGGCCTGCGGCGTCGACGCCGGGCTTGAGGCTGAGGTCGGTCGGCGGCTCCTCGCGGACGGCCAGGGCGATGGCCTCCAGCGTCGGCTCGCCATAGGTCTGGGCCCAGCGGGCGGCGATCCAGTCGGGCAGATTGGAGCGGGCGGTCGTGAGGCCCGGCCCCTCGCGCTCGACGCCGCGCAGGACGGCGTTGACCAGCGCCTTGTAGGGACGGGTCTTGACGCCGCGCTCGGCCAGCTTGACCGCCGTGGAGACCGCCGCGAAGGCCGGGGTGCCCAGCACCAGGGTCTGGGCCAGGGATACGCGCAGCAGGGTGCGCACGGCCTCGGGCGGCGACTTCTGCAGGCGACGGTCCAGGATCTGGTCGATCTCGCCGAGCCGTCGCAGGGCCGCCATGGCGACGGCGCGGGCGAAGGCGCGGTCGGGCGCGGGTAGCGCCGCGACCTCGGCGAAGCTCATGGCCTCGTCCAGGCCGTTGCGACGATCCAACGCCGCGTTCAGCAGGACGCCGGCGGCGACGCGCGCCTCGACGCCGATGTCGGCGGCGGGGTCGTCCGACGGCGGGTGGGCGACCGGCTCCCGACGGGGGCCGCGCGCCTTGTCCGCGATGCGCCGTCCCCGCGCCGAGGAGTTCCGACCCTCGGTCAAACCGAGACCTGGGTGCCGAGCTCGACCACGCGCCCGGGCGGGATGTGGAAGAAGTCGGTCGGGTTGGCGGCGTTCCTCATCAGGAAGATGTAGAGCTTGTCCTGCCAGAGCGGCATGCCCTGGTTGGCGGCGGGCACCACCGAGCGACGGCCGAGGAAGAAGCTGGTCGACATGATGTCGAACTTCAGACCCTGCTTGCGGCACTGACCGAGCGCCCGGGGCACCACGGGGCTCTCCATGAAGCCGTAGCTGAGCGTGATCTTCTTGAAGTCCTCGTTGATGGATTCCATCACGAAGCGGTCGGCCTCGGGCACGCGCGGGCGGTCCAGGGTCTTGACCGTCAGGATGACGTTCTTCTCGTGCAGCACCTTGTTGTGCTTGAGATTGTGCATCAGGGCGACGGGGGCGACGTCGGGGTCGGAGGTCAGGAACACGGCGGTGCCCGGCGCGCGGTGCGGCGGGCGCGCGCGCAGCATCTCGATCAGGTCGGTGAGCGGCAGGCTGTCCTTGCGCGCCTTCGCGGTCAGGATCTGGGACCCGCGCGTCCAGGTCCACATGATGGTGACCAGGCCGGCGCCGAGCACCAGCGGCATCCAGGCGCCTTGCGGGATCTTCAGCATGTTGGATGTCATGAAGACGAGGTCGATGGCGACCAGCGGCGATATGGCCGCGAGAGAAAGCGGGACGGACCACTTCCACAGGTTCCGCACGATGAACCAGGCGAGCAGGCTGTCGACGAACATGGAGCCGGTGACGGCGATGCCGTAGGCGGCCGCCAGAGCCTTGGAGGTCTGGAAGGTGACCAGCAGAACCAGAACCCCGACCATCAGCATGGAGTTGACCGCCGGGACGTAGATCTGGCCGGCCTGGCTTTCCGACGTGTTCAGGATCGACATGCGGGGCAGAAGACCCAGCTGAACCGCCTGTTGCGTCACGGAGAAGGCGCCCGTGATGACCGCCTGGCTGGCGATCACCGTGGCGACGGTGGCCATGATCAGGACAGGCCAGTAGGCGAATTGGGGCACCATCAGCCAGAAGGGGTTCTCAGCGGCCTCGCGGTTGGCGAGCACGAAGGCGCCCTGACCCAGGTAGTTCAGCGTCAGACAGGGCAGCACGACCCAGAGCCAGCCCAGCCGGATGGGCGACTTCCCGAAGTGGCCCATGTCGGCATAGAGCGCCTCGGCCCCGGTGACGGCGAGGAAGACGCTGCCCAAGATGACGAAGCCGAGGAAGCCGTTGTCGAACAGGAAGGCCACGCCGTAGTGCGGCGACAGGGCGCGCAGAATCGAGATGTCGTCGAAGATGTGATAGACCCCGAGCGCCGCCAGGATCAGGAACCAGGCGAGCGTCAGCGGCCCGAAATAGCGCGCCATCGAGCCCGTGCCGCGCGACTGGATCATGAAGAGCGCGATCAGGATTCCCGCCGCGATGGGCAGGACGTAGGGCGTCAGGGACGGGCCGATGCCCGGCGCGTCCTTGAGGCCTTCGATCGCGGAAAGTACGGAGATCGCCGGCGTGATGACGCCGTCGCCGTAGAACAGGGCCGCGCCGCAGACGCCGAGCAGGAAGACGGCGGCCGAACGGCGCCCGACCGCGTGCTGGGCCAGAGCCATGAGGGCGAGCGTGCCGCCCTCGCCCTTGTTGTCGACCCGCATCAGGAAGACCACGTACTTGATGGTCACGACCAGGATGAGGGCCCAGAAGACGAGTGACACCACGCCCAGCACGGCGAGCTCGGCCGAGCCGCCGCTGCGCGAGTGATCCAGCGCCTCGCGCATGGCGTAGAGCGGGCTGGTGCCGATGTCGCCGAAGACGACGCCGATGGCCCCGATGATCAGGGCCGCCTTGCCGGTCTTTGCGTGTCCGTGGTCTTGTCCGCCAGCCGGGGCCGGCTGGGGGGCCTTGGGCGTGGAAGGCGAGGCGGGGGGAGCGCCGTCGCCAGGGCCAAGAGCCGGGGGGGATGCATCCCCTGCCATGAGTATCCTCCGGGTCGCGCCGCACGCGCGCCCATCAAAGCGGAGCGCCTTTAGGCTCATTGCGGGGGCGTTTCAATCGTGGGGGCGCGGTTTGCGGAACAGGGTCGCAGGGCCCCATTTGTGAAACATCCGCGAAGCCCCTATTTTGGGGGCTGGAACCTGGAAATCATGTCCGACAGTCAACGCTTTCCCGTCGCCGCCCACGCCTTGGCCTATCTGGCCCACAAGGGGGCGTTCGACGCCACGCGCGCGGCGCCCAGCGCCGTTCTGGCCGCCTCGGTGCCGACCAATCCGGTGGTGATCCGGCGCGTCACGGCGCTCTTGGCCAAGGCCGGGCTGATCGCCACCCGACCGGGCGCGTCCGGCGGATCCTGGCTGCTGCGCCAGCCGCAGGACATCCGGCTGGACGAAGTCCTGCGGGCCGTGAACGGCTGCGCCCATCTGGGCTCGCCGCCGGCGGGGGCCAAGGGGTGCCCCGTGGGGCAGCATATCCCCCGGCAGGTGGGCAAGGTGCTGACGCTGGCCGATCAGGCGGCGTCGGATGCGCTCGCCAAGATCACCATCGCGGATTTGCTGGCCGACAACGCCCCGGCGCTGGCGGGGGTCCAGATCCACGGCTCGTGCAGCGAAGCGATTCGCGCGGCGGAGAGCGTCGCGGCGTGAGCCGACCGGCCGGGCGGCGTCCGCGCATCCTGATCACCGGGGCGTCTGCCGGCATCGGTGCGGCGCTGGCGCGGGTCTATGCGGCGCGCGGGTGGGACCTGATCCTGACCGCGCGTCGGGAAAGCGCGCTGGAGGCCCTGGCGGGGGAGCTACGAAGCGCGCATGGGGCGGACGTCGTGGTGATCGCGGCCGATCTGGCCGAGGCGGAGGCTCCGCAAACCCTGTTCGAGACGATCGCCGGTCGGGGACTGGTCGTCGACGGGCTGATCAACAACGCGGGCTTCTCGCGGACCACCGGCTTCCTGCAGACCGAGCCCGAGGCGCACGAGGCCATGATCCGCGTCATGCTGACCGCGCCGGTCGCCCTGTCGCGGCGGTGCCTGCCCGGCATGGTGGAGCGCGGGTTCGGGCGGGTCATCAATGTGGCCTCGCTCGCGGGCCAGATGCCGGCGACGGGGGGCGACACCCTGTACGGGCCGATCAAGAGCTTCCTGATCAAGGCTTCACAGGGCCTGTGGCTGGAGACGCGTGGGACGGGGGTGCATGTCACTGCGCTCTGCCCCGGCTATACCCTGACCGAGTTCCACGACGTCAACGGCTCACGCGAGCAGGTGTCGTCGGCCTATCCGCCCTGGATGTGGCAGACGGCGGAGCATGTGGCGCGCGTCGCCTACGACGCCTGCGAGGCGGACCGGCCCAAGGTTACGCCGGGGTTTGCGAACAACGTGCTGGCGGCGCTCGGCAAGCTGTTGCCGGATGGCGTGGCGCTGAGGATGGTCGCCGGGCACGCGAGGCGGCTGGGGCGGATATAGAAGGTAGGGCTTAGTGAGTAGGGCTTAGGGCTTAGGGTCGCTGCCCCGGCCACCTAGGCAATCTCTATTCACTAAGCCCTACTCACTAAGCCCTTGCGCGCTCAGTGCCCCCCATCCGGATAGGGCGCCGTGACGCCCGAGGCGAACATGCCGGGGAGCGCCTCGCTAAGGCCCGCCAGCATGAACTGGATGGCGAGGGCGCACAGGATCAGGCCGAGCACGCGGACGATGATGGCCATGCCGACGTCGCCCAGCACGCGGCTGATCGGGCCGGTGGCGGCGAAGGTGACCAGCGTCGCCAGCGAGGCCGCGCCGATGGCGATCAGGCCGGCGATGGTCCCGGCGTAGCCGATGGCCTGGGCCTCTCCGGCCTGGATGATGATGGTGGAGATGGCGCCGGGGCCGATCAGGAGGGGCATGGCGAAGGGGACGATCAGGCGCTTGAAGCGACGCTGGGCGTAGCCGCGCACGTCCTGGGCGTCGGCGGCGGCGTCCTTGTCGGCGAACATGGTGAGGAAGTCGCCACGCGTCATGTCGAGGCCGAGCAGGAGCAGCAGGATGCCGCCCGCGATGCGGAAGGCCGCGAGCGAGATGCCGAAGAACTGCAGCAGCCACAGGCCGGTGAAGAAGAAGAAGGCTAGGAAGGCGGCGATGAACAGGCACAGCAGCACCGACACCGAGAACCGCTGACGCGCGCTGGCCCCGGCGGTGGCGGCGGCGAAGATGGGGATGTTGCCGATGGGGTCGAGCAGGGCGAACAGGGCCACGAACAGGTTGACCCCCAGATCGAGCGCGTTCATGGCCGGTCCCCGATAGCCGAATCCTGACGTGACATCCCCTCGTCTAGCCGGTCGGCCGGAGATCGTCGATGACCTCGCCCCTCGCCTCGGACCCGCGCCTGATCGTCGGACTGGACCTGCCGTCGGTGGAAGCCGCCGAGGCCCTGGTCGATCGGGTCGGCGATGTGGTGGAGTTCTACAAGGTCGGGCTGACGCTGCTGGCGCGGCCGGGCGGGGTGGATTTCGCCCATCGGCTGAGGACGCGGGGCAAAAAGGTCTTTCAGGACTGGAAGCTGCACGACATCGGGGCCCAGGTGGAGGGCGCGGCGCGATCGGTGGCCGAGGGCGGGTGTGATCTGTTGACGGTGCACGCCGAGCCGCAGGTGATGCGGGCGGCGGTCAAGGGGCGGGGCGACCGGGCGACGAAGATTCTGGCGGTGACGGTGATGACCAGCCTGTCGGACGCCGACTTGAGGGAGATCGGCTACTCGGCCGGCGCGGCGGAGCTGGTCGAGGCGCGGGTGCGCCAGGCGCTGGACTGCGGCGTCGACGGGGTGGTGTCGAGCCCGCTGGAGGCGGCGCGGGTCAAGGAGATCGCCGTCGAGGCCGGGCGGCCGGACTTCCTGATCGTCACGCCGGGCGTGCGGCCCGCGGGCGGGGACCTGGGCGACCAGCAGCGGGTGGCGACGCCGGCCGAGGCGCTTAGGGCGGGGGCGACGCACCTGGTGGTCGCGCGGCCGGTGATCGCGGCGGACGATCCGCTGATGGCCGCGGCGCGGATCGCCGCGGAAATGGACGGGGTGAGATAATCCTCCCCCATTGGGGGAGGGGGACCGCGAAGCGGTGGAGGGGGCTTGCCGCGCGTGCCGGAGTCCGGGGCCGACCCCCTCCGTCACTTCGCTACGCTTCGTGCCACCTCCCCCAAGGGGGGAGGATTATTCGGAGGCCGCGCAGAAGGTCCGAACTTGCCCCGCGAAGTCGAGGTAACCGCCGTCCAGCGCCGCCTTGACGGCGCCGTCGCAGTCGTCTTCGGCCAGCCGTGACGTGACGGTGCGACGAACGACCTCGAAGGCGTCCTGCTTTTCCTTCAGCGTGCGGGCCGCGCGGCGGTCGTCGGGCAGGCAGATGGCGTACCAGGGCGCGTCGGCGCAGCGGGCGACCAGGCGCGTCTCGCCCTCGGTCAGGATGCCGGCGTCCAGCGTGATCGTGCGGCGCTCGGGCGCGGCGGGGACGGTCGTCACGGGCGGCGCAGGCTCGACCTCGGCGGCCGAGGGCGCCTCCCCGCCGGTCAGAATCGCGGCCGGGGCGTCAGCGACGATGTTGTCGCCGGGCAGGGGAACGATCTCGATGTCCGGAACCGCATAGCGGCAGACCCAGCGGCCGCCTTCCATGGCGCAGGACTGGAGCGTCGCCTGCACGGCCTGCGGCGCGGGCGCGGCGAGCATGGCGGCGAGGATCAGGCTGATCATGACGACCTCCCAGGGTCACGAGCGGCCATAGTTAACGCCGCGCGCCCGGCCGACCTAATGAAATCTCACGTCTCGGCGAGGGCCGGTTCGTCGACGAGGGCGGCGTGGGCCCGGGTCTGGCGGCGCTCGACCGCATGGCTGACGAGCCAGAGCGCCATGGCCCAGGCCGCGCCGATGCTCCAGCCGGCGAAGACGTCGGTCGCCCAATGGGCGGCGAGGTAGATTCGCGTGAGGCCGACCAGGACGGCGATCAGGATGCCGACGCCGAGCACATAGATCTTGAGCCGCCGACGCGGGAAGGCGCGCGACAGCATGACCGCCAGGCTGAGGTAGAAGACGGTGGACAGGAGCGCATGGCCGGATGGGAAGCTGGCGTTGATGGTCTCGACCGCCTGATAGGCCGAGGGCGGGCGCTCGCGTTCGAATACGGCTTTCAGGCCTTCGCTGAGCGCCACGCCGCCGAGCAGGCCGAGCACCAGCAGGACCGCCGACAGCCGCTTCCTCTGGATCAGCAGAAAGCCGACGGCGGCGACGGCGAACAGGGTCAGCACCGAGATGCCGCCGAGCGCGGTCAGGTCGTTGGCTGCCGTCTCCAGCCACCACGGCCCCAGGGCATTGGACGGATCGGCTGCCGGACGCAGCGCCCACAGCACGGCCTGATCGAAGTTTCGGCCGTCGGTCTCGGTCATGTCGTCGGCGAGCTCGGCGAAGGCGGCGACGCCCAGGCCGAGGATCAGAAGGGCGGTCAGGGCGGCGAACTCCACGCGGGCGAAGGCGATGGCGCGGCGCAGATATGGGACGGGTCCGGAGGGAAGCATCGGCCTCGAACGGCCAAGCTGGAGCCGCGTTCCCGATCACGGCTTGTTGATCGGCCAGCGGGCGCCGCCGTCGCATCGCCGTCGCGCCTTTTCAACAGGCTCATCCCCCGTCCCGATGTGATTCGCGCACGAAATGCGACGTCAAGGCGTTGACGGGTCGTTCACCATCTGCGCCCCATATGTGGGCTTGGGGAGCGCTTCGGCCACAAGATGATGTGGTCGGGCGCAGGCGGCTCATTCGAGATTTTGTTCGGGATACTGACGACCATGGCTGGCGGTGAAGCGTTGAAGACGGTGGAATTCCAGTCGGTTGCGACGGCGCCGACGACCGAGAAGCCCCACCTGACGGTGGTGCGCTCGCTCGAACTGGACCGCTCGCGCGACGACCTGCTGACCGACTTCGGCAAGAAGACGCTGGAGGATCGCTACCTGCTGGCGGGCGAGAGCTATCAGGACATGTTCGCCCGGGTGTCGACCGCCTTCTCGGACGACGCCGACCACGCCCAGCGCGTCTATGACTATATGTCGAAGCTCTGGTTCATGCCGTCGACCCCGGTGCTGTCGAACGGCGGGGCCAATCGCGGCCTGCCGATCTCCTGTTTCCTGAACTCGGTCCAGGACAGCCTGGACGGCATCCAGCGCGTCTGGAACGAGAACGTGTCGCTGGCGTCCAACGGCGGCGGTATCGGCACCTATTGGGGCGGGGTCCGCTCCATCGGGGAGAAGGTGAAGGGCGCGGGCCAGACCTCGGGCATCATCCCCTTCATCCGCGTGATGGATTCGCTGACGCTGGCGATTTCGCAGGGCTCGCTGCGGCGCGGCTCGGCGGCGGTGTATCTGGACGTCCACCATCCGGAGATCGAGGAGTTCCTGGAGATCCGGAAGCCCTCGGGCGACTTCAATCGCAAATCCCTGAACCTGCACCACGGCCTGAACATCACCGACGAGTTCATGGAGGCCGTGAAAGCCGGATCGGATTTCGCCCTGCGGTCGCCCAAGACCGGCGAGACGATCCGCAAGGTCGATGCGCGCAGCCTGTGGCAGAAGATCCTGGAGATCCGGCTGCAGACCGGAGAGCCCTATCTGATCTTCTCCGACACGGTGAACCGGCAAATGCCGCAGCACCAGAAGGACCTGGGCCTGAAGGTCAAGCAGTCCAACCTGTGCAGCGAGATCATGCTGCACACCGGCCCGGACCACCTGGGCATCGACCGGACGGCGGTCTGCTGCCTGTCGTCGGTCAACGCCGAGAAGTTCATGGAATGGCGCGAGGAGCCCCGCTTCATCGAGGACGTGATGCGGTTCCTGGACAATGTGCTGGAGGACTTCATCACCCGCGCCCCGCCGGAGATGGCCGCCGCCGTCTATTCGGCCAAGCGCGAGCGCTCGGTGGGCCTGGGGCTGATGGGCTTCCACTCCTTCCTGCAGTCGCAGGGCGTGGCGTTCGAGAGCGCCATGGCCAAGTCGTGGAACATGCGGCTGTTCAAGCACCTGCGCCGCGAGGCAGACAAGGCGAGCCGCCTGCTGGCCGAGGAGAAGGGCCCGTGCGAGGACGCGGCCGAGCGCGGGGTGATGGAGCGGTTCAGCCACAAGCTGGCGATCGCGCCGACCGCCTCGATCTCGATCATCTGCGGCGGGACGAGCGCCGGCATCGAGCCGATCCCGGCCAACATCTACACCCACAAGACCCTGTCGGGCTCGTTCGCGGTCAAGAACCCGTACCTGGAGCAGCTGCTGGAGGGATACGGCAAGAACACGGACGCCACGTGGTCCTCGATCCTGGAGCACGAGGGTTCGGTCCAGCACCTGGACTTCCTGACCGACGACGAGAAGAGCGTGTTCAAGACAGCCTTCGAACTGGACCAGCGCTGGGTGGTCGAGCTGTCGGCGGATCGGTCGGCCGACATCTGCCAGGCCCAGTCGATCAACCTGTTCATCCCCGGCGACGTGAACAAGTGGGACCTGCACATGCTGCATTGGAAGGCGTGGGAGAGCGGGGTGAAGTCGCTCTACTACCTGCGCTCCAAGTCGGTGCAGCGCGCCGCCTTCGCGGGCGCGGACGGCAAGGAGACCGAGGAGCCGGATCCCAACCAGCCCGACCTCTTCTCGGCCGCCAAGACCGACTACGACGAGTGCCTGGCCTGCCAGTAGGCCGGTGACACGGCGGCCTCCCTACGGCTAGGCTTGCCCCTCGCTCTCGGGGGGCTGGCATGGCGACGATGGGGCCGGTCGGACAGGACCGCACGCCGGAACTGGACGTGATCCGCGGCTTCGCCCTGTTCGGGGTGATGCTGATCAACCTGTACGGCCACCCCGAGTTCGCCATCCCCGAGCGGGTGATCGAGGCCCTGCCGACCGCCGCGATCGACGGGCCGCTGGGGCTGGTCTTCGACGTCTTCTGGGAAGGCAAGGCGCAAGCCCTGTTCTCCATGCTGTTCGGCTTCGGCTTCGCCATGTTCCTGGGACGGGCCGAGGCGCGCGGCGTGGACGGGATGCGGCTCTATCTGCGGCGGGTGCTGATCCTGCTGGCCATCGGCACGGTCCATGTGGCGGCGGTCTTCTTCGGCGACATCCTGCAGATCTACGCGCTGGCGGCGCTGGTGCTGATCCTGTTTCGGCGGGCGCCGGACCGGACGCTGCTGATCGGCGGGATCCTGCTGTCGCTGTTCGCGGGCCTCGTTTTGCCGATCCACCTGGCCTGGGTCGAGGCGGCGACGGGGGCGACCCCGCCGTTGGTCCAGGCCTGGGAAGCGGGGATCGAGCGGCGCTGGATCGTGTTCCTCGACAACGACTGGCCCGCCTACGCCCGGGAGCTGATCCGGGGCGCGGGCGACGAGTGGTTCCTGTCGGTCTTCGCCTGGAGCTATATGGCGACGGTGCTGGGCCGCTTCCTGGTGGGCTTCTGGCTCTATCGAAAGGGCTGGCTGATCCGGCCGGGCGAGCACGCCGCCGCCTTCCGCCGCTGGGCGCCGCGCCTGATCGGGTCGGGGCTGGTCCTGAGCGTGGCGGACGTGGCGGTGGGCGCGACGGTCGAGCTGACGCTGGCCGGAGAGATCGCGCACGAGGTGCTGCACCGGTCGGGCCAGTTGGTGCTGGCGCTGGGGTACGGCGCCGGGCTGGTGGTGCTGATGCAGGGGGGCGCGGCGCGACGGGTGCCGGCCGGGCTCGGCGACGTGGGGCGCATGGCGCTGACCAACTATCTGACCCAGAGCGTCGTCTATCTGTTCGTCTTCTACGGCTTCGGCCTGGGGTTGATGCGGTGGGGCGGGGCGCTGACCTGTCTGGCCATCGCGGTTCCGACCTTCGCCCTGCAGATCGCGTTGAGCCGCTGGTGGCTGGCGCGGTTCCGTTACGGCCCCTTGGAATGGTTGTGGCGATCGGCCACTTACGGGGCGTGGCAGCCGTTTCGGCTCGCGCCCGTTGTTCCGCCGCCCATGACCGCCTGAGGACCCGCCCATGACCATCGCCGCCCGAGACGCCGGCCTGAAACTGCTGCGCGAGCACGCCCTGATCGCCGGGGAGGCCGTCACGGGGGCCAAGCGCATCGCGGTGGACGATCCGGCCACCGGCGAGATCATCGGCCATGTGCCGGACCTGGGCGTGGCCGAGACCGAGCGGGCGGTTCAGGCGGCGCACGACGCCTTTCCCGAATGGTCGCGCAATGATCCGCACAAGCGGGCCGCCTTTCTGCGGGAATGGGCGCGGCTGATCGACGAGAACCTGGATGGGCTGGGCGCGCTGATGGCGCTGGAGAACGGCAAGCCGTTCGAGGAGGCGCGGGGCGAGGCGGTCTACGCCAACAGCTTCCTGAAATGGTTCGCCGGCGAGTCCGAACGGCTGCTGGGCGAGACCCAGGACAGCCCGCTGGGTCATGTAATCGTGACGTTCCGGCAAGCCGTGGGGCCGTGCGCCCTGATCACGCCGTGGAACTTCCCGGCGGCCATGCTGACGCGGAAACTGGGTCCGGCCTTCGCCGCGGGCTGCACCGCCGTGGTCAAGCCGGCGAGCCAGACGCCGTTCACGGCGATCGCCCTAGTGGAGCTGGCCTACCAGGCGGGTCTGCCGAAGGGGGCGCTCAGCGTCGTCACCGGCGACGCGGCGACCATCGGGGGCGTGCTGACCTCGTCGCCGCTGATCCGCAAGCTCAGCTTCACGGGCTCGACGCCGGTGGGACGCAAGCTGGCCGAGCAGTGCGCGCCGACCCTCAAGCGTCTGTCGATGGAGCTGGGCGGGGCGGCGCCCCTGATGGTGTTCGAGGACGCGGACCTGGATCTCGCCGTCGCCGAAACGGTCAAGGGCAAGTTCAGGAACTCCGGCCAGACCTGCGTCTGCCCGAACCGCGTCTATGTCCAAGCTTCGGTCGCCGAGGCCTATGCGGCGAAGCTGGCCGAGGCTGTGGCGAAGATTCCGGTCGGTCCGGCGTTCCAGGAGGGCGTCAAGATCGGGCCGTTGATCGAGGACAAGGCCGTCGCCAAGGTCGAGGATCACCTGAAACGCGTGACGGCCTCGGGCGCCAGGGTGCTGACCGGCGGGGCGCGGCATGAGCTCGGCGGACGGTTCTTCCAGCCGACGGTGACCCTGGGCGGCGACGACGCCCTGTTCCGCGAGGAGGAAACGTTCGGGCCGCTGATCCCCGTCTTTCCGTTCGAGACGGAGGAGGAATGTCTGGCGAAGGCGAACGACAGCGAGTTCGGCCTGGCCTCCTACGTCTTCACCCGCGATCTGGACCGCGCCATGCGGATTGGGCGGCGGATCGAGGCGGGGATGATCGGGGTCAACACCGGCCTCATGTCGACAGCGGTCGCGCCCTTCGGCGGCGTCAAGCAGTCCGGCTACGGCCGCGAGGGCTCGACCCACGGCATCGACGAATACGTCGAGATCAAGCAGGTGACCCTGGCGCTGAAATAGGCTGCTCGCCTACCGCGTCCGCGCCACGCCCTCCCGGCGGTCGTCGGCGCCGCCGTCCCAGGCCCAGCCGTCGGGTCCCTGTCGCCAAAGGCCGCCGTGCAGGCCTGAGGTCTCGGACTGGTTGGGGGCCAGCGTCACGCCCCCCGCCGCCAACTGCTCGGCCAGCGTGGGGCCGAAGCGGGCCGTGTCGGCGCCGAAGCCGGAGCCGCGCGCGACCAGATTGGGCAGGTCGATCGCCGCCTGCATCGGCAGGCCCCAGACCAGCGTGCCGATCAGGGCCTTGGCGTTGTAGGCCAGGATGGACGGCCCGCCCGGCGAGCCGACGGCCCCGACCAGACGCCCCTGCCGGTCGAGGATGATCACCGGCGACATGGAGGAACGCGGCCGCTTGCCGGGCGCGACCGCATTGGCCGCCTCGCCGCCGTCCGGACGGGTCGGGACGAAGGAGAAGTCCGTCAGCTGGTTGTTGAGGAAGAAGCCCGCCGCCATCCGGCCCGAGCCGAAGACGCTCTCGACCGTAGTGGTCATGGAGACGGCGTTTCCCTCGGCGTCGACAACGACGAAGTGGCTGGTGCCGGCGGGTTCGGTCGTGGCGTCGGGCGCGCGGAAGACGCCGCCGGGGGGCGTGCCGGGCTCGGCGGCTCCGGTCAGGCCCGAAGCTAGGGCGGCGCGGGCGGCGACGTAGTCCTCAGCCAACAGGCCGGCCACGGGCACGCCGACGAAGGCCGGGTCGCCGACGTAGCGGTCGCGGTCGGCGTACATCAGGCGCTGAATCTGGGCGAAGGCGATCCAGGCCTCGGCGCTGGTTTCGCCGCGAGCGAGGTCTGGGGCGATGGTCGGGGTCTCGGCCATGGCCAGCAGCTGCAGCAGGGCCACGCCGCTGGACGGCGGCGGCGGCACGCAGACGACATAGACGCGGAATGGCCGGCACAGGGCGTCGCGCTTGATCGGGCGGTAGGCGGCGAGGTCGGCCTGGGTCAGGGCGCCGGGGCGGGGCTCGGCCTGGACCGCAGCAATCATCTCATCGGCGATGGGGCCGGAGCGGAAGGCGGCGATGCCGTCGCGGGCCAGCGTCGTCACGGTGTCGGCGTAGGCCGGGTTCCGAAGGACGTCGCCCGCCTGATACCGCTGGCCGTCGGCCTTGGTGAAATAGGCATTGGCCCATTCGGTGCGGGCCTGGCCGCGCGTCAGGGCGATCATGCCGGCCAGGCGCGGGCTGACCACGAAGCCGTCGCGGGCCAGGCGCTCGGCCTCGCCGAACAGCTGGCTCCAGGGCAGGCGGCCGTGCTCGGCCTGCGCCATCGCCAGTGCTGCGACTGCGCCGGGCGCGCCGGTGGAGCGGCCGCTGAGGATGGCGTCGGGCAGGGAGAGCGGGCGGCCATTCTCGTAGAACAGTTCGGGCGTGGCGGCGGCGGGCGCGGTCTCCCGGCCGTCGTAGACGACGGTCTCGCCGGTCGCCGCGTCGAAGTGCATGAGGAAGGCCCCGCCGCCCAGCCCCGAGGACTGCGGCTCGACAAGGCCGAGCACCGCCTGGATCGCCACCGCCGCATCGACCGCCGAGCCGCCGCGCCGCAGCACATCGAGTCCCGCCTCGACCGCCAGGGGATTGGCGGCGGCGACGAAGGGGCCTCGGGCGGGGGGCGCGGCCGGGGCGCTGGGCGTCGGCGTCTGCGCCGGCGCGGGCCGGGCCGCGACCGAGGGCTGGCAGGCCGCCAGCGTCAGGGCCAGGACGGCGACCAGAGGACGGGCGAGGGCGGCGAGACGCATGAGGGGAAGTCCGGCGACGGGAAGGTCGTCCTCCGACCTAGGGGCCTCGCGCCGCCGCGCCAAGCCCGGAGCGGACCACGGGGGCGTCAAATCCGGGTTGCGTGGCCGGGGTCGAGCCGCTAAAGACCCGCCCTCGCCGTTCACGGCCGCGCACCCGTAGCTCAGCTGGATAGAGCACCAGACTACGAATCTGGGGGTCAGGAGTTCGAATCTCTTCGGGTGCGCCATTTTTCCTCCCCGGGAAATCCTGCGCCTGCGCGCTGTAACCGCAGCCCTGCCGCGCACGAAAAGCGCACGGCGGCTTTCGCATCGCCGCGCGGGGGCTATGCTTTCCTTTCCATGTCGGCCGCCGGCTTTGTAGATGACGCATCGACTCTGATCGACCCGCTGGGTCGGGCGGTTCGGTATGTGCGGCTGTCGGTGACGGATCGGTGCGATTTGCGCTGCGTCTACTGCATGGCGGAGCGGCAGAGGTTCCTGCCGCGAGACCGGGTGCTGTCGGTCGAGCAGCTGGATCGGCTGGCGTCCAGTTTCGTGCGGCTCGGGGCAAGGCGGATCCGGCTGACGGGCGGGGAGCCGCTGGTCAGGCGCGATGTGATGGATCTGATCGCGCGGCTGTCGCGGCATCTGGCGTCGGGGGCTCTGGAGGAGCTGACGCTGACGACCAATGGGACGCGGCTGGCCGAGCATGCGGCGGCTCTGGCCGCTCATGGGGTGCGGCGGGTGAATGTGTCGCTGGATACGCGTGATCCGGAGACCTATCGGCGGCTGACGCGGGGCGGGGATGTCGCGCGCGCGCTGGAGGGCGTCGCGGCGGCCAAGGCGGCGGGGCTGGCGGTCAAGATCAACGCGGTGGCGCTGGCCGACGACAATGCGGGCGAACTGGCCGAACTGATCGCCTGGGCGCACGGCGAGGGCCATGAGATCAGCCTGATCGAGGCCATGCCGATCGGCGAGATCGGGGCGGACCGGACGGCGCAGTTCCTGTCGCTGGCCGATGTGCGGCGAGGGCTGGAGGCGCGCTGGACGCTGACCCCGCTGGCCCGGCGGACGGCGGGGCCGGCGCGCTATGTGCGGGTCGAGGAGACCGGCGGGACGCTGGGCTTCATCACGCCGATGACCCACAACTTCTGCGGCGACTGCAACCGGGTGCGGGTGACCTGCGCCGGGCGGCTCTATCTGTGTCTGGGGCAGGAGGATCACGCCGATCTGGCCGGGGCGCTGGCCGAGGGCGGAGAAGCTGCGGTGGAGCGGGCGATCCGCGAGGCGGTGGCCAGGAAGCCTGGGGCGCATGACTTTCGCATCGCGGCGGCGGCGGCGCCCGCCGTCGTCCGGCCCATGTCGATGACGGGGGGCTGAGGGAGTGCCGCGCGTTCTGCTGTTCGGGGCCTTCGCCGACGTCGCCGGATGGCGCGAGCGGGAGGTGGAGGGGGCGACGACGGAGGCGCTGGTGGCGGTGCTGTCCGAGCATGAGGGGCTGGCCGAGCGGCTGGCGCGGCCGGGGCGGATGACGGTGGTCAACAAGGTGGTGGTGCGGGGCGACACGCCTGTGAGCGCCGACGACGAGGTGGCGTTCGCGCCGCCGGTGTCGGGGGGCTGAAGCCGTGGCGCGGCTGGAGGATGGGCCGCTGGATCCCGGCGCCCTGCTGGCGGGGTTTTGCGCCGGGCGGACCGCCGTGGGCGCGGTGGTCAGCTTCACGGGGCTGTGCCGGGCGGAGACGGACGGGCGGGCGGTCGAGACCCTGACGCTGGACGCCTGGCGGGGCTTCACCGAGGACGGCATGGCGGCGCTGGAGGCCGAGGCGCGGGCGCGGTTCGACCTGATCGACCTGCTGACGGTGCATCGGTGGGGGCAGGTGCGGCCCGGCGAGGCTATCGTCTTCGTCGCGGCGGCGGCGGCGCATCGGCGCACTGCGTTCGATGCGGCGGACTTCCTGATGGATCAGCTGAAGACGCGCGCGCCGCTGTGGAAGCGCGAGGATGGGCCGGATGGGCGCCGCTGGATCGAGCCTCGGGCTTCGGATCACGCCGATGCGGCCCGGTGGAAGACGGAGACAGGTCGATGAGCGATGCGGATGTGCTGCCGGCGCCGGGCGGAAAGCTGTTGCTGGACGAGGCGGTGACGCCGGTGCGGGTCGCGGTCCTGACCGTGTCGGACACGCGCGATGACGAGACCGATACCTCGGGCGCCATCCTGGCCGAGCGGGTGAAGGCGGCGGGGCATGGGCTGGCGGGCAAGGCCATCGTGCCGGACGACGTCGAGGCGATCCGGGCGGCGGTGCGAGGCTGGGTCGAAGCGGGGGCGGTCGACGCCATCATCACGACGGGAGGGACCGGGCTGACGGGGCGGGATGTGACGCCCGAGGCGCTGGAGCCGCTGTTCGACAAGCGGATCGAGGGGTTCTCGGTGGTGTTCCACACCGTCAGCTACCAGACCATCGGCCTGTCGACGCTGCAGTCGCGGGCGACGGCGGGGATCATCGGCGGCGTGTTCGTCTTCTGCCTGCCGGGGTCGAACGGGGCGGTGCGCGACGGCTGGGACAAGGTGATCCGCTGGCAGCTGGACAGCCGGCACCGGCCCTGCAACCTCGTGGAAATCATGCCCCGGCTGATGGAGACCTGAGATGGGATCGACGCTCACCCACGTTGACGCCGAGGGCCGGGCGCGGATGGTCGATGTGTCGGCGAAGGCCGAGACGGCGCGGGAGGCGCGGGCTGAGGGGCGCATCGTCATGGCGGCCGAGACCCTGGCGCTGGCCCTGTCGGGCGGGGGGCGGAAGGGCGATGTGCGGGCCGTGGCGGAGATCGCGGGGGTCATGGCGGCCAAGAAGACGGCGGAGCTGATCCCTCTGTGCCACCCCCTGCCGCTGGACGCGGCGGTGGTGTCGGTCGAGCCGAGCGCGGACGGGTCGGGGCTGACGGTCAGCGCGGTGACGCGGGCCACGGGACGGACCGGGGTGGAGATGGAGGCGCTGACGGCCGTGTCGGTGGCGCTGCTGACCCTCTACGACATGCTGAAGGCGGCGGATCGGGGCATGACCATCGAGGGGGTGCGGCTGCTGGCCAAGTCGGGCGGGGCGTCGGGCGACTGGACGGCGGCGGCGTGAGCCTGATGAGCGTGGAGGCGGCGCGCGAGGCGCTGCTGGCGGACGTCGCGCCGGCGGGTGTGCAGGGCGTGGCGCTGAATGACGCGGACGGGCGGTGGCTGGCCGAGCCCGTGCGCGCGGGCCGGGACCAGCCGCCGTTCGACGCCTCGGCCATGGACGGCTGGGCGGTGCGGACGGCGGACCTGGGCGGGCGGCCGCTGAGGATCGTCGGCGAGAGCGCGGCGGGCGCCGGCTTCGCGGGCGCGGTCGGGCCTGGGGAAGCAGTGCGCATCTTCACCGGGGCGCCGCTGCCGATGGGCGCCGACCGGGTGGTGATCCAGGAGGAGGCGAAGGTCGAGGACGGGCGGCTGGCAGTCGGGGCCGGGGCCCATGAGCCGACCTGGGTGCGCAGGCGTGGGGCGGACTTCGGGGCGGGGCAGGTGTTGCTGGCGGCGGGCGTGCGGCTGGACCCGTGGCGGATCGCGCTGGCGGCGGCGGCCGGGGTAGACGAGGTGACCTGCGCGCGGCGACCGCGCGTGGCCGTGCTGGCGGGCGGGGACGAGGTGGTCGCGCCGGGCGAGACGGCGGGGGCGCACCAGATCTTCGACGCGGCGGGGCCGGGCGTGGCGCGGGTCGCCGCGCGGGCGGGGGCGTCGGTAACCCGGCTGGCGCTCGTCGGGGATTCGCAAGGTCAGATCGAGGCGGCGTTGGCCGGGGCCGAGGCCGAGGTCATCGTGGTGATCGGGGGCGCGTCGGTCGGCGATCACGACCGGGTCAAGCCTGCGGCGCGGGCGCTGGGGGCGGCGTTCCGGGTCGAGGGCATCGCCATGCGGCCGGGCAAGCCGCTGTGGGGGGCGGTTCTGCCGGACGGGCGTAGGCTGTTGGGGCTGCCGGGCAATCCGGTGTCGGCGCTGGTGTGCGCGGAGCTGTTCCTGAAGCCGCTGCTGGCGGCGATGCAGGGTGGGGACGGGCGGCCGCTGATGGAGACGGCGCGGCTGGCCGAGCCTCTGGGGCCGAACGGGCCGCGCGAGCACTGGATGCGGGCGGTGCGGGTTCCGGGGCCGGAGGGAGAGGTGCGGGTGCGGGCTTTGCCGGATCAGGATTCGGCGATGCTGACGGTGCTGAGCGAGGCCGACGGGCTGATCGTACGGCCGCCCAGCGCTCCCCCGGCAGAAGTCGGTGAGCTCGTCCCCGTTCGCTGGTTGGATCGCGCCTCTTGACGGCGGAGTATGTTATTTCATAACGGTCGCGCTCTTCAGGAGGACCGTTGCTCATGACCGCTCTGCGAACCGCCCGCCCGCTTCTGCTCGCCGCCGTCAGCTGGACGGCGCTCGCCGGCGCCGCGGCCGCCCAGTCGGCCGGGCCGGTGCAGGACGACCGGCTGGACGACATCATCGTCACCGGCGCTCCCTTCGGCATCAGCCAGAGCGCCTCGGTCATCGCCACCACCGTGGTGGATGAGGAAGCGTTGGCCACCGCTCCGGCCGCGACGCTCGGCGACCTGCTGGCCGGCACACCGGGCCTTCGCTCCAGTTCCTTCGCGCCAGGCTCGACCCGTCCTGTCATTCGTGGCCTGACCGGACCGCGGGTCCAGGTCCTCACCAACGGCATCGGCCTTATCGACGCCTCTTCGGTCTCGCCCGACCACCAGGTCGCGGCCGACCCGGCCGAAGCCAACCGCATCGAGATCGTGCGCGGCCCCTCCACCCTCGTTTACGGCGGCTCGGCGATCGGGGGCGTGGTGAACGTGCTGGACGGCCGGATCCCCGAAGAGCTCCCCGAAGGCGGGGTCGACGGCCTGCTGGTCGCACAGGGCTCGACCGTCGACGAGGGCTCCTCCTTCGGCGGGCGCGCCGACATCGCGTTCGGCAGCTTCGTGCTGCATGTGGATGCGGTGACTAAGGAAGCGGACGACTACGAGATCCCGTCGTCGCCGATCTCTCAGAGGTTGGCGGACGCTGCGGGCGTCGATCGCGAGGACACCGGCGTCGTGCCCAACAGCTTCTCGGAACTGGACGCCTGGGGCGTCGGCGGGTCGTTCATCGGCGACCGGGGCTTCGCGGGCGTGTCCTACAAGGAGACCGACAGCACCTATGGCGTCGTGGCCGAAGAGGGCGTGTTCATCGAACTGGAGCAGCAGCGCTTCGACGCGCGCGGCGAGCTGCGCTTCGACGCGGGTCCGTTCCGGGCGCTGCGCGGCGCCTTCGGCCAAGCCGATTACACCCACACCGAGTTCGAGGACGTCGGCGAGCCTGGCACGGTGTTCGAATCCGACGGCTGGGAAGCGCGCGCCGACCTGATCCAGCGCGACCGCGACGGCTGGAACGGCGCCATCGGCGTCCAGGCCCTGTCGCGCGACCTCTCGGCCATCGGCGACGAGGCTTATATCCCCGCCAGCACGACGGACGAGGCGGGCGTCTATGCCGTCCAGCGCTGGGACCGCGACGGCTACGGCTTCGAGGGCGGGCTGCGCTACGACCGCCGCACGGTCTCGGCCACCCCGATCGGCGGGACGAGCGAGATCGAGCGCGAGTTCGACAACTGGTCGGCCTCCGCGGCGGTGTTCCTGCGCCCCTCCGACAACCTGTTCCTCGGCTTGAGCCTGGCGAGGAACGAGCGCGCGCCGTCGGAGACCGAGCTGTTCGCCGACGGGGTGCACATCGCCACGGGCGTTTATGAAGTCGGGGACGTTGATCTGGATACCGAGTCGGTCACGACCCTCGAAGGCACGCTCCACTACGACGCCGGCCGCCTGCGCGGCGACCTGCACGTCTACGCATCTCAGTACGACGGCTTCATCGACCTGCGCGACACCGGCCTGACCTTCGAGGAGGAGCATGACGGTGAGATCGAGGAGTTTCCGATCTTCGCCTATTTCCAGACCGACGCGGACTTCCGCGGCTTCGAAGCGGAGCTGGCCTATGATGTCTGGGTCGAGGGCGACCGGGCGGTGACGCTGGAAGGGGCGGTCGATTACGTCCATGCCGACACCGACCTGGGTCCGGCCTCGCGCATTCCGCCGCTGTCGCTGACCGGTCGCGTCAAGTACGGCTCGGGGCCGCTGGACCTGGGGCTGGAGGTCCGCCACGTCGCCGAGCAGGACGAGGTCGCGGAGTTCGAGCTGCCGACCGACAGCTACACGCTGGTCAATCTGTCTGGCGCATGGCGGCCGTTCGCGGACCAGGGCGTGACCCTGTTCGCCGAGGCCCGCAACCTGACCGACGAAGAGGCGCGCGAGCACGTCAGCTTCCTCAAGGACATCGCTCCCCTGCCGGGCCGCAATCTGCGCGTCGGCGTGGCCTACCGCTTCTGATCAGAGCGTCCGGACCATGTAGCGGGCATCGGGGCCATAGCTGGCCAATGGCGCCCGCAGTTCCGGCGAGGGATCCACCACGAAGCCATGCCGCGCCCAGAAGGGCTCGGCGTCGTTGACGGCGACGAGGGCGACGGCCGGCCAGCCGTCGCCCTTCGCCTGTTCGATCAGGGTCTGGATCGCCGTTCGGGCATGGCCGCCGCCGCGCGCCTCGGGCCGCAGGGCCAGGTCATGCAGGTAAAAGACGTCGGCGTCGGCATACCGCGCCGCCATCCGGCTGTTCAACGGCGGGATCGATCCGCGCCGCGAAGGATAGGCGATGACGTAGCCGAAAACGTCCCGGCCGTCGGTCAGGACGCGGCACCCTTCAGGATGCAACGCCAGCCGGTCGGCGAAGCAGTCGCGGTCCTCGAAGTGGTCGGGGAAGCCGACGGCGGCGACGGCGCACACGCCGTCGAGATCGTCCGCCGTCATGGCCCGCCAGGTCAGTCCGGGCATCGGCTGTTGAGCGGGGCGGAGCGGTAGGTCCAGGTCATGGACTGCGGCTGGCCGTTCGCCACGCCCTCGATCCGGCCGGTCAGGACGTCGCCCTCGCGGCTGTAGATGACGCGCTGGGGGAAGTCGTGGTCGGGGTTCTCGAACACGGCGCGGTTCGGCGCGGACTCGATCAGGGAGAAGGCCGTGGCGGGGACGCCGTTCGGCTGGGCTAGGAAGGCGAGGCGGCCGTCCACCGTGGCGATGCAGGTGAACTCGACCGAGCCCCGACCCGGGCGGCCGACCGTCAGGGTGACGCCCGCCATCACGCCGCCGCGCGGATCGCTCCAGGTTTCGGAGACCTCGCGGCCCTCATCGCAGCTCAGCCAGTAGCCTGCCAGCCAGGACACGTCGTCGATCGTCGCGGGCGCGGTCTGCAGGGCGAGGGCCGCGAGCAGGACGGGGGACATGGGCGGCCTCTCAGTTGACCTTGGCCGGGTCGGGCGGGGCGGGCGGAAGCGCCGCGCAGGGGACGCCGTCTTCCTTGAGCGCCTTGACCTCTGCGGGGGTGGCCTCGCCGTAGATTTCGCGCTTCTCGGACTTGCCTTCATGGATGGCGCGGGCCTCCTTGGCGAAGGCGTCGCCGACGTAGTCGAAGTTCTGCTCGACGTGGGAGCGGACCTCGCGGGCCATCTCCATCATCATGGTCTGCATCTTCTGCGCGACCTCGGGCGCGGGGGCGGTGCGCTTCGTGCCGGCGACGGCGGGGGCCATGATCTGCTTGGAGACCTGGCGCGAGCCGCAGAAGGGACATTCGACAAGGCCGCGCACGGACTGGTCGTCGTAGTCCGTCGAGGAGCCGAACCAGGCCTCGAAGCCGTGCTCGGCGTCGCAGTGGAGGGCGTAGCGGATCATTGCGGGGCGATGAACTCGCGGTCGTGGGTCAGGGCCGGGATCGCGGCGCGCGCGCGCGCGACCTCCGACAGATCGAGCGTGGCGTGCAGCACGCCGGGGTCGTCATGGTCAAGGTTCGCGATCACCTCGCCCCAGGGCGAGACGACGGTGCAGCGGCCCCAGGTATTCCTGCCGTCCTCGTGCTGGCCGCCCTGGGCGGGGGCGAGGACGAAGGCGCCGGTTTCGATGGCGCGGGCGCGCAGCAGGGTTTCCCAGTGGGCCTGGCCGGTCGGCACGGTGAAGGCGGCGGGCACGGCGATCAGGGCGGCGTTCGCCTTGGCCAACTGGCGGAACAGGTGGGGAAAGCGCACGTCGTAGCAGACGGTCAGGCCCAGCCGACCCCACGGCGTGTCGGCCACGGCCGCGGCGTCGCCGGGGCGGATAGTGGCGCTCTCGCGATAGGTCTCGCCGTTCGGCAGGTCGACGTCGAAGACGTGCAGCTTGTCGTAGCGGGCGACGATGGCTCCGGCGGTATCGATCAGCAGGGAGCGATTGGCGGCGCGGTCGTCGCCCGCATGGCCCGAACGCACGATGGCCGAGCCGATCAGCAGCCAAACGTCCAGCTCGGCGGCGAGCCGGCGCAGGCCCAGCACGCAGGGGTCCTGATCCTCCTCGGTGATGGCGGCGGCGCGGCGGTCGCGGCGCTGTTCGAGCAGGTTGGTCCCCTCGGGCGTCAGGATCAGCTTCGCGCCCTCGGACGCCGCCTGTCGGATCAGGGGCTCGACGTGCTCAAGGCCCGCCTCGGCCGTGGCCGGGGTGCGGGCCTGGATCAGGGCGACGGGCAACCCCGACATGCTCAGGCGGCCAACAGGGGGTCGAGCTCGCCCTTGCGGTCGAGCGCGTGCAGGTCGTCCGACCCGCCGATGTGGCGGCCATCGATGAAGATCTGGGGAAAGGTCATCCGGCCACCCGACTTCTCGACCATCTCGGCCTTCTTCGCCGGATCGAACGAGGCGACGATCTCGGTGAAGTCGACGCCCTTGCGGTCCAGCAGACCCATGGCGGCGATGCAGTAGGGGCAGCCGGGCTTGGTGTACATCACGACGTCGGCCACGGCGGAAACTCCTAAATAACTGAGGCGATATCGGACTATGTAGGCGGTTCGCGCGCGGTTCGCACCCTCGCCACCACCGCCAGATCGACCGCGCGGGCCCCGGCGTCCAGCAAGGCCGTGGCGCAGGCCTCGGCCGTGGCCCCGGTAGTCAGCACGTCGTCGACCAGCAGGATGCGACGGCCCCGCACGCGCCGGGCCCCCGCTTCGGTCACGGCGAAGGCGGACTTGACGTTCAGGCGTCGGCCGCGGGCGCTGCGGCCGCCTTGCGTCTCGGTGGCGCGGGCGCGGATCAGGGCGTCGGGCAGGTAGTCGCGTCTCGCCTCGCGGGCCAGCGGCCGGGCGATCTCGGCGGCCTGGTTGAAGCGGCGCGTCAGCAGGCGTCCGGGATGCAGCGGCACCGGCGCGATGGCATCGGCGGCCTCGGTCAGGGGGGCTGCGGCGCGCGAGAGCCAGCGGGCGAACAGAGAGGCGAACTGCTGCTGGTCGCCGTGTTTGAACTTGAGGATCAGGCCGCGCGAGGCCGGGTCGTAGACGCAGGCCGCCCGGCACCGTTCGAAGCGATAGGGCTTGGCGAGGCACGCCGCGCAGCGGTCCGAGGCGAAGTCGCCGCCGTCGTATTCGAAGGCCGCGCCGCAGCCTTCGCAGACGGGATCCTCGAGAAAGATGACGCGGCTCCAGACGTCCGGCGTCAGGCCGGCTTGCGCCGTAGCCTCGGGGCTGTCGTGGGCGAGGGGCGGCAGGATCAGGTCGGTCAGGCCGCGCGCGAAATCACGCAGGACCGGCGCGGCCCGCGCCCGCCCGGCTTCCCATCGCTCCCTCCAGCCCCCATCCTGATGGCGCATGAGCGCGTCCGGTCCCCCCGTCATCTTCGATCCCCGCCGCCGGGCGGCGAGGCTGGCCCGCGCCTCGCGGCGGTTCGCCGGGGCCGACTTCCTGCATCGCCGCGCCGCCGAGAACGCCGTCCAGAGCCTGGAGGCGACCTTGCGGGAGTTTCCGGTCGCCGTCGACCTCTCGGCTTTCTCGGGGCCATTCGCCGAGGTGCTGGCGGGTTCGGACGCAGCGGACCGGGTGGGCGCGCCGACATCCCTGGCCGACGCGGGTCTGGCCGCCGATCCGGGCGCAGCGCCCCTGCCGGTCGCGGAGGGGTCCGCCGATCTGATCGTGTCGCTGATGACGCTGCACTGGGCCAACGACCTGCCCGGCGCTCTGACCCAGATCCGGCGCGCGCTGAAGCCGGACGGCCTGTTCCTGGGGACGCTGCTGGGCGCGGGCACGCTGAAGGAGCTACGGGCAGTCCTGACGGAAGCCGAGCTCGAGCTGCGCGACGGGGCCAGCGCGCGGGTCTCGCCGTTCGCCGACGGGTTCGACGGGGCGGGGCTGCTGCAACGGGCCGGATTCGCCCTGCCGGTGGCGGACGTGGATCGGGTTACGGTGCGCTACTCCGGCCTGCCCGCGCTGGTGCGCGATCTGCGCGGCACGGGGGAGACCAACGTGCTGGCCGGACCGATCCGGCCGCTGAACCGGGCGATCCTGACCCGGGCGGCGAGCCTGTATGCTGAGCGATACGCCGACGCCGACGGGCGCATTCCGGCGACGTTCGAGATCATCCATCTGGCGGGATGGGCGCCGCACGAGAGCCAGCCGAAGCCTCTGAAGCGCGGATCGGCCAAGGTGCGGCTCGCCGACGCCCTGGGGGTCGTCGAGCACGGCAAGGGCGGCTGACGCCCTAGATCGCCGCCGCGATGGTCGCGCTGATATAGTCGAACATGGCGGTGGCCCGGCTGGCGAACAGGGTCACCGCCGTGATGATCACCAGAAAGATCAGGCCGCAGATCAGGCCATACTCGATGGCGGTCGCGCCCCGTTCGTCCGTGAGGAAACGGCGGATCAGCGGGATCATCGGCGGCCTCCGGACCTAGAGCAGGTCGCGCAGCCAGGCGACCAGGGGCGCGTCGGCGGGCGGCATGGGATAGGCCGCCAGTCCTGACGGCTTCACCCAGGCCAGTTCGGGATGCTCACGCGCGGTGACCACGCCCGACCAGCGTCGGCACAGATACAGTGGCATCAACAGGTGAAACGAATCGTAAGCGTGGCTGGCGAAAACGAACGGCGCCAGGCAGGCCTCGGTGACGTCGATGCCGAGTTCCTCCTTCAGTTCGCGCATCAGGGCCTGTTCGGGCCGCTCGCCGGGCTCGACCTTGCCGCCCGGAAACTCCCACAGACCGGCCAGCGCCTTGCCCTCGGGCCGTTTGGCGATCAGCACCCGGCCGTCGGCGTCGACGAGGGCGCAGGCGACCACGAGAACGGTCGGAAGGGGGGAGGGGGCGTCGGTCATGGCGGGCGATTATCGGGCCGCTCACGGTTCCGCAATCATTGGACACACAGTGTGGCCGCCGTGACCTTGCGGATCGTGGCCGCAATGGGGCAAGTCGTTTCGCCTTTCCTTCCCTCTAAGCGTTCGCCGGTTTCTCGACCCTCATGGCCGCCAGTCCCCTGACCGACGCCCTCGCCAGCCCCGAGGTGCAGGCCTTCGCCAGCGGCTTTCCGGTGCTCGTCCTGCATCTGGTCGCGACGCTCGGTCTGCTCGCCGGCGGGGCGGTGATCTACGGCCTGCTGACGCCTTGGAAGGAGATCGCCCTGATCCGCCAGGGCAACGCCGCTGCCGCCGTCGCCTTCGGCGGGGTGCTGCTGGGGCTGGCCATTCCGCTGGCGGTGTCGCTGTCGGTGTCGACTTCGGTCCGGGACATCCTGCTGTGGGGTGTGGCGACGCTGATCCTGCAACTGCTGGCGTTCCGGGTGGTCGATCTGGTCCTGACCGGACTGCCCCAGCGCATCCAGGAAGGCGAAGTCTCCGCCGCTGTCCTGCTGGTCGCCGCCAAGATCGCCACGGCGCTGATCCTCGCCGCCGCCCTGACGGGCTGAGGCGGGCATGGCCGGGATGCGTCCGCCGGACTGGCTGGTCTACGGCGGCCTTCTGGCCGTGGTGCTGGTGTTTTCGCTGAGCCGTCGCGAGAACGCCGACGCCCCGCCCGCGCCGCCGCCCCCCGACGAGGTCGAGGGCGCCTTGCTGGGCCCGATCACGCCGTTCGACCCCTCCGTCACCGTGACCACGCCGGACATGCCCTTCGTCCCGGCGGCGGGCACGGCCTTTTCCATCGCCGGGCAGGGCCGCTGGCTGACGGCGCGCCATGTGGTCGAGGGATGCCGCAGACCGGCGCTCGTGGTCGGCGGAGGCCGGGCGGTCTCGGCTGATGTGCGGCTGGCCCCGCGCGCGGACATCGCATTGCTGATCACTGCCGGTGGGCCGCCCGCCGTGCCGGTGACGACCAGCGAGCCGCTGCGCATCGGCCAGCGCGCCTTCCATCCGGGCTATCCGCAGGGCAAGCCGGGCGAGGTGACGTCGCGGCTGCTGGGGCGTGAGGTGTTGAAGGTGCGGGGGCGCGGGGCACGCGACGAGCCGGTTTTGGCGTGGGCCGAGGTCGGGCGGACGGAAGGGCTGGACGGGACCCTGGCGGGACTGTCCGGCGCTCCGGCGCTGGACCGGGCGGGGCGGGCGATCGCAGTGACCATCGCCGAGGCGCCGCGCCGGGGCCGGGTCTACACCACCTCGCCGGACACGCTCGGCCCCGCCATCCGGGGGGAACAGCGCGCCGATGAGCCGGTGCTGGGCGAGCCGGTGACCATCGACAACTATGGCCGGGTCGCCGACGATCTCCGACGCGACCTGCGCGTGGCCCAGGTGGTGTGCCTGTCGGCCTGATGCGTCTTCCAGTCGACCCTCAGCTCTATGTCGCCTTCTGCGGCGTCATGGCGGTGCTGGCGGTGACGCCGGGGCCGGCGAACCTGTTCTCCATTGCTACAGGCATGGAGCGGGGCCGCCGCGCGGTGCTGCTGGCCGTGGCCGGCATGAACGTGGCGACGCTCGTCTGGTTCGGGGCGGCGGCCTTGGGGCTGGGCGCGCTGGTCACGGCGTTTCCGGAGGCGTTCCGCTGGATCGCTATCGGCGGCGCCGTCTACGTCGGATGGCTGGGCGTCTCTTCGATTCGAAGCGCGCTGAAGCCGGCCTCGCCATCTGGCGGCGAAGCGCGCGCGGTGCAGACGCGGCGGCCCGCCTTCGTTGACGGATTTCTGGTGCAGCTGGCCAATCCCAAGGCGGTCCTGTTCTTCACGGCCGTGCTGCCGCCGTTCCTGGATGTGGACCGGCCCGCCGCGCCGCAGCTGGCCCTGTTCGCTGCGGCGGTTATCCTCATGGACGTGATCACCATGACGACCTACGGTTTTGGTGGAGCGGCGCTGGCCCGCCGTATGGACCAGCCCCGCTTCCGGCGATGGTTCGGCGTGATCGTCGGCCTGTTGCTGCTGACGGCCGCCGTGCTGATTGTCTCGCGTTTATAGGGACTTGTGCGTCCCCGGAACGGCGTCGTTCATGCGCCGTTCAGGTCGGAAGGCCCAGTGTCCGCCACCCTCCGGAGCGTACTCATGAAAACCCAATCCATCCTGATGGTCGCCGCCGCAGCGCTCGCGCTCTCGGCCTGCGCGACCTCCACGCCTTACGCCCCCGCCGGCTTCAACGGCCAGCGCGGCGGATATGCCGAGCAGCGGCTCGAGACCGACCGCTACCGCGTCAGCTTCGCCGGCAACTCGGTGACCTCGCGCGAGCAGGTCGAGATGAGCCTCTTGCTGCGCGCCGCCGAGCTGACCGTAGAGAACGGCTACGACTGGTTCTCGACCGTCGAGCGCGCGACCGATCGCGACGTGCGCTACCAGGCCTTGCCCGATCCCTTCTACCGGCCCTACAGCCCGTTCTGGGGGCCGTCGTGGCGCTACTATCACCGCGGCTACTGGAGCCGCTGGAACGACCCCTTCTGGGGCCGCAGCGACTTCGACGTGCGCGAGATCGACCGCTTCGAGGCCAATGCGGAGATCGTGCTGGGTCGTGGGACGAAGCCGGCGGGCGATCCCAACGCCTTCGACGCGCGCGAAGTCATCGCCAACCTCGGCGCACGTGTAACGCGGCCGATGTAAAGGAGGTTCTAGGGGCTAGGTTCTAGGGAAGCCGTGCTGCTGCAAACGCATAGCCCCTAGAACCTAGAACGTCGAACCTCGCCCCTAACCCACCCTCGGGTTCTTCAGCCGCCGCTTGTTGGCGTGGGTGGCCGGCGCCGTGCCCAGCGCCTCGGGGATTTCGCCCTTGAAGTAGAAGCGCTGCCAGGCCTCCTTGGCCGCGTCGGGGTCGCCGGACGCCAGCCGGGTGTTGAAGTCCGTCCGCTGGCGGTTCCAGGCCTCGAACTGGCCCTTCATCACCGGGTTGGACTCCAGCGTCCGGATCACCGGCTGAACGGCCTCCATCTTCCGGTGCTCGATCAGGTGGATGAAGCAGAAGGGCTCGCCCTTCTCGAACTTCACGCGGCCCGGCCGGGTGAACAGCCAGTTCATGGTGAAGGGGAACGGCAGCCAGTCCGTTTCGATCAGCCCGACCAGGGGCTGGATGCCGTCCTTCATGTGGTTGGGCGAGCCCGAGCAGATCATCCCCCAGCCCGGCGGCGTGCGGAACAGATACTGCGGGTGCATGGTCAGGACCCCGCGCGAGAAGTGCGAGGTAACGAAGTGGTCCAGCTCCGGCTGATGCCGCTCGGGCGTGATGGTGATGTCGTTCTGCGACGGCCCGCCGTTCCACTCCGCCGTGAAGGTGAAGGGGCAGAGCAGCTCCCACCCCGTGGTGTTGGCCATGGTCAAGGGCAGGCAGCGATAGGGATGGCGGCTGGCGAAGGCGTCCATCCAGTTCCGTGACTGGCGGCCGGGCACCAGGTCCGGCGGCCGCGACGACATCGGGTAGCATTCCAGTTCCACGAGGCGACGTCCTTGGGCTAAGCGGGTCGTGTCGTCTTCCTATCGGCCCGCCCATGACCGCTCAACCGCCGCATGATCGAGACAGCCTGCTCGCCTTCCTGGCCGAACGGGGCATCGACCAGACGACCCACGATCACCCGGCGGTCTTTCGCGTCGAGGAGGGGCTGGAGCTGAAGGCCGCCATGCCGGGCGCCCACACCAAGAACCTGTTCCTCAAGGACAAGAAGGAGCGGCTGTGGCTGATCTCGGCCCGGCAAGACACGGTCATCGACCTGAAGGCGGCGCCCAAGCGGATCGGCTCAGACCGACTGTCGTTCGGCAACGAGGCCCTGATGTGGGAGACGCTGGGGGTGCGGCCGGGGTCGGTGACGGCGCTGGGGCTGGTCAACGACGTCAACCGGCGCGTGACCTTCGTGCTGGACCGGCGGCTGTGGGAGGCGGACATCGTCAACTTCCACCCCCTGACCAACACCGCGACGACGGCGCTGACGCAGGATGGGTTCCGGCGGTTTCTCGACGCGATCGGGCGCGAGGCGATGGTCGTCGACTTCACCGCTTGAGTCTTCGCCGCCGCGCGACCATCTGTCGGCTCTCGCGTTACACGCCGACAGGATGACCCCACGATGAGCCTCGCCGACCCGACCGCAGCCGGAAACGACGACCTGATCAAGGAGGGCTCGGACGCCGGCTTCATGGCCGACGTGATCGCCGCCTCGAAGCAGCAGCCGGTCATCGTCGACTTCTGGGCGACCTGGTGCGGGCCGTGCCGGACCCTGACGCCGATCCTGGAAAAGCAGGTCCGGGCCGCCGGCGGCGCGGTCAAGCTGGTCAAGATCGACGTCGACAAGAACCCGGCCTATGCGGGCCAGCTGCGGGTGCAGTCGATCCCGACCGTCTACGCCTTCGTCAACGGCCAGCCGGTCGACGGCTTCCAGGGGGCGCTCCCCGAAAGCCAGGTCAAGGCCTTCATCGAGAAGCTGACGGGCGGATCCTCGGCCAATTCCGACGTGGAGCAGTTGCTGGCGCTGGGCGAGGAATCGCTGGGCCTGTCGGACTTCGGCGGCGCGGCCCAGGCCTTCGCCCATGTCCTGACCCTGGAACCCGAGAACGAGAAGGCCATCGCCGGCATGGCGCGGGTCTATCTGGCGGGCGGCGACGCCGATCAGGCGCGCCAGACCATCGCCATGGCCCCGGCCGACTCCAAGGACCCCTCGGTGGTCAGCGTCCGCGCTCAGCTGTCGCTCGCGTCCGGGGCCGAAACCGGGGAGACCGCCGAACTGCAGGCCAGGGTCGCCGCCGATCCGAACGAGCATCAGGCGCGCTATGACCTGGCGCTCGCCCAGGCCGCCTCGGGCGATCTGAAGGGGGCGGTCGACAGCCTGCTGACCATCGTCCAGGCCGACCGCGAATGGAACGAGCAGGCGGCGAGGAAGCAGCTGCTGGTCGTGTTCGAGGCCGCGGGCCTGACCTCCGACATCGCCAAGGACGGGCGCCGCCGTCTGTCGTCCATCCTGTTCGCGTAGGGGTCAGCGATGGCGCAGGGCTATGTGAAGGCGGTCGATCTGCCCCAGGTGATCCCTGTGTTTCCCCTTCCGGGGGCGATCCTGCTGCCGCGCGGGCAGCTGCCGCTGAACATCTTCGAGCCGCGCTATCTGAACATGATCGACGACGCCATGGCGGGCGACCGGATCATCGGGATGATCCAGCCCGTCGGCGGGCCGCGCCGCCTGCCCAGCCTCTCGGCCGTGGGCTGCGCCGGGCGGATCACCACCTTCGCCGAGACCTCGGACGGGCGGTATCTGATCACGCTTACGGGCGTGGCGCGTTTCCGGGTGGCGTCGGAGCTGCCGGTCCAGACGCCCTATCGCCAGGTACGCGCGGCCTTCCAGCCGTTCGAGGCCGACCTGACCGCCCCGACTGGCGGCGAGGGCTTTGACCGCGAGGCGTTCCTGGGGGCGCTGAGGCACTACCTGGAACGGCGCCAGCTGGAGATCGACTGGGAAACAGCGGAGGCCGCGCCTCAGGAGGCCCTGGTCAACAGCCTGTCCATGGCCCTGCCGTTCGAACCGGCGGAGAAGCAGGCGCTGATGGAATCGCCGACGCTGGAAGACCGGGTCGAGGTGCTGACGGCGCTGATGCGGATCGACGCCGCCGAACCCGGCGACGGGGACAGCCAGACCTCGATGCAGTAGGATTTCGAGATGCGGTTTCTGTTGAAGGACGGCTGGGTACGCGTCCTCTTGACGATTGCTCTCCTCCTCGCCCTCTCTTGGGCATCGGAAGTCTTTACAGGACCCTCGGACCTCTCGCTCTTCGGACAGCTCTTCCTCGGTCCGTTTGTAGGACTGATCTTCGCTCGATCACTCTTCGTCTGGTCACGCCTCTTTAGAACCTGACGCATCCACGCGAGCGTTAATCCAGCGCGCAGATACTCGGCAGGCCGCGCAAGCCGCCGGCGTGATCCAGGCCATAGCCGACGAGGAAGCGGTTCGGCGCCTCCCAGCCGACGAAGTCCGGCTCGGGCGCGCGCGGCAGGGGCCAGGGCTTTCGCGCGAAGACGCAGGTCAGAACTTCGGCGGCACCCGCCTCTTTCGCCAGCCGAACGGCCTCGGCGAGCGAAAGGCCGGTGTCGAACACGTCGTCGAGGATCAGCACCTTGCGGCCGGTGACCGGGCGTTGCAGGGGCGCGCGCACGTCGATGGCGCCCCGGCTCTCAGTCTCGTCCCCATAGGAAGCCAGCCACAGGGCGTCGAACCGCACATTCCGGCCCAGCCGCGACAGGGCCCGGGTCAGGTCGGCGGCGAACCAGAGGCCGCCGGTCAGCAGGACGACGGCGACCGTCTCGTCATCGACATGGGGCGCGACGCGCGCGGCGAGGTCGGCGACGACGCGGGCGACCTCGGCTTCGGGCAAGAGGACAGTCGGCGAGGCGGGGGTTTCGGCCATGGGCGCCGGATAGCGCCTTGGCGCCGTCGCTGTCGATAGGCGCTAGTGGTGCGCGGCCTCGGCGGCGTGGCTGGTGTCCGCGATCGGCTGGGCGTCGATCGGCTCGGCGTGGGCCGTGGGCGCGGCCTCGATGATGGCGGGGCGCAGGCCGTGGTTGTCGGCCTCGGGACGTGGGCGGTCGTGACCGGCGGGGGCGGCATGGTCGTCGCCGTGATCGTCTGCGGCGGCAGCGGGTTCATCGTGATCGGCGGCGGGCGTCGTGCCGACGAAGTGGACGCCCACGTCGACGCCCTTGGCCCCCGGATCGCGGATCATGGCGGCGAAGCCCTGGACTCCGCCGGGCAGCACGGGCGCCCCGTCCAGCTCGATGACCGCATGCCCGACCTCGGCGCCGTGATCGTCCAGCAGGGCCACGCGCACCGGCGGCGGCAGGATCTCGCGGCCCCGGACGTTCCTCAGAGCGCCCGACACCATGACCATGTCGGGCCGGTCCAGCATGGCCTTGGCGGTGACGGCCTCGAACTCCAGGCCCGTGGGGTTCACGGGGGTCCCGACCATGGCGTAGGCGGCGGCCGCGCGAGGCCACAACTCCACCACCTCGACGCGGAACAGCCAGCTGCCCGCGAGAATCCCGACGAAGACACTAGCCAGGCCCGCCCAGACGGCGCCGTGGGTGGCGGCGCGGCGCACGCGGCGCTGCTGCTCGGCGCGAGCGCGGAACGCCTTGGGCAGTTCGGGCGCGGGTGTTTCAGGCGCGACGGGCGGCGGCTCGGAGGTCGCGACCACCTTGACGGACTCGGCCACGGCGGGCGCGGTCGCCTGCAGCGTCAGGGGCTCCTCGGCCGTCGCGTGCCAGACGTGGGCGCAGGACTGGCAGCGGACCTTGCGCCCGCCAGACGGAATGGCGTCGTCGGGGGCGAAATAGCTGGTGGCGCAGGACGGGCAGGTCAGTATCATGTTCGCTGACTATGCGAGGCCGATCCCTCGGCCCCCTCCCATCGGCGCGCTTCCACGCCGTTCCTGACGACTAGACACCGATGCCCCGAACGCGCCGCCCGGCCGCCGATCCCGCGCCCTCGCCCGAGACCGTCCGCCTGACGGGTGTCGGATTCGGCTATGCGGAACGCCCGGACGTGCTTTCGGACATCTCGCTGATTCTGCCTTCCGGCTCTTTCCACTTCCTTACCGGGGCATCGGGATCGGGGAAGTCCAGCCTGCTCAAGCTCATCACCCTGTCGGAGCGGCCCAGCGCGGGCCGAATCGCTCTGTTCGGCGAGGACGCGACGCAGGTCTCCGCCAAGGACCGGCCCCGGTTCCGGCGGCGCATGGGGGCGGTGTTCCAGGACTTCCGCCTGCTGGATCATCTCAGCGTCTTCGACAACGCCGCCCTGCCGCGTCGCCTGCGGGGCGACAAGCCCGCCGACTATGGCCCCGACGTCGAGGAGATGCTGGCCTGGGTCGGTCTGGGCGACCGCATGGGCGAGCGGCCGACCAGCCTTTCGGGCGGAGAAAAACAGCGCCTCGCCATCGCCCGCGCCGTCATGGCCCAACCCGAGCTGATCGTCGCCGACGAGCCGACCGGCAGCGTCGATCCCGTCATGGCCGAGAAGCTGCTGAAGCTGTTCCAGTCGCTGAACAAGCAGGGCGTGACCGTCCTGATCGCCAGCCACGACGAGGCCCTGGCCCAGCGCTCCGGCGCGACCGTGCTGCGGCTGACGGACGGGCGGTTGACAACGGCCCCGAGGGCGCGCGCGGCATGATCCGCTGGTCGACGCTCTTCGGGCCGGTCGAGGCCGCGTCCGCGCCGCCCGAGCGCGACCTGCTGCCCCGCGACGGGGCGGGCGAGCGGTGGCTGGGCGGGGTTATCGCGGTGCTTTGTCTCGTGGCCTGCCTGGCGGGGCTGGGCGCGCTTTCGGCCGAGCGGGCGGCGGGCGGCTGGGCCCGCGAACTGAGGGGCGAGGCCACGGTTCAGGTCCGGCCGGGCGTGGGGGAGACCGGCGACGCCGCCGCCGCCCGCGCCGCCGAGGCGCTCGCGGGCGTCACGGGCGTGGAAGAAGCCGCGGCCATGGATCGGGCGACGGCGGAGACGCTGCTCACCCCCTGGATGGGTGAGGCGGCGTTGGAGGACATTCCCCTTCCGCATCTGGTCACCGTGCGGCTGGACGACGACGCGCCGGCCAGCGCGCTCGTGCTCGGCCGGGCGCTAGCCGAGGCCGGCATCGACGCCACAGTGGACGACCACAGCCTGTGGCGCGGCGAGGTGGAGCGGTCCGCCGCCACGGTGACGCTGCTGGCCATCGCGGCCTTTCTGGCCGTGGCTGGGGCGACGGCGGCGGCCATCATCCACGCCGTGCGGGCGGGGGTGGAGGCGCGGCGAAGCGTGATCGAGACGCTCAGCCTGTCGGGAGCGACCGACGACGCCGTAGTGGGGCTGTTCCAGCGGCGGTTCGCCCGGCTGGCCTTGGTCGGAGGGGCGGCGGGGGCCGGAGTTGCCTTGGCGCTGGCGGCGCTGGTGCGGTTCCTGGGCGGGGGCGAGGGGCTGAGCCCAGCCCTGCCGCTGGCCTGGAGCGATCTTCTGATCCTCTCGCCAACCCCGGTGGTCGCGGCTACGGTGGCGCTTGTCGCGGCGCGGCTGGCGGCGGGGCGGGCGCTGTCGCGGCTTGGCGGCGGCGACGCCGGCCGGTAGGGGGAAACGATGAAGTTTCTGGCGCTTATCGGGATCGTCGCCCTGATCTGGCTGGTGGGGCTGTTCGCCTTCGCCGAGCGGGTGCGCAGCCTCGCGCCCGCGACGGAGCCCGAGCGCGCCGACGCCATCGTGGCCCTGACCGGCCCCTCGGCCGAGCGCGTCAACGCCGCCATCCGCCTGCTGGAACAGGACAAGGGCGAGCGCGTGCTGATCTCGGGCGTCAACCGCGAGGTGCGCCGCGAGGAGCTACGGGCCCTGACGCCCGGCTCCAACCGCCTGTTCAACTGCTGCGTCGATCTGGGCTTCGAGGCCGAGACGACCACCGGCAACGCCGCCGAGATCGCCGCCTGGACCCGCTCCAAGGGCTATGACAGCCTGATCGTGGTCACGTCGGATTACCACATGCCGCGCTCGCTGATGGAGATTCGCAGCGCCGCCCCTGGGGTGGAGCTGACGCCCTATGCGGTCGAAACGCCGTCGCTGGACGACAGCCGCTGGTGGCGGGCGGCGGTGACCGCACGCCGGATGACGCTGGAGTACATGAAGTATCTGGCCGTCATGGGCCGGGTAACCTGGGATCGCGTCACCGGCGAGGGCGCCGAAGCGGACGCGCCCGCGCAGGCCCAGGAGGCGGCGGCGTCTTGACCACCCTGCGGTCGCTCCTGTTCGTCGCCTGGCTGTATCTATCGATGGCGATCTTCGCCGTCGGCCTGTCGCCCGCGCTGATCCTGCCGCACCGCTACGCCATGGCCGTGATCCGGGCCTGGGCGCGGTTCGTGCTGTTCGGGCTGCGCTGGATCGCGGGCGTGCGGGTCGAGTTCCGGGGACTGGAGCACCGACCGGTCGGCCCCGCCTTCGTCGCGGCCAAGCATCAGGGGATGCTGGACGTCATCGTGCCGTTCCTGATGCTCGACGATCCCTGCATCGTGATGAAGAAGGAGCTGGCGATCCTGCCCTTTTTCGGCTGGTTCGCGCTGAAGACGAAGATGATCGTGGTCGACCGCGAGGCCGCGGCCAAGGCGCTGAAGGACATGGTGCGGCAGGCGCGGGAACGGCTGGGCGAAGGCCGCCAGATCGTCATCTTCCCCGAAGGCACGCGCGCCGTTCCCGGAGCGGCGCCGGACTACAAGCCGGGAGTAGCGGCCATCTATCGCGATCTCGCCATGCCGTGCACGCCGGTCGCCACGAACGCGGGCCTGTACTGGCCGGCTCACGGGTTCCGCCGAAACCCGGGCGTCGCAGTCTATGAGTTCCTGCCGCCCATTCCGGCCGATCTGAAGCGTGGACCGTTCATGGCCGAGCTGGAGAGCCGGATAGAGACCGCCTCGACGCGGCTTCTGGCCCCGCCTCAGGCCTGAGCGCGGCGGAAGCGGCTGGGGCTCAGCCCCGTGGCGGCCCGAAAGGCCCGGGCGAACCGGCTGGGGCTCTCGTATCCGACGGCGGCGGCGACGTCGGTGATGGACTGCTGGGTCTTCTCCAGCAGGGTCTGGGCGACGGTCAAACGACGCAGACGGATCCATTCGCCCGGCGGTGCGCCCATCGAGGCCTTGAACGCACGGGCGAAGTGGAAGGGCGACAGACCAGCGATGTCCGCCAGCTCGGTGGTCTTCAACCGCTGATGCAGGCGCGGTTCGATATGGTCCTTCAGCGCCGCCAGCTGGCGCGCCGTCAGGCCCCCGCGCAAGGCGTCTCTCGACCGCGTCCGGGCCGTTCGCACGAGCGTCAGGAGCAAGGTCCGCAACAGACTTTCATTGTAGGCCGCGTCGTCTGCCGACGCCGGATCGGCCAGCTGTTCCACCAGACCAGTGACGACCGGATCGACGAGCACCCGCCCGCGCAGGGGCGCCAGGGGACAGCCTTCATCCGTCACCCCGAACCGAAGGAAGGTCTCGACCCCGACCGTCAGAAGCAGGATCTCCTGAGCGGCGTGGGCCGCCAGCACCGCCTCTCCGCCCGCGGGCGCCAGCGTGTAGTAGTCCGGCGCCACGCAGGCCTTCAGCCGCGCCGGGTCCGGGCGCTCCATCGACCGCTCACGCGCGATCAGGTTGATGCGGACGGCCAAGGCCATCGCCGCGCCCGCGCCCACGGTGACCGTCCCGTTGGGCCGCGTCAGCCGGCTGAGCGTCGCGCCTTCGCCCAATCCAGCAACATCGAGCCGGGTCCAAGCAGGATCGGGCGCGCACGCCGCCCCGCATTGAGAGACGGTCCCGCGCCCGCTCGACGGGTCGCCACAAGGGGATATCGAAGATGCGTCAGCCATTGCTTGCCCTCGCCGCCGCCATCCTGCTCGCCTCGGCCGCAACGACCACCCACGCTCAGACCGCCACAACCCAGAACAGCACGGCGCCCGCCGCGCTCGCAAGGCCCGCGCTGGATGACACGGTGCTGATCTACGTCGACTACGTCACCGGCCTGGACAATCTGATCAACACCATCCCGCGCGCCCAATTCCGGAACAACATCACCGCCTTCGCCAAGTTCAACCCGCTGTTCCGGGTGCCGACGATCGTGCTGGGCGAGGAGAACGACTACTACGGCACCTTCCTGCCCGAGATCACCGAGCATGTGACCCACGACATCCACCGGTTCAACCGGACCCAGGTGTCGGGCTACACGCCGGAACTGGCCGCCTGGCTGGCGTCCACGGGCCGCAAGACGATCGTGATCGGCGGCATCTCGATCGACAACTGCACCCTGCACACCACGCTCGACCTGCTGCGCAACGGCTACAAGGTCTACGTCATCACCGACGTCTCGGGCTCCAACAGCCCGATGGCCGAGGCCGATGCCATCCAGCGGATGCGTGACGCGGGCGCGGTGACCGGCGGCTGGCTGTCGATCCTGACCGATCTGGGCCAGGACTTCGCCAACCCTCAGTACGGACGCGGCATGATGGGGATCATCCAGGCCCACTGGCCGGCCTCGACCATCGGCACGGTCAGCGACAGCACGCCCGACGGCCACGGCCTGCAACTGCCGGCCGGATACTGACGAAGCGACGGCGCGGCCCCGGCCGGGACCGCGCCGTCAGCTCGCGGCGAATTCGCTCAGGGCATCGATGACCGCGCGGTTCTGGTCCTCGGTGCCAACCGTGATGCGCAGGCCGTCGTGGATGCCGTAGCCGCCGACCTGGCGCACGATGATGCCCTTAGAGTTCAGATAGTCGTTGGCGGCGGCCGCGCTGCGCTTCTCGTCCGGGAAGAGCACCAGGATGAAGTTGCCCGCCGACGGCAGGACGGTGAAGCCGAAGCCGCGGATCGCCTGGGTCAGGCGCGGCCGCCAGGTCTGGACCAGCTCGCGCGACGCCTTCTGGTGGGCCTCGTCAGCGAGGGCGGCGGTCGCCGCCTCGATGCCGGGGACCGAGACGTTGAAGGGCAGGCGGATGCGATCGACCGCTTCCGCGACATGCAGAGGCGCATAGCCGAAGCCGATGCGAAGCCCGCCCAAGCCGTGAATCTTGGAGAAGGTGCGCGTCACGACGACGTTGGTCGCTTCGCGCGCCAGCGGCAAGGCCGTCTCCCAGCCCGGCTCGGTGACGTATTCGGCGTAGGCCTCGTCGATGACCAGCAGCACGCTGGACGGCAGGCCTTCGTGCAGGCGGCGGATCTCCTCGGCGGTGTTCCAGCTGCCCGTCGGATTGGACGGATTGGACAGGTAGACGATGCGGGTGCGGTCATCGACCTGGTCCAGCAGGGCGTCGACCTCGGCCTTGTAGTCGGGCTCCGGCGCCAGCTTCTCGGTCGCCTCGCAGCCGCGTGCGGAGATGCGATAGGCCAGGAAGCCGTACTGGCCCGTGACGATGTTGTCGCCTGCCGTCAGATAGGTCTGGTTTAGCAGGGCGAAGACCTCGTCGGACCCGTTGCCGAAGATCAGCCGATCGGGCTCCAGCCCGTGGTGCTCGGCGACGGCCGCGCGCAGTTTCGAAGCCCGACCGTCCGGATACAGATGGATGGCACGTATCGCCGCCTCATAGGCCGCGCGGGCCTTTTCGCCCGGGCCGAGTGCATTCTCGTTGGACGACAGCTTCATCGGCTCGGCGACGCCGGCGATGGAGGACTTGCCGCCGACGTAGGGGGCGATGTCGAGGATGCCGGGCTTCGGCTTGGGGGCGGCCTGGGTCATGGATGCTTTCTCAGAAGATCGGGGCTGATCCGATGACGCCGGACAGCGCGCCGGGCGCCTGCGTCAGCCGCCCGTCCTCAGGCTGCACATAGCCCGCGATGGCGTAGAGCTTCAACCCGCCCGCCTGCGTCATCAGGGTCGCGGCGAGGCCCAGCGCCGCCAGATCGCCCCGGATGCGGGCGTCGGGCAGGCCGCTGTCGCTGATCCAGAAGGTCCGGTCGTCGCCCGTGGGCCCGCCGAGCTCGCGCGAGACCAAAAGGGCGCGGGGCATGCCAACCCGGTCGTCCGGCAAGGCCTCCACCACCCGCAGATCGGGCCGCGCCAGCAGCCGACCCCACCAGGGCCGGTCGCCGAGGTCGATGAGGGCCGAGGTAGTCTCGTCGACGCGGGCCAGCGCCGTCTCCGCGTCCGCGACTGGTGTGGCCGCGCCCCAGCGGTCGGCGGCCAGCAGAGCCGACATGGTCCCGACCGTGACGATGCCGCGCCCCGCGGCGGCTTCGATCCGTCCGTGAACGGCCCGCAGCACGGCGGCCTGCGCCGGGCCCGCCACGCGCAGGGCCTCTCGCAGAGCCAGGGCCCTGGCATCCGCGCGCCCGTGGCCACCGGCGGCCATGCGGGCGGCGAGCGCCTCCAGCAGGGCGCGGTCCAGCGCCAGCCGCCCGGCGTCGAGCTCGGGCTCCTCCAGCATCAGAACAGCTTGGGCGCGGGGGCCAGGGCGAACGGGCCGAGGAAGGTGCGGCCGTCGCGGAAGACGATGGCGATGTCGACGTCCTCAGCCCCCTCGACGGCGCTCGCCGCCGCCGCGCCCGCCGCGCCTGCGCGGTCCACCGCCCCGTCCCGCGACCCCGCCAGACCGGCGATGGCGGCCATGGGGCGCTGGGCGTTCAGCGACAGGGTTCCCTCCAGCCGTCCGTCGGGCCGGGCCGACAGGACGTCGCTGGCCAGGGTCGCCCGGCTCTCGCCCGCCGAGACCTCGCCCCGGACGTTGGTGAAACGCCCGCCCGCGCGCGTCCAGGCCGAGAACACGCCTGCCGCGTCCGCGCCCTGCAGGCGATCGGCGTCCTCGATGACCGTCTCGATCTGCAGCGTCAGCCGGCCATTGCGCGCCATGCCCTCGACAGGCCCGCCAGGGCGCCCCTCCGCGTCGATCAGGCGGAACAGCACGTCGACGCTGCTCTCCGCGCCCGGCGTTCCGGCCGGCGCCAGATGAGGGCGCAGATAGGCCTCGATCCGCTCGGCCTGCGAAATGGGGAACACCTCGGCGTCACGGTGGGCGGTGAAGCGCACATTGGCCAGCTCGATGGCGACGTTGGGCCAGCGTTGGGTCAGGCCGCTGACGCTGGCGCGGATCACCCGCCCGCCGATGGCCACATCGCCTTTGCCCGCCCGCGTCAGGACCAGGCCGTCGCCGGCGACCAGCACCCAGCGATCCGGGTTCCAGGCATTCGCCTCGGCCGCCAGATCGGGCGCGGCGAGCGCATGGCCGGACGGAGCCGTGACGCGAACGTTCTGGGCGCCGATCCGGAGCCGGAAGGGCCAGCCGGTGGTGTTCATGCCGGAGTAGGCGACGTCCCAGCCGCTCTCCCGCAGCGCCTCGATGCGCTGGTCCAGCCGCTCGCGCACCTGAGCCGCCAGGACGAACCACCAGACCGACCAGGCGACGAGCGCCATCAGGAACAGGCCGATCGGGACGAACAGGCCAGAGCGTTTGTGGCGGGGCGGAGCGGCGTCGGTCATGCGCGCTCGTTACAGCAAGCGCGCGGCGAAATCAGCGCTTCGTCATCGCGACCGTGCATTCGCTCACCGAACCCGATGACGAACGCCTTCGGTCACCACGAATGGCGCAGCTGAATATTCGTCCACAAATCGACAGACACACGGGAACCGTTTCAAAGCAGGGGGGCTCCCGATCATCGTAGACGGTCAGCGCCACGGCCCAGATTGTCTTCAAGCCAAGCCATATCTCTCAGTAAACCGATGAGTGACATCATGAGCCTTGCTGAACCCATCCGCCGCGTCCGAGGAGACGGCGCATCCGGCGCCGGGGCCTCCGGCCCCGACATGTCGGCGTGGGAGAACTTCCTGCGCTCGCCGAGCACGACGCTCCGCTTCCCCGGCAGACCGCCCATCCGCCTGGCGACCGACCGCGTCCGGGCCAAGCCGGCGGTGACGCCGCAGGTCTCCATGATGATCGGCGTGACCGCCATCGGCCTCGGGATCTGGGGCACGCTGTTCCCGCGCTCGGTCAAGCGGACCTTCGGTATCGCGGCCCCGACGGCCGTCGTCCTGGCCGCCTTCGGCGCGCGCGAGATCTGGACCGGCGTCAAACTGGCCGAGGACCCGACGCGGACCGACGTGCTGTGGGCCCGGGTCGGCGGCGACATCTTCGACATCGCCGTGCTGAGCGCGCTCGCCCGGCCGACCAATCCGAAGGCGGGCAACGCCCGGCTGGCGCTCGGCGCCGTGCTGGCCATCACCGCGCTCGACGTCCTGACCGCGACCCGCATGGGCGCCGTCCAACGCAACCGCGCCTGAAGGAGAACGGCGATGAAAGCGATCTGCTGGCAAGGCAAGAAGGACATGCGCTGCGAGGAGGTGCCCGATCCCCGGATCGAGGACCCGCGCGACGCCATCATCAAGGTGACCACGACCTGCATCTGCGGCTCGGACCTGCACCTCTACGACGGCCTGATCCCGACCATGTGCGCGGGCGACGTCATGGGCCATGAACCCATGGGCGAGGTGGTCGAGGTCGGAGCCGAGGCCAAGGCGCGCGGCCTGAAGGTCGGCGATCGCGTCGTCGTTCCGTTCCAGATGATCTGCGGCGAGTGCGAGCAGTGCCAGAAGGGCAACTTCTCGGTCTGCCAGACCACCAACCGCAACGCCGACCTGGCCAAGATGTTCTTCGGCGACACGACCGCGGGCCTGTTCGGCTATTCCCACATCACCGGCGGTTACGCAGGCGGCCAGGCCGAATACATGCGGGTGCCCTTCGCCGCGACCTCGGTGATCAAGATCCCCAAGGACGGGCCGGACGAGCGCTACATCTTCCTGTCCGACATCCTGCCGACCGGCTGGCAGGCCGCGGCCCAGGCCGAGATCACGCCGGAGGACACGGTGGCGGTCTGGGGCTGCGGACCCGTCGGTCTGTTCGCCATTCACTCGGCCATCGTCCTGGGGGCCAAGCGCGTCATCGCCATCGACGACATCGACGAGCGGCTGGAGCGGGCCAGAAGCGTCGGCGCCGAGATTCTAGACCGGCGCACGGTGCCCAATGTGCTTGAGCACCTGAAGGACATCACCGGCGGCCACGGCCCGGAGGTCTGCATCGACGCCGTCGGCATGGAGGCGCACGGCCCGACCAAGCCGCTGCATCTGCTCGACAAGATCCAAACGGCGCTCAAGCTGGAGACCGAGCGGCCGCCGGTGCTGAGGGAGGCCATCATGGCCTGCAAGGCCGCGGGCCGCGTGTCGGTGCCCGGCGTCTATGGCGGGGCGTCCAACATGATCCCGACCGGCGCCCTGATGAACAAGGGGCTGACGCTCCGGACCGGCCAGACCCACGTCAAGCGTTGGACCGACGACCTGCTCCGCCGCATCGAGGAGGGTCAGATCAACTCCGAACTGCCCATCACCCACACCGTGCCCCTGGGTCGCGCGCCGGAAATGTACAAGACCTTCCGCGACAAGGAGGACGGCTGCATCAAGGTGCTGCTGAAGCCATGACCGACGTCAGGTCGACAGAAACGCCCGCGTCGTCTCGATCGCCTCGACCAGGCTCATGCGCTGGACCTCGGCGCCGGGCGGCAGGGCCGCGAACAGGCGCGTCGGACACGCCGCGTCCAGCATGACGAAGACGCCCCGGTCGTCGGCGCGGCGGATCAGGCGGCCGAAGGCCTGGGCCACCTTGGCGCGGGCCAGCGCGTCGTCGTAGCCGCGCCCCTTGTCGGACTGACCGCCGAACTTCTCGCGCCGGGCCTTGTGCAGCAGGTCCGGGCGCGGCCAGGGCACCCGGTCGAAGGCGAGCAGGCGAAGCGAGCGGCCCGGCACGTCGACGCCGTCTCGCACCGCGTCGGTGCCTAGAAGGCAGCTGTCCTGTTCGGCGCGGAAGATGTCGACCAGGGCGCCCACCTCCAGCGGATCGACGTGTTGGGCGTAGAGCGGGATGCCCGCCTTGGCCAGGTCCGGCCCCAGCCGCTCATAGACCGCCTTCAGCCGGCGGATGGCGGTGAACAGGCCAAGCCCCCCGCCGCCGGCCGCCAGGAACAGTTCGCGCATGGCCGCCGCCGTCTGGCGCGGGTCGTCCTTGGCCACGTCCTGGACGACGATAACCCGGCTGTTGGCGGCATAGTCGAACGGGCTCTCGACCTTGAGCGTGCGGGCCGGCTCGATCAGGCGGGCGGCGCCGGTGCGCATCCGGGCCATGCCGAACAGGTCGCCGCCGCTGGCCTCGGCGACCGGATCGGACAGGGTGGCCGAGGTCACCAGCAGACCGTGGCTGGGCAGGACCACGGCGGCCTCCAGCGGCACGGTCGGGTCGATCCAGTGACGGCGCAGCGCCACGTCGTGAATGCGGCCGAAGGCCGTCTCGACCGACAGCCAGTCGACGAAGTCGGGGTCTGGCTCGGACCCGCCTTCTTCCAGCGCCGCCAGCATGGAGCGCCAGCCGGGCAGCGTCATGCGCGCGCGACGATCCAGCCCCCGCAGCGCGCCCTCGATCCGGGCGCGGGCGGCGCCGTCCAGTTCCGACGCCTCGTCGTCGAGGATGTCCTCCAGATGCCGGGCCAGGGCCAGAAGCGGCGCCTCGACGGCGGCCAGCGCCTGGGCGGCCCCCCGCGCGGTCTCCAGCAGGGGCTCGGTCGCCGGGCGGACGGCGCATTCCGTGCCGAACTCGGACGACGCCGACGAGGCGGCCTCCGAGGTGCGGGCGCGGATCTGCTCCAGCGCCGCCATCAGGAACTGCTCGATCGGACCGACCGGGTTCACTTCGCCGGACGGCGGCGCGATGCGGCCGGAGATGCCTTCGCCGGGCAGGGCGGCGGCGGCGCGGACGGCGTCGTTCAGGGCCTTTCGTGCGGCCTCGTTGTCGGCGCAGAGGTCGCCCAGCCGCTGCTCCAACCCGCGTCCGCGACGCCCGCGCCCCTCCGGCCCCCGAATCCAGCGGCGCAGCTCGGCCGCCTCCTGACCCGATAGACAGGCGGAGAAGGCGCTGTCGGCCGCGTCGAACAGATGGTGGCCCTCGTCGAAGACGACGCGCTTCAGGGCGGCGGTCTCGTTGTCCTGTTTCAGGCCGCGCGCGGTGCGGGCGCCGTCGAAGGCGGCCTGCGTCATGACCAGCGCGTGGTTGGCCACGACCAGATCGGCCCGGCGGCTGGCGCGGATGGTCTTCTCGACGAAGCAGGTGCGGTAGTGGGAGCAGGCCGCGTGGACGCATTCGCCGCGCCGGTCGACCAGATTGCCCGCGCTGGCCTGGGCGCTCGGGCCGACCGCGAACAGGCCGGGCAGCCAGCCGGGGAAGTCGCCGCCGGTCATGTCGCCGTCGCGCGAATGCAGCGCCCACCGCGCCGTCAAGGCGAGGCCGATCAGGTCGCCGTTCCCCAGCTGGGCCGCCTGCACCATGTCCTGAAGGTTCAACAGGCAGAGGTAGTTCTCCCGGCCCTTGCGGACCACGGCCTTGCGTTTGCGCTCGGCCGGATCGGGCCACAGGGCGGAGATCTCGCGATCGATCTGGCGTTGCAGCGCACGGGTGTAGGTCGAGACCCAGGCTGCACCCTGATTGCGTTCGGCCCACAGCGAGGCGGGCGCGAGATAGCCCAGAGTCTTGCCCGTGCCGGTCCCGGCCTCGGCCAGCAGCATGCGCGGACGGCCCTCCTCGTTCCGGGGTGAGAAGGCGTAGGCCGCCTCCGCCGCATAGTCGGATTGGGTCGGGCGGGCTTCGTCGAGCCCCGACTGCTGCAGCAGCTTCTCCAGCCGGATGCGGGCGGACTCGGAGTCGACCGGGGCCGACCCGGCTTCCCCGCGCGGGGCCTCGTCCTCCCACTCCGGCAGCCGCGCCCACACGTCGAGGCCGGACCCGCGATACTGGCGCTCCCGCAGCGGCTGGGATTGCAGCGCCCCAGAGACCCGCCACGCCCAGGCCCACCCGGCTCGCCCCAGCGTCTCGGCCAGGGTGAAGGCATCCTCGCGGCGCGGATAGGCGGGGTCGGCGAGTTCGCGCAGCAGGGTCGCGGCCGCGTCTCGCAGCGCGGCGGCCTGCGCCTCGGCCCCCTTGGGCTCGCTCATGCCGAGCGCCAGCGCCAGGCCGCTGGGCGAGGGCGCGCAGAAGGTCGCCGGACGCACGAAGGCCCAGAGCTCGAGCACATCCAGCAGGTCCGACGACCGCGGCGGCGGCGACAGCCCCAGCCGCCGCGCGGTCAGGCTGGCGTGGGCCACCAGCACCGGGCCGTCGGTGAAGACGCCCTCCGCCGCGCCCCGCCCGATCTTCCTTGCGCCCGCCTCGTCGCTGACCGCGCCGGCGCCGGGAGGGACGGCGAGCGCTGGCGGCAGGTCGAGCCACGGTTCGGCGCCAGTCAGGCGAAGGTTGGCGATGGCGGATTCGTCGGACACCTGTGACAGATAGCGTCCGTCGGGGTGAAACGGAACGGGAACATGCTATATCGACGGCGTGAGCGCGTCCGCCCCCGTCCTTCCGCCCCTGTTCGCCGACTGGTTCGCCCGGCGGGGCTGGGCGCCGCGTCGGCATCAGCTGGAGATGATCGCGGCGGCGCAGGCCGGGTCGCACGCCCTGCTGGTCGCGCCCACGGGGGGCGGCAAGACGCTGGCGGGGTTCCTGCCAAGTCTGATCGACCTGGCCGAGCGGGGGCCCCGGCCGGAGTTCGGGCCGGGCAGCGGCATCCATACGCTCTACGTCTCGCCGCTGAAGGCGCTGACGACGGACGTCGAGCGCAACCTGATGACGCCCATCCGCGAGATCGGGCTGAACATCCATGTCGAGAGCCGCACGGGCGACACCAAGCAATCCAAGAAGCAGCGGCAACGCGACAATCCGCCCGACATCCTGCTGACCACGCCCGAGCAACTGGCCCTGTTCTGCGCCTGGGGCGGGGCGCGGGCCTATTTCGCCGACCTGAAGTGCATCGTGCTGGACGAGGTGCACGCCATCTGGTCGGGTAAGCGGGGCGATCTGCTGAACCTTGGGCTGGCGCGGCTGCAGAGCTTCTCGCCGGGGCTCAGGCGGGTGGCCCTTTCGGCCACGATCGATGATCCCAACCTGATCGCGGAATGGCTGGCGCCTCATGAGCCTTCTCCCCTTGCGGGAGAAGGTGGCCCGTCAGGGCCGGATGAGGGGTACGAGGATACTGATCCCGCGCGTCCGCCAGCCCTCGCGCCCGACCCCGAGTTTCACCCCTCATCCGTCTCGCTTCGCGAGCCACCTTCTCCCGCAAGGGGAGAAGGAGTCGTGATCGTGCGCGGCGACCCCGGCGCTCCCCCTGAAATCGACGTCCTCGTTAGCGAAGGCCGCGTCCCGTGGGCCGGGCACACCGGTCAGCACGCCATCCCCGAGGTCTACGCCGCCATCCAGCGCGCGCAACTCGCCCTGATCTTCGTCAACACCCGCTGGCAGTCCGAGTTCGTGTTCCAGCAGCTCTGGGCCATCAACGACGACAACCTGCCGATCGGCCTCCACCACGGCTCGCTGGCCGCCGAGCAGAGGCGCAAGGTCGAGGCGGCGATGGCGCGGGGCGATCTGCGGGCCGTGGTCTGCACCTCGACGCTGGATCTGGGCATCGACTGGGGCGACGTGGACCTGGTCATCCAGATGGCGGCGCCGAAGGGCTCCAGCCGTCTGGTCCAGCGCATCGGCCGCGCCAACCACCGGCTGGACGAACCCAGTCGCGCCCTCATGGTCCCGGCCAGCCGCTTCGAACTGCTGGAATGCCAGGCGGCCCGCGAGGCCGTCGGCGAGAACGCCTTCGACTGGGAACCGCATCACATCGGCACGCTCGACACGCTGGCCCAGCATGTCATGGGTGTGGCCTGTTCCGAGCCGTTCGACATGGATGATCTGTATGCGGAGGTTACCGGCTGCTCGCCCTACCGCGGCCTGACCTATGAGGCCTTCGAGGAGGTCGTCGATTTCGTCGCCACCGGGGGATACGCCCTTCGCACCTACGACCGCTTCGCCCGGATCGTCCGGAACGCCGACGGCAAGTGGACTGTCCGCAACCAGCAGATCGCCCAGCGCCACCGGATGAACGTCGGGGCCATTGTCGCAGCGGGGACGCTGAACGTCCGCGTCGCCTCGCGCCGCGGCGGCGCCTCCAGACAGCTGGTCGGCGGCCGCAAGGTCGGCGAGGCCGAGGAGTGGTACTTCGAGCAGCTGAGCCCCGGCGACACCTTCGTCTTCGCCGGGCAGGTCTGGGCCTTCCAGGGCATCAGCGGCATGGACGCGCTCGTGACCCGCGCCACCGGCAAGGATCCAAAGATCCCGTCTTGGGGCGGATCCCAGTTTCCGCTCGGCACCTCGCTCGCGGCCCGTGTCCGCCGCATGATCCAGGACCGCGACCACTGGCGCGTCCTGCCGCCCGACGTGCAGGAGTGGCTGGAGCTGCAGGAGCAGCGCAGCCTCATTCCCGACGCCGACAGTCTGCTGGTCGAGACCTTCCCGCGCGGCAGCCGGCATTTCCTGGTGGCCTATCCGTTCGAAGGCCGTCTCGCCCATTCCACCCTGTGCATGCTGCTGACCCGCCGGCTGGACCGGCTGGGCGTCGGGCCGCTCGGATTCGTGGTGACGGACTATTCCCTCGCCATCTGGTCGATCCGTCCGATGGACGGCCTGGACTGGGACGCCCTGTTCCAGCCCGACATGCTGGGCGACGACCTGGAGGCCTGGCTGGAGGAGAGCTTCATGATGAAGCGCACCTTCCGCAATTGCGCCCTCGTTTCCGGCTTGATCGAGCGCCGACAGCCGGGCGCCGAGAAGACGGGCCGCCAGGTGACCTTCTCGACCGACCTGATCTACGACGTGCTCCGCCGCCACCAGCCCGATCATCTGCTGCTCCGCACCGCCCGCGCCGACGCCGCCTCGGGCCTGCTCGACGTGGCCCGGCTGGGTCAGCTTCTGACCCGGATCGCCGGGCGCGTCCGCCATGCGCCCTTGGAGCGGGCCTCGCCGTTCAGCGTGCCGGTGCTGGTCATGATCGGGCGCGAGCGGGTCGGCGGCGACGCCGCCGACATGATCCTGGAGGCCTCGGCCCAGGAGCTGATCGACGAGGTCATGGAAGACGCGCCGCCTGAACTTCAGGGCGCCGCATGAACGCCGCGCTGCGTGAAGCTCTGACCCCCGCCCGCCGTTCCTGCGGCTCCCTGTCAGTGCGGGTCATGGGCGAGGTCTGTGTGCTGCGGTGCTCCGGCGTGCTTTGGTTGCCGACGCATTCGACCCTCGTCGCGGGCGATCTGCACCTGGAAAAAGGATCGGCCTACGCCTCGCGTGGTCAGATGCTCCCGCCCTACGACAGCCGCGCGACGCTGGACAAGCTCGAGGCGGAGATCGCCGAGCTGAAGCCCGAGCGCGTCGTTCTGCTCGGCGACAGCTTCCACGACAGCCGCTCCGTGGCGCGGATGGCTGCCGACGATCGCGCCCGGCTGGACCGCCTGGCCAAGGGCCGAGACTGGATCTGGCTGGAGGGCAACCACGATCGCGAGGCTCTGGGGGCCGAACGGGCTGCCGTGACCTTCGCGATGGGGGATTTCGAGCGCCTGGCCGGGTTGCCGGGTCGGGTCGTGCCCGAGCTGTCGCTTGGGGCGCTTAATCTGACACACGAGCCCGAGGCCCAGCCCCGGCCCGGGGAAGTCGCGGGCCACCTGCACCCCTGCGCCCGTGTGGTCGCCCATGCCCGCATGGTCCGCCGGCCCTGCTTCGTCACCGACGGACGCCGCCTCGTCCTGCCGGCGTTCGGGGCGTTCACCGGCGGGCTGAATGTGCTCGATTCGGTTGTGGCGAGCCTGTTCGGCGAGCCGCCGATGGTGGCGGCGCTGGGGCGCGACCGGGTGCACGCCCTGGCGTGGGAGAGCCTAGTCTAGCCGGCGACCACTGCGAGCCCAAGCGACAGCAAGGCGCCGACGGTGGCGACGGTGCGCAAGGCGGGATACCAGGCTGGCTGCCGCCGACGATCCCACAGCCACATCAGTGCTAGACCCGCCGAGAGCAGGCTGAGCCGTGTCGGGCTCGGCATCTCCAGCGGCAGGAGGGCGGCCCAGGCGACCAGGGCCGGAATGTTGCTGAGGATGAGCGTCACAGGGTCAGGCGATCCGCTCGCCAGGGCCGCGCCCCAGCGCGTGCCGCCGAGGAAGGACAGGATGACGGCGGCATAGGCGATCAGTGCTCCGAGCCAGGCGTCCGCATCCGGCCCGCCCGCCGCGACCATGGCCGCGCAGCCGACGAAGGGAATGAGCCCCGCCAGCGCCAGAGCCCAGGCCACGGTGCGTCCCTTGTCCATCATCGTCTCCCGAAGAGGCGGCTGGAGAGATAGCCGATGCCGGCGGCCAGCAGCACGCACAGAACGCCATAGGTCCAGGGTCGGCGATGGGCGAACTCATAGATGTCGCGCTCGATGCCGACCTTCTCGACACGGAGGGTCAGGTGCGAGACGCCCGCTGGCGCTCCGTCACGGAAGAGCCAGACCTCCGCGTGATACTCCCCTGTCGGCGCGGTGGACGGCAGTTCCACCTCGGCGCGAAACAGGCCGCGATCGACGAACGCCACGCCGTCGGGATCGGTGCTGTACAGCGCGGCGGCTTCGCGGAGCCGGATCACGGCGCGACGCCAGTCGAGATAGTCCTCGCCCAGCCGGCTGATGACCACGTCGCGAACGCCATAGCGCGTGACCGTGCGGCTCTCCTCCGGCGCGTTGATCCGAAGGTGATCGACCCCCACGCCCAGCCGCCGCAGCTGGCCAAAGCCGGCGATATCGGACAGGGGCCGGGTCGAGGCCGTCATGTAGAAGCCGGGCGCGCCCTCGAAGAGCACAGGGCGGCTGTTCAGCCAGACGCCGAGGTTGCGGGTCTTCTTGACCAGGCGGACCGGCTCGTCGGGGCCGCGCACGACGACGACGACGTCGGTCGGGTCGTCGGTCGGATTGAACACCGCGCCGTAGAGCACGATGGAGGCACCCCGGAAGCTGGAGTCGACCTCGACCCGAGCGTCGGTCAGGGCGGCGGCGACGCGCAGCTGATCCAGCGTCTCGACCGAACGCTCGGGGGCGGGGGCCTCGACGGCGGGCGGGGGCGGGGGGAGCGCCTGCATCATCCGTCGGCGATCCCGGGCGCGATCAGGAAGATGTCGCTGGGCCGCACGAACAGCTCCAGCCCCATCTGGATGCCGACCAGAAGCACGATAAGGCCGAGAGCGGCCCTGAGCACGTCGGCCTTGAATCGACCGGCGTAGCGGGCGCCGAGCTGGGCGCCGACGACCCCGCCCAGCAGCAGCAGGGTGGACAGCACGATGTCGACGGTCTGGTTTCGCCCGGCCTGAAGCACGGTGGTGATGGCGGTGGTGATGATGATCTGGAACAGGCTGGTGCCGACGACGACGCCTGCCTTCATGCGAAGCGCATAGAGCATCGCCGGCACGAGGATGAAGCCGCCGCCGACCCCCATGATGGCCGACAGGATGCCCGCGAACACGCCCAGCCCCAGCGGCGGGATGGCCGAGATATAGAGGCCGGATTTCGGAAACCGCATCTTCCACGGCAGGCCGTAGAGCCACAGCGGGCGGCGACGCTCCTTGTGCGGAACGACCTCTCCCCGCACCCGGCGCAGGATGGCGGTGAGGCTCTCGTAGAGCATCATCAGCCCGATGGAGCCGAGGAACAGCAGATAGGACAGCGACACGACAAGGTCCGCCTGACCCAGCAGGCGCAGGTAGCGGAACAGCTCCACGCCAAAGAGGGCGCCCAGCGCGCCGCCGACCGCCATGACCCCGCCCATGCGGAAGTCGACCGCGCCCGCGCCGGAGTAGCGGATGACGCCCGAGGTGGAGGAGGCGACGACGTGGCTAGCTTGGCTGGCGACGGCCACAGTCGGGGGGATGCCCAGGAAGACCAGCACCGGCGCCATGAGGAAGCCGCCGCCGATGCCGAACAGGCCCGAGACGAAGCCGACCACCGCCCCCAACAGGATCAGGAGCGGCCAGTTCACCGAAACCTCGGCGATCGGCAGATAGATCTCCAAAGGGGCGGGCCTTCGGCTGGAAAGATACGCTAGACGCCGGAAGGCGAGCGCGGGTGTCTTAACGCCGGGCGACGAGGGAGGCCACCCGAAGACCGTCTTAGGCGAGCGGCTCCAGCGCGAAGGCCTCGGCCTGGGCGCGGGCGGTCTGGCGGGCCGCGGCCGGGATGGTCGGGCTGAGGCGATCGACGGCGGCCTGGGCCTGGGGATCGCCAGCTCGGGCCGCGATCAGGTACCAGCGATAGGCCTGGGTCAGGTTGGGCGCGACGCCCGTGTCGCCGTTCTCGTAGATGCGAGCGACGTTGTACTGGCTGTCGACCAAGCCCTGATCGGCGGCGCGCTTGAGCCAGTCCAGCGCTTCGGCGCGGTTCTGGGCGCCGCCGACGCCGTCATACAGGTACATGCCGTAGGCGTGCTGGCCACGCGCGTCGCCACTCTCGGCCGCGCGACGCGCCCAGGTGCGGCTCTCGGCCTCGTCGACCTGGAGCCCCGCTTCGCCAGTCTGATACAGGCCCGCCAGCTTCAGCTGGGCCTGGGGTTCGCCCAGGTTGGCGGCGCGGGTCAGGGTTTCGATCCCGGCTGGATCGTCGCGGTCCAGCTGTTCGATGGCCTGGGCGTAGAGGGTCTGGGCCTCGGTCAGGTCCGCAGGCGCAGCGTCCAGCGGCGCATCGCCCGTCGGCGTGAGGGCGAGGGCCGCCAGAGGCGTGGCTTCGGCGGTGCCGGCCGTGGCGCCGGTCAGCGCCTCGCTGAGGTCCGCCATGTCGTAGCCGGTCAGGCGGCCGGTGGCGTAGAGGCCGCCGACCACGGCCATGCCGGTGACCGAGGCGAGGAAGGCCTTCTTGACGGTGCCGTCGCGGCCGGCCTGCTTGTCCAGCCGTTCCTGCAGCTTGGATTTGCCGCCCTTCTTTAGGCCGAGGCCGAAGGAGACGCGGGGCGCGGACGCCGGGGCCGCCGCCTCCGGGCTGTTCATGGCGGCGCGAGCGGCCTGGATCGTGTCGCGGGTCGTGCTGGCGCGACCGGCGGCGGCGCCGGCGGCCATGGTCGCCCGCATGCGGCGCGGATCGACGAAATCGGTTTCGGCGGCGAAGTCGTCGTCGGCGTCGACCAGACGGGCGGACGGTGCCGCCATTTCGGCGACGTAGACGGGTTCGGCTTCGATCTCGGCGATGGCGTCGAGCGCATCGGAGACGTCCGCGCCGCCGAAGCCGGCGAACGGCGCGGCGGCGGGCGCGGCGGCGAAGGGGACGGACTCGGCGGCCGGTTCGATCCGCCGGGGCAGGGCGTCGAAGCTGTCGGACGCCGGGGATGTCTCGTCGATCTGGGCGGGCGAGACGACGGGCGCGGCCGGGAAGGGCTCGAGGTCCGCCGACAGGGGATCGATCGACCAGCCGTCGGCCGGAGCGGCCGCGCCGCCGAAGTCTGGATCGGCCGGGAAGGCGGCGGCCCGCCAGTCGGGCTGGGCGAAGTCGGCGGCGTGGGCGGACGGTTCCGGCACGGGCTCGGCCTTGGGCGCGACAGGTTGGGCCAGGCGCTGTTCCAGCGTCTCGCGCGCTTCGGCCAGAAAGGCGGCGGTGCGCTCTTCCGACAGGCGCATGCGTTCGGCCAGTTCGCCGGACGCCCGATCGTAGCGCTGCTCGATCCGCTCTGAGCTTTCGCCCAGACGACGGCCGATGTCCTCCAGCGCCTGGGCCGACTTGCGCTCGGACTGGGCGATGCGGTCGGCGAGACGATCGGAGATGCGGGTGATCTCGGCGCCGAGCTTTTCCAGAGCGATGGCGTTCTGGTCCTCGGCGCGGGTCAGGCGGTGCTCGATCGCCTGGCCGTAGCGGCCCATGTCGCGCTCGATCTTTTCCGACACGGACTTGGTCAGCGCCGCCTCGAACTTCTCCATGCGGGCGTCGCCGCCCGTCTCGATGCGGTCGACGCGGGTGTCCAGATTATGGGCGATGCGCAGCACCTCGCGACCCATGGCCTCGATGCCCTGGGCGGAGCGCTGCTCAGCGGCGCGGGCCTGTTCGCTCAAGCCTTGCACCGCCGCCTCGATGCGGCTCATGCGGCCTTCGTGCTCGGCCGTCTCCAGCTTGCGCATCATCTCGGCGCGGTTGGTCTCGACCTGACGCGACAGGGTCTCGGCCAGCTTCTCGAAGCGGGCGGCTTCCTTCGCGCCTTCCGGCTCGGCGCGGCTCTCGGCCGCGCGTAGGCGTTGATCAAGTCCGGCGAAGGCGTGCTCCAGGCTCTTCAGCGCCTGGGTTGTCTGGTTCTGGGCGGCATCGAGGCGGCGGCCGACTTCGGCCAGAAGCTCGGTCCCGGCCCCCGCTCCGGCGGCCTTCTCGACCGCTTCGATGCGCGCCGCCAGGGTCTGGGCTCCGGCGCGCTGACGCTCCTCGATGTCATAGAGACGGCTCGTCAGGGCGGCGACGGCGGTGTCGGTCTTTTCGAAGCCCTCCAGCCGCTGGCGCGTCTCAGCGAAGCCGGTGCGCTGACGCTCCTCCATGTCGTAGAGGCGGCCCGCGAGCGTCCCCAGCGCCTGCTCGACCTTGGACAGGGTCTCCGCCGACTTCGGCCCCACCTCGCGCTCGAAGGCGCGCAGGCGACGATGGCCCTCCTTGAGTTCCTCGGAGATGTCGTCGATCCGGCGCTGGTGGATGCCCGCCTGCTGGTCCTGGGCTTCCAGACGGCGCACGAGGCCGGATACGGCCTGGTCGACGCCCTGAATGGCGATGGTGGAGCGGCGCTCGGCGGCTTCCAGCCGCGCGGCGATCGCCTCGACCGAGGCGGCCACGCGATGCAGCGTCTCATCGGCAGGCTCGCGGTAGGTCCGCGGCGGCAGGTCGTAGGCGTCGTCGATGCGGCGCAAGCGCCCGCGACGCTCGTACGATTCAGAGGCATGAGGGCGGCGGGGCAAGGGCTGGACGCCTTCGTCCTCCTCGCCGTCCTCCATGATCATGGTGTTGAGCCATTCGCCCAGCGTCATGCCGGAACGGCGCGCCAGGTCCTTGGCGACCTCACGTGCCTTGGGGTCGATTCCCTTGACGCTCCAAGGCGCGGCGGCTGCGCTCACTGATTCGGCTCCCGACCCATGGAGGAACGCTAGTCGTCCAGATTCGGGGTGTAAACGGCGCGTTAACCCCAACATCTAGACGGCCGTCCATCTTTCTGTGGACAGCGGCCCTCCGCCGGCTCCTGTGTGGCCGAGACGTGGTTAACGAGCGGTGAAGATTAACCTCTCGGTAAGGCGAAGCTTGCGCCGCGCCGGGCGGCTGCGCACATGGCCGCCATGACCCTGACCGTGACGCTCGCCCTCCTGCTCGCCTCCGGGGCCCTTGGCGGCTACGCGGGCTGGCGCGGGGCCCAACCGGTCAATTTGGCGCGGCCTCGCCTGGTGCCCTGGCGGTTCATCATGCTGCTGTGCGCGGCGTTCGGATTTCTCCTGCTGATCCATCTGGCGGCGCTCTTCGGGGTCACAAGGCCGCAGTGAGGTCTCGGACGGAACAGGGGGACGGCTTGGCGGTTCTTGTCGACGAACCTCAGCCCAGCCGGAGACCCCCAATGTCCAATGACATCCTGAACCCCGAGAAGGCCGAGAAGGCCTTCTGGCACGCGCTCGAGAAGTCCAATACCGGCATGCTGGGGCTGGATCAGCCCGGCTACCACGCCCAGCCGATGACGGCTTATCGCGAGGAGGGGACCGGCGTGATCTGGTTCTTCACGCGCGATGACACCGACCTGGCCAAAGATGCCGGGATCGGCGGCGGCCAGAGCGCCATGTTCCACTACGGCTCCAAGGACCAGAAGGTCTGGGCCTGCATCCATGGCGAGCTGTCCGTGCACGGCCATGACCGGGAGATCATCGAACGCTACTGGAACCCGGTGCTGGCCGCCTGGTACCCCGAGGGTAAGGACGATCCCGCGCTCACCATCCTGCGCTTCGACGCCGACGAGGGTCGTGTCTGGGTCAGCGACGGCGGCCTGCTCAAGTTCGGTTTCGAGATCGCCAAAGCCAATCTGACGAAGACCATGCCGGATGCCGGCGGGGTCGCCGACGTGAACCTGCAGTAGAGCTCAGCCGGCGAGGCACCAGGCGAGAACCGCCTTCTGGGCGTGGATGCGGTTCTCGGCCTCGTCCCAGACCAGCGATCGCGGGCCGTCGATGACGGCGTCGGTGACCTCCTCGCCCCGGTGGGCCGGCAGGCAGTGCAGGAAGACGGCCTCGGGGTCGGCGAGGTCCATCAGGGCGTCGTCGACGCCGTAGCCCTCGAAGGCTTCCAGCCGCGCCTCGTAGTCGCTGTCGCCCATGGAAACCCAAGTGTCGGTGACGACGACGTCGGCGCCGCGCACGGCGTCCTTCGGATCGCTGGTCAGGGTGACGTGGACGCCGCCCTTGGCCAGGTCGTGCAGGTTCGGGTGATACTCGGCCGGGCAGGCGACACTCAGGTGGAAGTCGAACTTGGGCGCCGCGTGCATGAAGCTGTGGCAGACGTTGTTGCCGTCCCCGACCCAGGCGATGGTCTTGCCCGCGACCGGCCCGCGATGCTCCTCGATGGTCTGGAGATCGGCCAGGATCTGGCAGGGGTGGGAGCGGTCGGTCAGGCCGTTGATGACCGGGACCGTCGCGACCCGGGCGAAGCGTTCCACGTCCTCGTGGTTGTTGGCGCGGATCATGACCGCGTCGACCATGCGCGACAGGACGCGCGCGGTGTCCTCGACCGGCTCGCCGCGCCCCAGCTGCATGTCGCCGGCGTTGGCGATGATGGAGGCGCCGCCCAGCTGGCGGATGGCGGCGTCGAAGCTGAAGCGGGTGCGGGTCGAGTTCTTCTCGAAGATCATCGCCAGCACGCGGTCCTTCGCCGGCGCGTCGGCGTCGGGGCGACCCTGGGGCCAACCCTTGCGGGCGGCCTTGCGGGCATGGGCGTCGTCGAGGATGGCGCGGAGTTCGGCGGTCTCCAGCCGGTGGATGTCGAGGAAGTGGCGGGCCATGCCGGTCAGGCCGCCAGCTTGCCGCGCGCGGCTTCGCAGGTCCGTTCCAGCTTCTCGACCGCCTCGCGGGCCTCGTCGAGGGTGAGGTTGAGCGGCGGGAGCATGCGCACGCAGTTGTCGCCGCCGCCGGCGATCAGGAGGTGCTGACCGTCGCGGGCCATGGCCATGAACTCGCGATTGTTGGGGACCAGCTTCAGGCCGATCAGCAGCCCCTTGCCGCGCACGTCCTCGATGATGTCGGGGAAGCGTTCCTTCAGGCCGTGAAGCTGCTGCTTAAGATAGCCCGAGATTTCGGCGACGTTGCCCAGCACCTCGGGCGTGTTGATGGTGTTGAAGGCCGCCAGACCGACCGCCATGGCCAAGGGGTTGCCGCCGAAGGTCGAGCCATGCGCCCCGACGGTCATGCCCTTGGCCGCCTCGGTGGTGGCCAGGCAGGCGCCGATGGGGAAACCGCCGCCCAGAGCCTTGGCGACCGCCATGATGTCTGGCGCGATGCCGGCCCACTCATGGGCCCACAGCTTGCCGGTCCGGCCCATGCCGCACTGGACCTCGTCGAAGATGATCAGCACGCCGTGCTGGTCGGCGAGCTCTCGCAGGCCGCGCAGGCAGACGTCGGGCATGGCGCGGCAGCCCCCCTCGCCCTGGACCGGCTCGACGATGATGGCGGCGGTCTCGGGCTTGGCGATCGCCTCTTTCAGCGCCTCGTGGCCGCCCCACTTGAGCTGGTGGAAGCCCTGCATCTTGGGCCCGAAGCCCTCGGTGTAGTTGGGGTTGGCCGCGGCGTTGATCGCGCCGTAGGTCCGGCCGTGAAAGGCGCCGTCGAAGCCGTAGATATCGATGCGGTCCGGCTGGCCGTTGGCCGCATGATACTTACGCGCGGTCTTGAGCGCGCACTCGACGGCCTCGGTGCCCGAGTTGGTGAAGAAGACCACGTCGGCGAAGCTGGTCTCGGTCAGGCGGTCGGCCAACTCCTCCTGCCCCGGAATGCGGAAGATGTTGGAGACGTGCCAGAGCTGCTCGGCCTGGGCCTTCACCGCCTCGACGAGCGCGGGGTGGGCGTGGCCCAGGCCGTTGGTGGAGATGCCCTGGACGCAGTCCAGATACTCGGTGCCGTCCTTGGCCCACAGGCGCGCGCCTCGCCCGCGATCCACTTCCAGCGGCGCGCGATTGTAGACACCCATCAAGTGACCGGACACGGACCTACCTCCAAAAGAAACGAAGCCCCGGCGCGGGTGCGACGGGACTTTCAGGGTCAGGGACTTGTCCGCCGGGGGAACGGCTTAGTCAACACCGGGCGGGTCAGTCGTCCCGGGAAAGCCGCAGCGCCAGATCGGCGACGAAGCGCGCGTTCTGGAGAATGTCGTCGCCGTCGATCCATTGCATGTCGTCGCCGGCCGAATGGATGCGCTGGAACACGGGCGGGACGAAGCCTTCGGCCAGTCCGGTCGTCTCGCCGCCGTTGAAGGCCAGCCACATCTGATGGGCTCCGACGGCGTCCTGCGAGCCGATGGAGATGACCGGCACGCCGGCCGCCGAGAAGACCCGGTCGTCGCTGGGCGGATAGACGGGGAAGGCCACGCAGTCGACGGCGCGCTCGGCGCACTGGGTCCGCATGGCGGCCAGGACGAAGGCGGACGGTTCGCCGACGTTCTCGCCGTACATCAGGGTCTCGCCATAGCCGTTGACGTCGAGGTTGATGACCGCGTGGATGCGGGCCTTGTCGTGCGCTTCCAGCCATTTGCGGGCGCCGATCAGGCCGAGCTCCTCCTGATCGGTGAAGACGAAGACATAGCGATAGGGCGACGGCGTCTGGGCGACCTGGTCGGAGATCAGGTCCAGCGCCTCGATCATCAGGGCGATCGACCCGGCGTTGTCGATGACGCCCTGGGACATGACGCCGTCGGACAGAGGCACCGCGTCGAAGTGGCCGGTCAGGACGATGTCCTTGGCGCCCTGTCCCACGGTCACCACGACGTTGGCGCCGGCGAGCGGACCCGTGCGAGGGTTGCCGCCCTCGAAGCTCTGGAGCTCGGGCTGATATCCGGCGGCGCGCAGCTGTTCGACGACGACCTGGCGGCGCTGGTCGTTGGTCTTGGACGCATAGGCCTGGATCGCCGTTTCGATCGCCTGGCCCTCGGGGCTCAGGTCGTCCTGGGCGAAGGCGGGCGCGGCGAACAGCGTCGCGGCGGCGACGAGCGAACGGAACAGCATGGAGACCTCCCCGACAGACGGGACAGGGTTAGCGCCTCAGCTCTTCAGCCGCCAGCCCGAGCGGAACACCAGCCAGCAGGCCACGGCCATGATGACGGTGAGCACCAGGCTCATGACGACGCCGATCATCAAGTCGCCCTCAGCCTGGCCGATGAAGCCGTAGCGGAAGCCGTCGATCAGATAGAAGAAGGGGTTCCAGTGGCTGATGGTGGCGAAGGGCTCGGGCAGGTTCTCGACCAGATAGAAGGTGCCCGACAGGAAGGTCATCGGCATGACCACGAAGTTCTGCACCGCCGAGAGGTGATCGAACTTCTCGGACCACAGCCCGGCCAGCACGCCGGTCATGCCCATGAACAGGCAGGCCGCGGCGCCGAAGCCGACGATGGCGAACAGGTTGGCGACGCCCAGCTTGGCGAAGGGCAGGACGCAGACGGCGGTGACCAGCCCGACCGCCAGGCCACGCGTGGCGGCGCCGAGCGAGAAGCCGATGGTCAGTTCCAGCGGCGACAGCGGCGGGGTCAGGAAGTCGGTCGAGGTGCCCATGATCTTGGCCTGGATCAGGCTGGAGGAGGCATTGGCGAAGGCGTTGTTCAACATGGCCATCATGATCAGGCCGGGGGCGACGAACCCGGCAAACGGCGTGCCGTGCAGCGGCGGGCGCGCGCCCTGCAGCGCCACGACGAAGACCAGCATGTAGAGCAGCGTCGTCACCACCGGGGCGGCGACGGTCTGGGCCCCGACCTTCCAGAAGCGGCGGACCTCGCGCAGGTAAAGCGTCTGCACCCCGATCCAGTTGATCCCGGCGTAGTGGCGCGGCGGGGGCAGGCCGGACGGCTGGGTCGAGGCGAAATCGGTCATGGCGCGTCAGATGCGCGGACGCAGGCGACGGCGCAAGGCCGCAGCGCGATGAACCATATCGCCGAACTATGATTCAAAATGTGGTTCCTGTGGACGGAGTGATTCGCACATCTTGCGCCCGTTAATGGGTCGTTTACGATTAGTTGTGGGTCAGGGGGCCGGGAGGAGGCTCCAGGCGCCACATCTTGAATCAATTCGTACCCGGAGGGTGGCATGACCGCAGGCTGGACCGAGGACCGCGTCGGCGCACTGAAGAAGCTGTGGCTGGAGGGGCAGTCGGCGTCACAGATCGCCAAGCAGCTGGGCGGCGGCGTCACCCGCAACGCCGTGATCGGCAAGGTGCACCGCCTGGGCCTGTCGGGCCGTGCCACCCCGTCGCAGCCGGCGCGCGCCGCCTCGACCTTCCGTCCCGCTCGGGTGCGCACCACGCCTCCGGCCCAGCCGTCCGCGCCGCGCCGGATCGAGGCGGCTCAGCCCCGCCCGGTCGCCCCGGCCCCATCGCTGCCGAGCGTGCAGGAGCTTCCGGGCACCGCCACGGTGATGACCCTGGGCGCCCACATGTGCAAATGGCCGATCGGCGATCCGTCGTCGCCGGAGTTCAGCTTCTGCGGCCGTCGCGCCTCGGAAGGCGTCTATTGCGTCGAGCACGCCCGCGTCGCCTTCCAGCCCCAGCTCAAGAAGAACGGCAAGGACGAACTGGCGCGTTCGCTGCGTCGCTACATCTAGAGAAGAGCGCTACCGCTCGGCTCGTGGAGCCTCGCTGCTTGAGCGCGGGCTCCGTGAGCCCGCAGAACCTTCGCCGAGCTGTCGCGCGTTGGTCATGAACGCCCCCTAGAGGGCCGCGATCCGCCTCGTCGGCCTTGCGCCGGACGAGACCACGGGGGCGGGGCTGCGGTTATCCGGGTTGACGCAGCCCCCGACCCGGACTGTTTTTGGCGCTATCGCTCGCGACGCGGTCGCTCGCTACTTGAGCGCGGTCGCCTTCGCTCTTCCCTAGTTCAAGATCCGCCCGCCCGGCACGTCGAGGCTGAAAGCCGGGATCGTCGCTTCGAACGATCGGCCCGTCGCGTCCGTCATCATGAAGGCCCCCTCCATCGTGCCGGACGGCGTCGGCAGAGGGCAGCCCGAAGCGTAGGAGTAGCTGTCGCCCGGCGCGATCACCGGCTGTTCGCCGACCACGCCGGGGCCGCGCACCGTCTCCACATGGCCGGTGGCGTCCGTGATGATCCAGCGGCGGGCCATCAGCTGGATGACCTGATCGCCGCGGTTCTCGATCTCCACCTGATAGGCCCAGACCCAACGGCCCTCGTCCGGATCGGACTGGCCGGCGAGGTAGGCGGGGCGGACGCGCACGACCACGCCCTGGGTTTCGGCTTCATAAGGCGGGCTGTCGTGCATGGGCCGATGGTCGCGCGCGAGTGTGACCGTTTCAAGCGGGGTCGCCCGAAAGCTGTTTCCGGCGCGGATCGCCGTGTATGCGAAATCCATGACCCTGACCTTCGACTCTTTGGCCTACGACCGTCCCGGCATCCTGCCCTGCCAGACCATCGAGACCCTGATCGCCACCGGCGCGATCACCTCGGCCACGCCGTTCGACGCGGATCAGGTGCAGCCGGCATCGCTGGACCTGCGGCTGTCTGATAGGGCCTGGCGGGTGCGGGCGTCGTTCCTGCCGGGGCGGCGGCTGGTGAGCGAGCGGATCGCGGATGTGGAGATGCACCCGATCGATCTGTCCAAAGGCGTCGTGCTGGAGAAGGGCTGTGTCTACATCGCCGAGCTGCAGGAGCGGCTGGCCCTGCCGCCCGGCCTCATCGCGCGGGCCAATCCCAAGAGTTCGACGGGGCGGGTCGACGTCTTCGTGCGGCTGCTGACGGACCGCGGCGGCTCGTTCGACGACGTGGACGCGGGCTACGACGGGCCGCTGTATCTCGAGATCGCGCCGCAGACGTTTTCCATTCTGGTGCGGCCGGGCACGCGGCTGAACCAGTTGCGCCTGAAGTCCGGGGAGCCGCCGAAGCTGGAGACGCGGTCGGTGGGCGTCGACCTGCAGGGCGGCGACATCGTGGGGTTCCGGGGACGCCGACATGCGGGGGTGGTCGATCTGGACCACATCGACGGCCATGACCCGAAGGACTTCTGGGAGCCGTTGACGCTCCGGCGCGGCGAGCTGCTGCTCGACCCGGGCGAGTTCTACATCCTGGCGTCATCGGACGATGTCGAAATCCCGGTCGACCAGGCCGCCGAGATGACGCCGATCGACCCGAGCGTGGGCGAGTTCCGGGTGCACTACGCCGGCTTCTTCGACCCTGGCTTCGGCACCGACGAGGCGCATGGGGCGGGGTCGAAGGGGGTGCTGGAGGTGCGGACGCACGACACGCCGTTCCTCTTGGAACACGGCCAGATCGTGGCGCGGCTGGTCTATGAACCGCTGACCGAGCGGCCGACGCGGCTGTATGGCGAAGGCGGGAGCCATTATCAGCGGCAGGGGCTGAAGCTGTCGAAGCACTTTAGGGCGTGGTGAGAAGCTAGTGACTAGCGGCTAGTGGCTGGTCGGTGCGTGGACCCATCACTAATCACTAGCCGCTAGCCACTTCTTCAAACCAGCCGATCCGCCTTCCTGAGGTCCGGGAACAGCCGCGCCCACAACCCCGTCGCCCCCAATGCGCCGATGCCGCCGAACACCGCCGCGCCGATGGGGCCGAGGAAGCGGACCATGACGCCGGAGTAGGCCTCGCCGAGTTCGTTGGAGGCGCCGATGAACAGCATCGACACCGACGACACTCGGCCGCGCATGTGGTCGGGGGTCGAGAGCTGGATCAGGGTCTGGCGGATGTTGACGCTGATCATGTCGGCCGCCCCGCCGATGAAGAGGGCCGCCGCCGACAGCCAGACGATCTTCGACAGGCCGAACGTCAGGGTGGCCAGGCCGAAGACGGCCACCGAGGCGAACATCCAGACGCCGCCCTTCCTTGGGATGGGGTAGCGCGACAGCAGCACGGCCATGACCAGGGCGCCCACGCCGAACGAGGCGCGCAGCAGACCGAAGCCCTCGGGCCCGACCTGCAGGATGTCGCGGGCGAAGATGGGGGTCAGGAGCGCGACCCCGGCGAACAGGACGACGATCAGGTCCAGCGAAATAGCGCCGAGCACGATCTTGGTGTTCCAAACGTAGGCGAGGCCTTCCTTGACCGACTGCCAGCGGCCGGGGCCGCCTTCGACGCGCTCGGGCTGGCCGTTGGTGCGCATCAGGAGGAAGCAGAGGAGGCCGATGCCGAAGAGGGCGAGCGAGGCCCCGTAGGCGAGCGGCGTCGACAGGCCGACGATCACGCCGCCCAGAGCCGGGCCGGCGATGGCGCCGGTCTGAAAGGCGATGGACTGGGCGGCGATGGCGCGGGGCAGCGCCGCGCGGCCGACGACCATGGGCAGGAAGGCCTGGCTGGCGGGCGCGAGAAAGGCGCGCGACGCCCCGAAGCCGAAGGCGACGGCAAGCAGGCCCCATAGCGGCGGGTCGCCATGGATCGCCATGGCCAGGAAGGCGGCGGCGCAGGCGCCCTCGGCCACGATGGCCAACATGACGGTGGTGCGGCGGTTGCGCCGGTCCGCCATTTCGCCGGCGGGCAGGGTCAGGGCCAGGAGCGGGATGAACTGGGCGAGGCCGACGAGGCCGAGATAGAGGCTGGCCTGCTCGATCGGATGATCGCGACGCGCGATCTCATAGACCTGCCACAGCAGGGCCGAGGACTGGATCTGGATGGCCAGCACGGCCGACAGCCGCCCCAGCCAGATCAGGCGGAAGTCGCGGATGGCCCAAGGGTTGGTTCCGTGCGCGGCGAGGGCGGCCTCGGCGTTGGGTTTGGTGATCGGCTCGGGCGCCTCGGGGGAGTCGGTCATGCGGAGGCGGCGGTCCGGGTTCGTCGTTGTCGCGGAGGGAGCCGAACCCTTTGCGGCGCGGTCGGCTCCCCGTAAAGCATGGCCGCATGAGCGGCGCATCCCCCATCATCGATCCCGTCCAGCTGACGCGCGACCTGATCCGACGGCCGTCGGTCACGCCCGCCGACGAGGGCGCGATGGACGTGCTGGAGCGGGTGCTGACGGGGCTCGGCTTCACCTGCCGGCGCATGGCCTTCGAAGGGCCGGGCGGCGAGGGCGTGCATGCGCGGATCGAGAACCTCTATGCCCGGCTGGGAACGGCGTCGCCCAACCTCTGCTTCGCGGGCCATACCGACGTGGTGCCGACCGGCGATGCGGGGGCCTGGTCCTCGGCGCCGTTCGAGGCGGAGGTGAGGGACGGCGTCGTGATCGGGCGGGGCGCGGTCGACATGAAGGGCGGGATCGCGGCCTGGGTCGCGGCGGCGTCGCAGGTGCTGGCTGAAGGTCCGCCCAAGGGCTCGCTGTCCTTCCTGATCACGGGCGATGAGGAAGGCCCGGCGCTGCACGGGACCAAGCGCGTGGTCGAGGCTCTGGCCGCCGAGGGCGAGGTGATCGACGCCTGCGTGGTGGGCGAGCCGTCGTCGCTGCAGCGGCTGGGCGACACCATCAAGATCGGGCGGCGTGGGTCGCTGAACACCTGGATCACGGTGCACGGCAAGCAGGGGCATGTGGCCTATCCGGACCGGGCGGCCAATCCCGTGCCGGTGCTGGTGCGGCTGCTGGCGCGGCTGGACGCCCATGCGCTGGACGACGGTTATGAGGCGTTTCAGCCGTCGAACCTGGAGCTGACCACGGTCGATGTGGGCAATCCGGCGACGAACGTCATTCCGGCCGAGGCTCGGGCGCGGCTGAACATCCGCTTCAATCCGGCACAGACGGGCGACGGCCTGATGGACTGGCTGAACCGGGAGGCCGGGGCTGTGCAGGCCGAGACGGGCTTGCAGATCACGCTGGAGCATATGTGCTCCGGCGAGGCCTTCCTGACGCCGGAGGGGTGGTTCACCGGGGCGGTGCAGGATGCGGTGGAGGCCGAGCTGGGCATCCGGCCCGAGGCTTCGACCACGGGCGGGACGTCGGACGCGCGGTTCATCCGGGCCTTGTGTCCCGTGCTGGAGCTGGGGCTGGTCGGCCAGACCATGCACCAGATCGACGAGCGGGCGCCCGTCAGCGAGATCGAGGCCCTGACCGGGGTCTATCGGCGGGTCATCGAGATGGTGTTCGCCCGCGCGGAACCTTGAAGATCGGCCGTTTCGCGGGCATATAGGCGACCGCGAGGGAACGCGGCGGTTGACCGCGCGCTGTCCGTTGCGAAACGCCAGACACTGATTTGACCACTTAAAGGACCACTGCCCATTCGCCGTCCGATGAACCAGCCGCCCGTGAAAGACGGGCCGCCCATGAACCAAGACATCCGCGCCCCGCGCGTCCTGCTGATCGACCAGCATGGGGAAAAGCAGGGTGTGATGCCGACCTCCGCCGCTCTGGAGGCCGCCGAGGAGGCGGGGCTGGACCTGGTTCAGATCGTGTCGACGTCCGAGCCGCCGGTGGCCAAGATCCTCGACTACGGCAAGTTCCGCTTCCAGGAGCAGAAGAAGAAGGCCGAGGCGCGCAAGCGCCAGAAGGTCGTCGAGCTCAAGGAAATCAAGCTGCGCCCCAACATCGACGTCCACGACTATGAGGTGAAGGCCAAGGCCATGCACCGCTTCTTCGACGAGGGCGACAAGGTCAAGGTGACGCTGCGCTTCCGCGGCCGCGAGATGGCCCACCCCGAGCTGGGCATGAAGCTGCTGAACAAGGTCCAGGCCGATTTCGAGGAAGTCGCCAAGGTCGAATATGCCCCGCGCATGGAAGGCCGCCAGATGATCATGATCCTGGCGCCGAAGTAGGCGGCTCACCTCAATGGCGGCCGTTGCCTCCGTGCAACGCAGCCGCGAATCCGGCCGGCGCCGGCGCGGACACCCCACCCCGGAAACCGGACCCTGGTGTAGCTTGAAGCCACGCCGTCGCCGGAGTTCGCATGCGCCGCCTCGCCTTGGCCTGTCTGGCCCTTTTCGCATCCGCCGCATCGGTTGGCGCGCAGGATGGCCCTCCCCCCGGCGGAGCGGGTGACAGCGGTTCTGCCTCGGCGGTGTCCATCGCTGCGGCTCCGCTTGAGGTCTACGGCCGGTTGCCCGCCTATGAGCTCAGCGTTCTGTCGGCGGCCGGGGACCGCGTCGCGCACGTGGTCACGCAGGGCGAAGGCCGGGCTGTGCTCGTCAACGCCTTGCCCGGAGGCGAACTTCTGGGCGGCGCGCGGGTTGGAGAGGTCAAGGTCCGGGACCTGACCTGGGTCGGCTCGGACCACGTGCTCATCATCACCTCCGCCGCGATGGAGTATCCCGGCGGCGTCGAGGTCGAGGTGTCCCAGGGTGAGATCCTGAACGTGGCGAACAACAGCCTCCGGTCCGTGTTCCAGAACCTTCCGGACGTCTATCGCAACATGCTCTCGGTTCATGTCGCCGAGATCGACGGCAAGCCGCAGATCGTGTTCGAGGCTCAGAACGACGACACCTATGAGATCGCTCTTTACGCGCTCGACCCCCTCACCCTGCGCTCGCGCGTGCTGGAGCGGAACCACCCCAACACCCGCGACTATGTCGTGACCCCGGACGGCCGGCGCCTGGCTAGGGCGAACTATCGTCAGAACGACGGCCTCTGGCAGTTCCAGGTCGAACCGCCCTCGGGAGGGTGGCGAACGGTCTGGTCCACGACCGCGCTCGTGGACCCGCCGGTGATGGGCGGCGAGGGACCCGAGGGTGACACGGTGGCGGTGCTCGCCAGCCCCGATGCGGGCGCTCCGGCGATCTGGCGCCTGCTGGGGCGCGACGGCGTCTGGCGGCCCCTGCCGTTCGAGGGCGATCCAAACAGCCTGCTGTATCATCCCCGGACGGGTCGGCTGATCGGCGCGGCCTACCGCGAAGCGGAAGGGTGGCGATACGAGTTCAGCGATCCCGCAGCCGCGCGGACGTGGCGCTCCATCCAGCGGGCGTTTGATGGTCGTGATCCGCAGTTGATCTCCTGGAGCGACGACCTGCGCAAGATCATGGTGTTCAGCTGGGGCCCGACCGATGCGGGCGCCTATCATTTCGTCGATCTCGACGCCGGCCGCGCGGATGTGCTCGGCGAACAGTATCCAGACATTGGTCCCGACCAGGTCGGCGAGATCCGTGCGATCTCCTACGAGGCCGGCGACGGCATGCGCATCCCCGGCTATCTGACCCTGCCGCCCGGCGTCACGGAGCCTCGGGGCTTGCCGCTGGTCGTTTTCCCGCACGGCGGCCCGGCGGTGCGCGACGAGAAGCAGTTCGACTGGTGGGCCCAAGCGATGGCGTCCCGCGGCTATGCGGTGCTTCAACCCAACTTCCGGGGGTCGTCCGGTCTGGGGCTGGATCACCTGGAGGCCGGTTATGGCGAGTGGGGCCGCAAGATGCAGACCGACCTGTCGGACGGGGTTCGTTGGCTGGCGGACCAGGGCATCGTCGATCCGTCGCGGGTCTGCATCGTGGGGGCCAGCTACGGCGGCTACGCGGCCTTGGCGGGGGCGACGGTCGAGTCCGGCGTCTATCGCTGTGCGGTGTCGGTGGCGGGCGTGTCCGATCTCCGGGCCATGCTGCGCTGGACGGCCGATCGCATGGGGCGGACCAACAACGCCGCCAACCGTTACTGGAACCGCTTCATGGGCGCGGACGGGGTCGGTGACCGATCGCTGGACCAGCGATCGCCCGCGCAGCTGGCCGACCGGGCGACGGCTCCCATACTGCTGATCCACGGGCGGGACGACACGGTCGTGCCCTACAGCCAGACCTCGGCCATGGCCTCGGCGCTGCGGCGGGCCGGCAAGTCCTATCAGCTGGTCGAACTGGAGGGGGAGGATCACTGGCTCTCCCGAGCGGAGACCCGCCAGCGCATGCTGCGGGAAACCATCGCCTTTCTCGAAACGCACAATCCCGCGAACTAGCGTCGCCCAACCGCTGCGGGCGACATCTCTGACGCGACGAACCGGCGCTCGCGGAGCGAGACCGGCTCCGCTAGAAGGCGGGCATGCCCGATCGCCCGACCGTTCCGCCCGCCGCCGATCATGCCGACCGGCGGGCCCTGGTCGTGCTGTTCGCCATCGTCTTCATCAACCTGGTCGGCTTCGGCCTCGTCGTGCCGCTGCTGCCGTTCTTCGGGGACAGCCTGAACGCAGAGCCGTGGCAGGTCGCCTTGATGTTCTCGGCCTATTCGATCGGACAGTTCTTCGCCGAGCCGTTCTGGGGGCGGCTGTCGGACCGGATCGGGCGCAAGCCGGTGTTGCTGGCGACGGTGTGCGCCAATGCCGTCGGCTATCTGATGCTGGCCTTCGTGCCCAACATCTGGCTGGCCATCGCGGTGCGGCTGTTCACGGGGCTGGGGGCGGGCAACGTCTCGACGGTGCAGGGCTATGTCGCCGACGTGACCCCGCCGGAGAAGCGGGCCGGGCGGATGGGGCTGATCGGGGCGGCGTTCGGAGCGGGCTTCATCGCCGGGCCAGGCCTGTCGGGCATCCTGGTGCAGGAGGACATGGGGCGGCTGGGTTACCAGCTGCCGATCTTCGCGGCCTGCGGGCTTGCGACGCTGGCGGCGCTGGGAACCGTGTTCCTGCTGAAGGAAAGCTTAGTCCGGCGAGAGGGGGCGGCTCCTACGCGCGAACCGTTCCTGTCGGGCGTGAGCCATGCAGCGGCCAACCCGGTGATCTCGCGGGTGATCGTGGTGACGCTGATCTACATGGCCGGCTTCTCGGGCATGGAGTCGACCTTCGGCCTGTGGACGGGCGCGCGCTACGACTGGGGCGCGCGCGAGGTCGCGTTCTCCTTCATGGCGGTGGGCGTGGTGTCGGTGATCTGCCAGTCGCTGGTGACCGGGCGGCTGGCGCGGCGGTTCGGGGAGAGCCGGGTGCTGGCGGGCGGGTGCCTGCTGTTCGGGGTGGGCCTTCTGGGGCAGATATTCTCGCCCGGCGCCTGGTTCGTGCCGGTCGCCATGGTCATCGGCGGCTTCGGCATGGCGATGACCATGCCCAACATCTCGGCCATGATCTCTCGCGCCAGCCCGCCGGACCGGCAGGGGGCCATGCTGGGCCTGAACATGGCGGCGAGCTCGTCGGGGCGGATCGTGGGGCCGATCGTGGCCGGGGCGATGTTCTCGGGACTGGGGCACGACTGGCCGCTGGCGGTCGGAGCGGCCCTGATGGTTCCGGCGGCGATCATGGCGATCAACGCGGGGCGGGCGGCGAGCCAGCCGTCGCGGCTGGCGGCGGAGGCGGCGGAGTAGCGAGAGTCGCTTGCCATCTGGCCGCGCTTCGCCTAGAAGCCGCGCCTTCGCGTGCGGACCGCCGGGCGAACAGGCATGCCTGGGCGGGACGAAAAGGACCCTTTGAGGTTCGACGGGCCCTGCGCCCATCAGAATGAGAGTCGAAAATGCCGAAACTGAAGACGAAGTCGGGCGCCAAGAAGCGCTTCAAACTCACTGCGACCGGCAAGGTGAAGGCCGGAGTTGCGGGCAAGCGTCACCGTTTGATCAGCCACAACTCCAAATACATCCGCCAGAACCGCGGCACCTCGGTCATGGCCGACGCCGACGCCAAGAAGATCAAGTCCTACATGCCCTACGCCTGATCGGCGCCCGGCAGACCTGATCGCATCGCACAGAGAATTTGAAGGACTAGACACATGGCACGCGTGAAACGGGGCGTTACGTCCCACGCCAAGCACAAGAAGGTTCTGGAGCAGGCCAAGGGCTTCTCCGGCCGCCGCAAGAACACCATCCGCACGGCTAAGGCCGCCGTGGACCGCGCCGGGCAGTACGCCTATCGCGACCGCCGCAACAAGAAGCGCTCGTTCCGCGCCCTGTGGATCCAGCGGATCAACGCCGCCGCCCGCCAGGAAGGCTTCACCTACTCGCAGTTCATCCACGGCCTGTCGAAGGCCGGCATCGAGCTGGACCGCAAGGTGATGGCCGCCATCGCCGCCGACGCGACCGGCTTCAAGGCCATCGCCGACAAGGTGCGCGCCGCCCTGGCCTGATCGGCCAAGCGAGCGAGACGATATCGGGCCGTCCGGGCGACCGGGCGGCCTTTTCGTTCGCGCGAAAAGAAAAAGGCGACCCTTGCGGATCGCCTTGAAGTGGCATCATCGAGAATGAGGCGCGGAGGCGGCAGGACCTGCTGTGGCGGGTCCAAGTCGGGGGGCGTCGCCGCCTCCGCAGACCGATAACGGCGCCGCCCGAATGGCGTTCCACGCGCGGCGAAGATTTTTTTCGAATGTCGGGAGAGGGGAACGGCGACGCTGGCCAGAACGTTGAGGGGGCTTGAGTTTCAGTGCCTGAAAGGCCCCGCCATGACCCACGACGATCCCCATTCCCGCGCCGCCGACGCCGTCCATGAAGGCCGGCCGGTGGAAGAGCAGTTCGTCAAGCAGGGCCGGGGCGGGCGGCGCATCACTCTCGTGCTGATCGTGGCCTTTGTCCTGACCGCTTTGGGCTTCCTGATCGTACAGCTGGTCTATGCGCCTGAGTTCGCGGCGGGCGACGCCAACGCCGGCCAGCAGGCGGTGGACGCCGCGGCCTTCCAGGGCGAAGGCGGCGACAGCGTCCCGGCGGCGGACGCGCCGACCACCTCGACCGGAGAACCGACCAACCCGCCGACGGGCGAGGCGCCGAACGTCAACGCTCCGACCGTGCAGGCCGCGCCGTCCGGACAGTAGGACCGAACGTCCTGGCTGAAAGAAAAAGGCCCCGCCGGATCATCGGCGGGGCCTTTGTCATGTCGCGGACCGAACGCGCGTCAGGCCGCCTGCTTCTGACTGGCGGGGTGGAAGAACAGCGCCTGGCTGATCGCCGCCTTCACCGTCTCGGGCTGGAAAGGCTTGGTGATCAGGAAGGTCGGCTCGGGGCGTTCGCCGGTCAGGAGGCGCTCGGGGAAGGCGGTGATGAAGATCACTGGGACGTCGAAGCGCTTGAGGATGTCCTTGACCGCGTCGATGCCGGACGATCCATCGGCCAGCTGGATGTCGGCCAGAACCAGGCCCGGGCGATGACGGGCGACGGCGTCGACGGCTTCGTCATGGGTCGTCGCGGTCGCGGTGACGCGGTGGCCGAGTTCCTTCACCAGGCTCTCGATGTCGGCGGAGATGATGGCCTCGTCCTCGATGATCAGGACGTCGGTCGCCAGTTCGGCGTCGATCTCAGCCTGGGCCTCGGCGATCAGGGTTTCGACCGAGTGGACGTCGGAGGACAGGATCTGGGCAGCCTCAGAGGGGGTGAAGCCTTCGAGCGCGGTCAGAAGGAAGGCCTGGCGGGAGCGGGGCGCGATGCGCATCAGGCGGCTGGACGGGTCCTCGTGGCCCAGCCCTGCGGCGCCGGCTTCCAGCTGGGCGCCCGTGGACGACCAGATGGCGTGGAAGACGTGATAGAGGGCGACGCGCGGCGTCATGTCGGGGGAAAGCTGTCGCTCGCCCGCGGCCAGCGCCTCAAGCGCGACGCGGACGTAGTTGTCGCCGGTCGCCTGATCGCCCGTCAGGGCGCGGGCGTAGCGGCGGACGTAGGGCAGATGCGGCGCGAGTCTGGCCAGAAGGCTCATGGTGTCTTGATCCCCGACAGGTCGTTTCTGCGCCCGCTCGTCGGACGCGTATCCGCGACCTAACGTATCACCGCGGGCACGGTTCCGGGTGGCCATGCACGAGCTTGGCAATAAAGTTGATGGGCGACGGAACCGGCCCTTCTTCACCACGTTGACGGATTTCGACAATCAGAAGCCGGGCGCACACCCGGCCTTTTCTCTTGCGTGAATGAGATCAACCCTGGCGGCCCAGCACACGATGATCGACACCCCCGACCCGCGCCGCAAGGGCGCTGCGTCCAAGTCTGAAGGCTCGGACCTCGAAGAGGCGCGCCTGCGCCAGCAGGCGATCGGCGTAAAGCTGCGCCACCTGTTCGACGAGGTCGTCAACGAGCCCGTCCCAGACGAATTCCTCGACATCCTGCGCCGGGCCGACGAGCGCGGCACGGGCGGAGACAAGACGTGAGCGCGGTCCGCAGCAGCGCGCCCAAGCCACCGTCGGCCGACGATGATGGGTTCAAGCGCGAACTGGTGACGCTGATCCCGCATCTGCGGGCCTTTGCGCGCACGCTGACGGGCGATGCGACGGCGGCCGACGACCTGGCGCAGGACGCCATGATGAAGGCGTGGGACGCGCGCGCCAGCTATCAGATGGGCACCAACATGAAGGCCTGGACCTTCATGATCCTGCGCAACCAGTTCTACTCGGAAAAGCGCCGGTCGTGGCGCCAGTCCCAACTGGATCAGGAGGCGGCCGAACGCACCTTGGTGGCCGTGGACGATCCCGAGGCACCCGTGGCGCTGGACGAACTGCGTCAGGCGCTTAACACCCTGCCGGAAGAGCAGCGCGAGGCGCTGATCCTCGTGGGCGCCGGCGGCTTCGCCTATGAGGAAGCGGCCGAAATCTGCCAGTGCGCGGTGGGCACGGTGAAGAGCCGGGTCAGCCGGGCCCGGAAGGCCTTGCAGGCGACGTTGGAGCGCGGCGGATACGATCGTGACGGGCGCGCGGCGGGCGACGCCATGCGCTCCATCTTGGCCGATGCGGACCGTCTGAGCGCGGCCCGTCAGGGCTGAGCCTCGTGTCCCCGGCCGGATCAGACCAGGGCCCCAAACGGCGCCGCGTATCGCAGCGCACCGTGTCGCGCTTTCTGGGCCGGTCGAAGGGGCTGGCGCGGTTCGAGGGCATCCGGTTCCGGCTCGGGGTGGCCTTGGCCATCGCGCTGCTGCCGATCCTGGTGCTGCCGACGCTCCTGGCCTGGGCCGACCTGACGCCGCTGGGCAACTTCCTGGCGCCCGTCGTGGCCTGGATCGTCGCCTTCGCCACGGTGATGTGGGTCACCGAGCGGATCGTGGTGCGATGGCTCGACTATCTGGAGCGGATCGCAGCGCTGTATGCGCGGGGCCGCTACTCGGTGCGGCCGGTCCAGGCCACGCATGCGCCGTCCGAGGTTCGCCGTCTGGCGGGGACGATGGATGCGTTGGCGGAGGCGATCGACACCCGGGACCGGTCGTTGACCGACAGCCTGACCGAGAAGGACGCCCTGCTGAGGGAAATCCACCACCGGGTGAAGAACAATCTGCAGATCATCTCGTCGCTGCTGTCGATGCAGCAGCGGGCGCTGAAGGATGAGCCGGCCAAGGCCGCGCTGGGCGACACGCGGCAGAGGATTTCCGCGCTCGCCCTGATCTATCGCACCCTCTACCAGTCCGAGGACATCCGCCACGCGGATGCGCGTGAGTTCCTGACCGAGCTGGTCGGGCAGCTGGTGGCGGGCGAGAGCGGTCGCGGGCCGCTGGTGAGCAGCTCGGTCGAGGCGGATAGCCTGATCGTCGATCCGGACAAATTGGCCCCCCTGGCGCTGTGGCTGGTGGAGGCTGTGACCAACGCCCAGAAGCACGCCTTCGCCGGACGGGGCGGAACGCTCAAGGTGCGGTTCCGGGTCGAGGGGGAGACCAGCGTGCTTGAGGTCGAGGACGACGGTCCCGGCCCCTCGAGCCAGGCGGTCCAGACCGGCGTGGGACGCACCCTGATGGGCGCCTTCGCAAAGCAGCTGAAGGGCGAGGTGGAGATCGCGGCGGGCACGCCAAGGGGCACGATCGCCCGCATGGTGTTCGCCACGCCTGAGGTGGTGAAGCCGACCGATCCTCGCGACCTGGAGCGCGTGGACGCCGTGGTGAAACCCGGAACCCTGTCGCGGCGGCCGCGTTGATCGGCGGTACCGGCGGGACCTCCCCGACCGCCCCGTTTCAGGAGTTTCCCATGCGCAAGGTTTTCGTCCTTTTCGCCGCCGCCGCCGCCCTGACCACCGCGGCCTGCAACACCGTCGCCGGCGTGGGCCGCGACACCGCCGCCGCCGGCTCGGCCGTGACCGAGGCCGCGGAAGACGCCAAGAACTGATCCGGGTTCAAAACCCGGCGTGAGCGCCCCGCAGCGCCCATGACGCGGAACACCCCGCCGGCCCAGCCGGCGGGGTTTTCTCTTGTCCGGCTTCCGGGCGCCCCGCTAGGTTTGCCGAGAGGCGTCCGTGAGTGACGCCGGGGGGAGCCTGAATGACCGATCACGCCGCGACGTCGTCCGAAACCGAGAAAGAGCCCGGCCTGAAGACCGTGGTGGGGGCGTCCGCCGCGGGCACGGCGTTCGAGTGGTACGACTTCTTCATCTTCGGCTCCCTGACGGCCGTGATCGCGCGGCACTTCTATGCCGATGTGGGCGAGGCGGCGTCCTACATCCTAGCGCTGCTGACGTTCGGCGTCGGGTTCGTGGTCCGGCCGCTGGGGGCCCTGGTGTTCGGCTGGTTCGGCGACCAGACGGGCCGCAAGAAGACATTTCTGGTCACCATCACGCTCATGGGAGCGGCGACGGTCGGGATCGGCCTGTTGCCCGACTACGACGCCATCGGCATCGCCGCGCCCATCCTCCTGATCATCCTGCGCATTCTGCAGGGCTTCGCGCTCGGTGGGGAATACGGCGGAGCGGTGATCTACGTGGCCGAGCATTCGCCGGCGCCTCGGCGCGGCTATCTGACCGGGTGGATCCAGACGACGGCGGCCCTGGGCCTGATCGGGGCGCTGAGCGTCATCCTGGCGACCCGTGCGATGGTGGGCGAGGAAGCGTTCGACGAGTGGGGATGGCGCATCCCCTTCCTGCTGTCCTTCTTCCTGCTGGTCATCTCCCTGTGGATTCGGCTGAAGCTGAACGAGAGCCCGGCGTTCAAGAAGATGGAAGCCGAGGGCGGGGCGCGGCGGGCGCCGTTCCGGGAATCCTTCGCCCAATGGAAGAATCTGAAGTTCGTGCTGCTGGCCCTGTTCGGGACGATGATCGCGCAAGGGGCGGTCTGGTACTGCGGATACTTCTATTCCCGCTTCTTTATGGAGCGGATCCTGAAGGTCGAGGTGTCGACCGTCGACATGATCATGCTGGCCCTGACGCTGGTGTCGGCGTTCCTCTACGTCTTCTTCGGCTGGCTGTCGGACAAGGTGGGCAGGAAGCCCGTGATGCTGTTCGGCATGGTGCTGGCGCTGGTCGCCTTCTTCCCTGGCTTCCAGGCCCTGACTCGGGCGGCCAATCCGGCGCTGGCGGAGGCGCAGGCGTCTGCGCCGGTGACGGTGATCGCCGATCCCGCGACCTGCGCGCTCCAGTTCGACCCGGTCGGCAAGACGGCCTTCGCCAGCTCCTGCGACCTGGCCAAGACGGTGCTGTCGAACGCAGGCGTCAGTTACGACAACGTCGCAGCTGAGCCGGGCGCGCTGGCGCGGGTGCGGATCGGCGAGGTCGAGGTGGCCTCGGTCGAGGGCGAGGGGCTGGCGGCGGCCGAGCTGACGGCGGCCAAGGCCGACGTCGAGAGGCGGATCAAGGCGGCGCTGACCGCCGCAGGCTATCCCGAGCGGGCCGATCCGGAGCGGGTCGACATCCCGATGGTGTTCGCCATCCTGCTGATCTTCATCGTCGCGGCGACGGCTCTGTATGGCCCGCAGGCGGCGTCGCTGGTCGAGCTGTTCCCCACGCGGGTGCGCTATACGGCCATGAGCCTGCCCTATCACGTCGGCACCGGCTGGGTCGGGGGCCTGCTGCCCGCGACCAGCTTCGCGCTCGTGGCGGCGTCGGGGAACATCTACTTCGGCCTGTGGTACGCGGTTGTTTTCACCGCCATCGCCGTGGTCGTGACCGTCTTCCTGATGCCAGAGACCAAGGGGCGCGACCTGGACACGATCGGACAGTAGGCTCTCCGGGCCGGTCCCGTGGGAGGGGAACCGGCTGGACGTGGGCGACGTTTGCGGATCGTGTCAGCAAGGTGTCGCAAAATCGTGGTTGGAACCCGCCCGGTTTCGAGTCACTGTACGAGGAGTTAACGGCGGTGAGGGGACCGTTGGTGCGTCTGGGAGGATGCGTAACGAGCGTCGTGGTGCTGGCGGCCTTTGCAGCCCCGGCGACCGCGCAGTCGTCGGTTGATCCGGGCCCCGTCGCCTATGATCCCGACCGCGCAGCCTCCATCGCTCTCACGGCCAGCCTCAATCGCCAGCCAGGCGCCCATGTCGCTGCGCCGCCGCTCGTGCCCGGGTCGGTGAGGAAGGCGTCGGCTCACGTCGAGGTTCCCGCCCTTTCCTCCGCTGCGGCCCTTGGCCCGGTCATGGCAGCGCAGCCGACCGTCGCCTTCAGCGACAGCGGATGGTCCGAGGATGACCGGCGCCGCACGGCCTCCATCACGGCTCAGCTGAACCGTCAGGCCGGGTTCAACGTCGCGGTCGATCGCGCGTTTGGGCCGGCTCTGGAGTTCGCCACGGACTATCAGCCGATCGCGGAGACCAGCGCGTTCGCCGCCACGACCACGCGGGACATCTGGCGTGAGGGCGATGGCTTCACGGACCGGGTGCGGCTGCGCCAGCGGGGTGAGCTGCGTCGCGCCGATGGATCCCCCCTGCCGCTGACGCCCCTGGACCAGGCCGCATTCGAGACCGATGGATACGACGTCAGCTACACGCGCGGCTGGGAGGCGGCGCGGGGCTATACGGCGTCTGGTCTGGAAGTCACCCTGACGCCGCACGCGGGTGTCGGCGTCGGCGATCGCGGCGGCCGGGCCGAAGCGGGCGCGACTCTGACCATCGGCGGGGACATCGACGGGATGGTTCCGGAAGGCTCCGAGGAGTTCGGCGACCGGGCGCGGTGGTATCTGTACGCCGCCGGGTCGGGCACGGCCGTCGGCTACAACTTCGCGCGCAACCGCGACGGGGAATATGCCCGCTCGGGCGTCAGTCGCGATTCGGGTTCGTTCCTGGGCGATGCGTCGATCGGCGTGGCCTTGCGGCGCGGGCACATGCAGGGCTCGTTCGGCCTGGTCTATCGCGAAGTGGAGGCGGAGGGCCTGCGCGGCGGGGAGGGCTTCGACCGCGACGTGTCCGAGGGGCTGGTGGCGTTCCAGCTGTCGATCAAGCCGGAGTAGGGATGAGTGAGTAGGGCTTAGTGAGTAGTGAGCAGGTTTTGGAACTGGGGCTGAGGCCGCGCTTGACCCCTACTCCCTAAGCCCCCGCCTAGAACCACCCCTTGCGCTTGAACCACAGGAGCGGGATGGCCGAAGACAGGACCATCAGGCCGAGCGCGAGCGGATAACCCCACCACCAGGTCAGCTCAGGCATATGCTCGAAGTTCATGCCGTAGATGGCGCCGATTAGGGTGGGCGGCATGAGCGCTACCGTCACCAGCGAAAAGACCTTGAAGATCGAGGACTGCTGGATGTTGATCAGGCCCAGCGTCGCCGAGAGCTGGAAGTTGATGCCGGCGGCGACGGCCTGATTGTGGGCGAGCAGGCTGGAGGCGTCGCGGCCCAGCGACTTCAGGTGCTCGCGCTTGTCGGCACTCATTTCCAGCCTTTCGTCCAAGGCGACGAAGGCGAAGACTCGCGAGAGACCGGCCAGGCTCTGTTCGATGCGGCTGTTGGCGATCTGGGCGCGGCCCAGCTTGGTGATCAGGTGGCGATAGCCCACGGAAGTGTCGGCGCCTGAGAAGACGTGATTGGCGATGGCCTCGACCTTGGCGGCGGTGCGCGACAGCACCTCCGAGGCGCGGTCGATGATGGCCTCCATCAGGTTCAGGAACATGTCGGCGCCGGATTCACAGAGCGAGGGTTCGCGCTCCAGCTTGTCGGTGAACATGGTGAAGGGACGCGGGTCGAAGTAGCGGATCGTCACCAGCGGGCCGTGGGTCAGGATGAAGGTGACCGGGTCGACCGTCGGCAGCTCCATCTCCGAGTTGTGGATGATGTCGGCGGTGACGTAGGTGGCGCCGTTCTCGCGGTAGAGGCGGCTGGAGGCCTCCAGCTCGCTCATCTCCTCGCGGGTGGGGATGGAGAGGCCAAGCGCCTTCTCGATGGCGACGTCTTCCTCGCGCGTGGGTTCGATCAGGTCGATCCAGAGGGTGTCGGGCGGGAGCGTCCAGTCGGTCCCGACCATCTCCACGCCCTCGCAGGCGGCGCAGCCCGAACGATAGATGCGGATCATCCGGGCGGTTTCTTTGGGACTGCCGTCAGGGCTGGCCGGCGCCGCCGGCGGCCGCGCGGGCCATCTGGCGGCCGGCCTCCAGTCCTTCGCGGGCCGAGTTGTAGATGAACCCGTAGGTCGGATAGACGGTCGTGCCCAGGTCGTTGATCGGGTTGTACCAGACCTTGACCGCGCTCCAGTCGTTGGCGCCGGAGACGTCCACGACGGTGACATTTTCCTCGACCCGGCCGCGGCTGCCGCCCCAGTTGGCGTGGGTGACGCGGATGACGCGGTCGGTCAGGATTTCCGACACGACGGCGACGTGGCCGCGGGTCATGCGGCCCTCGGGACGGAACACCAGGACCGAGCCCGTCTCGGGCGCGCGGCCGGTGCGGAAGCGATCCACGGCCTGGTTCCACCAGGTCCAGGCGTCGCCGAAGATGTTGATGCCCGAGAACATGCGCGCGAAGGTCACGCACTGCCAGTAGGGCTCGTCCGCGCGGACGGGAGAGGGAGACAGGGCGAAGAGGCCAAGGGTCGCTGCCAAGGCAGCGGCGGTGAGCCGTTTCGTCATGTGCGATTGTTTCCGACTGTTACGCCCAAACTCTCCCTAGACGATCATCGGAAAAGGTTGAAGTCCCCTTTCAGGCGACCTGAGGCGAGCCCCGGCGCAGGGCCGCGCGGGCGGCGCGGCGGTCGGCGAGGCCTCTCAGAGCCTTGCGGGCCGGGTGTTCGACCAGATGGTAGGCGATCGCGGCCACGACGGGGAGGGCCAGGACGACGGCCAGCCACACGAAGAGTTGAAGCTTCTTGTCCTCGGCGCCGGTCAAGCGCGCGGCGGCGTTCACGGCCAGCAGCTGCCACGGCACCAGCACCATGTAGACGGCGTAGGAGATCTCTCCGAGGTAGACGGCCGGGCGCGACGCCAGCCACCCGGCCGAGGCGTTCGACAGGGCGCCGAGCGCCAGGATGAGGCCGCCCGCGAAGACCACGACGACGCCGTCGGGGGCCTGTAGCGAGGCCGCGATGGCCATGGCGGCGACGGAGGCGAGCGCCAGCACGCCGGGGCGCTTCAGGCCGCCGCGACGGTGCAGCAGGTAGAGGGCGCAGCCGTAGGCGAAGCAGGGGACGATGCGCAGCGCGCCCCAGCGGAAGGTGGCTTCCGTGAGCGAGAAGCCCGCCAGCGCCTGGAACCCGGCGTAGACCAGGGCCATCGCGGCGACGGCGCCGGCGACGGCGGCGAGCGGCCGATCGCGCAGCCGCCAGGCGACGAAGGCGAAGGCGGGGAAGGTCAGATAGGCGAACCACTCCGCCGAAATCGACCAGGAGGAGTGGTTCCAGCCGGCCTCGGGCGCCAGACCCCAGGCGTGGAGCATGAAGATGTGGGCGGGCAGGGATTCCCAGCTGAGCACATTGCCGTCGATGGCCATGCCGGCGGCGAGCGCGCCCAGCCCCAGGACGCCGACGCCGATCAGGGTCGCCAGATGCAGGGGATAGACCCGCGCGATCCTGGCCCAGAGGAAGCCGCCGTAGCGGAAGCCGCCCTCGCCGAACGCCTTCAGATAGACGTGGCTGAGGATGAAGCCGGACAGAACGAAAAAGAGCTCCACGCCCAGATAGCCCTTGGCCACGAGGTTCGGCGTCAGGGCGACGTCGAGATTGGGCCAGAAGGCGTAGAGGGCGACCCACGCGGCCGCGAAGAATCGCAGCGCCGTCAGGGCGCGCAGATCCTGGGGTGTCTCGATCTGGGTCATGGCGCTCATCCTGTCGCAGGATGGGCGCCGGAACCGTTAAGGGGGCTAGGGCCGGGGCTCGCTGTTCAGGAAGGCCTGCGCAGCGGCGCAGCCGTTCAGCGTCTGACCGCCCAGTTCGACCCGGGCGGTGAGCGGATAGGTGCGGTCGCTCATGCCGTCGGAGCATTCGGTGGCCATGAGGGTGACGACCAGGGCCGTGCCGTCCTCGGCGGCGGAGGCGTAGACGGCGGTGGTGCCCTGGAGCGTTGGGCCGGGATTGGCGACGCGCAGGCCCTCGCTGTCTACCGCGGTGTAGACCAGGGCGTCCGGCGTGATGTCGACGCCCCAGAAGGGCTCGGTGCCGAGCGCGCGCAGCGGCTGGTTCAGATCGACGCTGCCCAGGACCGCGGGCTCGGCGGGCTGGGCCGGTGCGGGGGTCTCGATCGTGGCTTCGGAACAGGCGGCGACCGCCAGGACGGCGGCGAGGGCGGCGAGGCGTTTCATGCGCGGGCTCCGGACGCGAACAGGCGCGCAGAGAAGCCTTCGCACCAGGGCGGGTCAAGGGCGCTCGCGGCGGGGGCGGCAGCCGCCTAAGCTCGGGTCATGGCGATTCGGTCCCAGACCGCCCCGGAGGCGCTGGAGTTCTTCGCGGGCGGCGGCCTGGCGGGGCTGGGCCTGTCCGGATTCGAGGTGACGTTCGCCAACGACATCGATGGGATGAAAGCAGCGGCGTGGCGGGCCAATCATCGGGGCCGGCTGCATGAGGGCGATGTCTGGGACCTGACGGCGGCGGATGTGCCGGGACGGCCGACCTTGGCCTGGGCCTCCTCGCCGTGTCAGGACGTGAGCCTGGCGGGCGCGCGGGCGGGGCTGGGCGCGCGGCGGTCGGGGGCTTTCTGGGGCTTCTGGCGGCTGATGCAGGCGCTGGACGCCGAGGGGCGGGCGCCGCCGATCCTCGTCATCGAGAACGTGGTCGGGCTGCTGACGTCGGGCGGCGGCGAGGACTTCGCCACGGTCTGCCGGGCGGTGGCGGAGGCGGGCTACCGAGTCGGCGCGCTGGAGATGGACGCGGCGCTGTGGCTGCCGCAGTCGCGGCCCCGGCTGTTCATCGTGGCCATGCGGGGTCTCGAGGGCGCGACGGTGGGCGGGCCGACGGAGCCGTTCCATTCGGCGCGCGTGAGGGCGGCGCACGCGCGGCTGGATGAGGCGACCAAGGCGGCGTGGGCGTGGTGGTCGCTGGCGGAGCCTCCCCGGCGAAACCTGCATCTGGCGGACCTGCTAGACGCGGACGACGGCGCCGCGTGGTTCGGGGAGGATCAGACGCGCGCGTTGCTGGTGCTGGCGCCGCCGCTGCATCGGCAGAGGCTGGACGCGGCGGCTGCGTCCGGCGAGCGGCGTGTGGCGGCGGCCTATCGGCGGGTGCGGGTCGAGGCGGGGCGCAAGGTTCAGCGGCTGGAGCTACGCTTCGACGGACTGGCGGGGTGTCTGCGGACACCCGCCGGAGGCTCGTCGCGCCAGTATCTGATCGTGGCCGAAGGCGGCCGGGTGCGGGCGCGGCGGCTGACGGCGCGGGAGGCGGCGCGGCTGATGGGGCTGCCGGAGGACTATCGGCTGCCCGGCTCGGAGAGCGCGGGGCTCAAGCTGATGGGCGACGCGGTGGCTGTGCCGGTGGTGCGGGCGCTGTCGGAGGGGTTGCTGCTGCCGGCTGCGTTAGGGACGAGCGTCGCCGCCTAATCGTCTCGCCGATTGTCGCGGCCGGGGTCGAGGGTGTTGTCGACCTGGTCGTCCCAGCCTTCGCGGTGGGATTTGAAGGCGAGCGCCATCAGGAGCCAGGTCAGGCCGACGGTGCCCAGCACGCCCAGGCCCATGGCGATCCAGCCGTGGATCGGCATGGGGCCGCCGCCGATCGCCAACCAGAACCAGCCGAGCGCCGCCGTCGCCAGGGCCGAAAGCCCCAGGGCGAAAAGGGTGGTCAGGAGGTGGCGGACGACGGGGTGGCCCATGCGCATCGCCTTAGCACAGGGGGCGGCCCGGCGCCCGCGACACGATGCGGCGCTTTAGCGCTGGACCCACTGGCCGGCGGCGTTGCGGTACCACTGGCCCGACGGGATGCGGGGCAGGAGCTGGCTTTCGAACATCCGGGCGGCGGCGACCTCGGTCGTGGTGCCTGCGGCTTGGGCGCGCTGGCCATAGGCGTTGCGGCGGGCTTCGTTGGTGTCTTGGACGGCCTCGGTGAGTTGGCCGTCAGACGCGGCGGTGCGGAAGCCGAGGTAGCCGTCGGCCTGCTCGCCGACCACGCCCTGGGCCTTGGCCTGGTCGATGAGGGCCTTTTGCTCGCTGGTCTGACCGAAGGCCGCGCCGGCGGCGACGCCCAGCGCGGCCACGGCGGCGCCGAGCACGAAGAGCTTGTTGAGGGTCATGCGACGGGTTTCCATCAGAACAGGTTCGGGTTTTCGGCCAGCAGGTCTCGCAGTTCCTGATCCAGCCGGACGCGGACGTCGGCGTCGAGCTTGGCGTAGATCTGGATCGGGTCGACCTGAAGGCGGATCGTGGGGGTGCAGCCGGACAGGACCACGGCCGCGCCGACGGCGAGAAGAACGGTGCGGATCACACGCTTGGGCGGGGTCATCGTCAGGGTCTCCGGCGAAGGAACGCTTTCACTGCCACGGTGGATGCCTTCCGGCGAGTGAATGGGTCGTGAACGGTCAGGGTTGGTCCCCGTTGCGGGCGCGGTTGACCTCCAGCAGGTCCGAGACGAGCTGGTTGACGTTCAGCGTGGTGTCCAGCGTCAGGTCGATGCCGGTGTTGGACGGCAGGGGCAGGGGGCGGTTCAGGAACTCGCGGCTGATGAGCTCGGCCAGCGACAGGCGGATCTCCTGACGCTGGGGCGGGTCGTGGCGGCCGACGATGCGGAACAGCACGCCGATGCGGCCTTCATCGAGACTGTTCACGTCCGCGGACAGGACGTCGAAGGCCAGGTTCTCCATCGCCTGATAGGCCAGGTCCTCGACCGTACCGGGCGGGACGGCGCCGCCGCCCCCGGCCTCGAGACCGGTCAGGACCTCGCGCTGGATCGACAGGCGGCCGGGCTGGTCGGCGTAGAGGCGCCCCCCCGTGATGCGCACGCCCGTGTCGGGGTCGTAGGTGAAGGGCAGGCGGCCCGAGACCACGGCGTCCAGATCGACCTGGTCGCCGAAGCCGGCGCCCTCGATCAGCTCGCCGAGCTGGACGCGTTCCAGCACGATGACGCCGGAGAAGGGGCGGCGATCCAGCGGCACGCTGAAGGGCTCGACCCGGACAGTCCCGCCCGCCGCCTGGATGGCGCCGCCGTCGACGGTGATGGCGGCCTTGTCTAGCGCGAAGGTCAGGTCGAGATCGGTGAAGGGAGCGATGGACTCGAGCGTGGCCACCCGCAGGGTCTGGCCGGGAGCGGTGGTCAGCGGCGCGAGGTTGATGAAGTCGATCGTCCCGGTCAGGCCCTTCACCGGGCCGGCGGGGCTGACGAAGTCGAGGCCGGGGACGATCAGGCGGCCGGAGCTGGAGCCGCCTTCGGGCAGGTCGGGGCTCCAGTCGATGCGGCCGGTGAAGGAGGCCGAGCCCGTGGCGGGGGACTGGACGAAGTCGGCGGCGAGCGGGCTGAGGTCGGCGGGCTGGAGGCCGCCCTCGGCGAAGATCAGGGCGGGGGCGTCGATGGTCACGCCGCCAGCGCCGGTGGCTCCGTCGTGCGCGAGGGTCAGGCGGCCGAGCGGATTGCCGGAGCGGGCAAGGTCGAAGGCGCCGGACCACCGGTCGCTCGCCAGACCGGCGCGGCCCTGGGCGGTCAGGGTGTTGAAGCGGCGGGGGTTGGTGGTGTCGTTGACGACGGCCGTGGAGATGCGGGCGTCGAGGCCGAGACCCGCGCGGGAGCCGGTGGCGGTCAGGCTGCCGGAGGCTTGGTTGAAGGCGAGCGCGAGGAACGGGGCTTGGGCAGCGACGTCGCGCAGGGCGCCGGTCACGCGCCAGCCGCCGTTCTGCGCGACCAGCAGCGGCTGGGCCGTGGGGCAGAGGCGGCCGGAGATGTCGGTGACGTCGTTCTCGTCGAGGTCGAGGCGGTCGACCGCGACGCCCAGGCAGTCGGAAGGGGCGTAGGTGACACGGCCGTCGTCGCTGGCCAGGAGGCCGGCCGTGCGGACGGCGACGCCGCGCGCGGGCGTGAAGTCGAGGCGGGCGCGGCCGTCGATGCGGGCCTGGAAACCGCCGGGCGTCAGGCGCCAGTCGGGCACGGCGAAGGCGGCCTCGGGCAGGCCGCGTCCCCTTGTGGCGGTCAGGGTCAGGGCGCCGCCGCCGGACTGTCCGGGGCGGGCCTCGAAGATCGGGCGGGCGGCGGGCGACAGGGTCAGGACGCCGCCGTTGGCGGGGGTGATGCGGGCGGGCTGGGTCAGGGCGACGCGGACGCCCTGATCGTTCGAGGTCACGCGCAAGGACGGCGCGGACAGGGAGAAGGCGTCGAGCGCGCGCTTGAGCTCGGCCAGCTCGGGCGCGTCGTCGCGGGCGACGGCGCCGAACAGCGGCCAGGCGCCTCGGGCGGCGGCGACGGAGCCGGTCAGGGTTAGGGGCGTGGCGTTGGCCGAGGCATAGTCGAGGGTCTGGCGGCCGGTCACGTCGGACAGCACGAGGTCGCCCAAGGTGACGCGGTCCATGCGGCTTCGCACGGGGCCGGAGACGGCGAGACGCCCGCCGTCGATCCGGGTCGCCGCGACGCGACCCTCCGCCAGGGTGAGGTTGGCGCTCGTCGCGGTGGCGGCAGGGGTGATGAGACGGGCGGCGACGAGCCGCGCCGTGGCCGCGCCGTCGAAGCCGAGCGTGTCGATCCAGCCGGTGACGCCTCCCCGGCTCGCCACGGTGAGGACGGCGTCCTGGGCGACGGTGTCGCCGAGCGCCAAGCGGTCGCCGGTCAGCCGCAGATCGATCTCGGCCCGGCCGTCGCCGCGTCGGGCCTCCATGTCCGGGTAGGCGAGGGCGCCGGTCAGCGCGAGGTCCAGATTTCGCCCCTGGGCGCCCGCGGCCTCGAGGGATCCGGCTTCGAGGTCCAGGCGAAGAGCGACGCGATCGCCGCGGGTCGAGAGGTCCAGCGTGCCGCCCACGCCGCGGGCGTCGATGTCGCCGCTGCGCAGGCTGGCCCTCGGCATGCGGGCGGCGAGCCGCATCAGCCTGCCGTCGTCGATGCGGGCGTCGGCCAGCAGCGACACCGGGCCGTACTCGCTGTCGAGGCGAAGACGGCCGGTCTCGACGATGACGACGGGACCGCGCGTCTCCGGGCGGGGCGGTCGGTCGGCGAACTCCTCGATCAGCGGGTCGAGCGCGCCGAAGGACAGCTCGCCGTCGCGCCAGCGGGCCCGCATGACGGGGCGCACCAGGCGGATGCGCGACGGGGTCACGCTCATGCCGCCGACGGCCCAGGGCATGGCGAGCGCGTAATCGACCTCGACCCGCTCAATGGTCACGTCCGGGTCCGCCGAGTCGCCGATGCGGACGCGGCCGATGAAGCCGTCGAGCTCGATCCGCTCCACCTCGACCTCGGAGGGGATGCCCCGGTCCTCCAGCCAACCGACCAGAACCTCGCGGGCGGCGGCGCGGCGGTTGATCCAGGTCAGGGCGGTCAGGAGGGCGGCGGTTAGGATGAAGACCAGTAGTCCGAGCAGGACCAGACGCGGCCAGACGCGACGTCGGCGCCGGACGGGAGAGGCCGCGGGCTCGGTCACCGGCTCAGTCACTGGCTGACCCTGTCCGAATGCGGGACGCGCGGCGCCCAGAGATCAGTCGAGATGTAAGCCTCTGAAACAGCCGTGTCCGAACCGCCACATTGAGTGACATCGAGGCCACTTTGAGTGCAGCGACGGTTCGCCCCGGTTCGGCGTGATTCAGCGAAGGCAGCATCGGCGCGCATAGCTTGGCGATAGACTGTCGTGGATGCTGTCGGAATACCCAAATCGTCTCCGCTGTACCCATGCGAACGGCAGCGGTTAATCCTTTGTAACGATCCTGCTTCCCATGATGGCGCCGGCGAGTTATACGGCTTGCCTCGCGCACGGGGGGACCCAGGCGTGATCTTTGCTTTGAGTGGGTTTGGCGCCGGGTTGGCGTCGTTGTTCGCCGGGGACCGATGGCTCAGTTCGATCCGCGCCGTCAGCCGATGCGTTTTGCGCCGCATCTCCTGACCGCCGCCGCTGCCCTGACCGTGGCCACGCTCGCCGGCCGGGTCTATCAACCCGCTCAGGCCGAGCCGGTTCCGGAGCTGACGGCCCAGCAGATCGCCGCCCTCGAAGCCCAGGCCTTCGCCGCCGCCGGCGCGCCCGCCGGCCTCACCGCCCCCGAAGCCATTCCTGTCCAGATCCGTCGCGGCGAGACCTTCGAGGAGGCCGTGCAGCGCACCGGGATCAGCGACGCCGAGGCCCAGGCCGTCGCCGCGACCGTGTCCAACGCCTATGACGTCTCGCAGATGCAGGCTGGCCTGCGCTTTGAGACCGCCATCGCCCGTCCGCGCGGCGGCCGGGGCGACGCCCGCCTGATCGGCCTGACCATGCGCACCGGCCCGGCCAGCCAGCTGACCGTGTCGCGCAGCTTCGACGGCGCGTTGCGCCTGCGTGAGCTCGAAGAGCGGGTTACTGAAGAGACCGTGGTCCTGACCTCCGAGGTGCGCGGTTCGCTGTCGGCCACGGCCCAGCGAATGGGCGCCGACGCCGCCATCCGCCGCGCCGCCACCCGCATCTTCGGCCACAAGTTCGACCTCGAGCGCGACATCCGGGCCTCGGACGAGTTCACTCTCGTCTACGACCGCCAGGTCACGGAGAACGGCCGAACGGTGGACACCGGCGACCTGCTCTATGCCGAGCTGAAGGGCGTGGCCTTCTATCGCTACACGCCCGCCGGGGCGCGCGAGGCGCAGTACTTCGACGCCTCGGGCAAGAATATCCGCTCCTCGATGATGCGCACGCCGCTGCTGCGCGGTTTCCGCGTCTCGTCGTCGTTCGGCGTGCGGACCCACCCGATCTCGGGCTTCCGCCGCATGCACCAGGGCATCGACTTCGCCGCCTCCACCGGCACGCCGATCGTGGCACCGGCCGACGGCGTGGTGGTCGAGGCGCGGCGCTGGGGCGGCTACGGCAACTGGCTGCGCATCCGCCACGCCAATGGGCTGGAAAGCGGCTACGGCCACCTGTCGCGCTATGCCTCGGGCATCCGCGCCGGGCAGCGCGTGACCCAGGGTCAGGTCGTGGCCTATGTCGGTTCGACCGGCGCCTCCACAGGTCCGCACCTGCACTATGAGATCTGGCGCAACGGCCAGCGGATCAATCCGACCAGCATCCGCGTCGATGTCGGCACCGAGCTGACGGGGGCCGATCTTGCCGGATTCCGCGCCGAAAAGGCTCGTATCGACCGCATCATTGCCGCCGGCGGCCAGCGCCGCCCGGTCGTGATGCGGGCCTCGGCGCCCGGCCTGCGCCCGGCGGCTCCGGCCGCGACGCGGTCGTAGGCCACTTCTCTTTCATCGATCGTGGTGTAGCCGCTCGCTAGCCGAGCGAGCGCATGGCCTCGACCGCCTCGACAAGTCGCGCCAGATCGCGCGGCGTGGACAGGCGATGGTCGCCGCCCTCGATCAGGTCCAGCCGCACGTCGCCGCCGGTCAGCCGTTCGGCCAGGGCGATGGCATGGGACCACGGCACGGTGTCGTCGGCGCGGCCCTGAAGGACGTGGATGGGGGCGGTGATCGGGATGGGGCGGTCCAGCAGCAGCCAGTCGCGCGCCTCCTCGAACATGCGCCGGGTCAGGACGTATTCGCCGAGACCGTCCTCGACGATGGTCGCCTCGCCGTCACGCAGGATGGCCTGGCGGATGTGGTCGGCAAGAGAGGGCCACATCAGCCGCTCGGTGAAGTCCTGGGCCGGGTTGATGAGGACGAGGCCCGCCATCCGCTCAGGACGGGCGAGGGCGGCGAGCAGGGCGACCCAGCCGCCCATGGATGAGCCGACCGGGATCACGGGGCCGTCCAGGTGATCGATCAGGGCCATGGCGTCCTCGCGCCAGCGGCCGATGGTGGCCTGACGCCAGTCGCCGGACGACTGGCCGTGGGCGAAGTGGTCGTAGCGGACGTACGACCAGCCGCGTTCGCGGGCGGCGGCGTCCAGAGCGAGCGCCTTGGTCCCTTCGATGTCGGAGCGAAAACCGCCGATCCAGAGGACGGTGGGGGCGGAGCCGTCCACCCGCTTGAAGGCGAGTGTCTCGCCGTCGGGGCGGGGTAGGGTGTGAGCGTCGGTCATTCCGCAGTTTCGTCATTCCGAGGCAACGCGCGCAAGCGCCGGACGCCCGGAATGACGAAAGCGGGGAGAGCCGCTATGAGCGCCCGATGAGCACCAAGGTCCTGTTCGTCACCTCAAACCGCATCGGCGACTGCGTCATCTCCTCGGGCGTGATCCGGGAGATCGCGCGACAGGTTCCGGGCGCGGAGATCACCGTGGCCTGCGGTCGGCCGCCCGCGCCCTTCTTCCGCTCGGCCCCGGGGGTGGAGCAGGTCATCGTGCTCGACAAGAAGAAGGCGGCCGGACACTGGGTTGATCTGTGGAAGCAGGTGGTCGGCACGCACTGGGCGATGGTGATCGACATCCGGGGCTCGGCGCTGGCGTGGCTGCTGCGGGCGGATCGGCGCGTCGTCTATTCGAGGAAGTGGGAAACGGGGCTTCCCAAGGTCGAGATGGTCACCCGGCTGATGGGAGCCGCCGAGCCGCTGGAGCCGGAGATCTTCCTCGACGACAAGGCGCGCGCCGATGCGGCCGCCGTGATCGGTCCGCGCCTCGCCGTGCGGCCGGGGCCGGGGCCGATCCTGGCGCTGGCGCCCATCGCGCACCAGCCGGGCAAGAGCTGGCCGGCGGATCGCTGGGGCGAGCTGGTGGGGCGGCTGATGGAGGAGCCACGCTTCGCCGGGTGGCGGTTCATGGCGGTGGGCGGGCCAGGCGATCATGCCCCGGCGGGGCCCGCGCTGGAGACGGCGGGGAACCGGGGCATCGACTTCGTCGGCAAGGGCGACATCCTGGCCTCGGCGGCGGCGATCGACCGGGCGACGCTGTTCGTGGGCAATGACTCCGGCCTGATGCATGTGTCGGCGGCGCTGGGCAGGCCGACGCTTGGTCTGTTCGGGCCCACGGAGTGGTGGCTGTACGGGCCGCGCGGGCCGAGGACGGCGATCGCGGCGTCCAATCCAGTGCGAGGCGAGTTCGCGCCGATCGAGGCGCTGACGGTGGATCGGGTGTTCGAGGGGGTGCTTGCGCTCCACGACGCCTATTACGCCTGAGACGTCAGGCGATCACGGCCGCCGCGTGTTCAAGCATCAGCACCGAGGCGTAGAAGGTCGCGGTGAACGAGGCGCAGAAGAAGAAGGCGTCGCGCCACAGCTGGCGACGCGGTTTGGCCTGAAGGCTCGGCGGCAGGCGGACGGGCAGTTCCCTCATGACGCAACTCCGGGAGGTTCGTCATCCTCCGGCCGAGCGAAGCCCGGACCGGCGACAGCAAAGAATGCGCGCGGTTTCCTGACGCGCGGTGAAGAAACATGGTCAGCGCGGCGTTCGCCATCTTCGCACGACGTCGTCGCTCTGGCCCCGCGCGTGGCGACGGATTAGGTGTCTGTCATGCCTTCCGCCGACAGCCCGCAGGACGTCTTCAAGCGCGCGCTCGCCCATGCCGCGCGGGCTCTGGCCGAGCAGCCGGAGCTGGAGGTGGTGTTCGGGTCCGAGGGGCCGCGCCTGACCGACGGCGTCCTGACCCTGCCGCACCCGCCCCGGACGGCGTCGGATGCCGAGAGCGCGACCTTGCGGGGGCAGGCCGATCGGCTGGCCCTGCGCCTGGCCAACCACGACGCGGGCGTGCACGCCCGGGGCCGACCGAGCGACAGCCGCGCGGCCGAGGTGTTCGACGCCGTCGAACAGGCGCGGGTGGAGGCGCATGGCTCGCAGTCTCTGGCTGGCGTGCGGGCCAACATGGACGCGGCTCTGCTGACCCGGCTGGAGAAGATGGGGGCGCTGCGGGTCACGGACGCCGAGCGGGTGCCGGTGCCGGAGGCCGTGGCGCTGCTGCTGCGTGAGCGGGTGACGGGTCGGCGCAGTCCGGACGGCGCCGGCGCCATGCTGGACCTCGTGCGCGAGGCGCTGGAGGGCAAGGCGGGGGCCGAGCTCGATGCTCTGGCGGCGCAGGCCGGGGACCAGGCGGCGTTCGGGGCGGCGATGAAGGACGTGCTGCGGGCGCTCGATCTCGATCCCGGCGACGGGCGCGGGGACGACTCCTCCGAAGACGCGGGCCAGGAGGAGCCGGAGCCGCAGGCCCCCGACCCTTCCGAAGACGATCAGCAGGACGAGGAGGACGACGGCGGCGGCGAGGGCGGCCAGTCGATGGACGGCCGGTCCGAGGACCAGACCTCCGAACAGGACCGGGAGGCGCAGCAGTCCGGCCAGCCCGCCGAGCGCGACGGCGACCAGGCCGACGACGGCCCCGACGTGGCGGAAGGCGCCCTGCCGAACCGCCAGGAGAACGCCGACGACGGGCGGGCGATCGACGCCTATCGGGTGTTCACGACCGCCTTCGACGAGGTGATCGACGCGGCCGACCTGTGCGATCCGATGGAGCTGGAGCGGCTGCGGAGCCTGCTGGATCAGCAGCTGACGGTGCTGTCGTCGGTGGTGGCGCGGCTGGCCAACAAGCTGCAGCGGCGGCTGATGGCGCAGCAGAACCGGTCCTGGGCCTTCGATCTGGAAGAGGGCGTGCTGGACACCGCGCGCCTGACCCGGATCATCACCGATCCGACCAGCCCCTTGAGCTTCAAGGCCGAGAGCGAGAGCCCGTTCCGGGACACGGTCGTGACCCTGCTGCTGGACAACTCCGGCTCGATGCGCGGGCGGCCGATCATGGTGGCGGCGGTCTGCGCCGACATCCTGGCGCGGACGCTGGAACGGTGCGGGGTCAAGGTCGAGATCCTGGGCTTCACCACCCGCGCCTGGAAGGGCGGACAGAGCCGCGAGGCCTGGATCACGGCGGGTAAGCCGCCCATGCCGGGCCGTCTGAACGACCTGCGCCACATCATCTACAAGGCCGCCGACGCGCCGTGGCGTCGGGCCAAGAAGAACCTCGGCCTGATGATGCGCGAAGGGCTGCTGAAGGAAAACATCGACGGCGAGGCCCTGACCTGGGCGCACGAGCGGCTGATCGCCCGGCCCGAGCAGCGGCGCATTCTGATGGTGATTTCCGACGGCTCGCCGGTCGACGATTCGACCCAGTCGGCCAATGCGGCGCTGTATCTGGACAAGCACCTGCGGCAGGTGATCGAGCGGATCGAGACCCAGAGTCCCGTCGAGCTAATCGCCATCGGCATCGGTCATGACGTGACACGCTGGTACCGCCGGGCGGTGACGATCGTCGACGTAGAGCAACTGGCGGGCGTCATGATCGAGAAGCTGGCCGAACTGTTCGAGGCGGCGCCCAAGGAGACGAGCGGGCGCGGCGGCGGGCGACGTGGTCTGAAGCGGGCGGCGTGACGGGGGTGGCGCTGCGGGGCCTGGTCGCGGCTATCTTGCTGGCGGCGGCGGCCTGCGCGGGTGCGGCGACTTCGACGCCCCAGCCTGCGGGGCCGGACATTCCCATCCGTACCGAGGCGAGACGAACGCCGCTGGGCGTCGTCGGCGCGACCCTGGCGCCCGGCGTGCGTTACGCAGGTGGGCTGACGCTCAGGGGCTCGCACCTGCACGGCCTGTCGGACATCAAGGTCGAGGGCGACCGGGCGTGGATCGTCAGCGACTTCGGCGACCTGGTCCGGCTGACGCTGAGGTTCGATGGCGCGGGCCGTCTCGCGGGGATCGACCAGGGCGCGCGGCGGGCGCTGTCCGATGCGGACGGAACAGCCCTGACGTCCAAGGCGCGAGCGGACGCCGAGGGGCTGGCCCTCTTGCCGGACGGCCGCCTGCTCGTGGCGTTCGAGGGAGAGCACCGCATCTGGTCCTACGGCGCGCAGGGCCTCGAGCGGCCTGTGGCGGTTGCGGCGCCCCGGGTCGATCCGCCGCCCAACGAGGGCTTCGAGGGGTTGGCGACCGCGCCGGGCGGATGGCTGGTGCTGGCCGAAGGCGGCGGGGGCTGGCTGTGCGACGCGCGGGCCTGCGCCGATTTCGGCCAACTGCGGCCTTCGGACGGCTATCGCTTCACGGGGGCAGATCGCGACCCGGCAGGCGACGGCTGGTTCGTGGTGGAGCGCCGCTGGGCCCCGCCTCTGGATCTGCGGATGCGGGTGCGGCGGTTATCGGCTGAGGGAAGGCTGTCCGCCCCGCTGATCGAGCTGCGGCCTCCCGCGTCGGTCGACAATTTCGAAGGGATCGCTGCCGAGGCGACACCGGGCGGGGCGCGGCTCTATCTTCTCAGCGACGACAACGCCAACCCGTTCCAGAAGACGCTGCTGCTGGCGTTCGACGTGGTCAGACCCGCTCCGACACCTTGATCGCGGCCTTGCAGCCGGCCTGAATGACGGCGCTGAGCAGGCGGTAGGCGGGAGCCTCGCGGCTGCCGTGTTCGATGGCGTGGTCGTGGTGCGCCAACTCCTCCTCGCGGAACTTCGCCAGCTCGGCGGCGAGCTCCGGATCGCGGTCCTTCAGCTCCTCGATCTGGTCGGCGTAGTGCTGCTCGATCACCGCCTCGACCGCTTCGGTGCAGGCGTGGGCCGCCTTCTCGCCCATCAGGGCGGTGACGGTGCCCAGCCCAGTCGCCGCGATCGACCAAAGCGGCAGGAGCGCAGTCGGGCGCACCCGGTGCTCGTTCAACAGGGCGTCGAAGCGGTCCTTGTGGACCTGCTCGCCAGCCTTCATCTCGGCCATATCGGCGGCGATGTCGGCCTTGCCGGGGGCCAGGGCGAAAACGCGTTGCTGGGCCTCGTAAATCTTCACCGCGCCGTATTCGCCGGCGTGGTCCACGCGCAGGATCTCGGCCAGCCGCGCTCGCACCGCTCCCCGGCCTGGGCGGGGCAGGGGAATGCGGCGATCGGCTGCCCCGGAACTAGAGTTTGGGTGCTCGGGCATCCTTGGGCCTCTTGGCGGCGATCAGGCTGAACCCGGCCAATGCGGCCGAGATCAGGGCGTTCCATCCTGCCATCGACAGGCCCAAGAAGCGCCACGTCACCGCGTCGCACATGACGACCCGCTGCGGCTCGCCGACGCCGAGCGCCAGCGACGTCAAAGCCTCTAGATCAGCTCCGCCCCCACCGCCTGCGCAAAGGGCGGGCAGTTCCCACCACTTCATCTCGCCGCCGAAGTGGAAGCCCGCGGTGATGGCTCCCGTGGCGAAGACGGCGGCCAGCAGGAAGGCGGCGATCCGAGGCGACCCGCGCCGCGATCCGCTGACCAGGGCCCACAGGGTGGCGACAAGCGCGATGGCCACCGCGCCCCAGTAGACCTCGCGCTGTTTGAGACAGAGGTTGCAAGGGGCCAGCCCCAGCACCCGCTCGCTGAAATGGGCGAACCCCAGCATGGCCAGCGAGATGGCCAAGGCGAAGGCGGTCCACCAGCGGGTCAGCAGGCGATAGAGGCTCATGTCCGCGACCCTAGCCTTATCCCGTGAAGCGCGCCATCAGCCCGACGGCCCAGCCCGCGCCGAGGAAGAACCCGGCCGCTACCACGGCGATGGCGCTCGCCCAGCCGACGGCGACCGTCGCGCCAGCCGCCACGAACAGCCCGTCCCTCTGGATCAGGCCGACCGACAGCAGGGCTAGGGCCACCGACGGCACCGTGTTGGTCATGGGGAGCACAATGGTGACGGTCGCCAGGATCATGAACAGGGCGGCGAGACGCTCGGCGATCCCGGTGGTGAAGATCTTGAGGCGGGGCCGCGACAGCCGCTCCAGCCAGCCCATGCGCTTGACGGCGAAGTCCGCCATCCGGTCCAGCATGGATTTGGACACGGTGCGCTTCAGCAGCGATTCCGGCAGCCAGGGCTCCTCCCGGCCCGCCAGCATCTGGCCGGCCAGCAGCAGGATCGGCACGCCGACGATCTGGGGCACCCCGTACAGCGCCGGGACCAGGCAGGGGATGGCCAGGATGAGGATCATCAGGCCAAACGCCCGCTCGTCCAGTCGGTCGCGGATCTGGCCGATGGTGAGGCCGTCGGGGCCCGAGACGGCCGCGAGGCTGGCGACCAGACTGATGAAGCCCTGTTGCGGGTCGTCGGATTGGCGGTCTGAGGAGCGCTTTGACATGGAGGAGCCCTAGCGAAATGCCCAGCAGCTGGCGAGGGCGGTTCGATCGTGGCGACAGCAGCCGCTTCACCGATGATCGGAGCTTGCGATCAAGGTGTAGGTCGCGGGCTGAGCCGACGGGTTCAGTCGGCAGGAGGCGTCGACAGACCGCTGAAGAACAGTTCTCTCGCCTCTCTGTTAACCGCTGCCCAAGCGAGGACAGGAGCGAGCAGCGGCAAGACAGTGAGCACGAGATAGCGTCCCAGAATGACGACCTGGGCCACGATGTCTGGCAGCGGGGGCTGATCCAGCGAAACGCCCGGCGTGATTGAGCGCGTGGGATCCAGCAAAGGCGCGAGCTCGCCATAGACGAGCAGGGTGGGAGAGATGGCGAAAAGCGCTAACAGAAAGATTAGAGGCGCCACTGTGGCTCGAAGCGTGATCCTGATCCGCGGAGGCGCGATCAGGAGCGACGCGAGGATCGGGAAGGACAAGAGGAAGCGTCGCGTCTGTTCCGGAGAGATCGCAGCGACGTACGGCGCCCCCTGAGTTGTATAGGGCGTGACGATCCGCCAATCCCCATCAACCGGCGTGAAGCCTTCCAGACCGAACAGGCCGCCCACCAGAGCCGCAGCCGGCCTCAATAGGCCGGCGACCAAGCCGGCTCCGAGCCACCACCAAAGCGGCAGCAGCACGATAAGCGCTCCGCCCGCCCAGAGGGCGAACCGTCGACGTTCGGTACGGCCATCTCCGATCACGCGGCGGTCTCCGCCTTGCGGCGCATCTGATGTTCCTGCCACTTGATCCAGCCAAAGAAGAGCAGCAGCCCCTCCAGCATGATCATCGCGTCCCACACATAGTGGTGGAAGAACTCGAAAACCTCCGGCGAGCCGCGGGAGAGATAGAGCAAGGAGATGATGCGCAGCAGATTGACCGCCTGCAGCGCCAGGACGCCGACCGCGGCTCCAATCAGACCGAGCGACAGGGGCCCCGGGAAGGGCAGGATGGCGGCGACGAGAAGTGCGCAAACCTCAACCGCGTTGCAGCCTGCGAGCACTTGGACCGCACCCCTGCCGTCGCTGAAGCGCAGGATGTCTCCTTCGGCGACAACACGTCCGTCGATGGGACTCAGGATCAAGGCGGATATGTCCACCAGCGCCTGGGTGAAGGGCTGCACGAAGTTTCGGATGCCCCATCCGGACGAGAGAACGCTGAAGATGGCGACCAGCAGAAGACCGAACAACAGTATGTACTGCCCACCCGGCGAACGAGCAAGCCGAGATAGCCGAAGATGCAGCGGTGTGGTCGTCACGGTGGAGCCAGGTCGAAGCGGAGCACGGTCAAGCTCCATACGATCGGATGACGATCGCAGGCTACTGCAAACTTCCAGATCGCCAGACGCTTCGGGTCAGAGGTTCGATGAGGTAGGCGAGAGCGCTTCTCTCACGCAGCAGGACGACCACTTCCACCGGCATGCCGGCGCGAATGTCATCGGCGGAGCGCCCGAGGCGAGCGAGTTCTTGGGAAGGCACCACGATCTGCGCTCGATAATGCCGTTGTCCTGTCCGCTCGTCTTCAAAGGTGTCGGCCGAGATGCGGGCCACGCGGCCACGGATCAGCGGAGGATCCCGGTCCCGTAGGCTGGGGAAGCGAACCTCTGTGCGGAGCCCGACGCGGACGTTGTCGATGTCTTCCGGGTTCAAACGCGCCACGATGACTTGCGAGGCGTTGTCCGGAACGATCTCCATGAGCGTCTGGCCCGGCTGTATGACGCCGCCGACGGTGAAGGCGGTCAAGCCGACCACTTGGCCGTCGACGGGACTGCGGAGTTGGCTTCGTTCGATCTGCTGACGCACATCCAGCCATCGCGGCGTCAGCTCGTTGATCTGGACCTCGACGAGCTTGAGCTGGTCCGCCACTTCCTCGTCGAGGCGGGTGGACACTCCACTGATTTGCAGTTGGGTTTCGCCGATCTGTTCGGCCGTGCGCGCGACCTGAGCGCGAAGTGAACCAAGCTCGCCGTCCAGCGCCGCCGCAGTCCTCTCGAGGGCGCGCACCCTGTTCTGCGGCGCGTAGCCCTGTGCGGCGAGCGCCCGAAGGCCTTCCAACTCTTCGGCCAGAAGACGCTGCTGTTCCAGGTTCGAAGCGATCTGCCGCTCATAGCCCCGTTGTTGCTCGCGCAATTGCCCGATTCGTTGGCCCAGGACCCCCGATTCGGTTGTCCGACCCGTCCGCCTCGCCGCGAACTGCTGCTGCTGCAATCGGAAGGCCTCATCAGCCAGGATCTGGTCCTCAGGCGACAGGTCGGCGAACGCCGCAGGCCGTGGCACGCGGACCAGACCGTCTCGTTCAGCAATCATTCGGGCCCGTTGAGCTTCCAGCGACAGGACCTGAGCGGCCAAGCCGCGCTCGGTCGCCTCCAGATTGCCTGTCGCCAGCGTGACGAGGACCTGACCCCGGAGGACGCGATCGCCTTCAGCCACATTGAGCGCCGTGATCACGCCGCCTTCGCGATGCTGGACCGCCTGTCGATTGCCGGACACCTCCACTTGGCCGGAGGCAAAGGCGCCCGCGTCCAGCGGAGCCAAGGCGGCCCACCCAAGGAAGAGCACGAAAAAGACGGCGATAACCCCGCCGCCGATCATCAGCTCCCGCCGAGGTGAATCGAGCTCCGCCTGCGACATGGGTCCCTGTGCGTTCGGAAGATCGGACAGGGTCATCGCGCCACCTCGCGGATCACCTTCCGATCTGTCCCCAACCAGGCCAGCACCTCTTCGCGCGGCCCTTCCTTCTGGACCACGCCCTCCCGCAACACGAGCAGCCGATCGACCCTGGCTAGGACGCCTGCCCGATGAGCCACCACAATGATCGCGGCGCCACGTTGGGCGCTCGCTAGGATGGCGTTCATCAGGGCCGTCTCGCCTTCCTGGTCCAGATTGGAGTTGGGTTCGTCCAGCACCAACAGGACCGGATCGCCGTAGACGGCGCGGGCAAGGGCGACACGCTGGGCCTGACCGGCGGACAGCCCAGCCCCCATCGGGCCGAGCTCGGTGTCGTAGCCTTGCGGGAGCCGCAGGATCATCTCGTGGGCTCCGGCCAAGGTGGCTGCGGCGACGGCCCGAGCGTCGACCGCCTCTGCGGGCTCTCCCGCATGACGCTGGAAGCGGGAGATGTTGTCCTTAATGGAGCCCGGGAAGAGCCCTGGCGCCTGAGGAAGGTAGCCGATGTAGCGGGCCAGGTCATCGCTTTCGCGCGACGCGTAATCCGCCCCGTCCAGACGCACCACGCCCGCAGCGGGCTCGAGCGCGCCAGCGGCGACCCGGGCCAAGGTTGTCTTTCCAGACCCGCTGGGGCCGACGATCCCCAGGACCTGACCAGGTTCTAGCTTCAGGTTGAGGGCCCGGAGCTGCGGGCGGTCAGCACCGGGCAGCTGAACGACCACATTCTCGATCGCCAGTCGTCCAAGCGGGCGCGGTAGAGCGGTTCGAACGTTCTCGTGTGTCTCGGTCTCGACAAAGAAGTCGATCAGCGCTTTCCAGCTGGTGCGAGCCTGAACCAGCAGCGACCAGCTGCCGACCAGAAGCTCCAGCGGCGCCACGGCCCGGCTGAGCAGGACGGAGGCGGCGATGATGGCGCCCGCCGATATCTCGCCTCGGATCGCCAAGATGGCCGCCATGCCGAGCGCGGCCGATTGCAGCGCCAGGCGGACGAACTTGATCGCGCCTGTGTACTTGCCGCCCGTCAACTGGGCTTGCAGATTGCGCTCGGCCGCCGTGCGGCGCTGGGCCAGCTGCTGAACTATAGCGGCCCGACGCATGCCCAGCGCCCTGAGCGTCTCTCCCTGGTGGGTCAGGCTCTCCTGGGCCCGTAAAGCTTCGTTCATCGCCTGAGACGCGGCCTTGATCCGAGGTCGACTGTCGATCTCGTTCAACAGAGCCAGGCCAATAAGCACTCCGCCCCCTAGAAGGGTGAGGAGGCCGATCCAGGGATGAAGCAGGAAACAGGCGGCCAGATAGATCGGCGTCCAAGGCGCATCGAACAGCGCCAGCATGGCCTGCCCCGACACCGCCTGGCGGACGTTCTCGAAGTCCCGCAGAGCCTGAGGCCCGGCAGACGGCGAACGGACGTCGACCAGACGCGAAAGCAGAGAGGGCGCGAGCCGACGCTCCAGACGAAGCCCCACGCGTGTCAGCAACCGCGTTCGCACCCAGTCGAGTAGAGCGAGACTGCCCAAGGCCAATACCGCAGCGCCGCTGACCAGCCAAAGCGTGGTCAGGCTGCCGGTCGGCACGACGCGGTCATAGACCTGCATCATGTAGAGCGTCGGCGTGAGGTAGAGCAGGTTCACCAATGCGCTGAAGGTCGCCACCCAGACCAGATGGGTCCGGCAACTGCCAAAGGCCTTGGCGAGGGGTTCAGCCCCTTTGGGAAACGTCAGTTGCAAACGACCGATCCGCTGGCGACCCTTCAGGTCAACGCAGACATATACCTCGGATGCTGTTCTATTTCATGGCTGATGCGAGGCGAACGTCGGAACGGGTGCGGCTCAGTCGCGCAGCAGCTCGTTGATCGCGGTCTTGGAGCGCGTCTGGGCGTCCACCCGCTTGACGATCACGGCGCAGTACAGCGACGGCCCGCCGTTGGGGTCGGGCAGGGCGCCCGGCGCGACGACGGCATAGGGCGGCACCTCGCCGCGCGTGATCTCGCCGGTGGCCCTATCCACGATCTTGGTCGTGGCCGAAATGTAGACGCCCATGGCCAGCACCGCGCCCTGACGGACGATCACGCCCTCCACGACCTCGGAGCGGGCGCCGATGAAGCAGTCGTCCTCGATGATGGTCGGATTGGCCTGGAGCGGCTCCAGCACCCCGCCGATGCCGACGCCGCCGGACAGGTGCACGTTCTTGCCGATCTGGGCGCACGACCCGACCGTGGCCCAGCCGTCGACCATGGAGCCCTCGTCGACATAGCCGCCGATGTTCACGAAGCTGGGCATCAGCACGACGTTCTTGCCGATGAAGGCGCCCTTGCGGACGATCGACCCCGGCACGGCGCGGAAGCCGGCCTCGCGGAAATCGTTGGCGGTCCAGTCGCCGAACTTGTTGGGCACCTTGTCGTACCAGGGGCCGACGCCGGGGGCGGGGGAGGACAGGCCCCGGTCGCCGCCGCGCATGATCTCGTTGTCGTTCAGGCGGAACGACAGCAGCACGGCCTTCTTCAGCCACTGGTGGGTGGTCCAGGTCCCGTCGTCACCACGGCTCGCTACACGCGCCTTGCCCGAGTCCAGCAGGTCGAGCGCGGTTTCGACCGCCTCCCGCGTTTCGCCGCGCGTGGAGGGCGTCAGCTCCGTACGAATGTCCCAGGCGGCTTCGATGGCGGCTTCGAGCGAGGCGTGTTGGCTCATGCGGCGTCTCTCAGGGGAGGGGTTCGAGGAAGCTAAGCAGATCAGGGGCCGTGGCGTCGATCCAGTCCCCGCCGGTCCGGCCCGTGCTCTGCAGATGCTCGGCCGTGGCGATCAGGACGGTGGTCATGCCGAGCGCCTTGGCGGGCTCCAGGTTCTTCGGCGTATCCTCGAAGAAGACCGCGCGGCGCGGGTCGATGTCGAACCGGTCGAGGAACCGGCGGAAGGTCGCCGGCGCGGGCTTGGGCGTCAGGTCCATGTCCTCGATGGCGAATACGCCGTCGAACAGGTCGGTGATGCCGATCCGCTCCAGCACGCGCGCGGCATGGCAGCGCGCCCCGTTGGTCAGGACGAAGCGGCGGCCGGGCAGGCGTTCGAGGGCCTCGGCCATGCGCGGGCAGGGTTCGAGGCTGTCCAGCGGCACGTCGTGGACCTCGCGGAGGAATTTGTCCGGATCGATCGCATAGTTGGCCATCAGGCCCGCCAGCGTCGTGCCGTGCTCGTCCAGGAACTGGCGTTGCAGCACCCGCGCCTCGGCCTCGGGCAGGCCGACGGCGTCGATCATGAAGGCGTTGATGCGCGCCTGCACCAGTCCCATCACCCCCTGCTCGGGCGGATAGAGGGTGTCGTCCAGATCGAAGACCCAGGAGTCGATGTGCGACAGGTCCAGGCTCACGCCTTCACCAAGGTGCCGGCGCCGTATTCGGTGAACAGCTCGACCAGCATGGCGTGGGGGCGGCGTCCGTCCAGGATGACGACGGCCTCGACGCCCGCCTGAACCGCCGCCATCGCGGTCTGGAGCTTGGGGATCATGCCGCCTGACGCGGTGCCGTCGTCGATCAGGGCTTGAGCTTCCGCCACGGTCATCTGGCGGATGATGTTGCCGTCCTTGTCCAGCACGCCCTTGACGTCGGTTAGCAGCAGCATCCGCTTGGCGTTCAGCGCGCCCGCGACGGCCCCCGCCACGGTGTCGGCGTTGACGTTGTAGGTCTGGCCGTCCTCGGCCACGCCGATGGGGGCGATGACGGGCACCCAGTCGTCGGTCTCCGACGCGATCAATCCGGCGATCAGCTTGGGGTCGACCTTGGTCGGTTCGCCGACGAAACCCAAGTCGACCTCGTGCTCGATCAGGCTGTCGGGGTCGCGCTTGGTGCGGGTGGTCTTCTCGACCGTCAGCAGGCCCGCGTCCTTGCCCGATAGGCCGACACCGCGCACGTCGGCCTCCTTGCCGGCGACCGAGATCCAGTGGGCGATCTCCTTGTTGACCGCGCCGGACAGGACCATCTCGGCCACCGCCATGGTGTCGGCGTCGGTCACGCGCAGGCCGTCAACGAAGTTCGACTTCACACCCGCCTTGGTCAGCATGGCGCTGATCTGCGGCCCGCCGCCGTGGACCACGACCGGGTTCACGCCCATGAGCTTGAGCAGAACCACGTCGGCCGCGAACTGCTTGGCCACGGCGACCTCGCCCATGGCGTGGCCGCCGTATTTGATGACCACGGTCTCGCGGTCATAGACCTGGATGTAGGGCAGGGCTTCGGCCAAGGTCTTCGCTGTCGCCCAGCCGCGTTCTTCCGATTGCCGTTCGGTCTCGTCCATTGGCGGTCCGTAGCTGGGGATGACGGACCTGTCACGCGTGTCAGCCAGCGGTAACGTTCACATCGCTGAAGAGGGCGCAGGCCCGCGCGAATTCCGATCTCAGAGCGTCGAGGCGACTGAGAAGGTCAGGATGGTCTCCAAACCGAGCGATCTGCTGCAGCGTTTCCCAGGTATGACGCACCAAGGCTGGTCCTTGCTCGTCACTCCGCTGGCGATGCAGCTCCTGCGACAAGAAATCATCAACGGCGGCGCTGCGGTCTTTCGAGAGATCGAGCGTTACGCCAACGCGACGGGTCATGGTTGCGATCTCTGATCGCCAATCCGTCATGAAGTCGGCCCAGGTCATGAAGTGGCGAGGCAATCCTCGGCTCGCTGCCTCAGCGTCCAGCACATGGCTGAGCCAGAGTCGAAAGGCTTGGCCGGATGAGAGAGGGTTCCGCGCCATCAACGAGGCCACGACCTCTGATGGGCGACGAACGGGGCTGACCGTCACCATTCGGTAGTTGGCTTGAGCAAGTCCCTGACGCCACGCTTGAAACAGCCGGCACATGCGCGGGTCCTTTAGCACGACCAGGTTCGCCTCGCCGAACTCGTCCTGCATCACCTCAGCGATCCGCATGGCGTCGCCCGCAGAGACCGCCGGGCATGCATGACGCCAATCACTCCAGGTGAGCCCGCGCTCGGCGAGCATACTGTCATTCAATCTCATCACTACATCGCTCTCCCAGAATCCTTTGGGGTTGTCCGATGCAGGGGCCATGAGGGTTTTCGGAGACGCAGCTCCAAGGAGGGCCATGGTTCCGGCGACGGATGAGGTGCCGCTGCGGTGCATCCCGAGCACCACGATCGCCGTTTTCATGTGTCACCCGCGCTGCCAAAATCGAGGAACTTCGTCTGCATCAAGCCTCGCGTCGGCACAACTCGCGATACGTGTTGCGGAATCGTCCTCGCCGACTAAAGCGGAGCCATGGCATTTTATCCCGTGATCATGTGTGGCGGAGCCGGTACTCGCCTCTGGCCAGCGTCTCGCCCCTCGCGCCCCAAGCAGTTCATTCCGCTTGCCGGCAACCGCTCCCTGTTTCAGGAAACAGTTATGCGGGTCGCGCCGCTCGCTCGCGAGGACGGGCGCTTGATCGTCGTTGGCGGCCTTGGTCATCGGGACTGGATCGCGGACCAACTGGCGGAAATCGATATCGTGGCGCAGGTGCTTCTGGAGCCTGAAGCCAGGGATTCAGCGGCTGCTATGGCCGCCGCAGCTGTTTGGGCGGAGCGCCAGGATCCTGCGGCGATGATCGGTTTCGTCGCTTCCGATCACCATATTCCGGATCACGAAGCGTTTCGAAACGCTGTCATGACTGCTGCCGAAGGCGCAGCCGATGGCCGCGTCGTCACCCTCGGGGTCACGCCTGCCGAACCCTCCCAAGCTTATGGTTACATCAAGCCGGCAGCACGAGGGCTATCGGCTGTTGAAGCCTTCGTCGAGAAGCCTGACCGAGAACTCGCGCAGTCCTACATCGCGGCGGGATACCTCTGGAACAGCGGGAACTTCATCGTCTCGGCCGCCACGCTGTTGCAGGAGCTCGCCCAGCATGCTCCGGCTGTGTTGGCGGCGGTCAAGGAGGCGGTTCACGACGACCGGGGCTCGACCCTCCAGGTGCTGGGCGCTGCCTTCAGCGAGTCTCCCAAGATTTCCATCGACTACGCTGTGATGGAGAAGACCCAGCTTGCGTCCGTATTGGAGGTCGACTTCAGTTGGTCAGACCTCGGCGCCTGGGACGCCATAGCGGCCAGCGGGGAAGGCAACACCGGACTGCACATCTTCGAAGATGCCGAGGGGTGTCTGGCGCGGGCCCCGGACGGCGTTCTGGTCGCTGCCATGGGGGTGAAGAATCTGGGCATCGTTGTCGAGGACGATGCCGTGCTGGTTTGCGACCTCTCCAAGGCGCAGGACGTTAAGCGTCTTGTGGAGCGCGTTCGCTCCGCGTCGCCGACACATCTGGATTTCCACCGCCCCGCGCCCGAGAGCCTTGCGAGCGCAGCCCAGCGCTTCTCCGACTGGCTTCGACTCAAGGCGCTGCCGATCTGGGCGACGCTGGGACAGGCGGACGACGGTGCGTTCGCTGAGGGGCTGTCGCTCGAGGGACGCACGCTCGCCTTGCCCCGCAGGGCGCGGGTGCAAGCCCGGCAGATCCACGTCTATGCCCAGGCAGGCCGGCTCGGGTGGCAGGGGCCGTGGCGCGATGTCGTCACCCGTGGGCTGACCCGGCTCTACGCTGACTATCTGCGGTCCGACGGTCTTTGCCGAACGCTGCTGGACGCCGACGGACGACCGCTCGATGACACGGCGATGCTGTACGATCAGGCGTTTGTGCTCTTCGCGCTCGCCTCCGCCAAGGCGGCGGATGTCGCGGACGGGAGCCTTGAGGCTCGCGCGACAGCGCTCCGTGATCGCCTCCTGGCGGACGCGCCGGCGTTGGGAGGACTGATTGAGGCTGGAGAGCACCCTTACCAATCGAACGCCCATATGCATCTTTTGGAGGCCTGCCTCGCCTGGGAAGAGGTCGGCGGCGACGGGGCTTGGACGGCGCTGGCAGACCGCATTGTCGACCTTGCTCAATCTCATTTCATCGACGCGCAGGGTGGTTTCCTTCGGGAGTTCTTCGATGCTCGCTGGAGACCTGCTCCGGGCGACGATGGCCGCTTGGTGGAGCCGGGACATCAATTCGAGTGGGCGTGGCTGCTGGCGCGTCACGCGCGGGCACGGTCGAATGAGGCCGGACTGGAGGCGGCGAGGAAGCTCTACCGGTTTGGACGGGGGGGCGTTGGTGATCGCCCCATGATCGCGGTGGATGCGATGAATGACGACGGCTCGATCCGCAGCCGTCGTGCGCGGTTGTGGCCGCAAACCGAGTGGCTCAAGGCGTCTCTCATCCTCGGCGAAAGCGCGGTGGAAGATGAGCGAGAAGCATTGGCGCAAGACGCAGCAGCCGCATTGAGAGCGCTGTGGCTTTACCTATCGCCAGACGGATTGTGGCGCGACAAGTATCTTCCACAGGGAGGCTTCATCGACGAGCCGGCTCCCGCAAGTTCCTTTTATCACATCATGGCCGCCTTCGGTCAGCTGGTGGCTACGGAACAAGATCGTGGTCTGGAGGGTTTGCGCGGGCTGACATTGGCCTGATCTTCGCCTGCCATCACCGCGATTTGTCCGTCGCGCGGCCAAGATTTCCTTGTCGACCGATCTCTTGCCGGTAACGTGCGAGATGAAACGGAAGAACGAGGCCTCTGGACTATGCCTAACTCGATGATGCGCGATGACTTCGGTCCTGCATGGGGCGGCGGTGAAACAGGCATGGTCCGCCGTTTCCTGCCAGAAGCCACGTCCTTTGGGGGCTCAGAAAGCTACCCCATTTGCGGCTGCTGCGGGCGGTACCACGCTGTTTTCGATGACGGCACGAGCCCGTTGGGTTTCCTCAACGGTGATGAGCGCGGCGGAACGGGAAGCAACGGCAAGGCTTCCCTCTCGATCACGGGCGCTGGGGCGCAGCTGACCCGCTCCAACTCAAGCTGGGCGACGGGGCTTGGTCAGCCCGCGACGGTGGATTTCGCCTTCCGATCCACCGCCCCCGCCACGATGCCGACCGACACTCAGGGCTTCAGCCGTTTCACCGAGCTGCAGATCTCTGTCACACTGCTCGCGCTGCAGAGCTGGTCGGATGTCGCGAACATTGTCTTCAACCGGGTCAGCGACCTGGACGGCTATTCCGACAACGCCACCATGCTGTTCGGGAACTACAGCTCGGGGCAAAGCGGCGCGGCGGCGTTCGCCTATCTGCCCGGCAACCGCCTGACGTCCTCGTCGAGCGGCGACATCTGGATCAACAGTTCCCTGTCCTACAACGCCACCCCGGTGGCGTTGGGGTATGGCTTCCAGGTTCTGACTCATGAGATCGGTCACGCGATCGGCCTGTCCCACCCGGCGGCATACAATGCGGCGCCCGGCCAGAGCCTGAGCTATTCGGCCAACGGCGGCTACTACGAGGACACTCGCCAGTATTCGGTGATGAGCTATTTCTCCGAGACCAACACCGGCGGCTCCTTCGGCGGCCGGTTCTCGGCGGTGCCTCTGTTGGACGATATCGCGGCGGCTCAGCGGCTGTACGGCGCGAACATGACGACCCGGACCGGCGATACAGTCTACGGCTTCAATTCAAACGCCGGACGGTCGTGGTTCCAGGCGTCCACGGAAGGAACGGCGCTGATCTTCGCGGTCTGGGACGCGGGCGGCAACGACACCTTCGACTTCTCCGGGTATGCTCAGAATCAGGTCATCGATCTGCGACAGGGGGCGTTCTCGAACGTCGGAGCGCTGATCGGCAATGTGGCGATCGCCTTGGGCGCGGTCATCGAGAATGCGATTGGCGGGAACGGTAACGACACCCTGATCGGAAACGCCGGCGACAATGTGCTGACCGGCAATGGCGGCAATGACACCATCGACGGGGGCCTGGGGGTGGACACGGTCGTCTATCTCGGCCAGCGCTCCGCCTACACGGTGACGTGGAACGGGCGGGTCGGCACGGTGACCGGGCCGGACGGCACCGACACCCTGACGAACGTGGAGTTCATCAGGTTCGCCGATCAGACGATCGCCGCCGCCCCGACGGGTGGGCTGATCGTCAGTGGCGACATCACTGACAACGTCATGACCGGATCCGGCTTCGCCGATCAACTGAACGGAGGCGGCGGTAACGACACGATCAACGCCGGCGGAGGCGACGACACCCTGAACGGGGGCGTTGGCAACGACACGCTGAACGGTGAAGCGGGCAACGACGTGCTGATCGGCGGCCTCGGCAACGACGTTCTGAACGGCGGCTCCGGCGTGGATACCGTCGACTACGGCGCGGCGACGGGGGGTGTCACCGTCAACCTGGCGGCGGGGACCGCCACCGGGGCTGATGGAAACGATACGCTGACCTCCATCGAACAGGTGCGAGGCTCCGTGCATGCCGACACGCTGACCGGCAGCGCCGGGGCGGATCGCCTGGACGGGAACGGCGGCAACGATGTCATCCGGGCGGGAGCTGGCGATGACGTCCTGATCGCGGGAGCGGGGGCCGCTACGGGCGGCGCGCCCGACATCGTAAAGGGGTCAGGGATCGCCAATGGAGGCTTCGGTCAGGCCGTGTCGCTAGACAACGGCTTCGATCTTCTACCGAGTTCGGCTATCGCCAACTCCACTACGATCCCCCACGCGACGGTCGTCGGAACCTCGCACGGCGGCATTGAGTACTACGCCTTCACCGTGACCGCCGGATCGACGATCACGCTCGACATCGACGGGGCTTCTTTCGACAGCACGCTGCGGCTGTTCGGGCCAAATCAGGCGTCGCTCGCCTTCAATGACGACGCCAATCCCGATGGCGGCAACGACACGGACTCACAGCTGACCTTCACGGCGACACAATCAGGCGTGTACTATGTCGCGGTCGCGCGCTGGCAATCTGGCACTGGGAATGACGTGGTCAGCGACGCGCCTCCTGCCGGCGCGACCTATACCCTGCACGTCTCTGTGGCCAATCACCCGGTCGTTCCGCTGACGATCGTGGGGTCCTCGCTGTTCGGCGAGGCCGGCAATGACACGCTTCTCGGCGGATCGGCCGCGGATACTCTCAACGGAGGAACGGGCAACGACACCCTCGTGGGTGGGGACGGCATCGATACCGCGGTCTACTCAGGTGCGCGTCGGCAGTACGTGGCCGCTTCCACATCGGTGAGCGGAGCGTCCGACGGAGTCGACACGCTTTCGGGCGTGGAAATCTTGAAGTTCGTGGACGGCACGCTGAACTTCGACCCCAATAGTGCTTTGGCGCAAGTTGTTCGCCTCTATAGCACGGCGTTAGGGCGAGCTCCGGATCAATGGGGTCTCGAGTTCCAAGCCTCGGCTCTACCGGCGTTTGGTTTGGAAGCTCTCGCTAACAACTTCGTGACATCTGCTGAATTCCAGGCGAGGTTCGGCGCCCTGAACAACCAACAGTTTGTGGAGCAGCTCTATCGCTTCGCTCTGGGCCGAGAGGGTGATGCGCCCGGCATCCAGAACTGGGTCAATCACCTGAACGCCGGAGCCAGCCGTGGCTCCGTGGTGATAGGTTTCTCTGAGAGCGCTGAAAATCGTCTGCGCACCGCAGACATCGTGAACCAGGGCTTGTGGATGTCAGACGCTGAGGCACTGGTGATAGCGCGGCTCTACGACGCCACGCTGGATCGTCTCCCCGATCCGAGCGGCCTCGCTGGCTGGGTGGCGGCGTATGAAGGCGGAACGGCGCTTCTTGATATCGCCAACGCGTTCGTGAGCTCGGCGGAATTTCAGGCGCGTTACGGGACGCTTTCGAACCAAGCTTTCGTTGAACAGCTCTATCGGTTTTGCCTAGATCGGGAGGGGGACCCTGCGGGCATCCAGGGTTGGGTGGACCTGCTCAACAGCGGAGCGTCCCGCGCCTCGGTGGTGGTCGGCTTCTCGGAGAGCGCTGAGCACGTCGCGTTGACCGCCCCGTTCTGGGTTGGAGGTATTCGTTTCGCAGGCCAGGCAGCGGCCCCCGATCCAGAAACGAAGAGCCAGATCGAACCGCTCACGGTGCCGTCGGAACTTGTCGACCAGACCCCCGGCGCTGGTGCCGATCCGTTGGCCATTGGCCGCCAAGGTGAAGAACTCTCGCCGATCGTCTTGTCAGACGAGTTCATCTGGTCGAACGCTGATCCGGTAAGCGTGCAGGACGATGTCGCTCTGGTTCGAGAGTTTGCCTGGACCCCCACGACATGGCTATCGGCTCGCCAGGTGGCTCAGGACCTGATGCTCGATCCAATGTTCACCTTGGACCCCGAGGATTACGGCCCACCCGCAATTCGTCCGGACGCTGACTGGTTCTAGTGCTGACTAGGGACCGGCTTCACACCCGGTCCCGCCACCAGGCGTAGAGCGAGGCGAGCGTCGTCTCCAGGGGTGTGGTTGCGCGCCAGCCGTACCGATCCGCAATCTTCTCGAACCGGCCCTCGGCCCGCCCAATGTCTGAGGGGCGCATCCGTGAGGGGTCGGTGACGACCTCAACATCGGCTCCCGACGCCGAAATCAGCAAGTCCAGCACCTCACGCACTGCGCGAGCCCGTCCCGAGCCCACGTTAAAGATCTCGAACGGCGCGCCCGGCTCGTCTGTCGCGCTGATCACGGCCAGATAGGCTCCGATCACATCATCCACGTCGCTGAAGTCGCGCATGGCGTCGAGGTTGCCGACCTTGATCTGTCCCCCGCCGGATTTGGCGGCCTCCGCGATCTGAGCGGCGAAGCTGGGGGCGACGAAGCGTTGATCTTGTCCGGGACCGGTGTGGTTGAACAGCCGCAGCGCCGTCACCGACAGCCCGTCTCGCGCGATGTCCTCCAATTCGAACTCACTCGCCGCCTTGCTCCGCGCATAGGCGGACATGGGCGCGATCGGAGCGGTCTCGTCGCACGGACCCTCGTTGAAGCGACGGCCGTAAACCTCCCCGCTCGAAGCGAAGATCATCCGCACGTCTCTCTCGGCCGCTCGACAAGCCAAGGCGACCGCGCGCGCTCCGTCGAAGTTGGCTCTCCAGACCTCATCGGGCCGAGATCCACCGGCTCCCACCGAAGACATCGCCGCCAGATGAACAACGACGTCGGGCTTGATGGCGACGACAGCGGCTCGCGTGGCCTCGCCGTCCGTCAGATCCACACGGAGCGGACCGGGCTGCGCTTCAGGGCCAGTCAGCCCGATAGCTTCGTGTCCCGCAGCTAGCAGGCGAGGCATGAGGCGGCTTCCAACAAAGCCGGAGGCGCCGGTTACGAGAACACGCTTCGCCGATGCCGCCTTGGGGGCGGAGGTCACGCTGTCAGACCTTGTCGCGCCAGCGCGCCAGATCGGCCTCGACCATCTCGCCGATCATCTGCTCAAGGGTGATCTCGGGCTCCCAGCCCAGGACGCGCCTGGCCTTGTCAGCATTGCCATGCAGCACATCGACCTCGGCCGGACGCATGAAGGCCGGGTCGATGACGATGTGATCGTCCGGGTTCAGACCGACATGGGCGAAAGCCGCGTCGACGAACGCGCGCACGCTGGTGGTGCGATTGGTGGCGATGACGTAGTCGTCCGCCTTGTCCTGCTGAAGCATCAGCCACATCGCGCGGACATAGTCCCTGGCGTGACCCCAGTCGCGGGTGGCGTCCATGTTGCCCATGCGCAGCTCGGTCGCCAGCCCCAGCTTAATCCGCGCGACCGCGTCAGTGACCTTCCGGGTCACGAACTCCAGGCCGCGCAACGGCGACTCGTGGTTGAACAGGATGCCCGACGAGGCATGCAGCCCGAAGCTCTCGCGGTAGTTCACCGTGATCCAGTGGCCGAACAGCTTGGCCGCGGCATAGGGCGAGCGGGGGTAGAAGGGCGTCGTCTCGCTCTGGATCGGCTCCTGAATCAGGCCGTACATCTCTGACGAGGAGGCCTGATAGAAGTGCGCTTCAGGCGCCTCAAGCCGTACCGCCTCCAGCATGTTGACCACGCCGACGCCGGTCGCCTGGGCGGTGAGGGCGGGCTGGTCCCACGAGGTCTTGACGAAGGACTGAGCCGCGAGGTTGTAGACCTCGGTCGGCTTCACCTCGCGCACGATGCGCGCCATTCCGCCCAGGTCCAGCAGGTCGCCATCGACGATCTGGACATCCTTGGTGATGCCCAGCCAGTCCAGACGATGGGTCGCCATGCCGTAGTGGCTCGAGCGCCGGGCGACGCCGACAACGCGGTAGCCCTTGGATAGCAGCAGCTGGGCCAGATAAGCCCCGTCCTGGCCGGTCACGCCGGTGATCACCGCGCTTTTGTTCGTCATGTCGTCGTGCCCTAAGATCCATCCCCGGAAACCTCCCCTTACCCGCGCAGGATGCGGAGAGACAACAGGTTTGTGGGCCGGCAGCGGTGCGCGACCTTGACCGGCAAGGGCGCTGATATAGACCGTGGGCTAAACGGTCTCGTCCGGCGTGCTATCGCCGATTTGTAGCCAAAGCAGCGTAGCGATGCTGACCTATCTTATGCTGGTTCGGCTATAAGTTGAAGATTCCAATCTCGTGTGCCATGAATCGACATCAGTCCCCGCTCTGTTTTGCTGTTTAGAAAATGAGTGTTATGCTAAGTTCAACGGTTTGTCGGTTTGAACACTTTAATAGTGACTGGTATCAGGCGGCCGCTGCTGTAATGGGTATATCGCCTGGTGTTTCGCCGGATAGGCACGCGAGCTATCGGAAGTGGTGGGAGTGGTGTGCCATCTTCGAAGTGCTGCAGGCGCGTGGCATGCTCGTCGAGGGCAAGAAGGGCCTAGGCTTCGCGGTTGGAACGGAGCCGCTTGCTGCCGCCTTTGCCAGTCGCGGAGTTTCAGTGGTTGCCACTGATCTCCACAGCGGTGCGTCGACAGAAGACTGGGCTGAAACTGGTCAGCACGCTGCCTCCCTCGAGTCGTTGATCCATCCCCATATTTTGGATGAGGAGCGTTTTCGGCAATTAGTCTCTTTTCAACCAGCCGATATGAATCATTTGGAGGAGTTTGAGGATGAGTCCTTCGATTTCGTCTGGAGTTCCTGTGCGCTTGAACATATCGGCAACCTAGATGCCGGGCTCAGTTTTGTAGTGAACGCCACGCGTTTGCTAAAGCCTGGCGGCATGGCTGCTCACACAACTGAGTATAACGTCAGCTCCAATCGTGATACGATAACAGAAGGCGATTGCATCTACAGGCGGCAAGACATCGAACGGCTTGACTACTCACTTCGCCCTGTGCGGTGCGGGCTTGAGCCTGTTGATTTCAACGCTGGTGTCCATTCGTACGATCTTGACTACGATACTCCACCATACTTTGGTGAGGGTCCGCGTCACATAAAGCTGCTTCTCGGAGGCTATGTATCCACCTCGATGCTGCTCGTCGTCCGCAAAGCTTAGGAATTCAGGTTGTTGCCCTTAAGATCTGAGCGGCCACGGAGACAACATACGTCTCCACGCTACAGCCAGGCGGGGATGAGTGAGCCGGGAGCATTTGGATGCATCAGCGCGCTACTGAGAAATGAGGGCTGAAGCTTTCACAAACGAGAACGCCTCAAGGATCTCAGCGCGCGCCTCCAAGTTGGACTTTCGAGCATAGCCCATCGCAATAAGGCCTATCGCAAAGTCCCTGCTGTCGTGATCCGGCATTTCCCATTGCCCGTCTAATTCAATCGACAGTGTGCAGATGCCAAGCGGTCCTATGCGCCCGTCCACAGCCACGCCGGTTCTGTTCTGAAGTTTGCTCGCCCGAATCGGGTATGCGTCAATGTCACTAGCGTTTCCGATAAACAACCGGATTTCTGTGTCACCGAACCATGGTGCCATGCCCAGCTGTACGTAAGCCCGCACCTCGTCGCCATCTTGAAGCTCGGTTTGGAATCTAATCTGTCCAAACTTACCGCGCATCCAAGCCCCGAAGCTTTCGGGCCCATGAAAGTCCTCTACGATGAGGAACCGACGCGGGTTTTTGAGGTAGTCGCTTATAGAGGTGGCTGGGTCGATGATGTCTGCTGGCCTGAACAGGTAGCCTTCCTCCAGAGTCGGAAGGCCAACTTCGACCGGCGGATTCTCAGCCTGAATCTCCATCTTGGCGACGAAATCCGCAGCGACTTCCGGCCAGCCCCGGGGCCGGAAGTTCTGGACGATGTTGTGCTTGCGCGCAGCAAGATACGCCCGATCCGTGAGCATTTTTCGGATGACTTCAACGCCTTGGCCTAGGTTTTCCGGATCGATGTAGTCGACGAAGTCGCCGCCGACTTCCGGGATCGACGAGGTGTTCGAGGCGACGCACGGGATATGGTGCATCAGGCTTTCGCCGACGGGCAGGCCCCAACCCTCCACGAAGCTGGTGAAGACGGTGAACAGGCTGTTCTCATAGACCGCGTTCAGCTCTGCGTCGGTCAAGTCGTGGACGATATGAACTCGGCCATCCAGGTATCGCGTGCCCTCCAGCAGATCCATGAGTCCGCTGATGCGCCAGCCCTTGCGCCCGACGAACACCAGGTCGGGAACTTTGACGCCTTGCTCGATCAGTTTGCGCCAGACGTTGACGATATAGGCGTGGTTCTTGCGTCCCTCGATTGTCGAGACGTAGGTGACGTACTCCCGGCCCTTGAGCCGCTGCATGCTTTGGGGCCAGGTCTGTACCGAGCTGGGCGGCCCCGTTAGGGAATGCGCGAGGGGCACCGTCGCCGTCGGGATGTGACGCCCGCCCTTTCCCTCAAGGAAGCGATCCAGAGTATGACGTGTGTAGTCGGAGATCGTCAGGATAGAGTCGCAAATGAGAGTCAGTTCGCAGACTCCAGTCGTAAACTCGCGCGTCAGGCTCTGCTCGCAGTATTGTGGATGCGAGATAGGAATTATGTCGTAGATGTAGGTGACAATCCGCGCTCCGGCGCGCTTGGCCGGAAGATACCGATCGATGGTGTTGTCCAGGCCCCAGAAGGCTCCTGAGAGGACAATGGTGTTGCCTTCGCCGGCCAGGATCGGCTTTGCGTTCTGCTCGCAATTAGCCAGGAGACGCTTCAGGCGCAGGTGATCCACCTTGGCGCCGGCCGCATAGGTGATCATCGTTTTCACGTCGTCATCGCGAAGCAGCCAAAAGCTTCCCCGCTCTAGGGCCCCGGTGAAGTCCGTCAGGATGAAGCCGACATCGACATGATCCATCTCCATCAGCGCCAGGGCCAGTCCTGCCTGGACCCGTTGGATGCCGGACATGGTCGCGTGAACCTTCAGGTAGAAGAACATGTCCTGGATAGAGAAGAGGTAGGCTTTGTCGCTTTTGACCGGTTCGGCTTCGCTACGAACCGCCGTCGCCAGCTCGGCGATCGTGGCGTCGAGATCGCTGCCCGCCCCGTTGGCTGCGGCTTCGCGCAAAGCTTCAAGGGCGGCGGCGGATTTACCGCGCCGCTTCAGCAGATGACCTAAGTGAATCCAGGCGTCAGGATCCGACGGTAGGAGTACCGTCGCGGTCTCGTAGGCGGCCTCCGCATCGTGAAGGCGGCCGTCTTCCTTCAGTACGTGCCCATACTGAACCCAGATGGCGGCGTCTTCGGGGTTGGCGTCGAGGTGTCTTTTGTAGGCCGTCGCCGCCTTGGCCCATTCGCGACTGTCGCGGTGCGCGTTGCCCAGCTTGCGATGGTTGACGGTCTTGGCCCACGCCATTCGGTCTCTCCGGTTGTTTCCGCGCACCGGCTCGCCCTGCTTTTCGCAACTGCATCCCACCCGGCCCGTGGGCCCTTTACTGTTGGTCAAGCGTCTGTCCAACCTGATTCTTCGCCGACCGCCTGCCTTGGCCAGCGTCTTGCTTCAACTCGGCACACCATCCGCCGATCGACTACGCCATCCGGTCGACCGCACGGATGCGAACCGCTAGAGCTAAGCTGATTTTGTCGCTCCAGAGTTCATACGATGCCAGACCCTCAGCCCTCTGACCCGGAGCCGTCGGACGCTGCCTGTGCGACCCCGCGGGAGGACGTGAACCGTCTCTACGGCTTGGCCTTGGGCCGTGAGGCAGAGTCGGAGCACGTCTTGAGGATGATGTCTGGCTACCCGCTTGATGTCTTAGTTCGCGAGCTCTTCGGCTCACCCGAGTTTCTTGCGCGTATGGCGGCCTTGTCTTCTGGCCAAGACATCTGGGCCGATCGGCGCCCTCCAGGAGTAGAGGCCGCAGCCTGGGCTGCGGCCAAGTTGCCGCTCACCAAAACTGGAAGAGCGAGGGTCGAGCAGGCGGCGTCGTCCTGGGCCGCGCTTTTTCTAGCGCTCGCTGAGGATAGGTCGTTCGTCCAGAAGGCGAACGCAGCGGCCTTGGCCGAACCGCGGGTCCGCAACGTGCTCGCCGATCGCGCTCAGGTGCGAGGGGCGGTAGAGCTTGCGAACGGCGAGGTGGTGTCGGGCTGGGCGCTCAACGCCAATGGTGAAGGCCAGCCGGCTTTGCTGGAACTCTGGATCGACGGAGCCTTTGTGGGAGCGGTCGTCGCCGATCGGTTTCGACGAGACATCCAAGATTGGATTGGCGGGGACGGGCGAGTAGGCTTCACCTTCCGACTACCGCCGCGCGTATCGCCGAGCTCTCGCTGATTGATCGAAGTCCGTGTCGCTGGCTCTGCAGGCACCCTGGGCAGCCGATGGGTCTCGCCGGAGACGTTGCAAGTCGACGCGATTGACGCCGTCCGCGCGGAGCTCGGCCAAGTCAGGGCCATTCTGGAACGCTTGGAACGCACTTTGCCTTCGGCGGTAGCAGAGTCTGGGGGCGCGCCTCTAGATCGCTGGGCTGACTACTATGACGCTTGGTACGCCAAGATGAGGGTTGAGCGCCCTGACGGCGACCGCTGGGTCATTATCATCGATGCGGTCGAAGCCGAGCCGCGCGCGGTCCAGACATCTGTGGAGGCCATCGTTGATCAGATCATGCCGGGCGACCTGCTGATCGTGCTCGCGAGGCCGGGTCAGACGGAAATGGCGGACGACCTTGTCCGTCGCGCGCGATCGCTGTCGTCCGGCAAAGCCGAGACCCTCGTAAGCGATTTGGCTATGCGAACCGACCGCCTCGCCGTTGCCATCACACGCGCTGGCGCCCGACAGTTCTGTCTGCTTGTCCACCCGGGTAACGCGCTCGCTGGCTCCGCTCTGGGTTGTTTTGGGCAGCGTTTGGCTGCGCTCCCCACCATCCAGGCTGTCTATGTCGACGAGGACCGCGTAGATCCTCTTGACCCGCGCCAGCGACACGCCGATCCCATCTTAAAGCCCGGTCCCGACCCGGATCTGCTCCTCCAAACACCCTACGTCGGTCGGACGGCTGCATTCCGTACCCGACCGCTCGCCTCGGCATTGGCGTCGCTCTCAGAAGTTTCCCGGCTCGCCGCGGGGGGATGGGAGGTCCCGCGACTGGTGCTAGAGATGATGCACATACCAGCCGCCGTGGACCATTTACCGCTGGTCCTAGTCACTCGCACCGAGGCTGACGCTGATCCTGACGACCAAAGCACGGCCTGGAGGCACATCGTCCAAGCTCATCTCGCCGAAAAAGGTGAAGATGCCGACATCGTGCCTCACACCGACGTGCTTGGGGCCGTCCAGCCTGGGGCCGTTCGGGTGGTCCGAGCCGCTCCCGAAAATGTTACGGCTACCGTGATCGTGACAACTCGAGACCGGCACGACTTGCTCTACCCCTGCATAGAGAGCGTTCGAACTTACCGACGAGCCAATCGGACAACGATGAAGCTCTGCATCGTCGACCACGAAAGCATCGAACCCGCCACACTCAGCTATCTCTCGGCGTTAAAGGACGATGGCGTGGACGTGTTGCGCCACGAAGGTGCATTCAACTGGGCCTTGATGAACAACGTCGCCGCCGCTCGCGCAGAAGGCGACGTGCTGGTGTTCTTGAACAATGACACTGTTGTTCTCTCTGCGGATTGGCTGGACGCTTTGGTGGTCCAGGCGTTGAGGCCAGAGGTCGGGGTGGTGGGTGCAAGGCTGATCTACGCGGACGGCGGAATACAGCATGCAGGCTTTCTCGTCCGCGAAGAGGGTCTCGATGGTCTTGTCCACGACGGGGTGGGTGTCCCAGGTTCGGATGGCGGGTATCTTGGCCGCCACGCGCTCGTTCACCGAGCGCCCGTTGTCACGGGAGCTTGCATGGCGATACGGTCATCGCTGTTCAGCGAAGTAGGCGGGTTCGACGCAGCCGTCCTGCCGGTCGAAGGCAACGATGTCGATCTTTGCTGCCGAGCTAAAGCGCATGGACTCTCTGTACTCTACGAGCCTAGAGCGACGCTTTACCATCTGGAATCACAGAGCCGCGGCTTCGCGGCAGCTGGCACGGCCATGCCCACGCTGTGGGCACGTTGGGCTCGGATGTTGAAACAGGACCGTAGCTTCAACCCCCATTTTGATCGCCGGGGCGCGCCCTATCGGAGACTTAGACCTCCTGTTTCCCCATCGTGGGGCTTAACTTGATTGCAGTACGCTCCTGCGGACTGCAGAAGGATCTGCCATGAGCATGCTGCTACATCCGCTTCTTGGAGCAGCCGGGTCGCCACAGGTACTTAGCGCGACGGGCTACATCACCTGCGAGTTTCTGGACCGCGGTTCAATGCCCGTTAGCTTAGGTCCGGACATTTGCATCGTGCGTGCTCAATGAAGGCGTCAGTAACATTGCTGGAGACACGCCGATTCGTGGATGACCGCGGCTGGTTCGCTGAGACCTATGCTACTCTTCGAATGTCTCGCCACGGCATCCATGATCAATTCGTGCAAGACAACACTTCGTGCTCAACCAGGGCTGGAACGTTGCGTGGACTGCATTTCCAAGCCCCTCCGAAGGCTCAGGCTAAGCTCGTTTATTGCACCAAAGGTGCGATCTTTGACGTCGTCGTTGACTTGAGGCGAGGGTCCCCCACGTTCGCCCGCTCGGCTACAGTCAAGCTCTCTGCTTCCAACGGCCGGCAGTTGTATGTTCCCATCGGATTTGGCCACGGCTTCCTGACTTTGGAAGACCACACTGAAGTCGCCTACAAGGTGTCCAACCTATACGAGCCCGACCTGGAACAAGGCGTTGCCTGGAATGATCCCGATTTGGCGATTAGTTGGCCACTGGAGCGTCGAACGCCCATTCTATCTGACCGTGACGCGGGCCTTCCTAAAGTGTCTGAGATCGAGAGCCCCTTTGTTTATGATGGGATTCCGATGAACGCGCTCGGGGGTCTAGACTAGCTCTGGTCGGGGCCGGGAGCGCACCATGAAAGTTCTGGTCACCGGCGGCGCCGGCTTCATCGGATCGGCCCTGGTCCGTCACCTAGTTGCCCATACCGAGCACGAGGTGCTGGTGTTCGACAAGCTGACCTATGCGGGTCTGTTGAGTTCGTTGGAGCCGGCGTCGAAATCCAACCGCTACGGCTTCGTCCAGGGCGACATCTGCGACGCCGAGGCCGTGCGCGCGGCCATCGCCGATTTCCGCCCCCAGGTCATCGCCCACCTGGCCGCGGAGAGCCACGTCGACCGCTCCATCGACGGCCCCGGCGAGTTCGTCCAGACCAACGTGGTCGGGACCTTCGTCATGCTGCAACAGGCGCTGGGCTACTGGCGCGGACTGGAGAGCCAGGACAAGGCCAACTTCCGCTTCCACCACATCTCGACCGACGAGGTCTTCGGGTCGCTGGGCGAGACCGGCCTGTTCACCGAGACCACCCCCTATGATCCGCGCAGCCCCTATTCGGCGTCCAAGGCGGCATCGGATCACCTGGTCAGCGCCTGGGGCCACACCTATGGCTTGCCGGTCCTGATGACCAATTGCTCTAACAACTACGGGCCCTATCACTTCCCCGAGAAGCTGATCCCGCTGATCATCATCCGGGCCCTGAACGGCGAGCCCCTTCCGGTCTATGGCGACGGATCGAACGTGCGCGACTGGCTGTTCGTCGACGATCACGCCCGCGCGCTCCAGGCCGTGTTCGAGCGCGGCCGGCCGGGCCAGACCTATAACGTCGGCGGCAACGCCGAGCGCCGGAACATCGACGTGGTCAAGGCCATCTGCGCCAGCCTCGACCGCAAGCGCCCTCGCGCCGACGGCGCTCCTTACGCCGACCAAATCACTTTCGTCGCCGACCGCCCCGGACACGACGCCCGCTACGCTATCGACGCCTCGAAGATCCGCGACGAACTGGGCTGGGAGCCCTCGGTGACGTTCGAGACCGGCATTGAGCGGACCGTCGACTGGTATCTGAGTAACCGCGACTGGTGGCAGGCCATCCTGGACGGCCGCTACAAGACTGAGCGGCTGGGCGTGGCGAATGGCTGAGGACGCCATCGACATCCTGATCACCGGTGGGGCGGGGCAGGTCGGCCTTGAACTGGCCCGCGCCGAATGGCCCTCGCACGTCCGGCTGCACCTGCCGACGCGGGCTGAACTCGATCTCGGTGATATCGAAGCCGTGCGCTCGGCCTTCGCTGCGACGCCGTTCAAAGCCGTCATCAACTCCGGCGCCTACACCGCCGTGGATAAGGCCGAGACCGAGGTCGCGGCCGCCTTCGCCGCCAACGCCATGGGTCCGGCCATTCTGGCCGAGGCCACCCGGGCGGCGGGCGTTCCCCTGATCCAGGTCTCGACCGACTATGTCTTCGACGGCTCTGGCGAGCGCGACTATGCCGAGACCGATCCGGTCGGGCCGCTCGGCGTCTATGGGGCGTCCAAGCTGGCGGGCGAGGTGGCGGTCACGACGGGCAATCCGCGCTCAGTCGTGATGCGCACCGCCTGGGTGCTCAGCGCCCACCGCGCCAGCTTCCTCAAGACCATGCTGCGCCTCGCCGCCGACCGGCCCGCGCTCCGCGTCGTCGAGGATCAGGAAGGCTGCCCCACCTCGGCCCGCGACATCGCCGAGGCGCTCAGGACCATCACCCTGCGCATGATCGACGACCCGGACGCCCCCACCGGCGTCTATCATTTCGTCAACGCGGGCTCGACCACTTGGGCCGGGCTGGCGCGAGAGATCATGGCCCTTTCGGCCGCGCGGGGCGGGCCAAGCGCCACGGTCGAGGGAATCACCACGGCGGACTATCCCACGCCGGCCCGTCGCCCTTCCAACTCGCGCCTCGACACCTTCAAGATCACCCGCGACTACGGCATCGCGCCCCGTCCCTGGAAGGACGCGGTCGCCGAGATCGTCGCCGAACTCATATCGGAGGCCCCCCGATGAAGGGCATCATCCTGGCCGGCGGGTCCGGCACCCGGCTGCATCCCATGACGCTCGTCACGTCCAAGCAGCTGATGCCGATCTACGACAAGCCGATGATCTACTATCCGCTGTCGACCCTGATGCTGGCCGGCATCCGCGAGGTGCTGATCATCTCCACCCTGCGCGACGTGCCCAGCTTCCAGGCCTTGCTGGGCGATGGGTCGAAGTGGGGCATGGACATCCAGTACGCGGTCCAGCCCAGCCCCGACGGTCTGGCCCAGGCCTATATCATCGGCGCGGACTTCGTGGCCGGCGGGCCGTCGTCCCTAATCTTGGGCGACAACATCTTCTATGGCCACGGCATCACCGACCTGTTCACCAGCGCGATGGCGCGGCCGAACGGCGCGACCGTTTTCGCCTATCATGTCAACGACCCGGAGCGGTACGGCGTGGTCGAGTTCGACGCCGACATGCGCGCCCTGTCGATCGAGGAAAAGCCGCCGGTCCCCAAGTCGCCCTGGGCGGTCACGGGCCTGTATTTCTACGACGAGCAGGTCGTCGACATCGCCGCCAACCTGAAGCCCTCGGCGCGGGGCGAGCTGGAGATCACCGACGTCAACCGCGCCTATCTGGAGCGTGGCCAGCTGTCGGTCGAGATCATGGGCCGCGGCTTCGCCTGGCTCGATACCGGCACGCCTGATGGCCTGATGGACGCGGCCGGATTTGTCCGCACGATGGAGAAGCGCCAGGGCGTCAAGATCGCCTGTCCGGAAGAGATCGCCTTCAGGCAAGGCTTCATCGACCGAGCTCAGCTGGAGGAGATCGCCGACGCGCTGGGTCAAAACGATTACGGGCGGTACCTGCGCACGACAGTGTTGGACGAGCGCTAGCCGTCCGACGCATGCATCGTTTCATTCAGATCGGTTCGCCGCGATATCGGATCATGAGCGGGACGCTAAGGGTCATCTCATGGGAGACGCCGTGTTCCCACAGTCCATCCTCGCCCCAGCAGTCCCCATGGTCAGCGCAAAGGAGCGTGGTCGCTTGGCTGAACCGACGCAGCAACGGCGCCAGACGGGCGTCTACGTACTCCGCGCACGCGGTCTGTCGCGCGCGGCAGTCCTCGGAACGATCCTCCTGCTGGAAGGGCTGGCAAGGATTATCTTCGCGAGACCATGGGGCCCCCTTGTGGTGGTAGGGCACGTGGGTCTCGCCAACGTTCAGGAAAACGAAAACCGGCCGCGCCCCGACCTGAGCGAGGCGGTCATCTAGCCAAGTGAGTTGCGCCTCAACACCGCTGTCGGCCGCGAAATGAAAAGCCTCGAACCCGTCGCGCAAGATGCCAGAAACCTCTGTCGCGGGGTCGAACCAGCCCATCGCCGCAGAGCCAAAGGTGGCGTACCCAGCCGCCCGAAAGCCCTCCACGATGTTGCGCCCTGATACGGTGAAGCCGGGTGGAGCCTTGCCTGGATGACCGGCATAGCTCAGCCGAAACAGCCGCCCGAACTTGGGATTGACGAAAGGCGCGGCCTCTTCGGCGACGCCAGGCGTAAACCCCACGAACATGGCCGCGTGCGAGCCGAAGGTGAAATGGCTAGGCGCCTTGGCGCGCCGCAGCGGCGCGATCGCCTTCATGGCCGGCAGTTCGGCGTGGGCGAAGGTGTCGAACCTGCAGGAGTCGAGGGTCACCAGCAAAACGCTGTCGGGATGGGCGGGCGGGCAAGACATGCCGCACCCTAGAGAGCGACCGTCGGCAAGTCGAGGATGGGGCTTGGCCGACGCCCTCCCCGGCTGTAGGGCAGACGAGCGCGGCGGCGACGTTGCCGCGCCAAGGGGACAACGATGAAGATTCTATTCTGCGTGCCGGCTTACGGGAGCGAGGTCCGCGTCGAGACCGCTCTCACACTGGCGACGTCCGTGCTCCATATCACGCAGAACGTGCCGGGAGCGGCGGTTCAGCTTTTCGCGGTGGATTTGGCCGAGATCGGTCGGGTCCGCAATCTGTTCGCCAGCATGACGCTCGAGCAAGGCTACGACGCTCTGCTGATGCTCGATTCAGACATGTCCATGCCGGCCGACACATTCACCCGTCTCCTGATGTCGCCATATGACGTCTGCGGCGTCACCTATCCCAAGCGAGAGATTGATCTCGAACGGTTTCACGCCATGGCGAAGGCCGGGGCCGACTTCGAAACCGCCCGGACGGGTTCGCTCAACTTCATCGCCGCTGATTCTTTCGTGCACCAGAACGGCACCTTCGCCGTCGACGCCGGCTTTTTGCAGATGAAGGAGCTTCCTGGCGGCTGCCTGATGATCCGCCGCGCCGTGTTCGAAAAGCTGTGGAAGTCGCTGCCTGAAATTCGTCAGATCAAGCATGTCAGCGACGTCGAGGCGCGGGTCGGACTGACCAAGATCATCCGCTGTTTCGACAACATCGTGGAGAACGGCACGAAGTGCAGCGAGGACATCAGCTTCTTCAAGAGGTGGGCTTCCCTCGGGGGCAAGGCCTATGGCTTGTTCGACGTTCCGGTCGCGCACTACGGGGCGATGAAGTTCGAAGGACGGTACTCTGACAACCTCATGGCTCGCGCTACGAACGTACAGCCACTCGCCTCTAAGGCGTAGCTTCACAAAGGCTTTTCAACGGCGAGTGCGCCATCTTCGCAACAGCATAACGCCTCAATCTGGATTGACGGGGCCATGGAGCGGGCGGTAAAGGGATTGATGCCGGGAGGGGCAGAGCGACCGCTGTGGTCTCTCTCTGTGACCACTTTTGCGGCACTTTGAACGCTCAACCTCTTTTGGAACCTCTGGGGGACCATATGACTAAGAAGACTATCCTTCTGGCCTCGACGGCCGCGGCCCTGCTGGCCGCCACCGCCGGTCAAGCCTCGGAAATCCGCGGCACGGGCGCCTACACGGCCGTCACCAGCTCGGCTTCGGGCGCGACGGCTACGGCTAACGCCTACAAGCTGGCCAATGAGATTCGTTTCTCTTCGGCCTACACCACCGCTTCGTCGGCGGCCGCTTCGAAGGGCTTCATCACCTACAACTTCTCGTCGACGAACGCTGGCGGTTTTACCAACGGTGAATCGCTCCTGCTGACCCTCGACGTCTCGGGCGCGGTGTTCGATTCGGGCACGGCGGTCATCGCGGCGTATGATGACGGTAACGGCGCGAATGGCACCTGCACGGCCTCGATCTCGGCCGCCTCCGCTGTCGCTGCGGGCGCTACCTCTGCGACGTACTTCGTTACGCTCACGGACTGCACCAACACTGGAACCGGCCTCAACATCGCGCTGCCGATCCAGGTGACGGGCGCCAATGATGTGACCGCGGGCGCGCTGCTGCAGTCCAGCTTCGGCGGGCAGCTGTTCAACGTTGACGGCGGCCGCGCTTCGGCTCTGTTCATCACCTCGGTCGACGCCTTCCAGGCGACGGTCAACACCGCGTCTCCGCTGACGGCTGAAGTCTCCGCTACCGGCGGCGCTTACACCCAGTTCGTGGGCGGCTCGGCTTCCGGCACGGTCGTCTCGGCGACGGTTACGGTTGATACGGCCAGCTTTGTCACTGTCGCCACCAGCGCCACGGCCGGCACCTCGGCTTCTGCTGCTTCGATCGACGACGTTCGCGTCCGCCTGGCCGCTGCTTCGGGTTCGTTCGTTGGCTACACCGTCACGGGTACGGCTACTAACGGCACGATCGCCACTGCAAGCTCCAGCTCGACCGCCACGGGCACCACGGTCGTTTACGATCCCACCGCCGCTTCCTCGGGTGTGACCTTCACGGTCAACGACGTGACCACGGGCTCGGGCAACGTCGCCATTCCGGTGACCAGCGCGAACATCACCGTCGACGTTGACCTGGCCCCGACCGCCGACACCACGTTCGGTACGTCGGGCACGGGCCAGCTGGTTGACTTTACGGTCAGCGGCTCGCGCGGCATCATCAACCGGAACGGCACCAGCTTCGTCGCTCCTTGGGTCGCGCTGGGCTCGGCTTCGGCTTCGTCCTCGATCCGTCTGGGCAACAACGGCGGCGCCGCCACGGGCCTGATCACCGTGTCGCTGCTGTCCGACACCTCGGTGAACGCTCCGACCACCAGCTCGGTCGTGGTGACCCAGTCGATGCTGCAGGCCGGCACCCTGAACGCCAACGGCGGCATCAACCCGGGCGACGTGGTGACGATCTCGGGCGCCGCTCTGCGGACTGCCTTCGGCACCGACGCCGCCAACGGCGACGTCAGCGTCAGCATCGAGGCCCCGTCGGGCACCCTGTCTGGCAAGGTTCGCGTGACGCAGGCTTCGGGTCAGATCCTCGAAACCTCGCTGGGCCTGATCAACTAAGCCTACGCTTCAAAGTGACGCGGAAAGGGGGAGGCTTCGCCTCCCCCTTTTTGCGTTTGATCACAACTTCTAGGCTCGGCTTCGCTCAGCCTCAGGTATCGGGTAAAGAACGCGTCTGCCGGAGAACCACCGCTGACCGCACAACCCATCATCCCCGCCTTCAGGTCGGCCCCGGCCACACGCCGTCGACTGGGCGATGAACTCGTCGCGCGCGGCCTGGTACGGCCAGCCGACGTTGCCAACGCGCTCGCGCTGCAGCAGCAGAACGGCCATCTCATCGGCCTGAACCTGGTTCGACTCGGCGCCCTATCCGAGAATCAGTTGCTCGAAGTCCTGGCCGAGCTGCTAGGCTTGGGCGTCCTGCTGCCTGAGGAGGCCCCCAGCCCGGATCGTATTGCGGCGTTCTTGGCCGAGATCGGCTCGCCGCTCAGCTGGTGGTCGGGCCGCGAAGCCATCGCCTGGCGGCCCGAACCCGCCGCCCCATCCGACGACGATCTGGCGATCCCCGAGGCCCCTGTCGGCATAGTTTGCGCAGCTGTGCAGCCGCTCGATCCCCTGCTGGCCGAGCGGATTTCCCAGAGCACGTCCGACCCGGTCACCTTCCTGCTGGCGCCTCGCTCGCTGATCGAGGCCATGACCCAGGACCTCGGGGCGGAGCAGGCGTCGACCACGGACCTGTCCGCCGTCGGAGCCGGGGGCGCGGACGCGGCCCGGCTGCGCGAACTCGCCCAGGAAGCGCCGACCATCGACTTCGTCAACGCCGTCTTCGCCGAGGCGCTAAGCCGCCGGGCGTCCGACGTGCATGTCGAACCCTATGAAGACCGGATGCTGGTCCGCATGCGGATCGACGGCGTCCTGACCACCGCCCGGGCCGCGCCTCGCGCCAACTTCGACGCCGTCTGTTCGCGGATCAAGCTGCTCAGCGGCATGGACATTGGCGAGCGCCGCCTGCCTCAGGACGGCCGCCAGTCCATCCGCGTATCGGGTCAGGAGGTGGATCTGCGGGTCTCGACGCTGCCCTGCTCCTGGGGCGAATCGATCGTGCTGCGTCTGCTCGGCAAGACCAGCCGCCTGCCGCAGCTGTCGGAACTGGGCGTCTCGGCGGCGCAGGAGCGCACCTTCCTCGACCTGGCTGAACAGCCCAACGGCGTCTTCCTGATCACCGGTCCGACCGGATCGGGCAAGACCACCACAATCTACCGCCTGCTGACCCACCTGAACGACGGCGAGCGCAAGATCATCACGGTCGAGGACCCGGTCGAGCTGGACCTGCCCGGCGTCATCCAGGTGCGGGTGCGGGCGGACATCGGCCTGACTTTCGCCGCCGGGTTGCGGTCCATCCTGCGCCAGGACCCGGACGTCATCATGGTCGGCGAGATCCGTGACCCGGAAACCGCGCGCATCGCCGTCCAGGCCGCGCTGACCGGCCACCTGGTCATCTCGACGGTTCACACCAACTCGGCCCTGGCCGCCGTGCCGCGTCTGCTCGACCTCGGCGTCGAAGATTACCTGCTCGCCGACGTGCTCCGCGGCGTGGCGGGTCAGCGCCTGATCCGACGTCTTTGCTCCGACTGCGCCCGACCGTCGACCGAGGCGGAAGCCGCGCTCCACGAGCAGGCTCTGCCGGCCCATCTGGCGACGATCGCCGCGTCCGAGCCCTCGGCCTGGCGTGAACCGGTTGGTTGCGCCCGGTGTGGCCAAAGCGGTTATCGTGGTCGTCTGGGAGTGTACGAAATCGCCCCCGCGTCCCAGCGCATGATCGCCGGCCTGCGGACCAGCGCCGACGAAGACGCGCTGATGGCGATCGCGCGCGAAGAGGGGTTCCTCAGCTTTGCCGACGACGGTCTCCTCAAGGCGCGACGCGGTGAGACGACGCTGGCCGAGGTCTATCGCATCACCGGGGGTGCGGAGTGAGCGACGCCGGCGATCTGGCGTTCCAGTACGAAGCCGTTGGCCGGGATGGCCAGATCAGCAAGGGCGTGGTCACCGCGCCCGACGAAGCGGGCGTGGCCCGGCGTCTCGCGCGCGATGGTCTGACCCCCCTGAACATCCGCCGCGCCGCCGTCGCCAAGGGTTCCGGGCGGGAGCGGGGTCTGCGGCCGACCGAACGCGTCCTCATCCTGCGTCAGCTCGCCCTCATGCTCGAAGCCGGGGTGTCCTTGCTCGAATCTCTGGAGACGGTCGTGCAGGGCATTCAGGCCCTGAAAGGCCGTCGCCAGTTCCAGGCGGCGATCGCTGCGCTTCGGCGAGGCGCATCCTTCGGCCAGGCGATGAGCGAGCATGTCCCGGGGTTTCCAGAGTATGTCTACGCCATGGCGCGGGTGGGCGAAGCGTCCGGGCGCATCGCCGAGGTCCTCAAACAGGCGGCCGAGCAGATGGCCTATGAGGATCGACTGCGGAAAGATTTCTCCAACGCCATGACCTACCCGGCATTCCTGGCCTTCGCCGGGGTCGCTGCCGTCACCTTCATCTTCACCCAGGTCGTTCCCCGGTTCGCCACCATGATCGGCGAAGACCGGACCAGCGTGCCCGCCGTGTCGCGGTGGGTCTTGTCGGCAGGCGAGTTCGCCAACGCGAACCTTGGCATTGTCGGCATGGCTTTCGCCGCGTTTGTGGCGGGGATCGCGGTCGTGGTGATGAATCCGGCGGTTCGGATGTGGGCTTACACCGCCGCCCACGGCCTTCCGGTGATCGGCCCTGTCATCCAGTCGCGCGAGATCGCGTCCTGGGCGCGGCTGACCGCTTTCGCCTTGAACAACGGCGTCCCTATTCTGTCGGCGACGGCTCTCGCGCGCGCGGCGGTTCCTCTGGGGCCGTTCCGCGCTGGGCTGAACATGCTGGAGAGCGATCTCAGGGCCGGCCTGACCCTGGACGCATCGCTGGGAGCGCACACCAAACTCGAGGCCATGGACCTGAGCATGCTGCGGGCAGGCCAGAAGTCTGGCGCCGTCGGAGCCATGTTCGGGTTCATGGCCGACAACTACGAGGCGCGCTTACGTGATCGCATGAAGCGGATGACGGCCCTGCTGGAGCCCGCGGCGATCGCCACCATTTCGCTTCTGGTCGGCTTCATCGCCCTGTCGCTCGTCCTCGCCCTGTCGAGTGTCTACGAAGGCGTCGTGTGATGCCAAAGGCGTTTCGGCGCACCGGTTTCAGCTTGGTCGAGGCGCTTGTTGCCCTGACGATCGCTGCCCTTGTCTTGGGCGCCATCTTCGAGTTGCAGATCCAAATGGCGCGCGGTCAGCAGCGGGCCGTGGACACCATTGAGCAGGTGGTGGCCCAGGAAAATGCGCTCGCCTTGACCCGATCGGTCAATCCGATGGTCGAGCCGGAGGGCGAGATCATCCTGCCTGAGGGGGATACGATCCGCTGGCGCAGCCGGCCGAAGGGGGAGGCCGTGATCAATGCTGGCTTCCCGACCGGCAACGGTCAGTTCGAGGTTCAGCTCTTCGCCCTGACGGTCGAGGTAGACCGGTTGAACGGCCGATCCCCCGCGCCCCTCGTTTTCGACCGCCTAGGCTGGCGTCGATTGGATTTGCCTGAGGCCTAGGCCTCAGGCGCGGCCGATTCCTCTTCATCCGGAGGGGCGGCCGGAACTGACCGAGCCGGCGCAGCAGAGACGCCGTCCGGTCTCGGGAGATCGAACCCCACGCCCGGAAAGCGCGAGCCCAATGAGAAGGGCGTCAGGGTGTAGGACCAGCCACGACCTGTCCTGAAGGCGGCATTCATGTCGCGGCTGTACATGTCCACGAAGCTGGCCATGTCGTCATCGCCCCGCAGAATGTAAGGCGTGATGAGGATCAGAAGTTCGGTGCGCTCGCCGTCCACACTGTTGGTCTGGAAGGCTGAGCCGACAATCGGTAGGTCCTTCAGGAAGGGAACACCGGAGTTGTCCTTGGTATAGTTGTTGCTGATCAGGCCTCCGAGCACCCCTGTCTCGCCATCTCGAATCTGAATCTGGGTGGTCAGGCTCCGGTTCAGAATGGTCGGGCTTGCAATGCCCGCCGGCGGCGCTCCTGCGGCTGAGTTCTCTTGGCTGATCCGGATATCGACCCTGTCGCCGTAGACAATGGGCTCTAGGTCCAGAATGACGCCCGTCTGCCGGTATTGGACGCTCTGCAGGATGTCGGTGCCGTTGCCATTCTGCGAGGTGTCAGTCGCCCGCTGAGAGGTGATGATGGGCACGTCCGTGCCCACCTGAAAGCGAGCGCTCTGACCGCTCCTCACGACAAGCCGGGGGCGCTGAAGGATGTTGACGCGATTGTTGGAGGCTTCGGCGTTCAGCCGCGCGCGGAAGTCAGGTCCGACGAACGTGCCCAGGAATCCACCCGAACCCACGGCGATGCCTTCCGTTCCAAAGGTGATCGTGCCGTCGCCCTCCGGCTCCGTTCCGGAGAAGTTGATCCCGAGGCTGGTACTGTCGGTAAGGGTGACCTCCGCCAACATGACTTCGATCACAACCTGTGGGGCGGGGACATCAAGCACTTGCATCAAGTCACGCAGCTGAGCGAAATCCGTCGCAGTTCCCGTGAAGATGATCCTGTTGCCCACAGGGTCTGTGAGCAGGCGTCCTCCGAGGAAGGTCCCTCCAGCTCCCACAGCGGACTGGGCTGCGCCTGAAGCCGCGCCGTCGGTGGCCGGAGGCGCGCCTGGAACTCCTACCGGAGCACGGGCTTCGTTAGCGCTCGGCGCCTGTCCTATGGCCAACTGACCGAGAGACTGAGCGTCGGTATTCTGAACCTGGTAGACGAACGTCGATGTCTTGTCGCCCAGCGCGGCTGGCTGATCGAGCGTGTCCACCCAGTACCGGGCGCGTTCGAGCAGGGCCGGATCCTTCGTAAAGATAAGCAGCTGGTTGGCCGCAGGGAACGACAGGATAACGATAGCTCGACCAGCTACAGCCTGACGCGAGATTACATACCCCTCTGTCGTCAACACCTGTTCAAGTGAGCTGGCCAGGTTGTCTGTAGACCAGAAAACCGGCTGCACCCGGAGCACTTCGGCTCCAGCAAACCGAGGTTGATCTATTTCTCTCAAGGTGCGGACAACCTGGGCAACCTCGCGGCCCGGCCCGGAAATGATCAAACTGTTGCTTAGTTGGTCGGGCGTGATGCGTGCGTTGCCGAGATTCGGAAACAGATCCTGCAGCAGGCTCTGGAGGACATTCACCTCGATGGTCTGAACAGGGAAGAACTGGACCACGCGCCCGCCGTTCTCCGGCGACGAGCGATCACGGACGACCGTGGTCCCGGAGCCGGACGGGCCGGGCGATCCAACAGTGACCAGGCCGCCGTCGATGTACATCTCGACGCCGTACTGCCTAAGGGCCAGCTGCGTGAGCCGGAATAGATCACGTCGGGTCACCGAGCCGCCCGACCCCCCTGAGACAACCTCGGTCCGCATCGCCACATCCGGCGAGATGACAAACGGTACGCCGAGCACGCCCCCAAGAACGGTGCTGGCGAACTGAGGAATCGTCTGCGGGGAAAGGGCCGCATCGACCAACTCATCTCCAACCAGAGCGGCGACCTGGGCCTCGGTCGCCGGCTGACGCTGATTGTCCTGAGCGGCGGCCGACTCCGGGATCTCAAGCAGCGTCAATCCGGACCGGCCCTCTTGCTCAGGCGCCGTAACCACGGAGGATTGGCTGGCGGAAGCCGTTTCGACCTGGCGGGTAACAGGGCTGGCGGTCATCGTGGGAAAGGCGGCGCAGCCCGTAAGGAGTGCGAGCGGGCCCAGACAGGTGGACGCCAAGAGGACTCGGACGGCCGGGCGACCGCTCCGTGGACCCTTCAAGAAAGTCGCCTCGACCATAGTTCTGCATCCACCTCTCAGCCGTACACCGGCACGACGCGCGTCTCTCGGGGTCGGGATAGGGTTACCGACTGATATGAAATTGCGGTTATCCGCCAATCCCCCGAGAAGCGCGATCCGACACGCATGACTGCGATTTGCGGCGACGGCGCGGCAGGATCGGCGATCAGAACTTCAAGTTCCCCAGTCTGGGGGTTCGACCTCACGCCCCGCATGACGCTCCGTAACACCTCAGCGACGTCAGGTGGCGGCGGCGGCGGCGGCGGCGGAGGTGGTGGTGGAGGAGGGGGCGGGGGAGGGGGCTGCGGATCGGCGCGCAGCGTCTTCAGAAAACGAACCGACTGGATCGTGTTGTCGCCTGGCCGAAGAGTCGGCTCGCCTTGGCCGCCTGCGCCTCTAAGCACCGTGGGCGGGGCCTCCACCGTGGGCGGGAACAACCAGCCCAACGGCAAGGCCAAGAGGATGAGGGCGCACGCTCCGACGATCAGGGCTCTCACGAGGATGCTCCGGCGTTCGCAACCTCGACCGGGAAGCCCAACGTCATGCGAATTCGGCCGCGCGGCGGTCGAAACTCCTCAGGGTTGGCGACCCCTCTGTTCGGCTCCACCTCAAATTCGAAGCGGACGACGCGAAAGCCGGTCGGCAGTCGTCCGACCTCCTCGAGAAAGGCGAAGGTGGCTGTCCAATTCAGGTCCGTCTCGACGTCCGCATGCAGCCAGTTGGTCGGCCCAATCTCTACAAGCTCATCCTCTGTTGTGATCCGTGGGTTCGGCAGCTCCGCCGCCGTAGCCGCCGCGAGCAGCCGCCCTTCAATCCGGACCTGGGCGATGGGCACGTTGGCAGCCGACACGCCCCAGCTGCGCATATCCTCGATGGCCAACTGATCCGGAGCGCCGGCGGCCACCCGGCTCGCCCGCGAGCGCGCGCTCTGAGCCTGTGCGCGGTCCGCCAGGGCATTGGCGAACAATTCCTGCTCTTGGGCCTGGAAATCCAGGGCCAAGATCAATGCGTATAGCAAGCTGCCGGACGCGAGCGCCGCCAGCAGGAGACGCTCGCGCGGCGTTGTTCTTCGCAGACGTGCGGCCACGTCCTCTAAGACGGTGCGGACTGACCCCGTGATATTGGCGAGAGAAGGCAGGAGGAGGCTCGATGTTGCGAGGGCGTTCATCGACAAGGAATATCGACCGCCTGTTTGGCCTGGGATATACCAGCCGCCTCCTGCACACAAAAGTCGTAAGGGCTGATGATCGTTCTACAAACTCGGCGGCCGCGCGTCCCCTGGCGCATGTTGCGCCATCGCGAGGGCTACAGCCTGCTGGAAATCCTGGTGGTGCTGGCCATCATCGCCCTGATCGCGGCCGTTGTGGGACCGCGCCTGTTCGCCCAACTGGATCGATCAAAGGCGACCACGGCTCGGCTTCAGATCCGCTCGCTGGAGGCGGCTTTGGAGACCATGAGGCTCGACATCGGCCGTCTTCCGACTGAGCAAGAGGGCCTCGCTCTGTTGATGCAGGCGGACCCCAGCCAGGTGCCGGGATGGTCGGGTCCGTATCTCGACAAGGCGCTGCCGGCCGACCCGTGGGCGCGACCCTACGTCTATCTGCCGCCTCCGCCTGAGGCGACCGGCGCCCCTGGCGCTCCGGAAGCGCGCGCGCGCGTGATCAGCTACGGAGGCGATGGTCAGGAAGGCGGCGAAGGCGTCAACGCCGATGTGACGTCTGATGCGGCGGCCTGACCCAAACAGGTCAGGCTTCTCTCTCCTGGAGATCCTCGTGGTGTTGGCGATCTTCGCCATCGCCACCGCCATCGTCATGCCGGGTACGGCGCGGATGCTGGATCAAGCCACGTCGCACGCGGTTTTCTTCGAGTTTCAGCGCCAGGTGGCGGACCTGCGGCGCGAGGCCAACCGCACCGGGATGCCGATCCGCGTCGTCGATCCCGCCGTCGAAGCAGGGGACGATGCCGACGTTCGGCGTCTGACCCTGAGAGAGCCGTGGCGCTACACCATGGCTCCGGAGCTCATGATCGAGGCTGGGGGAGCCTGCTCGGCGACTTCCGCCAACCTGATCCAGGGCGACGCCGTCATCATGACCTTGCGTTCCACGGGAGCCGATTGCAGGTTCATCCGCGTCATCCCAGCGGCGGCGCGTCGGCCCGAACCTTCATCGTGATGGTCAAGGACTGGGCCCCAACGTCTGTCTGCGGCTCAACCTCGGTGAAGTAGCCTGAACCCTCCAGCTCGGCGACGATGTCATCGATGGCTTCGAGGGAGGCATAGGGCAGGGTGACGGTGAGGCTCTCCTCGTCGGCCTCCATCCTGGACGGCTCGATCTCATGGAGAGCTAAGGCGCCGAGCGCCGCCCCTGTCGCTGTCAGTGGGTTGGTTCGCCGCTCGATTTCTGCATAGGCCGCCAGAACGCGGCGAGCTTCCTGCAATTCGGCCGACTGCGATGCGGCTGGCGTGGCCGCACGCAGCTGCTCGGTTTCCGCTTCCACAGCTCGACGATCTTGCGCGAGACCCAGACCTTGCCCCAGCAGGAATAGAGACGAGAAGACCACAGCCACCACGGTCGCTGAACCTGCCATGATCGCGGCCTGGCGTGGCGTCAGCTCGAGACTCCCTGCGGAGACGGCAGGGCTGTCCTCGGCGATCGGGAGAACGACAGGGGCGGGTGGAGCCGCCGGAGCGTCCAGGTCGCCGCGTTGAAGTCTGACGAACGCGCTCCAGGCCGCGGCATCGAAGGCGTCGCGTCGCCAAGATGAGGCTCTGAGGGTCTTGTTGATCCAGAGCTGGGCTTCGAAGCCGTGACTGAGCCGGACAATGCGCCACCCTTCCCCTGACGGTTGGGCGAGACTTTCGGGCCGGAGCAGGGCGTTGGGGGCCAGCCCCGGCATGAGCTGCGCCAGCCGATCGCGGTCCCACCACCACACCCCAAAATCCGGACCGGCCTTGCTTAAAAACACGCCGCTGGAGACATACGGGGATGCGGTGCGAGCAAACAGGATCGCAGCCTGTCGACGCCGCCCCTGCGGCAGCGAACCCGCCTCGAACATCTGGAAAGCGCAGAGCTCGCGAGCCAGCAGATACAGGCGAGGCCTCAGGCGGCCCAGGCTGCCGCCCGGGTGCAGAGCCTGGATCGAGCCGTCGGCTCTGATCAGATCAACGGATGGAGTAAGGAAGGACAGTCGCATTCGTGGTATCCGCCGCCGCTCGTTGCGGCGCTTCCGTGATCGTCAGCTGGTCGATCCAAACCGGCTGTTCCGGATGGCTCGGCGTTATGCTCAGCCTTCCCCTATAGACCCAAGCCGAGCGCCCGTCGCTCAGCGTGTACACCAGGCGACCCGAAGGGAAGGTATAGAGCGTCTCTCCGTCATCAACCAACGGCGCTCCCGTTGCGGAGCCCAGGTCTTGAAGGCCAAGGAACGGTCCCGTCTCCCTTGCTCGGATCGCGCGTGCCGCCTGGTCGGCGCTGAGACCATAGAGAACTTGAAGCGTTTCCGCAGAAGCCGTGTTGACGTTGAAGGTGCCTTGGGTCTGATCCGCTGCGAGTTCGCTCATCAAGCCGCGCCAGGCAGCGGCGCTCACGGATCCTCGCACCCCAAGCACTGAAAGAAACTCGCCGGGAGCGAGCAGCGGACGATTGGCGATCCGATGGTCGCCGTAGGTTCGACGTTCCGCGCCGCCCGTCAGCTCAAGATCGTTCGTATCGGAATAGTCGGTCAGCAGGGGCCTCAAGCTGTCACGCAGCCTGGCGTCCATGCTGAGCCGTTCGCCCAGGATAGCCAGCTGCCGATCATTCAGTTGGGGGAGGTTGATCATCCCCGCCTGGTCTCGCAGTTGTATCCGCAGCGGACCATTCACATCCGCCACATAGCTCGTCCCGTCGAGCAGCACTTCAGCCGGATCGAGACCGGATGCGAGGGCTCCGTCAGCGGCCTGGAACTGATCATCGAAGTTGCGCGGCGACCCGACCGCGATGGCTCGAGCCGTGAAAGGCTCGGTCGTGGCGAGAAAGGCGAGTTGCGCTTCGATGGACAGAGCGCGCTCCGCGAAGCGCACCCTTGCGCGAGACGCCGCAGCTTCTGAAGTCAGGCTGGATAGAGCAGTGATGGCGACGACGAAGATCAAAGTGACGACGCCGGTCACCGTCAGCACTGCAGGGAGAGCGAAGCCTGTGCGGCGCTTAGAACTCAAGATCATTCCGGAACCATCTGGAGGGTTGTCCGGACTCGGCCCGTTCAACGACATCGGTGACCGGTTGCGCCTGGAAACGAATGTATACGGCTTGGGAACGAGCGCCGGTCTCGGAGGGACGCTCGGCTTTGCGATTCTCGTAGTTCGGCGACCAGGTGCGCGCGTCCGTCGAATAGCTGAAGACGCCGTCTGTCGCCGCCAGCTCGAACAGGACGGCTCTCCTGTCGCCCGCCTGACAGGTGAGCATGCGATCGCTGCCCTGTCCCTCCACCGTTAAGATCAGATTGCCAGACCATCCTTCTGGAGCGCACTGGGTCGCCCTGGTCATCACGGCCGGACCCTCAAGCCGGTCGATGGTTCCGATCAAGGGATCGTCGACACCGTCCACGAAGGTGTCGGCGGGCCGGACCTCATAACTGCGCAGAAGGGTTCTCAGGTCGCTGACGGCGAGATCAAGATCCGCTGCGGAGATAGCCCTTCTGCCCAAGGCGAAGCCCGCATCTCCGGCGCGTACCCCGATGGTGAAGATGATGGCGAGCGCCATCCCGCTGATGGCTAGGACCACCAGAGCTTCCACGATCGAAAAGCCTGTGCGAGGGCTGCCGCGCATGCTCCTTACTACCGCTGTCTCTTCCATTCGCCCATGCTGAACTCGACCGGTTTCCAGCGGTCCTCGGTCACGCTTGGCTCTCCCAGCAGGCGCTGGTAGTTTGACGGTTGAACATCGGGGCGCGGGGCGTGGACATTCGTCGCTGTGGCAGCATTTTGGGAGCAGCCGTCGCTGCGGCGTTGGTCGCCTTCGCGGCTCCAGCCGTCGCGCAGTCTGTGCCTCTCGCATCGTCAGCGGCGGCGTCTATAGAGGACCCGCAACGCTCGCATTTCGCCGCCAGGCTTGAGCGATTGGCGAGCGAGGGCCGCACGGTGTTGCCTGAGGCGCGGCCGGTGACGGTGGGTCGCTCGTTGGCGAGATCAACCTCGCCCGCAAGCCGCCGATACACGCCGCCTCGGCTGGACCTCGCGACCATGCCCGCCATCCCTGCGAGCGACCTGGAATGCCTCACTCAGGCGATCTACTACGAGGCGCGAAACGAGAGCGAGGAAGGTCAGGCCGCCGTCGCGGAGGTCGTGATGAACCGTTCCCGCGCGTTGGGTTACCCGCCCCGCGTCTGTGACGTCGTCTATCAGCGAAACAGCCGAACCTGTCAGTTCACCTTCACCTGTGATGGATCGCTGAGCCGCGGCGTGGTCAACGCCGAAGCTTGGGTTCGTGCCGAGCGCATTGCGCGCGAAGTGTATGAAGGGCGCCGGCCGGCGGTGCTGCCGGGACGCTCCCTCAACTACCACGCCGATTACGTGCGGCCCTCGTGGTCGGCTCGGCTTGAGAGGGTGCGGCAGATCGGAACCCATATCTTCTACGGTTCGTCGACGTCTGGGGGAGTGACGCCGGGAGCCGCAGAGACCCAGCAGCAGGATAGGAGCGGCGGCCTGGTGTTCACTCGCAACTCCGCTCTGGACGAGGCCTATGCGCGGGCCATGCAGCAGCCCGGGGGCTGATGCGCCTTCGGCCAGTCAGACAGCAAGACCGAGCTAGTCCCGTGGAAGGGGCGGGCGGGCAAGGCCCTGAATGACTGTTCGCCATGGCTTTCGTTGGATGTCCGGGGCGATCGCCGCGTCGGTAATCGCCGGTTGCGGGCCTGAACCGGCCCGGTCGCAGGCCTCCGACGCGACCGACTTCCTGATCCAGATGGTCTGCGTCGACGCATCAGACCGCCCCGTCTTCGCTGACCCTGTCAACTGTCCTGCCAGCCGGCGCAAGCTCCGCCCCGGCGAGCCCCTGCCGTATCATAAGATTGATGTGGGCGGGTATCAGATCAGCGATAGCTTCCCGGTCGACGACCCCGATCCAAACAACTTCGGGGCCCGCACGCTGGGGGTGCAGACCTACTTCTTTACGGACGCGTGGGATCTCGACCCGGCTTTTCCTCGCCAGGTACGGCTGGATCCGGCGCGGGGCGGCTACAACATCATGGGGGCGGACGCCGACTGGGTCGCCTTCCTTGGAACTTCGGATCCCGGAGCCTACTGGCAGCCTTGGTGGCGACCTAACTGCGAACTGGGCGGATGGCGGTTGTTCCCGAACAACGACCGCGCCTTCCGGGGCGGCGAGGCGGCTTCGCCGACGACCTTCGCGCCGAACTGCGAGCAGAGGATTCGCACCAGCGCAGCGCGCGTGGAATGGCGCTTCGTGGCGGACCAGCCGTATGTCATCGATCTTGCGGACGAGACGAAGACACGGCGCCTGGACTCACTGCTCGTTCGGCATTTCGCATCGGGCTACGGCTCGATGGAGACCAACTGGTTTACGCGAGAATACGGCGCCACTCGCTGGGAGGCGTGGCGCGCTGGTGAAGGCCTAACGCCAGAGTTTCTAAAGGCCCGCTGCCCGGCCTCGACCTACGACGCGGTATTCCACGGCCGGGCCATGTCGATGGTCGACTGCCGCACCTGGACCACGCTCATCCGGCCAGAGAGTGGATCGTGGGATCCGAATGGGGTCTCCGCTGTCGATGCCACCATCCGGACCTTTGCGATTGATCCCCTGTATCTAGCCGGTAATCTCCTCTTCAACAGCCACTTGGGCGGTCCGTATACACCGGATGGCGGGTTTGCCTGCGAGACACGGGCCTGGGATAGCGAAGGCGATGGCGCGGCGCTCAGCTTCGGTGAGGTCGCATCCGCCCCTTGGAATGGCAACGGCGCTTGCGTCTACACGATCCGCGCGACCGCCTCGCCTTCCCGCGACTGGGGGCAGACGATCGATGCGCCGCCGCCCGGGGAGTACCGATTCGGCGCAAGCCTGTTCGCACCCACTCTAGAACGCGCGGAGCAGGCAACAGCGGAGCTTGTTATCACGCAGCGAAACATCGCCGGACGAGAGCTGTCGGTCGAGCGCCTGCCTGTAACCGTCAGTCGAAGATACCGAACGTTCCAAGGCCGGGTGACCGTCTCACCCCAGGCCGTCGAGGTGCGCTTCGCCATTATTCCCGGTCCGACAGTTGAGGTTGCCATGACAGGAGCGTATCTCGCGCCTGCCGGCGCCGAAGTGCGTCGGAACTGATCCTAAGCGTTCCCACGCGGTCGGGGGCACTGCAGCTGCGGAGCGTTATGCGTTTACTGAAGGGGCCCAGCCTGCCGTCGTCTCAGCGTGAAGCCAATCTGATCGGTCTAAACGAGCTGGCGTCCTTGGACCGATGGGCGCTCGAGCGGCGCAGCCGCGCCTTGGCGCAGACGGCATTCTTGGGTGATCAGGTCACACTCTGCCGTGTCCTGGGTCGCTACAAGCTTTACGTCCCCACGACTGACATCGGTTTCGGTGCCCACGTGATGATGGACGGTGTCTGGGAGCCTTGGCTCACCGTTTTCATGGCCAGACGCATTAAGCCAGGCATGTATGTCGTCGATGCGGGGGCCAACCATGGATATTACACCATGCTGTTCGCCGACCTGGTGGGTGACCGCGGCAAGGTCGCGGCAGTCGAAGCCAATCCGCACACCATGGCCTTTCTGCGGAACACCATTCACGTCAACGGCTTCGACGATCGCGTGCTAGCGATCGAAAAAGCTCTGGGAAGCAGCGACGATCAGATTGTCACCTTCCACACCCCTCGCGGCGAGCCCAAGAACGCGAGGGTTGTGCTCGACACTGAAGCCGAGCTTTTAGATACGGTGCAGGTTCAAGGCGCTCGGCTTGATTCGATGCTAGCCCACTGGCCCAAGGTCGAATTCATCAAGCTGGACGTGGAGGGGGCGGAAGAGGCGGCCTTGGCAGGCGCTGCGGGATTGATTGACCGTTATCAACCGGAACTGCTCATCGAGTTCAACAGCCATCGATGCGCCGACCCTAACGGCCTCCTCGACTGGCTCGAGACAACGTACGGCCACCAGGCGCAGTACATCGACTATGAAAGCCGCGCAGTTCGGATCTCGCGCAGTGAACTTCTGAATCCGGCCAATCGGGAGGATTGGCTACTCTCCTTCAGGAAGATCTAGTTTCGACATGGGAAACCAACGTCAACGTTGCGCCAAGAAACTCCGCGCGCCCGTCGAAGGCGCCTTCCATTAGGAGAAAGCGGAGCTCTGCTTGGTCGCACTCGGGCCAGCCGTGCGTGATCTCAGCCTCGTATACGCCTGGTCCTTCGGGGTGAATCGCCGCCGACGTGAAGTCTGTCGGCGTACCCCAGTCTATCCGAAACTGCCGTCTGGCGGCCTCTTCATCGACTGCGAAGCGCACCTTGGCGCGCCAAACGCCCCGCGGAACGGTGAAATAGGGTCCATAGACGAGAATCCGGGGACGACCAGTGATGTCCAGCTGGCCGACAGCTCGCCAATCCCGCGCCGCACGGGCGTCGTACTCAAAAATCCGTTCCGACCAGGCCGTCTCTGACCCAACCTGCGGAGGGCCATCAGAAAACATTGACAGAGCGGCCTGCACTGCTGGGGCAACCGTTACGACGTCGCCAGCTCTTGGCGGTTGGATCGTTAGCCAATCCCCCAAGCTAAATCGTCGGTCACGCAGGTCGTTCAGTTTCACACCGCTCAGGAGCGCAGTTCCAGGTGCAGCTTGATCGACGGCCCGAGCCAAAAGGATTGAAGCATGCCGCACACTGTGGCGGGGATCGAGCCCTAGGCGCTCTCCGAGGATCTCCGGGGCTGTGTCCGGCCGGGGCATGAAGATCGCGGAGGGAGTATGGCCGTAGCGGCTCGGAGTGTGCGCATCTTCCGTCAACCAAACTTCGCCAGACGCCGGTGGCTGCTCAGACCGGTCCGCGTCCACGAGCTTTAAACCCGCCTCAGCGACGGCTGAGCTAAGCGCCTGTCGCCACGCCAGATCGTCGACTGACGGCGTGAGTACGATCCATTGGGGAGTTGGGTGCACTAGGCCGCTCTCAGCCAGGTGTAGACCTCTACAGCCTCGTTGATGTCATCGAAGAGTTTGGCCTTCCCGCTCTCGATGATCAGTGCTCGATCACAGTGGCGCGCTATTAGGTGTGTGTCATGCGAAGCCATCATGAAGGACCGATGAGCCCGACGTTCGAAGAGTTCTTCCTGGCACTTCTGCTGGAAACGGGCGTCGCCGACAGCGACCAGTTCGTCGATCAGATAGCAATCGAACTCGATCGCCAAGGACAAGCCGAAGGCGAGCCTCGCGCGCATGCCTGAGGAGTAGTGCTTAACCGGCTGTTTGAGCGCACTGCCCAGCTCGGCAAACTCGTCCACTCGCTGGAGAACTTCAGCATAGGGTCGAGCATAGAGGCGCGAAAGGAACTTGATATTGTCGAGGCCGGACAAGCTTCCCTGGAAGCCGCCCCCAAAGCCGATCGGCCAGGATGACGACATCAGCCACTGAATTCGTCCTTCAGTTTCGGGAAGAACCCCGCCCAGCATCTTGATGAGCGTTGATTTGCCTTGGCCATTGCGACCGAGAATGGCCAGTCGACCGCCCCGGGCCAGATCGAAGCTAAGCCCCTGGAAGAGAGGTCGGGGTGCGCCGTGATAGGTCATGCCCAGATTTTGGACACGCAGGCCCGGTGACGAGGCGGCCTCGGCGAGTGCTGCGCCGCTCATCAGTCTTGGCGATGCTCACGCACGCCCGCCCAGATCAACCAGCCGAGCCCATAGATAAGCACGCACGATAGGAACACCGTCAGGACCGCAAGCCAACGACGCGGCTGAGCGGGCTCATCGGGAAGGCTGGGACTGACCACCCGATCCAGATAGAGCTTCTGTCGCCGCGCTTCCTGTTCGGCGCTGATCACGGCAGCGGTGGCCTGAGTCAGTTCACGGTCCGCCAGCTCCCGAGCCAGCGCTAGATCCTCATAGACGCTGATCATCGGCGCCAAAGAGCTCGATGTTCCCGCCATGCGTGCGCGTTCGGCTTCGATCTGAGCTTCATAAGCGCGGATACGAGCGTCGAAGGTGGGGAGCTGCGGGCTGTTGGGGGCTTCGGAAGCGACTTGAGCCCGTTCCGCCCTCAGTCCAGCCAGCTGTCCCTGCAACGTGCCGATCAGCTGCGAGCTCTCACGAGCGACCAGCTGAGGGTCGATGATCTGTTCGCGGTTTCGGAAAGCGGTCAACTGTTGTTGTGCGCCCGCAAGCCGAGCGCGCGCTTCCTCTCGAGCCTGTTGAGCCTGCGCCACTGCGTCCGCCGCTGAGCGCTCGTTCATGCGATTGATGAGCTGCTCGCCACCAGAGAGCAGCGCCTCCGTCAACGCCTGGGCGTCACGGGCGCGGAAGGCTTCTACGCGCAGCGTCGAGATCCCGGTTGTTGAGTCGTAGCCGACTGTCACAAATCGCTGAAGCCCCTTATGCAAGCCCTCATTCGATCGCTCCTCCCAAGGCCTGGGCCAGCGCGAGAACGCATCGACCCCCCGAGGCCCCAGAATTGCCGGAAGGTCGTAACGACGGGAGAGCTCCCGGAGGGCATCGCGCGATTCAACATACTCATGCACAGCGAAGGCGTCAGTTTGCGTGGGCGACAGCCCTACGCCTTGCAGCGCTACCCCGAGCGTCGAGGGCGTGCTCTGCCCAGCGTTGCGTACGATGAACTGCGCCTCAGAGACATAGCGGGGCGCGGCAATGAGCAGGAAATAAATCGCAGCCAGAAGGGTCGGAAGGCCTATGACCAATATGGCCGCCACTGGGATGCGCTGCCACCACGCTGGCTTCTCGCGTTCAAAAGCAAGCAGCTTTGGAATGGGGCCGACGTAGTTGAGTTTGGTCTCGCTCATTCGAAATCAATCCGTCGCCGTCCAATTGAAACAATGAGCAAACCCAGCAGGTTCATTACCAAGCCCGCACCGAAGGCGTAGACCGGATTGTAGTGCGTCGAGACGAACTCACCGAACACGCCATGCCGGATCTGCTCAACACCGTGCACAAAAGGGATCAGAAGAGCGAACTCACGGAAGTTCTGAGGAAGCCATTCGACCATGTAAAATGATCCCGAAACGGGGATCAAGATGTAACTGATGAGCGGTATCAACCGCTCCATGGCGTCCGAGAGCATTGCCAGTCCAGCGATGACCAAGGCGAAACCTGCGGCCATCCACGTTAGGAGCAGCCATCCAGAGTACAGAGAGAGTAAATCATGCGGGAGGCTCACCTGGCCCAAGGCCAAAAGGATCGCATATACCACAACAAAGGCTGCGGTGGTTCCCCCGAGTTCTAGGAGTGCCCTAGACATCAATAGATGGAATGGCTTTATAGATCTATGATACAGTATTCCTATATTCGCCTGAATGGCGCTTGCAAGGAGTGCGATCATATGCCGGATGAGGATTAGGCTCATGTACCCGGTCATGACAAAAGGCGCTAATCTGATGCCGTGTTCATAGGCGGGTTTAGTCAAGCTCCAGAGCAAGAGCACGCCGAAGCAGAATGCCAACGGTTCAGCCACGAGCCAGAGAAACCCCAAGCCCTCGCGGCCGTAGCGGGTGACCATCTCGCGCAGCACTAGCGCGCCGACGATTCTCCCGTGCCTGGCAGAGGCAGGCGGAAACATTGCGATCGTCTCCAAGCTAGAACGGAACCGTTGGCATCGTGAATGACGCGAGTGGTCCTAAATGACCGCGCCAGATCCGTCGAGTGTGCTCTCGCGGCCCTACTCGGCGAACACCGCGCCGAAGTCGCTCTGGGCGCTCTCGAAGTCCGGAGGGCGGCCGATGTCGAGCCAATACTCGTGGATCGGATAGGCTCCGACCAGCGCTCCCTCGGCAGCCAGCGAAGCCAGCAGTTCCGGCATGTCGAACGGCCCTTCGGACGGCACACGCGACAGGACTGAGCCGTCCAGGCAATAGACTCCCGAGTTCGCGAGCCAGCGAAAGGTGGGCTTTTCGCGGAGCGCCGTCATGCGCACTCCGTCGACCTCGGCCACCCCGTGAGGCGCTTGGAAGGCGTGCTCGCGCACGCACAGCGTCGCCGCCGCTCTGTTCTCGATGTGAAAATCAACGAGATCGCCAAACGCCATCCGGGTCAGCACGTCGCCGTTCATCACCAGCATGGGCTCGTTGATCGGATCGGTGACGAGGGACAAGGCGCCCGCAGTGCCTCTCGGATGATCCTCGCGCAGGTATTGGATTTCGATACCTAGCCCGGACCCGTCGCCGAAGTGGTCCTCGATGACCTCGGCGAGGTAGTTCACCGCCAGCCGGAACCGGTGAAAGCCCTGCGTCTGCAACCGCTCGATGATGGTCTCCAGCAGGGGCCGGCCCGCCACCTTCAGCATGGGCTTGGGGCAGGTCTGGGTCAGGGGCGCCAGCCTCACGCCGCGCCCGCCGGCCATGATGACCACCAGATTGTCCCGCCGGGCTCCCGCCGACACCGCGTCGGGATAAAGGCCCACGACCCGCTCGTTGCGATCCAGCACAGGGGCCAGGCTGACGCCTCGCTCGGCTAGCCGGACCAGGGCCTCCTGCTCGGACCCGTCCAGCCGCAGGGCGACCGGCGCGGTGTTCATGACCGCGTCGATGCGGTCCTCCATCGTCAGCCGGCGCATCAACCCCCGACGGATGTCGCCGTCCGAGACCGTGCCCAGCAGGCGCCGGTTCGGATCGACGACAACCAGCAGCTTCTGCCTGACGGAGTCCATCCGCTCGATCGCCGCCAGCAGGGGCGCGTCGGGCGCGATCAGGTTGCCCGTGATGTCGCCCGCGCCGGTCACACCGCATACTCCTCGGGGCGGTATAGGCCTGGGTTTTCCCGCACGAACTCGACCACGCGGCCCAGCCCCTCGTCGATCGGCACACGCGGCGCCCAGCCCAGACGCTCCCGCGCCAGACTGGCGTCGGCGCAGAGCCGTTCCACCTCGCTGGCGGGCGGGCGCAGACGACTGGAGTCTTCCTGAAGGGTGAAGTCCATCCGGGCAGCCTTGGCGATCAGAGCAGGCAGGTCGCCGACCCGCGTCTGGATCCCGGTGCCGGTATGGACTGTGAGCCCCTCGATCCCCGCCACGGTTCCGGCCCGAAGAAAGGCGTCCACCGTGTCGTCGACATAGACGAAGTCCCGGGTCGGCCGCGTATCTCCCAGACGGATCGGCCGACCGGCCAAGAGCTGGGTCGTCACCGTCGGGATCACCGCTCGCGCGCTCTGGCGCGGCCCGTAGGTGTTGAAGGGTCTCAGCGTCACGACGGGCGTGGCGAACGATCGGTGATAGCTCTCCGCCAGCTTGTCCGCCGCGATCTTGGATGCGGAGTATGGGGACTGCCCAACCAGAGGATGCGCCTCGGTCATGGGTACGGTCTGGGCCGAGCCATAGACCTCGCTGGTCGAGGTGTGGACCAGACGCCCGATCTCCAGCTCACGCACGGCCTGCAGCACGTTCAGAGTGCCCAGAATGTTGGTCCGGACGTAGCTCTCGGGCGCGAGATAGGAATAGGGAATGGCGATCAGGGCGCCCAGGTGGAACACCAGTTCGGTTCCGCGCACGGCGTCGAACACGCTGTCCCGGTCGGCGAGGTCGCCGCGCTTCACCTCTATGTCGTCGCGGACGGACGAGCGGTCCAGCCACCCGGCCTGCCCGTCGGAGGTGTAGCGCACGAGGGCGCGCACCTTGGCTGCCTCCTCAACCAGTCGTTCGCACAGGCGGCTGCCGATGAAGCCCCCCGCGCCGGTCACCAGCACGGAGCGTCCGCGCAGGCTGGCCATGGTCGGGCTTGCGATCGAGTTGTCCGTCATCGCGGTGGCCCGCCTCCCAGCCGTCGCCGGCCGACCAGCGCCGGCCAGCGCGAATCAGAGTCTAAAGGACCTCGGATAGGGCGTCACGGAGCCGACCATGATCGGGCAGGGTGCGCAGGCTGGACGCGTCCTCGGGATCGTGCCTGCGCGCGCGGGCTCCCAAGGGTTGCCGGGCAAGAACACGCGCCTGCTGGCCGGCCGCCCGATGGTCGCCTGGACGCTGGAGGCTTGCCGTCAATCGACCGTGCTGGATCAGGTCGTGGTCTCCACCGACGATGAAGCGGTCGCCCGGGTGGCTTCCGAGATGGGTTTCGCCCCGCCCTTTCGCCGACCGGCCGCCTTGTCCGGCCCAAACGCATCCGTCGTCGACGCGATCGCTCACGTTCTGGAAACCCTCGGCGGCCGTTGGGACTACGTGGTCCTGCTCCAGCCCACATCACCGCTCCGCCTCGCGTCAGACATCGATGGGGCCGTGCGCCTGTGTCACGAAGCGGGCGCTCCTTCGGTAATAGGGGTGTCCCCGGTGCTCAAACCGCAGTCCTTCTATGGACGCCTGGCCCGCGACGGCGGCTTTCGCGCCAATCCGCCCGATCCAGACGAACCGGTCATCATCAACGGCGCCGTTTATGTCGGACGACCTGAGGTGCTGCTTGAACGCCGCACCTTCCAGGGAGAAGGCGTGCTCGGCTGGTCTATGCCGCCGGAGCGAGGTTGGGACGTGGATACGACGTTCGACTTCCTCGTGTGTGAGGCTCTATGGCCCTATGTGCAGGGTGCGGCGGGGACGCTCGACAGCGTTCGCCGCTAAACCCGGTCGACGAAGGCTTTTCGCGCCAGACCCGCCAGGTCGGTCCGCTCCAGAATCTCCACGATCCTCTGGCCGGCTCGTCCGTCACCGAAAGGCGGCGGCTGAGACCGAGCGGCGGCCTTCGCCCCAGGAGAGATGGCCCGGCCAATAGCGTCTGCAATCGCCGATGGCTCCAGTGGGCAGTCAATGACGCTCGGGGGCTTGATGCGACCTTCTTGTCTGGCGCCCACGTTGACCGAAGGGGTTCCGGCCGCGGGGGCCTCGATCACGCCGCTGGAGGAGTTGCCGATCACCGCATCGCAGGCGAGGAGGGCCCTTAGGTAGCCCTCAGCGCCGAGGGACTCGACCACCCGAACCTGTCCCGGCCGCTCGGCCGCGAAATCGTCAATGGCTTTTCGAACCGCGCCCGAACCCGCGTCGGCGTTGGGTCGCGTGATCAGCACGGCACGATCCCGGACGGACGAGAGGCCAGACAGGAAGGCGGTCGCCTGGGCGTCTGGACTTTGGTCCCCGAGGGTCTCCGGGTGAAACGTGGCCAGCAGGAAGCCCGCGGAGGCGTCCAGCCCCGCGAGCGCGGAGATCTCCTCCTGGGCTGCCGTTGCGACTGCCCTGAGGTTGTCGACCGCCGTGGAACCGACGGTGAAGACCCGCTCGGGTGTCTCGCCCATCTGGAGGAGGCGCTGGCGGTAGGGCTCGGCCGCGGTGAAGTGCAGCGCCGCCAGCTTGGTCACGGCGTGGCGAATGGCGTCGTCCACCGCGCCGGCAGTGCGGTGCCCCCCCTCGAGGTGCACGATGGGCAAGGCCAGCGGCACGGCTGCCGCCGCCGCCGCCAGAACTTCGGTCCGGTCTCCGAGCATCAGGACGGCGTCCAGTTCTAGCGCCGCGTACGCTGCCGCGGCGCCTTCAAGTGTCGCGGCCATGTCCTTGGCCACTGAGCTTCCGTCGTCGCCGGCGAGAGGGACCGGGACGCGGGCATCGGCGTGGCGGCCGTCCGCCTCGATTTCAGTCAAGGTCGCGCCGTGCCGCTCTGACAGATGGGCCCCGCCGACAATGAGGCGGGGCTCCAGCTCGCGCGAGGCCTCCAGCGCCTTCAGCACGGGGCGCAGCAGCCCGTACTCCGCCCGTGTACCAGTGAAGACGCCGATGCGCCTCATGCGTCGATCCACTCACCCGGCTGATAGTCACGCTCGGCGGGCTGTCCAATCAGGTCCCACAGTCGGGCGGGCGCAGCACCACCTCCTGCCCGACGAGGCGCGACATTGGCGTCGTCGAAAGGCGTCCCCTTGTCGATTCGGCGGGTGGCGACCAAGCCTCGGCGGGCGACCGGCATGTTCTGAATCTCTGCCGGTACCGGCGCCTTGTCGGCGGAGCCCAGCATCTGCGTCACTCGCTCAACGCCCGCAACGAGGCTGGCCATCTGCTCAGGTTCCAGCGAGGCCTTGTGATCCGGACCGGGCCGCCGGCGATCCATCGTGAGGTGTTTCTCAATCACTCGGGCGCCGCGCGCGGCCGCCGCCAGCGCCGTATCGATACCCAGGGTGTGGTCCGAGTAGCCTGGAATGACGCCGAGGCCCGAATAGGCGTCGAGCACGCGCAGATTGGCCTGATCATGCGGGGCCGGATAGGCTGTAACGCACTGCATAACCACCGTCTGGGCCAAGATCGGCGCGGCCTCTGGAGCCCGAAAGGCTGCGCGGACGCCTGCAACCGATGGACGTTCGCTTCGAGCCGCCAGGTGGGCGAACACCACCGCGCCCAAGGCGTCCTGAACCTCCTGCATCGTCGCCATGCCTGTCGAGAGAAGCATGGGGCGGCCGAAGCGGGCGAGATCGAGGAGCAGCGGCAGGTTGGTCAGTTCGCCCGATCCCACCTTGATCCGCTTCATGCCGGTCTCCTCGACAAGGAAGCGGGCCGATCTGGCGTCGAACGGCGTCGAGAGGAATTCGAGGCCGCAGTTCTCGGCCTCTCGAGCGATCCGGGTCCACGCAGCGAGAGGTAAGGACAGCCGGCGCAGCATGGCGGCCTGCTTGTCGCCTTCCCCTGCATCAGCCTGATAGGCGGCTGTGGGGGCGGTCTCCGTGGCGAGCTCATCCGGGTCGAAAGTCTGGAACTTGACCGTGTCTGCGCCGGACAGAGCAGCGGCCGCGACCAGTCTGAACGCTTCGTTCTCGTCACCGTCGTGGTTCACCCCCGCTTCGGCGATGATCTCGCAGTCCGTGATCGTGTGTCGCATGCGGCAGGCATAGCCGTGTTCGAAGGGCCGACAAACAGGCGCGTTACGAGGATCAGCGGCTCTGCATAGCTGTCTGGAGGGGGAGGGCGACCATTTCTCCTGTAGCTTCAACGTCACGCTTTTACGGTGACGCTTCGTGATGCTTGTGAAGCTATCGACCTGGTGCGGCATCGCTGTTATGACCCCAACAAGGCGGTGAGACCGCCCCAACGATCAATTGTGGCTGCGGAGGGCTCACACCCATGCGTTTCAAGACCTTGTTCCTGGCTTCCAGCGCGGCGGCGGCGCTCGCCTTGTCCGCTGGTGCTGCTTCGGCTGAACCGGATGGATGGTATGGCGCGATCGACGCCGGTTATCACGTCATCGACGACATCAACGCCGAGTCTTCGACGACGGGCGTGAACTGGAACTATGAAGTGAACGACGGCTGGGCGGCCTTCGCTCGCCTGGGCTATCGCTTCAATCCGAACTGGCGCGTCGAGCTCGAGGGCGGTTACCGCTCGGGCGACGTGGGCACGGTTCGTCGCGTGAACAACAACCCGCCGTCGGGTCTGTGCAACATCACGCCGGCGACGGGTCCGTGCTTCTCGCCGGAAGGCGACATCGAGTCGGTCACCCTGATGGCCAACGTGCTCTACGACTTCGGCGGCGAGTACTGGGGCATCCGTCCCTTCGTCGGCCTCGGCGTGGGCGTGAACCGCGTCAACACCGACATCGTCGGCCGTCTCCGTCAGCCGAACCGCGCCACCGCCGCCAGCTTTCTCGCCGATGATACGTCGACGAAGTTCGCCGCTCAGGCGATCGCGGGCCTGGCTTACGCCATCGGCGACCGGGCCAACATCGACCTGACCTACCGCTATCTGACGGGCGACATGGAGTTCAACTCCT